>Ga0187846_10002152_pt1 | contig 10914 bp, 7 predicted proteins | sample TC_taG_FD_161473 | JGI IMG/M metagenome (GOLD analysis project Ga0187846, IMG submission 161473) | Biofilm microbial communities from the roof of an iron ore cave, State of Minas Gerais, Brazil - TC_06 Biofilm (v2) | ecosystem: Environmental > Terrestrial > Deep subsurface > Cave > Wall biofilm ... | reverse complement strand
ACGCCAACGCCCCTCGCCAATGCCCGGCTCACCCAAATCTACGCCCGGCACTGTCGCGAATCCATTGAATTCTTGCAATTCCCACGATAGGCGAAAGCTATCGTGGGTCCTTCCTCTGGCCTGTCCCCGGCAATGCGTCCGGAATCAGATATCGGCAGCATCCAGCGCGAGCGCGCCGGCTCCGCCCGAAAGAATCGCCGCTCCAACGCCGGGCGCCTGCGACAGCACGTGCTCGCAGAAGAATCGGGCCGTCGCCATCTTTGCGCGCAGAAAGGCCCCATCCTGCGCCCCGGCGGTGATCGCGGCGTCGGCGGCGAGCGCCGAACGCGCCAGTTGCCACCCACCGAGTACCGTTCCCGCCAGGCGCAGGTATGGCACCGCGCCACAGAACGCTGCGCGCACGTCGGTTCCGAATGCCCGCACCAGGTAGTCGACTGTACGCTCGTACGCGTCGAGGCCGGCAGAGAGGCGCTCATGCATCGCGCTCCACTCCGCTCCCCCGCGGCGCTTCAGCAGCGCGGCCGTCTCGCGCGCTTGTGCAATGAGCATGCGCGCCACTGCCCCTGAGTCGCGCGCGGTCTTTCGTGCCAGAAAGTCGTTGGCCTGGATCGCTGTCGTTCCCTCGTAGATCGGCAGGATGCGAGCGTCCCGGTAGTACTGCGCGGCGCCGGTTTCCTCGATGTAGCCCATTCCGCCGTGCACCTGGATCCCGAGCGAGGCAACCTCGACCGACATCTCTGTGCTCCAACCCTTGACCACGGGAACGAGGTACTCGTAGGTCGCCTGGTTTCTGGTGCGAACGTCGGCATCGGGATGCGCGTTCGCGAGGTCGGCCTGCGACGCCGCCACGTAGGCGAGCGCGCGCGCCGCCTGCGTTTGCGATTTCATCAGCATTAGCATGCGACGAACGTCCGGGTGCTCGATGATCGGAACCGGTCCGCTGGAACCCTGCACCGCGCGACTTTGCAGGCGCTCGCGCGCGAAGCGCACGGCCTGCTGATACGCACGCTCGGCCACCGCCACTCCCTGGATGCCGACCCCGAAGCGGGCCGCGTTCATCATGATGAACATGTATTCCAGCCCGCGATTGGGCTCGCCGACGATCTCGGCCACCGCGCCGTTTCCGGCCTGCCCGTGGCCCTCCCCATAAATCAGCACTGCCGTGGGGCTCGCCTTGATCCCGAGCTTGTGCTCGATCGAACTGCAGTACACGTCGTTGCGCGCACCGCGGCCGCCGTCCGGCCCGATCACGTACTTCGGCACGATGAACAGCGACAACCCCTTGACGCCGTCCGGCGCGCCAGGGATGCGCGCAAGGACCAGGTGGATGATGTTTTCCGAAAGGTCGTGCTCGCCGTATGTGATGAAGATCTTCTGGCCGAACAGGCGGTAGCTGCCATCGGGCTGAGGTACGGCGCGCGTGCGCACCTGCGCGAGGTCCGAGCCGGCCTGCGGCTCGGTCAGGTTCATCGTGCCGGTCCAGCTGCCGTCGATCATGCGCGGCACGTAGATGGACTGCTGCCGCGGCGTCCCTGCCGTCATCAGCGCCTCGATCGTGCCGTCGGTGAGCATCGGGCACAGCGCGAACGACAGGTTGGCCGCCTGCAGCATCTCGTGGCACGGGGTCGCGACGAGTTTCGGCAACCCTTGTCCGCCGAAGCGCGGCGAATGCGGCAGCCCCTGCCAGCCGCCTTCGGCAAATGCGCGGAACGCGGCGCGAAATCCCGGCGTCGTCGTCACCTCGCCGGCCGCCCATGTCGACGGCTGCCGGTCGCCTGCCACGTTCAGCGGCGCGATCACTTCGGAGGTGAGCCGCGCGCACTCCTGCAGCACGGCATCGACCGTTTCGCCGGAGGCTTCCTCGAAACCGGGCAGCTGCTGCACCGACCGCAGGCCGGCGAGCTCCTCCATCACGAAGCGCATTTCGCGCAGCGGAGCCTCATAGCTCATCGTTCACCCCATGTCCCGAAGCAGACTTTCGGGGTCGGCCGGAGCATCCGTCCAACCCCGTCTCAGTTCCCCAGCTCTTTCAGCAGCTGAGGAAGGGCTTCAAAGAGGTCGGCCACCAGACCGTAGTCAGCGATCTGGAAGATCGGCGCGTCCGGGTCCTTGTTGATCGCGACGATCACCTTGGAGTCCTTCATTCCGGCCAGGTGCTGAATCGCGCCCGAAATGCCGATTGCCAGGTACAGCTGCGGAGCGACGATCTTTCCGGTCTGGCCGACCTGCCAGTCGTTCGGCGCATAGCCGGCGTCGACCGCGGCGCGCGACGCACCCAGTGCCGCGTTCAGCCGATCGGCGAGCTTCTCCAGCAGCTTGAAATTGTCGGCCGAGCCCAGCCCCCGCCCACCCGAAACGACGATGCGGGCGCCTTGCAGCTCGGGGCGGTCGAGCTTTGCGCTTTCGCGCGAAACGAACTGCGAGACGCCGGGGTCGGGCGCGGCGGGCACGCTTTCGACGGCGGCCGAGCCTCCCTGGGCCGCTGCAGGCTCGAATGCGGTCGGCCGCACCGTCACGAACTTGATCGGCTCGGCGCAGCGGACGGTGGCGATCGCATTGCCGGCGTAAATGGGCCGGGCAAAAGTGTCGGGGGAGTCGATCGCGACGATATCGGATACGAGCGCGCAATCGTGGCGCGCTGCCGCTCTGGGCAGGACGTCCTTGCCGAAGCTGGTCGCCGGTGCCAGCACGTGGCTGTAGCGCTTCGCCAGAGCAACCACCTGTTCGGCGACGCACTCGGCCAGTTCCTCCGCCAGGTGCGGTGCATCGGCCAGCAGCACCTTGTTCACGCCTGCCACCTGCGCCGCCTGGCGCGCCACGTCGGCGCAGCCGCCGCCCGCGACGAGCACGTGCACTTCGCCGCCCAGCCGGCCCGCCGCACCGACCACGTTCAGCGTGGAGGAGCGCAACCGCTTGTTGTCGTGTTCCGCCAGGATCAGTGCCGTCATGTCGTCGTCCTACGCACCTTGATGCGCGCCGTCCTAGTCGATTACCCCTAGTCGATGACCTTCGCCTCGTTGCGCAACTTCTGCACGAGCGTCGCAACGTCCGGCACACGGATGCCAGCCTTGCGCTGCGCCGGCTCCGCCGTGCGAAGCGTCTGCAGGCGGGCGCGCGCGTCGACCCCCAGCGCCTGTGGCGTAATGGTCTCGAGCGGCTTCTTCTTCGCCTTCATGATGTTCGGCAGCGTCACGTAGCGCGGCTCGTTCAACCGCAAGTCCGTCGTCACCACCGCTGGAAGCTTCACCGCGACGGTTGTCAGTCCGCCGTCGACTTCCCGGGTGACCTGAGCCGAGCCGTCGGCCAGCGCGAGCTTGGACGCGAACGTGGCTTGGCCGACACCGGCCAGAGCCGCCAGCATTTGTCCCGTCTGGTTGGAATCGTCGTCGATCGCCTGCTTGCCGAGGATTGTGAGGCCCGGCTTCTCGCGGTCGAAAATGGCCTTCAGGATCTTTGCTACCGCGAGCGGTTGCAATTCCTCGTCGGTCTGCACCAGGATCGCCCGGTCCGCACCGATCGCCAGCGCGGTGCGCAGCGTCTCCTGGCATTGAGTGGGGCCGCACGAAACGACAATCACCTCGGTCGCTTTGCCTGCCTCACGCAGGCGCACGGCCTCTTCGACCGCGATTTCGTCGAACGGATTCATCGACATCTTCACGTTGGCGATGTCAACGCCGCTGCCGTCGGACTTCACGTGCACCTTCACGTTGAAGTCGACGACGCGCTTGACTGCAACCAGGATCTTCATCGAAGTTCTGCCGAGGGAAGCAACTCTAGGCAAGCGTATCCGCGCAGAGGCTGGCGATTATACGGTTTCAACGGTTTGACCCTGCCAAGTCGCCGGCGATCTCGCGTGCCGCGTTGTAGCCGGGCGCCGCGCTGACACCGCCGCCGGGATGTGCGCCAGAGCCGCAGTGGTACAGGCCCGCGACCGGCCCGCGGTAGCGGGCGTAGCCGAGCACCGGCCGCAGTGAAAACAGCTGATCGGGCGTCAGCTGCCCATGGAAGATGTCGCCGGAGGTCAGCCCGAATTCGCGTTCCAGGTCCAGGGGCGTCCAGGCACGATAGCCGAGCAGCGCGCGCCGGAAGTTCGGGCAGAACTGCCCCACCCTCGCGAAAACAGCCTCGACCGCGGCCGGCTTCAACGCATCCCAGCCGCCCGGTGGATCGGGATCGAAATGCTGGCAGAACAGACTCGCGACGTGCGCCCCTGCAGGAGCGAGCGAATCGTCGACCACGCTTGGGATCAGCATCTCGACGATCGGAGCACGCGCGAATCCGCCGTGCAGCGCATCCCGCCAAGCGGTGTCCATCGCCTTCAGCGACGGCGCGAACAGGATGCCGCTGGCGTGGTGCGGCTGGGCGCTCGTGCCCGGCAGACAGGAGAAATCGGGCAGCTCGGACAACGCCACGTTGATCCGCAGCGACCCGGAACCACAGCGATAGGCGCGGATCGATCGAAGGAAGTCTCCCGGCACGTCCTGCGGCCGCAGCAACTGCAGGTACAGGCGCTTCGGATCGACGCCGCAGGCAACCGCCCGGGAGTGCAATTCGCGCCCGTCTTGCAGCAGCACCCCCCGCACTGCGCCGCCGTCGACCAGGATCTGCCGCACCGGCGCTTCCACTTCGATCTGCACGCCGCGCGACCGCGCTTCCTCCGCCATCAGCTGGGTGATCCGTCCCATGCCGCCGATCGCGTGCCCCCAGACGCCCGGCTTGCCGTTGACCTCGCCCAGCGCGTGATGCAGCAGCACGTATGCGGATCCCGGCGCATATGGGCTCGAGTAGTTCCCGACGATCGAGTCGAACCCCAGCGCGGCCTTCAGGCAGTCCGTCTCGAAGATCGCGTCCAGCCAGTGCCCGGCACTGCGCGTAAAAAGTTCAACGCATTCGCGCTGCGCCTCACTCGGCAGCCGTCCGAACGTCCACAGCAGGCGGGCCGAGGCGATCAGATCGCGCCCGCTGCGCGCCACCAACGGACCCCCCAGCTCCGGGGGCGCACGCAGCATCCACTTCTTCAACTCGGCTGCCACGCGCGCGAGGCGCCGGCTGAACTGCGGCAACTGCTCCGCGTCCGAAGCCGAGAACTTGCGCACCTCGGTTGCAGAGGCAGTGCCCGCGCCGTCGAACTTCAGGTATCTGCCGTCTTCGGTGGGAACAAAATTCGAAAACGGCCGCTCGACGATCCTCAGGCCCCTGCGTGCAAGGTTCAAGTCTTGGATCACGACCGGGTTGAGCAAGCTGACCGTGTAACTGGCGCTGGAGTTGCGAAATCCGGGAACGAACTCCTCGGTAACGGCGGCACCACCGACGACAGGCCGTCGCTCCAGCACCCGAACCCGCAGCCCGGACGCCGCCAGATAGCAGGCGCACGCAAGGCCGTTGTGCCCGGCCCCGATCACGATGACATCGACTGCATCCACATCCAATCCTGGTTTTGCTTGCTGTTACCCCGTCCAAGACAGGGGCGGATGCTACTTCGGTTCCGGGATAACCGTCGAAATCCGGTGCAGGACGGCCGTCCACACCGGCATCGGGCTGCCCGGCCTGGCCCGCGAATCCGGTACATTTAAGCTAGGGTATTTCGCGTGCTCCGGCGTACGGGAGCGGCTCGGACGGGATTCGGGTGGCTAACGAAGATCCATCTGCAGCGACTGCAGGTACCGGCAAGCCCCGGATCCTGGTCGCGGACGCTTCGCGCAGCGTGCGCGCGGTCATCGCCAGCCATTTGCGGGACCGCTTTGACGTGCGCGAAGCCGAAGACGGCGAAGCGGCCTGGCAAGCGGTGCTGCTGGACGGCACCATCCGCGTGCTGATGACCGAGCTCGGCATGACCAAGGTGAACGGGCTCGATCTGCTCGGGCGGGTGCGCAGTTCGAAGGTCAAGCGGATCCGCGAACTGCTCGTCGTCGTGCTGGCTTCGGAAGACGAGAACAACGACCGGCAGCGGGCCTCGGGGCTCGGAGTCGCCGATTTCGTAGCGAAGACCGGCGCGCGCGGCGATCTGCTGGCACGGCTGGAGATGCTGCTGAAGCTGTCCGTCACGCGCGAGGTGCTGGCCGAGACGCAGGCGTCTCTCGAATCGGCACGCACCGTAGACCCCGACACCGAGCTGCTGAACCCGCAATTTTTCGACAAGCAGGTCGACAAGCTGGTGTCGTATGCACGCCGCAACCTGACCGACCTTGCGCTGATCTGCGTCAAGGTCGAACTGTCCGGCGCGCAGGGCGGTGCCTGGGAAGGCGAGATCGAGCAGCGCATCAAGCTGGTCGGCCGCACACTTGCCGCATCGATCCGCCTGGAAGATCTGGGAACGCGCTCGGACCGCTCCGAGTTCTGCGTCGCTACCCAGAGCACCGGATTGTCAGGGGTGCTGCGTTTCGCGGCGCGGCTGCGCAAGGTGCTGGAAAATGTCGACGCGGCCGGGCCTGGGGTGGAGGTCTGGACCTGCATCGGTGTGGCGACGCTGTCCGAGGAGTTGCGCCGCGGCGCCGAGGAGCTGCGAATGCTGTCGCAAAAGCGCGCACTGCAGGCGCAGACTTCGCGCTCACGGCGAATCATCCTGGGAACCGCCGAGGGCGCTGCGCCGGGAGCCGCGGAGGGTCGCGGCGAGGACGGGTCGATGGATGTCAACCTTGCGCTCGCGTTGATCCGGGCCGGCCGCGGCGGCGAAGTCGTGGCACATCTACCGCGCCTGCTGGAGCAGCTCAATCCCCTGCTGAAGCTGCTGCGCCAGCAGCAGGAGCTGCAGACGGCGAAGAGCGAGGGGGAGGTTGCCGGTGACACCAAGCTACCGCGCGTTCCTGGATAAAGCGATCCGCTCGCCCGACGCGTTCTGGGCCGAAGAGGCCCGGCTCATCGACTGGCAGCGCCCCTTTTCGAAGGTGTTGGATTATTCGCGCCCGCCGTTCGCACGCTGGTTCGTCGGCGGCACCACCAACTTGTGCCACAACGCGGTCGACCGCCACCTCGCGACCCGTGGCGAGCAGGCGGCGTTGATCTACGTTTCGACCGAGGTCGATGTCGAAAGGATCTACACGTTCCGACAGCTGCACCGGGAAGTGAATCGTTTCGCCGCGTGCCTGCAGTCGATGGGAGTGACGCGCGGCGACCGGGTACTGATCTACATGCCGATGGTGCCGGAGGCGGTCTTCGCGATGCTGGCGTGCGTGCGGATCGGCGCGATCCACTCGGTCGTGTTCGGCGGCTTCGCCTCGGTGAGCCTGGCCACCCGGATCGACGATGCGCGGCCGAAGGTGATCGTGTCGGCCGACGCCGGCTCGCGCGCGGGCAAGGTGGTGCCCTACAAAGCGCTGCTGGACGAGGCGATCGACCGCTCGAAGGCACCTCCGGCGGCGGTGCTGTTGATCGACCGCGGCCTGGCGCCGATGCACCGCGTGCCGGGGCGCGATCACGACTACGCGGAGCTCGCAAGCCGGCATGCACATGCCGAGGTGCCGTGCGTGTGGGTGGAGTCGAACGAGCCGTCCTACATCCTGTACACCTCGGGAACGACCGGCAAGCCCAAGGGCGTGCAGCGCGATACCGGCGGCCACGCAGTGGCACTGGCCTCGTCGATCGGCAAAGTCTTTTGTGGCAACGCCGGGGAGACGTATTTCGCCACCAGCGACATCGGCTGGGTGGTGGGGCACAGCTATATCGTCTACGGCCCGCTGCTCGCCGGGATGGCCACAGTGCTGTACGAAGGAACACCGATCCGCCCGGACGGCGCGATCCTGTGGAAGATCGTCGAGAAATACGGGGTACGGGTGATGTTCTCGGCGCCGACTGCGATCCGGGTATTAAAGAAGCAGGATCCGGCGCTGCTGAAGCGGCACGACGTGTCCTGTCTGCGGACGCTGTTCCTCGCGGGAGAGCCGCTGGACGAGCCCACCGCACGCTGGATCGCTGAGGCACTGGGCAAACCCGTGATCGACAACTACTGGCAAACCGAAACCGGCTGGCCGATCCTGGCGATCGCTCGCGGCGCAGCTGGCCAGGCGCTGCCGGCCAAGTACGGCAGCCCGGGCCTGCCCTGTTACGGCTACTCGGTGAAGCTGTACGACGAGAAAACGGGTACCGAGGTCGGACCGAACACCAAAGGCGTGCTGGCGATCGAAGGGCCGCTTCCGCCGGGATGCATGACGACCGTCTGGGGCGATGACGAACGCTTCGTCAAAACCTACTGGCAGAGCGTGCCGAACCGCACCGTGTATTCGACTTTCGACTGGGGGATTCGCGACGACGATGGCTACTACTTCATCCTCGGCCGCACCGACGACGTGATCAACGTGGCCGGACACCGCCTGGGAACGCGCGAGATCGAGGAAGCTATTTGCTCGCACCCGGCGGTGGCAGAAGTAGCCGTCGTCGGCGTCGCCGATTCGCTCAAGGGCCAGGTCGCGGTGGCTTTCGCGGTGGTGAAGGACGCGCGCGCGGTCGAGTCGCCGCAGCTGCGCGGCCAGCTCGAGGCGGATGTCATGAAGCAGGTCGACTCGCAGCTCGGTGCCGTTGCGCGCCCTGCGCGAGTTCATTTCGTAACGGCGTTGCCGAAGACACGCTCGGGCAAGCTGCTGCGGCGCTCGGTGCAGGCCATTTGCGAGGGGCGCGACCCGGGCGACCTGACGACGATCGAAGACCCGACGGCGCTGGAGCAGATCCGCGCCGCCGTCCACTCGTAGCAAACAATTCATGGCTCCTCCGTCCCCGGCCTCCGCGCCCAAGAAGCGCGGGGAAGCATTGGACCGAATTGACCGTCAGATCCTTGAGCTGCTGCAGCGCGACGGGCGAATGACCAACCAGGCGCTGTCCGAGAAGGTCGCGCTCAGCCCACGCGCGTGCCTGGACCGTGTACGCCGGCTGGAGCGCGCCGGCATCATCAACGGCTACATGGCGTTGCTCGATCTGCGCAAGATCGGCAACGTGCTTACCGTATTCGTCGAGGTGGCGCTGCGCGACCAGTCCGCCGCCACGCACGCGCGCTTCGAGGCGCGCATGCGTGCGTGCGAAGAGGTGATCGAGTGCTTCCTGGTGTCGGGCCAGTCCGACTACGTCCTGCGGATCGCGTGCTCGAGCCTGGACCACTACCGCGATCTGACCAACGCCTGGACCGACGACGCGACGCTGGGAATCGAGCGCCTTTCATCGAAGCCCGAGCTTCAAACCGTCAAGTCGTTCCGGGGCTTCCCGCTGCCGTAGCGGGTCGCATTTCCCGCGGTCTGCCTTATCCCGCCGATTCGGCGGTAGGCGCTCGGCGCGGCTTCCGAGACGGCGCTCCCGAGTGCGCCGATTCGCCGCCGTTGCAAGCGCTTGTGCCTACACTGAACGCTTACAAGATACTGATTTCATTACGGAGACTGCAATGACGCCGCAAAGCGCCGCTGTCGATCGCTCGATCGAACTCGAATCACAAGTCGCCGCCCCCAACTACCAGCCGATCCCGGTCGTGCTGCAGAGCGGACGTGGGGAGTGGCTGTTCGACGTCGACGGGCGTCGCTACCTGGATCTGATGAGCGCGTACTCGGCGGTCAGCCATGGCCATGCCCATCCACGCCTGGTCAAAGCGCTCACCGATCAGGCCGCCCAGGTCGCAGTGACTTCGCGCGCGTACTACAGCACGGCACTCGGGGCGTTCCTTGACCACCTGACGGGACTGTGCGAGCTGAGCTCGGGCAGGGGCAAGGCGTTGCCGTCCAGCGGCGGAGCCGAGGCGGTCGAAACGGCGATTAAAGCGGCGCGGCGCTGGGGCTATCGGGTCAGGGGCATCGCAGCGGATCGTGCCGAAATCGCGGTCGCGCGCGGCAATTTCCATGGTCGCACGACGACCATCGTGGGATTCTCGACCGAGGAGGCGTATCGCGCCGACTTTGGTCCCTACAGCCCGGGTTTTCGCCACTTTGATTTCGGCGACATCGAGTCGCTGAAGGCCGCCATCAACGAGAACACCTGCGCGGTGCTGGTGGAGCCGATCCAGGGCGAAGCCGGCATCATCGTGCCGCCCGACGGCTTCCTGCGCCAGGTTCGCGAGCTGTGCACCGAGCGGCGCGTGCTGATGATCCTGGACGAGATCCAGTCCGGTCTCGGGCGCACGGGTCGCTGGTTCGCCTACCAGCACGAAGGCATCCGCCCGGACGGCCTGATTCTGGGCAAGGCGCTCGGCGGTGGCCTGCTGCCGGTCAGCTGCTTCGTCGGCATTCCCGAAATGATGGATCTGTTCGAGGCGGGAAGCCACGGTTCGACGTTTGGCGGCAACCCGCTTGCCGCGGCGGTCGGGCTGGAGGCTCTGCGCGTCATCGAGGACGAGGGCCTGGTCGCTCGCAGCGCCGCGCTGGGCGCGCACATGCTTACCCGCCTGCGCTCGATCGCAAGCCCGCTGATCCGCCGGGTACGCGGGCGCGGGCTTTGGGTGGGAGTGGAGTTGGATCGCAGCGTCAGCGCGCGCGATGTGGTGGAACGCCTGGCCGAGTGCGGAGTGCTGACGAAGGACACGCACGGCACCGTGATCCGCTTTGCCCCGCCGCTGACGATCTCGCGCGACGCGCTGGACTGGGGCATCGACGTCTTCGCCGATACGCTGCGCCAGTTCGAGACGACCGCCGCACCGGCTGCGCCGGTTGCGCGCACGCCCCGGCTGGCCGCTGCAGTCGCCGCCCCGGTCCAGGCCGAGCTGCCAGGCCACGGGGCCCGGCTGATGATGAGCTCGCCTGATCATTTCGAGGTCAGCTACCGGATCAACCCGTGGATGGACCCGGTGCAGTGGAAGAGCTCGGCCGAGCAGCTGCGGCGCCAGGCCGATCGCGGCTGGAATGCGCTGAAGGAAACCTACGAGCGTCTTGGCGCCGATGTGCAGATCCAGTCGGCGCAAGCCGGACTGCCTGATCTCGTCTTCACTGCCAACGCCGCGCTCGTGCTGGA
>Ga0187846_10002151_pt1 | contig 10917 bp, 7 predicted proteins | sample TC_taG_FD_161473 | JGI IMG/M metagenome (GOLD analysis project Ga0187846, IMG submission 161473) | Biofilm microbial communities from the roof of an iron ore cave, State of Minas Gerais, Brazil - TC_06 Biofilm (v2) | ecosystem: Environmental > Terrestrial > Deep subsurface > Cave > Wall biofilm ... | reverse complement strand
TGTTTACCCGGGCGCACGCGCGACAATTTCGGGCCGTGACTGAATTTCTCAGGGCCGGTGCTGTGAGAAGGGAATCTGCTGTGGGGTAATGGTTATGGACGTCGATATCGAATCGGGCGATCGAAGTGCGGAACGGCTGGCCAATATTCCGGTAATCGACATAGCGCCGTACTTCAACAACACCTCGGGAGGCAAACGCGACGTTGCGCGGGCGGTGAGGAAGGCCTGCCAGGACATCGGCTTCTTCGTGATCACCGGGCATCGAACCGATGAGAACCTGTGCGCTCGCATGTTCGAGATCTCCAGGGCCTTCTTCGATTTGCCGCTGGAGGAAAAACTCAGAGTTCAGGTACAAGGAACGGACCTGCACGGCTATTGTCCGCTGATGGGCGAGAGTGTCGCCTACAGCCGGCTCAAGAACATACCCGGTGATCTTAAAGAGAGCCTGATGGTGACTCATCCGGATTACCCAGATCACCCCTATTATCAGACCGAAATGGCAGCCCGGTACTTCGGCGAGAATCTCTGGCCGGGACGGCCGATGGAGCTCCGGGAGATTTGGATAGAATACTGGCGCGAGATGGAACGGTTATCGGCGATCATGGCCCATCTTTTCGCGCTTGCCCTGGATTTGCCTGAAGTTTTCTTCGACGCGAAGAACGACAAAGCGGTTCAGGTCTTGCGCGCCTTGAACTATCCCGAACAGACGGCGCCGCCCTTGCCCGAGCAACTGCGCATCGGCCCGCATTCAGACTATGGCGACTTCACGATCGTGCGCCATGAAGAGGGACGGCAGGCGATTGGTCTTCAAGTCCAAAGGCAAGATGGAGAGTGGGTCGATGTGCCGCACGTCGCCAATTGTTTCACCGTCAACGTTGGCGACATGATGGCGCGCTGGAGCAACGACCGTTGGTTCTCGGCCATGCATCGCGTGGTCAACCCGCCGCGCAGCCAGGCGCAAAGCCGGCGGATGACGATCGCGTTCTTCCACTTTCCCAACTACGACGCCACGATCGAGTGCTTGCCGACCTGTTGCGACGCCGACCATCCGCTTAAATATCAGCCGGTCTCAGCCGGAGAATATTTGCTGATGAAGCACTCCCGGCAGGTGAACTATCCGGATAAACCAGCCCTGCCTTCCGACTAGTTCCGCGGCCAATCCGAAGTGGAGCCTGGAGAGCCGGGCTGCCCGGTCCGCTCCCGGTTCCCTGGCGGTAATCGCGCGCATTCCTGTCCGCGAGGGCGAATCCGACTGTATGGAAGTGCGTAAGGAAGCCTTATGAGCAGTGACTCTTCCATGAGAACGGCAATTGATGCCTCGCCCGTGAGTCTGATGCGCGCGGCCGGAATCTTGAGCCTGGCGGTCGCGCTGGTGGCCGCATGCGTGCCAATGGCGTTCGCGCAGGATGCCCGCAACACGACCCGCGCCGACGTCGACCGATGGTTTGCGAAGTACGCCAACGCCAGGCCCGACTTCAAGCCGGGCGACGTGCTGACGATCAAGGACTTCGAACGGATCCGGCCATTCATGCTGCCCGGGTACGTCGAGCAGTACAAATTTCCCGGCCTGCGCATGGAGATCATCCCGACCCGCAACCACACGCCGCGCAAGGACTACATCGAGTGCACGGAGAAGCACCAGTCACAGGTCGGGCTCAAGCCCGACGGCACGATCTACAACTACTTCTGCGGGCAACCGTTCGCGAACGCCTCGCTCAGCCCCTCGGATCCAATGTCGGGATTCAAGTCGGCGTGGAACTTCGAGGCCCGATGGTGGAATTATGGACCGATCATCACCAGCGTCCTGGTCCTCTATGACCGCTTCGGCGGCGGCCACCAGGGACAGGTGCCCAACGTTATTGAAGGGCCGCCTGCCGGTTGGATCACCGGTATAGCTTACAAAAGCAAGCTGCCGACCAACGCGGCAGAGTTTTTCGGCGGAGGCGGCACTTTTATCAAGACGGCGAACATCCTCTATGAGCGAGTCTACTTCAGCCACCTCGCGCCGCGCGCCGAGGCAGGAGGACTGTTGCCCGTTCCCGAGGCCAAGGAAGTATATTACAAGGAGTTCTCGGGCTTCTTCTCTCCCTTCGATGTACGTGGCCAGGTCTTCATCACCTACCGCTACAACGATCCCTACCGTGCCGACGACGCCTGGGCCTACGATCCCCAGTCGCGGCGCGTGCGGCGTGTCTCGGCCGAGGTCAAGAAGGACTCGTTCGGCGGAAGCGATCAAACCAACGGTGACTACTACACCTTCTCCGACCGGGTCGCGCAATGGAACTTCAGGTTTCTGGGATGGAAAGACATGCTTTGCGTGATGGACGGGACACACGACTACGGGCGCTACTACGGCCCCAACGGCGATCTTCCCGACGACGTCTGGTCAGTCCGCCGGATGGCGTTGGTCGAGCGCACCTCCAAAAGCCCCAACCATCCCTACAGCAGCGTCATCATGTTGTGGGACGCCCAGAACTGGCATCCATGGATCGCGGCAACGTTCAACCGCCAGCACAAGCTGTGGAAGACGATTGTCTACTCCGGGCGCTGGACCGAGGACTACAAGGAATGGGCCGACATCAATCATGGGGTGGAGTCGACCCAGATCCAGGGCATCACGGCCACTGACTACCAGAACCAGCGCGCCACGATCTTCGCCGATTTCGGAACCGGATATCCGACACCTAATCTCGAGCAGGTTGGCAAGATCTTCGATATCAGCAAGCTCGAACAGTTCCATCGCTGAGCTTGTCCGCGCCGCGAGGGTCCCCCTTTCCATGCTCGCTTGGCGGCGCTCTGCGGTCGCGCTGGGCCAAATGAGCGCCGAAACGTTTCGCCAAGTTGCGACGCAAACCCGTCACGTTAATTCGGCTAAATGCGCTCGCGTTGGGCTCGATGGGATGAGTAAGCTCGACGAAGTCACTTGAGGAATCTTGCTCAGTTACCTTTGGGCAAGGAGAGCGGTGAACCAATGGCGGCAACCGGGAAAGTTCTCTCACTCAATGTCGGGCGGATCCGCGAATTTGCGTACAATGGTCGTCCGGCGAAAAGTGCTATCTGGAAAGCCTCAGTCGCAGGCCGTATCGCAGCTCGCGGTGTGAATCTCGAAGGAGACGATCAGGCGGATCGCAAGGCTCACGGCGGTCCCGACAAAGCGGTCTACGCTTACGCCGTCGAAGACGTGCGGTGGTGGGAACAGGAACTCTCCCGATCGCTCTCATTCGGCCAATTTGGCGAAAATCTCACGACGGAGGGAACCGAGGTGAACGACGCCCTCATCGGAGAGCGCTGGGAAATCGGGACTACCGTTCTTGAAGTATCGGAACCGCGGGTGCCTTGCTGGCGGCTTGGAGTTCGGATGAACGATCCGATGTTTCCGCGCCGCTTCACCGAGGCGCTGCGCCCAGGGGCATACCTGCGAATCATTGTCGAAGGTGATGTAGGCGGCGGAGACGAGATCCGCTTGATTAGTAAACCGGATCACGATTTAACCATCCGGGATGTATTTCGCATCTACACTCGTGACCGGGATGAGGTCGAGCGGTTAGTCGCTATCCCGGCGATGTCGCAAAGCTGGAGAGAATGGGCGGAAAGTTCGCTCCAGAAGTCCAAAGGCCGCCGCACGAAGACGATTGCTCCCTCATGTTGTTAGGCTGCCCGAGCCGTCAGGTTCATTCCCCGTTGACGCGACGGCTCGCCGCTTGCTGCTCGCAGGCCGCGATCGTCGATGAGACAGATTGAGCTTCAGATGCGTATTAACTCTATCGGACGTGACGAAATAGAGCCCAAGCGCTCGTAACGTGTTGATTAGGATCGCGGCTCTGACGCTCTAGTAGAGCCCGGGGATGAGCCGTGAGGTCCGAGCACAGTAGGCATCGTACTCGGCGCCAAAGTGCGTGCGCAGCAACTTCTCTTCCGCGCCGATGCGGGCCAGGAGCGGCAGGATCATCAGCGCCGCGAGTAGCACGCCGACTCCTGCACGAAAAGCGAGAGCCCACCCCAGCGAGCTGACGAGCAATCCCAGATAACTGGGGTGGCGGACGGCGCTGTAGACACCGCTCGTTACCAGCGCGTGCCCGGGCTGAATGGCTACCAACCCACTGAACCGAGAGCCGAGCACAAAGACAGGCCAAATCCGCAGGGCACCACCGACGGCGAATAGAACCACGCCGAGCCAGCGAACGGTGTCCCCATCGAGGGTCCAGAGCCCCTTCTGGTCTGTGTAGGCCGGCAGATAGGCGAGCGCCGCCCCGACCAGTGCAAAGGCTATGATGACCCAGCGGTTGCCACGATCCTCGCGTACTCCCGGACTCAGGTTTCCGTCCGCGAAAAGCGCAGCGCCACACATTGCGAAGAGTACGATCGCGAGCGCGATCAATGCCGGATGAGAGAAGAAGGCTGCGAACCCGCCCCAGCCGAGCACGGCCAGGCCGAGATAAACGGCCGCGCCTACAACGATGAGCGCCACGCGCATGGTTGATTTCAGCCGATTTGATGACATGAGACGATAGTACTATCACCGACCGATGAATCGAATCTGACGATTCGCCGGCGTCGGAATCACTGTCGTGAATGAATTGAGGAAGAACATTCCTCCTCAGCCGCTGGTGGCGCGCCGGCCAGCCGAACGCAGAGTCCCTGGCCGCGCTTGTGAAAGACGAATACCCGCGCGGAGGAAGTCAGCCGCGCCGACATGTTTTCGCTTGCCAGTACTTCTCACATGAGTTCAAGATACAACGCGGTTCTCGGTACCAATACACAGTCGTGTGGAGCGCCGCCGAATATGCAAGACGAGCCAGAGCGTGCTACTCGACTTCCTTGGTGAGGGAGATCGTCGATGAGCACCAGCGGCGGAAAATCCCGGAGATTCGGCAATCTCATTCTTGATCTTCGCAAACCCATCGCGTTGTCGCTGATCGCCGTCACGCTCTTCATGCTCTACTGGGCGGTACGCGTGCCGATCGCCACCCGCTTCGACGACCTCTTTCCGGCCCGGCATCCTGACACGCTGCTCTATCGCGAATTCCGCCCGCGATACGGCGGCGCGCAGACCCTGGTCGTGATGCTGCGCATCCGCAAGGGCGACATCTTTAACTTCAGGACCTTGCACGCGATCCAGCGAATCACCGACGAGATCAATGCGCTGCCGGGCGTGGACCACAACGAGGTCTTCTCGCTCTCCTCCTACCGCGTGATCTACGCGCGCGCACTGCCGGGCGCACTGGTCGCGTCGCCCTTCATGTACCCCAAAGTGCCGGAGACGCCGGAACAGCTCAATCAACTCAAGAGCGTCGTGCGGGCCCATCGCCAGGAGCTGGCGGGCTACTTGACGCGCGACGAGCGGGGCGCGCTCATCATCGCGAGCTTCAACGACTGGAGCGTCGATTACAAAGCCCTGTTCGACGGCGTCCAGGACATCATGCGCAGGTATCAGGACGCCAATACCCGGATCTACGCGAGCGGCGCGGCGATGTTCGCGGCGTGGGGCTATCACTACCTGCCGCGCATCGCTGTCATCTTCGCGGTCTCGATCGCGCTGATGCTGCTCATCCTGTACCTGAGCCTGGGCCGGCGCAGCGGCTGGTGGGCGCCAGTCCTGACCGGCATCTGCTCGTCGATTTGGGGCCTCGGTTTCGTCAGCCTGATGAAATTCAATTTCGACCCCGTGATGCTGGTGATCCCGCTTATTCTCACGGCGCGCGATCTCGGCCACGGCATCCAGTGGCACGGCCGCTATTACGAGGAACTCGACTGCACCGACGGCAAAATGACCGCGTGCGCGGCGACGGCGAGCAAGATGCTGCCGGCGGGGCTGCTGGCCGTGCTTGCCAACGTCGTCGGCATCGTCTTTCTGGCCGCCGGCGACATTCCGGTGCTCAGGCAAATCGGTTTCGGCGGCGCGGTCTGGCTGGGCGCGAGCCTGGCGATGGTGTTCGTGTTTCAGCCGATCCTGATGAGCTACCTGCCGCGGCCGGAAATCCGCGAGCGTGGCTGGCTCGGCGCATCGCGCGGCGCGAATTTCCGGTCGCGCTGGCGCTCGTTGAGCGGCTGGCTGGCCGGGATTCCGGTGAGTCCCGGGACTGCGCGCACTACGCTGATGGCTGCGGGCGCCTGCCTGATGGTCGTCGGGATCGTCTCGGCCGGGCGCGTACCCATCGGCTACCAGACGCCGGGCACTCCGATTTACCGGGCCGACGCGCGAGTCAATCGCGACACCGCGGAAATCGGCAGATTTCTCCCGACCAACTCCGCGTGGATCATTCTGCAAACGCCCGGCTATCCGAGCCCGCAATCCAGCGTCGGCACGCGGACCCTGAGGATGGAGGACGACCTCGCCGACTACCTGCTGAGCCGGGGTGACGCTCTCGCGGTCCTGAGCTTCGCCGCGTTGGCGGAAATGCCGATGAACATGCTGCTGCACAACGGCTATCCGAAATACTTCGCCATCCCGCGCACCGAGCAGTTGAGCGCCAGCCTGTGGGCCTTCTTCTTCACCGCTACCGCTCCGGAGGAGGTCTACACTTTCTTCGCCCAGTCGCCGGCGATGACGAACACTTGCATCCGTGTGCTGTTGCCCGATCATACCTACTCGCGGCTGATGCGGTTGCGACGCGATCTCGATACCTTTATGCGCGGACAGGTGAAGTCCGATCCGGGCCTCGACCGGATCGAGGTGCGTTACATCGGCGGTGACGCGGGCCTCTACCTAGCGATCGACGACGTCGTGCCGCGGCTTAATTCGCTCAACCTGGCGCTGGCCCTGGGGGCGATCTTTGTGTGCAGCGCGGCGGCCTTTGGTTCGATCGTCGCCGGCGCGATGTTCGTGCTGGCCTGCGTAATGGCGAACTTTGTCGCGTTCGTCTACATGGACGCCCGCCATATCGGCCTCACCGTCGACACGATCCCGGTGGTCTCACTGGGTATTGGACTGGGTATCGACTACGGAATCTATGCGGTCGCGCGCATTCGTGACGAAATGAGGGAGGGACTCGATCTTAACGGCGCGATCGCGCGGGCGCTCGGCACCACAGGCGCCTGGGTCTGCGTTACGTTCGCGGTGATGGTGGCCGGGACGTTGCCATGGGTGCTCTCGCCGCTGCTGTTTCACAACGAAATGAGCGTGATGCTGATTCTGCTGATGGCCGCCAACCTGGCCGTGGGCCTGCTCATCCTGCCGGGATTCATCGCATTGCGCCGCTCGCGCTTCATCACGCGCTACGAGCGCGACGGCAGAAGCGGCGGGCAGGCCGCCGACGGGCCGGTTACCCGCGCCCTGTCCTGAGCGACCCGCGCGGACCGCGAATACGCGAGCCGTCATCGAGGTTGGCTTTATTCCGCGGCGGCGAAGAACCGCGGTAAACCTCAGCGTTGGAGGTCGCGCAAAATTTCGCGCAGCGCGGCCGCAAAGGGCCCGGGCTCAATCATGAAGGCCATGTGATTTCCGGGAACTTCGACGTATTTGCAGTCCAGGCGCTCGGCAAGAACGCGCGCCGTGCGAGCGTAACTGGCGTCTGCGCTCTTATCGCCGGCAAGCGCGACGATCGGAACTTTGCTTCGCCGGATGGCGTCGAGATCGGGTTTGTACCGGCTTAAGTTCAGATATTCATGGGCCATGAAGAACTGGGCATCGGCGGGATCGAGCCGTTGGCCGATCATCGGGCCGTTCGCGTCGAAGCCCACCAGCGAGCTCATGAAGATCTGCAACGCCGGCAGGAGGCCCTCGGACAGAAACTTGGCGTGGACGGCGTCGACGAAGCTCAGTTCCTTCTCGGCGTTCGGCAGGATCGCAAAGACGGGAGGCTCGTGCACGATGAGCGCCGTGATGATTTCGGGATGATCCTCCGCCAGCTTCAGGCCGACACTGGCGCCTCCGCTGTTGCCGAAGACATAGGCGCGCTCCGCACAGATGGCGCGGATAACGGCCGCCGCATCGCGCGCCTGCTGCGCCATGTCGAGGTCACGGTTTCTGTCGCCGGCGCTGCGCGAACGAGCCCGCCGGTCGTAGCTCACGACAGTGAATTTGTCGGCCAGAATCGGCGCGATCGCCGCGTAAGCATCTCCAGCACCGCCGCCACCCGGAATCATCAGCAAAATCGGGCCTTGGCCAACACTGTCGTAGACGATATCCGCGCCTTCGTTATGGACCCTGCCGGTTGTCATGTGGTCGACTCCTGCCGTTCCTGATCCTGCGCGACCTGGTGGACCAGCTCAGATGCAACTCTCCTCGCCTCACGCATAATTAACGTAGCGCGAGGTCATGGGCTTAAAGTACAACTCCGCCTCAAATGTTGCCAGAAGTAGCGCCGTCAGGTTTTCAGAAGCGACGCCATGTCGGATTCGGTTCCGGTCATGACGTTTGATTCGCCGTGCGCGCGGCGCCGAGCGGCACCGTGAGTGTGAAATAGAGAGCTCGCCGCGGTCCGTATTGCGGGGAGAAGACACCGATGCCGCTACCCTGGCGGATCAGGTAGATATGGTCGAATAGATTCACGACGCTAAGGCGTCCCTCTATGCCGCCGAGCCTGGGCACGGCGAGATGGCGCGCGATGGCCGCGTTCACCTGGACGTAGGGAAGTTGCGTCTTCAGATTGGCAAAGCCGTAACGAGAGCCGTTTCCCCATATACCATCGACCATCAGCGAAAAGCCCCAGAGCCGGTAACTCACTCCCGCAGAGGAGGTGAACTCCTGATTGTCATCGAGGTAGATCCAATGATGAGCGGCGTAGGCCACCTCCTCAGGGTCGCCAGCGAGAAACTGACCTGCGATGATGTTCCGGGCCTGCGCGATTGTGTAGGAAAAATTGAAATAGGCCGAGAGCGCGCCGCTGCTCTTGACCAAACTAAAATCGGCGCCCCACAGCCTCCCGTGCGCGTATTGCAGGGGCGCAAAAATGTATGTGCTGCCGAACTGCGCCAGGTCAAGCTTCTCAGTTGACCACATGAAAAACCCCTCGAGGCTCGCACTGAGGCCGAGCGGCAATTGTTGAGTCACTCCTGCGTCGAAGAACTCGTCATCCTCCGCTCCGATCTTCTGATTTCCAGAGGTGACGCTCGACGCGCCAGTTGTGTTCGCAAACTTGTTCACGGTCTTGAGCAATACTGACTCGAAGGGTGGAACCTGGAAGTAACGCGCGTAGCCCGCATTCAGCGTCGTCGTACGGGTAAGTCTGTAGACGGCTCCCAGTCGCGGACTGAACTGCGTCTGCCAGCCAAAATAACCCATAGAGTCGAGGCGCGCACCGATCGTGAGCTCGAGCTTTTCAGTAGCACGCCATTGGTCCTGGGCATACGCGCCGAGAACCAAGGCCTTGCCGTTGAAGTTGTCGATCACAGTTTCCGGCATGGTCCCGGGCACACCATCTGAGACGTGGAAGACCCGCGCATGATTGTCCTCCTCAAGGGTCTCGCCGCTTGCGTAAAACCCTGCCTGAAGTGTGTGCCGCTTGGTTAGGCGGTAGGAACTATCCTCCTGGACGCCGTTGATGCAGCTGCTATGCAACACGCGGTCGGCGATGCCGTTGTAGGCCAGGTCGGCGATCGGGTCCGGATCGTACTTCAGGCTGTAATAACGGCTGAAATAGGCGAGCTGATAGTCGAGTTTCGAGCCTAGCGTGCCCTGAAGCGCGAGGATCCCGAAGTAGTTCTGCTCGAACTCGGTCGCGCTGGTGTCGGCCGAGTTGGGATAATTGGTGACCCCAGCTATCGGGAATGCTACCGGAAGATCAGGCTGACCCGGGATCTGGTAGCCGTTTATGGCGGTGCCGATGATGAGGCTGAGCCGCGTCGTCGAGCTTAAAAAATACGATAGATAGCCGAAACCCTGACCCTGGTTCGTGACGTCATGCTCCGGCGTCGGTGTCCGGGTGGGCGACTGCACACCGAGCGCGCTTTGGAGGTAGAAGCCGCTGAAATAGTAGCTCAGGTTTCCGGCGCATCCGCCGTAAGTGAGGCTCGGCTGGATCGTGCCGCGCTGACCGCCGTAGTACTCGAGCCTGCCGCCTGGCTCCAGGCATCCGTCCTTCGTATGAACGTCGACCACGCCTTCGTTGCGATAGCCGAATTGAGCGGGCATGAAATTATCGATCAGGCTGACGCTCTTGATGAAATAGGGGCTGAAGAGCTCACCGAAGCTGCTTACTGCTTCGGGCAGGAAAATCCCGTTGAGGCGATACTGGATACCGCCTCCGTTGAGGCCATGGATATGGATCTGCCCCTGACCCTGACCATAGGAGTCCTGGCTCACGCCGGGCGCCTGGATAAGCACGTTCCTGAAGGGCGTGTTGTCGCCCTGCGGAAGCTCGTTGATGTTCCTATCGGTAAACCGGTAGACGGTGCTGCCGGTTTCGGGTGAAAGCGAGTTGCGGGCGCGATTCAGCCGAGCTGCGATGACCGGTAGATTTAACGCCCGCGCCGATTCCATCGAAATCTTGACCGGTTTCGCACTTGCCGACGCAACCGGAACGATCACCGTCGCCGGTTTGAAACCAGTGCCGCGCGCTAGAATCGTGTAAGTCCCTGGCGCGAGCTTTCGGAAATAGAACTTGCCCGTCCTGTCGGTGGTTGAGCGAGCAACGGTTTTGCCGGCCGCAGACCTAAGACTGAGCTTGACCCCTGCAAGTGGTCGCCCGAGCGCGTCCTCGACCGTGCCGATAATTGTTGGTTCCTTTTCGCCCGCGCCCCACTCGGCGGCACGGGCCGACGGCATCTCGGCGAGCGCAATCGCGAGCAGAGCGACGATTACTCCCAACCTCATGCGACCTTCCGGCGGGCCACTGTGGCGGTCTCAGGCAGAGCTTAACGGAACCCAATTGATAGATCACGGGAAAAGCGGCGCGTGTAATGTTCCTGAACTTTGTGGGAAAGCTTTCCCGGGGGTTGCGCCGGGTGGACCTGCCGCGGCGGGCTTTTGTGGCCTGA
>Ga0187846_10002150_pt1 | contig 10919 bp, 10 predicted proteins | sample TC_taG_FD_161473 | JGI IMG/M metagenome (GOLD analysis project Ga0187846, IMG submission 161473) | Biofilm microbial communities from the roof of an iron ore cave, State of Minas Gerais, Brazil - TC_06 Biofilm (v2) | ecosystem: Environmental > Terrestrial > Deep subsurface > Cave > Wall biofilm... | reverse complement strand
GTAGGGCGACGTTGGAGATGGGCGACCTTGTGGCCGCACGCGTTCTCCTCGAGGAGAGCGCGGCGCTGTTCCGCATCATCGGGGACAGGCAGCGCCTGGCGTTGCCGCTCAATGCCCTGGGGCTGGTGGCTCTGCGCCAGGGAGATTACGTCAGTGCGCGTGCCCACTACGAGGAAGCCCTGGCAGTCTCACAGGAGACGGGCGACGAGCAATACATTGCCGAAGCACTGGCCTACCTGGGAACCGTTGTCCTGCGCGTGGGCGACTATCAGCAGTCCCTAGCGCTCTACCTGCAGAGCCTCGCGCTCAATCGGGTTCGGGGCTACAAGGATGGGATCGCCGAAGACCTGGCAGGGGTGGCGGAAGTGGCCAATCTGACGGGACAGCCAGAGCGTGCAGCGTGGCTGCTGGGGGCGGTCGAGGCGTTGCGCGAGGTGAGCGGCATCAGGCTTTCGCCTTTGCGCCAGGCTGAGTATGACTGCACCGTCGGGGGCATCCGCGCCCAACTCGACGAAGCAGCGTTTGCCGCCGCCTGGGCCGAGGGACGCAGCATGACGCTAGAGCAGGTACTCGCCGCACTGATTGCGTCAGATTCTGAGAGCGCTTTAGGAAAGCATAATTGGGAAGATAGGGCCGGAAGGAGATACACATGCGGCTGACGTGAGGCGGGTGGCGATGTGCAGCTCAACTGGAAAAGTAGTGAAGGCTCTGGGAAAAGGCAGATGGCAGCCAGGTGCTGCTAACTGTAACCAGAGGGATCCAGCGGTTGGCCCGACTTGTAGAGCAAAACGATCTCTGGTGCAAGGACCGGAAAGCCAGACGCTGAGGACAAAAATGTCTCTCTCAGTAGAGACCGGATCGAACGGTCCCGGCGAAACAGGAACTGATCCCCTTCCGATTCGTTGAGCAATATCTCCAGGAAATCGGGGTAACAGCCTGTTTTTCGACACCAGATCGTGTGGATAGGTAGTGTGAGGAACTCGTCTTCCCGGAAAGGAAAAAGCTTTCCATCTACTTCCTTCTCCAACGTCCAATCCCGTTGACGAAGGGTATCAAAGACAAGGCGCTGATCGGCTCGCAGCATGGCGACATCAACATCCTTGTGCGAGCGAGTGATGCGGTTCAGGAACAGATCGATAGCCCAGCCCCCGCAGAATCCCCACATGATTGGAAGCGGAACGAGCAAGGCGGCAATACTTTCAAGGGCGGGATCGAAAGGCATACAACAGTTTTTCTCCTAGTGCTGCTCAAGGTATCATTCTGTGGCCCCTGAAGAGCATCTTTAGAAGCCTAAAGGTCCTTACTGCCCAGCTAGAATCGCATCTATACTAGCTTTCAGGGCGGGAAGATCGTGTTCAACCATCTCCCAGATAACATCCTGATCTATGCCGAAATAGATATGTATTAGAACATTCCGCATTCTACTGATTGCTTCCAGGGTACTTCCGGATAATTATTTTTGAATTGTTGCGGAATGGAGCGAGCTGCTTCACCAATTATCTCAAGATTATGGATGACCCAGGTTCGCACCAATTCATTCTGATCAAACGATTGACGTCCTTGATCAGTGTATTTCGTGATTCGTATGATAGCTTCCTGGATATCGCGTAATCGCTCAGATGTATCTCTCATAGAGTAAGTGCTTCTTTTAACACACGCTCACGGATGCGGTCGCGTAAACCTTTCTCCGTCACCACATCCACTTTACGGCCGAGCAGTTCCTCAAGATCTATCAAGAGGCCGCATAGGTCTAAAAGGCTACGGCCTGGCTCCATATTCACCAACAGATCGATATCGCTCTCCGCATCAGCTTCACCTCGCGCAACAGACCCGAACACTCTTACATTGTATGCGCCATACTTTGCTGCGATACGGAGAATGTCTTCGCGTTTTGCCCGCAAAAGTTCATCTAGAGGCGTCGTCATAATCACCATTCCATTTTTATTTGCCGTTGTAATCTACCCTGGCCAAACTATCGCTCTTAGCATTCTACCATAGACCAAGCATACATTTCCTTGCAACTGATCTGTTTATACCTCAATCTCCATCCTCAACAGCGCAGATGAAAGCGACTTCCCCAGCGCATCGCTTCTCAGCGAACGCGAGGCTCCGCCATTCAGCGCACCGTGCAGCACAAAATTGAGAGCCAGCACATTGGGAGCCTCAAAACGCTCAACCTTCCCCGTAACAATGCCCTCAAAATGCGTTCGTACTCGCTCTGCGGTCACCTCTCGTACCAGGAGTTCATAGGTTGCATGGTCTGGAGCAAAGAGGGCAATATTGGCTATATCGCCCTTGTCGCCTGAACGGGCATGCACCAGTTCAACTAATTGCTTTTTCATTTACATAACAGAGCGTTTCCGCACTGCCCTCCTCAACGAAGAGGTTAAAACTAAAGATTTAGCGTCTTCTTAGCATGATTATAACACCTGGTAGAACCACACTAACTGGCTGCGACACGAAGTCAATTGTGAAGAGTAGAGCGGAAGCCCTCAGCCCCGTGTCCAAGGCTGTCTCCACTTCCTCCCTGCGTCAATGCTAACGGTGAGGTGGGAAGCGAGGGAGAACGTTTAAAGAAGCTTCGAGCCGAAAGAGGCAACCGGGCTAGGAGAAAAAGTGTAGGAATGAAGGTAAGTGAACCTTTGAAGAGGCTGCATCATGAGGGGTCATCGCAACGGCTGAGGCGATGATGACGGGACAATGGTCCGCAAGGTGGTTCCCAGGATGGGGGGTTTGCATGAACGAATAGTGTGGGGAAAGCGGTTTGGTCGACAGAAAGAACCCTTCACCTCCCGCTGTCGAATCATGAGATATAATGGTGCAGAGAGGATCAAAGCCATGAAAGACACCAGTGAACGACGTGGGTCTGGGATGTGTTGAGCATTGGCAACAGGAGGTGCTGCATGCGTGAGCTCCCGACGGGAACCATCACCTTGCTCTTCACCGATATCGAGGGCTCCACGCGCCTGCTCCAGCGAGTGGGTGAGCACTACGCTTGGCTCTTGGAAGCCTGTCGGTCCCTCCTGCGTACGGCGTTCCTCCAGTTCGGTGGCCACGAAGTCGATACGCAAGGGGATGGCTTCTTCGTCGCCTTTGCGCGCGCCAGCGATGCCGTCGCGGCAGCGGTCGCAGGCCAGCGCGCCCTCTTCACCCATCCCTGGCCCGCTGGTGTGAGGGTGCGCGTGCGCATGGGCCTGCACACAGGCGAACCACAGCGTTCTGCTGAAGGCTACTCGGGTCTGGACGTGCATCACGCGGCACGCATCATGAGTGCCGGGCACGGCGGGCAGGTCTTGCTCTCCCAGACCACACGCGACCTGGTGGCGCATGCGCTACCAAAGGGAGTGAATCTGGTGGACCTGGGAACGCATCGCCTCAAGGACTTACAACTGCCCGACCGGCTCTTTCAGCTCGCTATTGCGGGATTGCCCGCCGACTTCCCGCCCCTCAAGACGCTGGACAGCTCTGCCCATAACTTGCCTTTGCAGCCTACCCCGTTCATCGGGCGCGAAGTCGAACTGGCTCAGATCGAGGACTACCTGGACGCCCCCGACTGCCGCCTGCTTACCCTGATTGGACCAGGAGGCGTTGGCAAAACGAGGCTGGCCTACCAAGCAGCAGCGAGCAAAGCAGGAGATTTTGCGTCGGGTGTTTGTGCTGTCCCACTCTCTGGTGTCGCTTCGTCGCAGTATCTGCTATCCACTCTTGCCGAGCGTCTCACGTTGCAATTGTACGGCAGCGCCGACCAGAAGGGGCAGGTGCTCGATTACCTGCGCGAGAAACGCCTGCTGCTGGTGATGGACAACTGTGAGCATATTCTGGATGGGATAGAGGTGCTTGATGAGATCCTGGCCGTCGCGCCCGGCGTCAAAATACTGGCGACCTCGCGCGAACGACTCAATCTGCAAGGTGAATGGCTGTTCCCTGTTTATGGCTTGCTGTTCCCGCAGAACGAAAACGAGCCCGAGGCAGAAGCCTACAGCGCCATTCAATTGTTCATGCAGAGCGCTCGGCGCGATGGGCCTGGTTTCCACCTGGATGATATAGCAGCCGTCACCCGGATCTGCCAGCTCGTCGAGGGGTTGCCGCTGGCGCTCGAGTTAGCGGCGAGTTGGGCGCATCAGATGCCTTGCGAGCGCATTGCCGCGCACATCGAGCGCGACCTCGACTTTCTTTCGACCAACCTTCGCGACGTACCGGAGCGTCACCGCAGCGTACACGTCCTGTTCGAGCATTCGTGGCACTTGCTCTCTTCGGCGGAGCAAGCGGCCATGAGAAAGCTGTCCGTCTTTCGAGGGGGTTTCGACGCGGATGCGCCAGCGCAAGTTGCTGGCGCATCGCTGCACATGCTCACTAGGCTTTCAGAAAAATCGCTGCTGCGCACCAGCTCCTCCGGGCGCTATGATCTGCATGAACTGCTCCGCCAGTTCGCCGACGAGAAGTTGCGCGAAGCAGACGAGTTTACAACGACATGGGACAAGCACCTCGACTACTTTGTCACCTGGGCAGAGAAGGCAAACGTGGGGCTACGCGGTGTGGAACAGATGATATGGTTTGGGCACCTCGAAACCGAACACGATAATCTGCGTGCAGCGCTGCGCTGGGGAATCTACGGGCAGCGACCCGAAACCGGGTTGCGGCTGGCGGTTGCCCTATGGTTCTTCTGGTTCCGGCGTGGATACTGGCGCGAAGGGTTTGAGTGGCTGAAAGTGGGTATCGATCGAACCGAGGGAGAAACCTCAACACGTGCCTATGCCATGTCTTATGCGGCGCCCATGCTTGCTCAATTAGGTTCATTCATAGCGGCGGGGAGCTACCTGAACGAAAGCTTACGTATTGGTGAAAAGTTGGGGCTACACGATCTGGTGGCAATGTCCTATGTCTCATTAAGCTTTACTGAAGCGGACTACGAGAAAGCGACTGAGCTGTTCGAGCAGGCGCTTTCCCTCCTGCGACAGGTGGAAGCGCGAAACGAACTGACAGCGGCACTTTTTCTCTACGGTGACCGGGCGCGGGCACAGGGCGATCTCAGCAGGGCAGAAGTTCTCTATCAGGAGAGCCTTGACATCGCTCAAGCTGATCAAAACCGTGAATTGATGACAAGTCCCCTGGGCAGCTTAGGTCGCCTGGCTGTGTATCGAGAGGATTACGAACGCGCGGTGGTGCTCATCCAGCAGACCATCGCGATTGCCCGCGAGTTGGGGAGCAGAGTTGGCATTGCCGATTGGCTGGTCTATCTTGGCACTTTGGAGTTGTATCGTGGGAACTACAACGCGGCGGAGAAGTACCTGGAAGAAACGCTGACGCTGTTTCGTGATCTTGGCAACCAGATGGGCATCGCCCACGTTTATCATTGCCTGGCTGATCTGGCGCTGCACCAGGGCGATTACGATCGAGCGGCAAAGCTTGCCAGCGACAGCCTATCGATGGCTCAAGGTCTTCTCACCAATATCTCTAACCGCGAATTCAGCATCATGCGCTTGCTAATCGTCGGTAAACTCGCTTATGTACATCAGGACTGTGAAAAAGTGGCCCAGCTCTTGGGAGCTGCTGAGTCATTGCGTGAGCAGAACGGCTATCTGCTCGAGCCACTGCCTCGCGCTGAGTACGAAGAGGCAGTGGAACAGGTACGGGCGCAGTTGGATCCAGCGGTCTTTGAAGCCGCCTGGGCGGAAGGACAAGCCATGACCGAAGCAGAGGCGATAACTTCTGCGCTTGGCTACTTGCAAGCGGAGTTCGATGTGGTGGGGTAAGTCAGAGGATTGGCCATAGTAGTTTAAGGTCTTTGTTGTTCCATGAGAGTGTATGCGTGTGGAACTGGGCTGCGGAGTCCTGGTCATTTGCACGATCAAACAAGCCTAGATGGGCAACTAAAGCTCTTGTCTTGCCATTTCTCCAAGCACGCTGGCAAGCACCCCCCGCAGTTCTTGCACTGGATGAGTCATGCTGGATCGACAGCGCCATGCCACATGTCCGTCTGGCCTTACCAGCACCGCTCCGTCCTGCTCCACTCCGTAGGTTGTGGTCCAGGTTTTCTCTGGATCGACCAGGTCACCCTGCGCTCCAACCGTGAGAGTATGGAGGGGAACACGTAGTGCATGGCCAACCTCAACAGCCGCCTGGCACCAGGCCGTGCCTGTCCGTCCGGCAAGGAGGACAAAACTTGTGCCGAACAGATCAAACGTTGAGAGCCGCCGACCGGGCACGTTTCAAATCGATGCGGTGGTCGGGCATAACGACTCAGCATCTACCCCCAGCCACTTTATTGCGATGAACCTCGACCGCGGGGCCACTGTGATCGAGATACCGGGGGGTGATCCCTCTAAGGCGGAAATCTATCCTGGCCCCACGCTTATCGGTGATGGGCAAGACTTAACGCCGGTAACCCTTACCATTAGGGATGTGAACGGGGATGGAAAGGTAGAACTGCTCACTGTGCAGGAACAGCGCCTCTTCCGTCGGCTCTCCGTTTTCATTGGTGGCTGCACCTGGCAGGCGATCGAGGCAGTTTCTGTCGCATTCGGGGACGACGCGGCGCTGGTGCTGGACGTGGTGGGCTCCCTGAACGACAAGAATTTGCTGCGGCAATCGGTGCAGGAAGAAGAGGAAATCCGCCTCATGTTGCTGGAGACAATCCATGAGTATGGACTGGAGGCCCTTGCAGCATCAGGGAGATGCAAGCAGCCAGGCAGGCATACGCGGCCTATTATCTCGCGCTGGCACAGGAAGCAGCACTGCAGCTCAAGTTGAACCATAAGGGACGTTGAATTCTCCAGCGGGAAAAAGATGCTTCAAGAAGCGAAAGCCGCCAGCCGAAAGGCACCAGGAAAGCATAACTGGGAAGATAGGGCCGGAGGGAGATACACATGCAGCTGACGTGAGGCGGGTGGCGAGGTGCAGCTCATCTGGAAAGGGAGTGAAGACTCTGGGAAAAGGGGACTAGCAGCCAAGTGCTGCTAACTGTAACCAGAGGGAGCCAGAGAACCAGCACAGGCTATCAGAGCCGTGTGCGTTGGGAGGCGCACGCACGGTTCATCGGGGGCAAGTGCCGTGAGGCACCTACCTATCCCAATTAGTCAGGCTTTGACAAGCCCCAAATTGGGCTAGAAATAGGCTTTGCTCTATGCACTGTTACGATCTTTTTGATATACTCAGCAGAGTATATTGTAAAAGAGATAGGAAGTGATGAGAGCAAGGCTTCGTTCATGGCGGCAGCGAATCAAGCAACATCAAGTAACTATCCTCGTCTTGGCACCCACCAACCTTTATTACTGACCTTGGCAAAGACAACTATATTGCAGGAGTCAGTCTGTAGCGATTGAATATATATTCCACAAAGTTGCAGCACATGGTCTTCAGTTCAGCTCTGCGAAGGGGTCAATTGCACAAGAGTGTTGACTCTTGAAGCTTTGTCATGCCATACTGTGGTTGAACTTCCTTCAAGAGGGATTGCAGAGCAGTTTGGGCAGCGTTTGTAGCACCACAGCCAGGAAAACAGGAGGATTGATATACATGAGTGAGAGGACAATCACCTCACCAGATGGGACGCAAATCGCCTACGAACAGTACGGAAGCGGCCCATCTCTCGTTCTGGTGCATGGAGGGTTCGTGGACCGCACGTTTTGGGGACCATCCGTGCCTTTGCTGACAAAGCACTTCACCGTGTATGCCATGGATAGGCGAGGGCACGGTGCTAGCGGTGACTACCCTGCTTTCCCAGCCGAGTGGACCCTGGAGCGCGAGTACGAAGATGTCCTGGCGCTGCTTGCGACGCTCAACGAGCCGGTGAACTTGCTGGGGCATTCTTCTGGCGCCCGTGTAGCACTCCACGCTGCGCGCCGCAGCCCTCAGGTGAGCAGATTGGTGCTATATGAACCGCCTCTGCTGGGCCCGGTTGCTCCAGAGACGCTTGTGCGCTTGCACGCTGCTCTTGCTGCTGGTGATGCGGACGGTGTCGTCTCGGCGGCCTTGGGTGAGGTCGTAGGAGCGACCCGCAATCCCGACCTGCCAGCAGAGGCGCGGTCACAGATGCTGGCGGGCATGCGTCAATCACCTGTGTGGGCAGGCGCGCTATGCAACGTCCGGGGGATCCCTGCGGAAATGGAATCCTACTCCATCTACCGCTTCGACCCTGCCGAGTTCCGCGACTTTGCCACACCGACTGTGCTCCTGCTCGGCAGTGCCAGCGGTCCGTTGATGCGGCGATGGGTGGAAGGGCTCCAGGCAGCCCTTCCCTGCAGCCGGATGATGATGTTGGAAGGGCAGGGCCATGGTGCGATGATGGAGGCTCCCGAGGTATTTGCGCATACGGTGCAGGAAGCACTGGACTGGTTGCCAACACAGGATTGATCTCGTGCTAGCAACTAAAGCGAATAGCCACATTGGCGAGAGCAGCTTGTGATGCTCTCCTTTTTGTGCCGCAGGCGCTCTATCGCACGCATGAGTCCTCGGTGCAACTGATCTAGATTGGCACAGCAGACATTGCCCAACTCGACCCGCTTGAGGTAATTCCAGATGCCCTCAATGGGATTGAGATCAGCCGCATAGCCGGGCAGGTGCTCCAGATGCAAGCACTTGGCCGCCCCTGGCTTGAGAAAGTCTTTGATCTCGTGTCCACGATGGATCGGTGAGCCATCCCAGATCACCACCAGCTTGCCCGAAATCTTGCGCAGGAGCACGCGCAGGAAGCCAACCACTGCGACGACATCATAACAGGCAGGACACACTCGCTCACTCGCCATCCGCTGCTGCAATATCTTTTTGTCGCCAGCCCTCTTCTTTCAACTTCCAGGCGCGTTTGCGCCGTTCTTCTCGCCAATCGGCTTTCTTTGGCGCTCCCATCCTCCTAGCATACTTTACTTGCTTCTGCCGAGATCAGTAATGTATCGGATCAAGCCAAATTAAAAGCATCAGAAGAAAAATTTATCCTCAGATTCCGCCTGTTTGCCGCTCATCTTTTGGCTTATCAGCACGTTGCCGTATCTGTGACTCGATGTACTCCCTGATATCACTCGGTCTAAACTTCCACAGTTTCCCTACACGAAACCCTGGAATCTCGCCTCGCTCGGCGAGCCGTGTTACAGTCCGAGGTGTAACACCAAGCATTTTAGCAGCTTCTTCCGCGCCAACGGGTTCTTCTGAAGCCATAAAGTACGTGCAACCTCCTCACTAACTTATTAGAGAGGAAGATAGCACGAAAGGCTTATCCCGTCAATAGTGTTTCAAATACACAGATGAATCCTGACTCAGCTCATTAGTCTTAATAAACTGGCTCGATCTTATTTTTACGCGTAATGATATGTAATAACATAAAAGAATAACAATATCTTGAAATTCTCAAAAGTATATGTTATACTCAAAACATGAGCAATATCTGAAAGCATCGAATCAAGACAAATCTATGCTATCATTGGTAGTGTACCAGCCACTCTAAGAAGGAGTAGGCTGAAGTACAACCCTGGATATAACGTGCAGCAGATCATTACCGCCAAACTGAAACTCATCGCAACGCTTGAACAGCGCCAGTTGCTCAGGCAAACCCAGCTTGCCTATCGTGATGCTCTCAATCATGTCAGCCAGTACGCATTTACCTGCGGAAAAATTTCAAATGTCCAAAAGTTGCACAAAGGAACGTACCGCGATGTTCGTTCGTTATTTGGCTTACCATCACAGATGTCCTGTAGCGTCATTCGACAGGTAAGTGCCTCCTACAAGGGGTTGTGGACGAAGCTCAGAAGGAATCTAGAACACCGTAAAGCAGGATATACAAGAAAACGCTTTAAAGGGCTGGATAAGCCTCCCAAATACGTCTCACCCACCCTCATCTATGTACACGGTCATGACTATGGTTTCCAATCCGACCAACGTGTCAGTATCATGACACTGTATGGACGTATTACCCTCCCCTATCAGGGGTATCACCGCCATATCTCCCTCATCCAACAAGGAGCCAGGTTCGGAGAAGCCAAACTCTGGTACGACAAAGCGCACAAGCAGTTTTATTTGCTGGTTTCTCTGGAACTGGATATTCCTCACCCAACCCCCGAAACGCTGCCAAACGTTGTAGGAGTAGATGTAGGCGCTCGCTACCTTGCTGCCACTGCGACCATCAGCAACCAAAGTCATTTTTATTCCGGTAAACGAGCCCGGGCACGAGCCGACCACTACGCCCGGCTTCAGAAACGCTTGCAGAAGAAAGGCACTCGTTCGGCAACACGGCGACTCATCGCCATCAACGGACGAGAGAGACGGTTGAAACTGCAAGCCAACCACTTCATCGCAAAAACCATTGTTGACACGCACCCGCATACCTTGATCGGCCTAGAGGAGCTCACAGGCATCCGAGAGCGCACTAAGCGCCGTGGAAAAAGGCGCAAGAAAAGCGGGAAAGGGGTAGAGCCCGTTTCTCCCAAAGCACGCCGCGCTAATCGCCATGCCTCAAAGTGGGCCTTTGCTGAATTACAGCAGATGATCACCTTCAAAGCTATACTGTCAGGTTCCCTCACCATCAAGGCGGATGCAGACTACACCAGTCAGACCTGCCCAATGTGCGGTCACGTCGATAAACGGAATCGACCGAAAAAAGGACTGCTGTTCTGCTGTCAAAACAAACAGTGCTCCTACCGACAACGAACAGGCCGAGCTTATATACTGCATGCGGATCTGGTGGGTGCGCGCAACATTGCGATGCGAACGCTTCTCACCCGGCAAGACTGGGTGAGAACGGGGCACCTGTCAACTGCCCTAGGGTCGGAACTCGGCCCGGATGCGTCGGACGATGAACTCAAAGCTGCAAAGCTTTCCAGGTTGGAGAGGTATGCAGAATTGCGATGGGAGTCCTGACGCAAGCCTCTGGTATAGCACTATGTAGTTGACGACTCCTCCACGCTCACCCGCAAATACTCTTCAATGATCTCACG
>Ga0187846_10002149_pt1 | contig 10921 bp, 5 predicted proteins | sample TC_taG_FD_161473 | JGI IMG/M metagenome (GOLD analysis project Ga0187846, IMG submission 161473) | Biofilm microbial communities from the roof of an iron ore cave, State of Minas Gerais, Brazil - TC_06 Biofilm (v2) | ecosystem: Environmental > Terrestrial > Deep subsurface > Cave > Wall biofilm ... | reverse complement strand
TTACAGGCACGTAATGCCGACGAATTGGTCCACGTTGTACAAGGAGGCCTTGCCCGTTGTTGTAAAGCCACTCGGGACTTCGTCGAACCCAACCTTAGCGTTGTCGATCGTATTGCCGCTCAACGTTACGCTGTTGCAGTCGAGAAACATCGCGGTCTGGCTATTTACAATTGTGTTGTTCGTCAGCGTTACCGTGGCAGCAAAAGAATTCTGGAAGTTAATTCCATAATCGAAGCCGACAATTTTGTTGCTCGAGTAGGTGTCGGTACTGGCGAAGGGGTAGGGGGCAAGAACCCCTGAGTTATGGCTTCCAAGCGGGACGGTAGAGGCCAGGGTGTTGCTGGAAATCGTCAGAGAGGAGTTGGTGAAGCCATCCCACATACCAGACCCTGCGCTCAGGAAAGTATTCGACGAAATTGTGCCCGTGATACCTTCGAAGAACATGGCAACACTGCCAGCCGACGGTGCCGGCGCATTGGTTTCCACTGTGTCGCTGGTGACCGAGACGGTCATGGGCAGGCCAGACGTCGCGATCATATAAATTCCCCAAACCGAAGGGTTCAGCACCGAGCTGTGCTCGATGGTGACCGAGGGCACGATGGCGGGATCTCCCTGTTCGGCCCAGATTCCAGTGCCGCAGCTGGTCTGCCCCTGGCCGACAGTGTTCACCTCGTTGATCGTGACCGAACTCTGGGCGTAGATTCCGACCGTGTCCCACCATCCCGAGGTGCCACACGCCGGAGCACCTACCTCTCCGGTGCCATCGATCGTGAGATTGGTGATTTTCACCGGTGTGGTGGCGGAGCTGTTTACATATACCTGAGCGGCCACCTGGTCGGATGTAACCGGGTCGGTGACGAATTGCCAGTTGGTGCCGCCACCGATAACGTTAGCGGGTACAACGATCCGCGCCCGATCACCGCCCGCGCTCGTGATGCCCTGGAGGGTAAGTTGCTCAGTAATGAAGACCTGTTCCGGGTAGGTTCCCGGACATACGTCGATGGTCGAGCCGGCGGGCGCCGCGGTAACTGCAGCGGAGATGGTGCTGTAGCTCTTGGCGTGACATGAACCGACGTATAAGGTTGCGGCAAAGGCGCCGGGCGTAAGTATCAGCACTCCCAAAATCATGAGACGACAGATCCGTAAATGGCTCATACTCCCTCCTTCAGGTTGCTCACGTTGAATGCAGCGCTTCTTCACTTTGTTCTGGCAGCAGAGCTGTTCGAGCTGCGGTACGACCGGGGAAGTGCGGCAGGAGTGATGCTTCGGGCGAAACTGCCAATCACGCGTCCGGTGCAACGCGTGGGGGAGATTGCCGCAAATCCAGGCGGGCGTCAAAGGACTTGCTCGTGATACGTCTGTGACCTGATAAGTGCTTGCGTGGCAACAAGTCCGGAACACTTGTGACCCCGGTTTCCGCCTGTGTGCTACACTGGCGCGCCAAGGGGTGAATGCGTGCGGTATGGATGCACCGGTCCTGCCTAAGCGGGTTTACCGATTTGGCCTCTTCCAGGTAGATCCACACAACGGGGAATTGCTGCGCCAGGGTGTGCCCATCAAGCTGCAGGAGCAGCCCTTGCGCGTGTTGTGCCTGTTGCTGGAGCATGCGGGCGCGGTCGTAACTCATGAGGGAATTCGGCAAGCTCTTTGGCCAGTAGGTACTTACGTCGAATTTGATGGCAGCCTGCGCGCCGCTCTGAAGAGGTTGCGCTACGCGCTCGGCGACGACGCCGACAATCCCACCTTCATTGAGACTGTTCCGAAGCGCGGGTATCGATTTGTGGCGCCGGTCACAATAGTTCAGGCGAGCGGTGAGGCCGCAATCTCCGCTGACGCTCAGGTTCAGACGCCGCCCGATGCGGCGAGAAGGTATTGGCCTGTTCTTCGGTATGCTGGGGTGGCCGTGGTCCTGCTGGCGATTGGGACGGTTTGGCTCTCAGGCCATTTGAAGGAATCCCCGGCGAAGTTTTTGAATCTGTCCCTCAACGCGAATGCACACGTCTCGGTGCGGCAAGCGGTGGCGGTTCTTGGCTTTCACAACGCTTCGGGCAGAGCCGAAGACGCATGGTTATCGACGGCCTTCTCGGAAATGCTGAGCACGGAACTGGCGGGCGGCGAAAAGTTACGTCTGGTCTCCGGTGAGGAAGTCAGCAACCTGCGCCTCTCCTCTCCGTGGCCCCAGACCGATTCGCTGGATCGCTCGACGACCGCACGCATCGGGACGGCACTGAACAGCGATCTTCTGATTCTGGGTTCTTACACGGCGACTGAGGGACCCGAGGGCGGACAATTGCGGCTGGACATCCGCCTGCAGGAAGCCAAGACCGGCGAGATTCTGACTGAAATCGCTCAAGCCGGAGACCGGCAACATGTGTTTCAGCTTGTTTCCGGCGTTGGAGCAAAACTGCGAACTCGGTTAGGAGTCCCGCAGTTAGGAGAGCCGGAACAGGCGAGCGCAGTCGCCTCGATGCCCATGAATCGTGAAGCGGCACGGCTCTATGCGCTGGGGCTTTCCCGGTTGCGGGAGTTTGATTCCTTAGCCGCCAAAGACCTGCTGCTGCAGGCGTGCGAGGCTGATCCGGGATTTTCGCTGGCGCATCTCATGCTGGCAAGGGCCTGGGGGCAACTCGGGTACGAGCAGAGAAAGAAGGAAGAAGCGAAAAAGGCTCTCGATCTCTCAAAAGGCCTCCCGCGCAGCGAGCAACTGATGGTGCAAGGGGACTATTACGAGAGTCTGAGCGACCACGAGAAGGCGGCATCCACCTATCGCGTGTTATTCGAATTGTTCCCGGACAGCGTGGAATACGGGCTACTGCTCACGGGCGCGCAGCTTGCAGCGGGTCACGGCAATCAGGCTTCGGCAACGCTCTCCCAGCTTCGACGGCTGCCTGCGCCGGGATCCGATGATCCGCGTATTGACTTGTTGGACGCGCGGGCTGGAGCGATTGACGATCCCGCCCGCCTGGTGCTCATCCGGAGTGCCCAGCGGAAAGCTATGGCGCAGGGAAAGAAGCTGCTTTACGCGCAAGCGCGAAAGGAAGAATGCCTGAACCTGAACTATAGTATGCATCCGGATCAGGCCCCACCCGCATGCCAGGAAGCCTACGACACATATCTCGCTGCCGGGAATCGGCTGATGGCAGCCGATGCACTTCGGCTCATGGGGGACTGCGAAGGCACCCTCGGTCAGCCCGTACAGGCCATCGCGACGTACGAACGCGCGCTCAAGATGCTTGAAGAGCTGGGGGAACACTACAAGACCGGTGCGGTCCTCAATAACATGGCCATCGTTCTTGCCAACGAGGGTAAACTCGACCTCGCCGAGCAGTTGTACCGTCAGGCCAAGTTTCACTTCGAACAAGCCGGAGACAAAGGGAACACTTCGACCGCGCTGGGCAATATTGCAGACATTCTTTTTCTGCGGGGTGATTTGCCGGGAGCGGGGAAGTTATACCAGCAGGCATTCGATATCGAGAATTCCCTCGATCACAGCGAACCCGTCTATCTCCTGTCCCGGCTTTCGGATCTGGCTTTGACAGAGGGACGCGTGCAGGATGCGCACCGCCTTGCGCAGCAGGCAGTTGCGGTGGGGCGCCAGAAGCAGCAAGCGTATCAGTATCTCACTTCCGCCATGGTTAGCTTCGGAGAGGCTTTGAAGGCTGAAGGTGACCTGCAGGGGGCGCGGCAGCAATTTCAGGAAGCGCTCGATATTCGGCAAAAAGTAGGTGAGCTCGGCTTGGTTGAGGAAGACCAGGCCGAAATTGCCGATCTCGATCTGGATGAAGGCCACCCTGACCAGGCTGAGCCCTTGTTGCGTGCCGCAATCCCTGAGTTCGAAAGGGAGAAGTCGGATCCAGGCGCAACCAGCGCTTATACCGACCTCAGCCGCGCCTTGTTGATGGAAGGAAAGCTGGCCGACGCGCGCAACGTCATACAGCGTGCGGTGGAACTTGCTCGCAGCAGTCCCGATCCAGCCCTAAAGTTGCCGATTGCGATTCAGAAGGCACGAGTCGATATGGCGAGCGCCGCCCACGCAAACCAGCCTCTTGCCGCGACGCGCGCTGAGCTGCGACAAGCCATCGCCACCGCCAAGAAACTCGGGTATTACGGTCTCGAATGTGACGCTCGCTTAGCGCTCGGTGAAATGGAAGCGAAATCGAGCCCTAAGCTAGGCCGATCTCAACTGGACGCGCTCGCCTCGGAGGCTCGCCGCCACGGCCTGGAACTCTGGGCTCGAAAGGCGGAACAGGCAATCCCCGGGCGCTAAACTCTCACGGCGTTGCGCGAACTCGGCGATACGAGGTGGTCACGCGATTTTCCCAATCGAGATTTTCGATGCGCATTCGGTAGAGTTCTCTTTGGTTTCTCATCCCGGTATCCCGCATCACGCCGGCGAGGATTTTCGAGAGAGCCGGTGACAGCCGGGGGTGGCCGTCGCCGGGCGATTTGCCTCCAGCATCTCTCGTCAATAGAGCAAACTCAGTGCCAGTCTCCGGCTGCGATGAAGGCTCCCCAGTAGAATGGATGAGTACTCCGGTGTTGCGCCCGACGTTGCCGCAGAATCTGCAAGCTCGCAGCCCGTACCGATTCCGCTGTGTCCTTCCCGTTTAAGAAGTGTTCGCGGTACAACGTTCCCATCCATTGCTCTGTCGTTTTGTCCTCTACCGGCCAAAGGCTCATGATCACTGTCTTTGCTCCGGCGACTTGGAACGCTCGCCGCAGCCCGAAGACTCCCTCTCCCACTTTGATCTCGCCCACCCCCGTGTCACAGGCAGACAGCACCGCCCAGTCCACGCCCTCCAGGTTGATCCCGGCAATTTCTTCTGCCGTAAGAATCCCATCGGTTTCATCAGGCTTTGCTGAGCTTCGACGGTTTGCCCCGGCAAAGGCCAATCCCGACAACAGCAACGGACTCTCGGCAGTCGCTGGCAGTACGATTTCGTGCCGGTTGCTGGGATCTAATCGTCGCTGCACCGCCGACTCGCAGCTACCCTCCAGAAAGAACCCGTGGGTGGCCACGTGTAGCACCCGTTTGCCGGGAGCGTATTGTGTGAATGCTTCCGGGCTTGCGTCAGCGCCTGTCATTTGCAACGATTCACCGTTGCCAGCCTTGGCATCAGATCCTCTCATGACCTCGGCGCCTGCTCCCGCGCTGGATTGCATCCACAAAGCAGCGATGTTTTCCGCTTCCTGCTGGGATGCAGGCAAGGGGGGGAAGTGAAGAGTCTGGAACGTTCCGCAAGCCGAGCGCGTGCCCCGCAGAAGGGTTCCTGCTGTGCCACTCACCGCGCCCGCGGGAACTGCTGGCTGATTTGAGGTCACCGCAAGCTGGCCGGCCTGATCAAATGCTGGATTGCCAACCACCAGAATGCCTTCTCCATGGCGGGTTGGCTCCGGCACCAGATCGCGCTCCGTGGAAAGGTAGTGGATCAATGGTCTGGTTTCGAGTAGATACTGAGAACTGCCGACCGGCAGCGAAGGCAGACTCACCAGATGTAGAGCCCCATCCGGGACCACGAACACTTCACCGGCTCCGCGGAGCGCGGGGAGAAGGGGGTCCCAAATTCTTCGGCGGAGTGCGGCACCGGTGCGGCGATAGGTATCCTCGGCTGTCCTGGATACATTCGGCTCCTCCTGTCGCGCGATGTCGCTTCGCCATGCGGCCAACAAACTCTCGATCTCGCGCGCGGTTCCCAGTCGGAAGAATTCTGGTTCACGTTTCCCGGCTCGCAGTACAAATGCCGCATACGAAGGAACTGGTTCAGGAACCCCTTTGCTGGCGCCAGATCTTTGCAGATCGTGCCTGGCATATCGGACAAATGCCACGAGAGCGGCGCCCTCCGGCAGAGACGCGGCGATTTCCTTTAGCCCAATCTGGGCGCGGGCCTGATCCTGTCGGAACGCAATGCTCTTCTCAGCCAGCATTCGTTCCGCTTTTTCCTTCCGGTCTTGAGCAGCGTCGAGTACCTTTCGGTAGGCATCTGCCTTTCCGGGCTCAGCGCCACGAAACACCAGCGTCGCGAGTTGCGTTCGGGCAGAGGAAAGCTGATCCGCTAACAGCTTAACCTCGGGATTCCCGCTTCCGTAGGCGGAACGATGTCGCGCGGCCAGTTCATCAAACACCAGCGCCCGGGAGTGGATCACGGCATCGAAGACTTCTCTGAGAGCCATGGGCGTGTCCGCGCTGCCGGCGATCAGAGTCAATGCAACATCCAACCCTGAAGCTCGGATGCCCTCATACGCAAGCGCCTGCCGCTCCGACAGAGAACGGACTGACACGCGCAAATGATCGGCGCCAATTCTCTCGGCCCGCAATGCCATGTCCAGGGCGTCTGGTGTTCTCCCTAAGGCAGCCTCGGTGAGCCCAAGGTCATTCAGACTGCGTGCTAGGTCGGGGTGTGCGGGCCCAAGGCTTTTCTCGCGCACATCCACAGCTTGACGAAGGTAGATCTCAGAATTGGTGAGGTCGCCTTGTTCGTAAGCCAATTCTCCAAGGTCGTTCAGAACCCCAGCCACGCACCAGGAGTTCGGGCAGGACTTCTGCCCCAGCTTGAGGGCGCGCAGATCATATTCCATCGCCAGGTTTATGTTTTTTCGCGCTCGTTCTAACCTGGCCAAGTCGGCTAGACTGTTGGATACAAAAAGCGATTCGGGAGTCGCTTTCTCCCGCATCTCTAGTGCCCGACGATAATTGTCAACGGCTGAATTGAATTTGCCTTGGGCCAGGAATATGTCTCCCAGACCGCTCAATTCCCTCGCCGTATCGTCTGATCCCCCCTTGTCTTTTTGCTCAAGGATGGCAACAACCCGCTGACGATATTCGAGGGCGGACCCCAAGTCGCCCTGCAGATAAAACGTCGTCGCAATGTTGGACAGAGCAAGTGGACCTCCCATGCCGTTGGGGGAAATTCTTTGGAAGATCGCAAGCGCCTTTTCGAGGTAAGCGCGGGCCGACGCGAACTCGCCTTGGCTACTCAATACATTCCCAAGATTGATCGAGGCATTTGCTATGGTGCCAGGCAGGCCCCCCTTTTCAGCCATATCGAGCATCCGTTGACAGTGCGCACGAGCCGCGGGCAGATCGCCTTCTGCCGATTCCAGAATCTCCAACCAGCTCAAACTTCTGCTGAACTGAAACGACGTCGAGTCCAGTCTCTCCGCCATGGCCACAGCCTCGTCCAGGTAGTGGTGCGCAGGGGTGAAGTTTGAAAGCATCAGTTCTATGATGCCCAGGTTGGTCAGGAGGTCGGCTTCCATATCCGATCCGCCGGGCGTGAGTTTTTTTTGAATCTGCAGTGCAGCCATGAAGTGCTCGCGTGCGCTATCGGCTTGCCGAGGGTCGTTGTCCATCTGTTCAGCTTCGCCTAAGTTGCGCAGGCTGGCCACCATCGGGGCCGAGTCCGGAGCCAACCGTTGGCATACTTCGACCGCCCGTGCGGCATAGTCATGTGCCAGGACCAAATCCTGTGGCGCGTATTGACCCAACCAATGGCGGTGCGCCAATCTGGAGAGATTGTTCAACGCGGCCGCCAGCTTTATCGACTCTGGCGTCTGTTTCTCCCTGATCGCCACTTCCGCTCTGAGGTAGTCCGAGGCCGGATCCCATTGCGAGTTCCAATTTCCTTGCCCCACCATCGCACCTGCGGAATCGTGCAGCGCCTGCGCTACCGCGGACGGGCGCTGAGTCTCCTCCTGCGCGACTGCCAGGCCTTGCGAGAACAGCCTCTGGGCCTCACTCTTCTTGTCCACACTGAGCAATCCAGCCTGCACTAGGGCTGTGATCTGCTCCGGAGTGTCGCCCAGGCGCGCCCACATTTGCTGAGCCTCCTGCCACGCGGCCAAAGCGTCCTGCGCTCGCTGGAGATCCTGCAGAGCCTTTGCGCGCGCCTGTTGCGCCAGCGCTTCACCGGCGGTGTCGTTTGCCTGCCGAGCTGCTTCGAAAGCTTGGTCCGCGGCCTTGAGCGAATCGAGCGGCTGTTTGGCATCAGCCAGGCGGCTGGCCTCAGCCAGCATCTTCTCCACGGGTGCCGACGCCTTCGGCCCGGATGGTTCGGCGACCGCGGCTTCTTGTTGGGGTGGTTCAGTAACGGCGGCGCTTGCGTCGAGCGGAAATATCGAGCACGCGAGCAAACATACCCAGGCTCGGACGAGTCGGGTGGTCACGATTCGCTCCCTCCCACTACCAGATCGTACGATTCTCAGTTGCCCAGTTGTCGCAGAATCCCCGCGGCTTCCGATTGCAGGCCGCCGTGTGACTGAACGGTCTTCTGCAGTTCATCTTTCGCGCGGGCAACTTCTTTCTTTCGCAAATATGCCTTCGCCAGATAGAAGTGCGCTGACTCGGAATAGGCAGGGTCGCCCAGAAAGACGGTTTTGCGGAAGGATACGATAGCGGAGTCGGTTTGGCCAGTCAGCAAATAACAGGCACCCAAATAGAAGTTGAAGCTGGCGCTTTGAGGGTTGGCTTTGGCTGCGGCACGAACGCCGGGAATTGCTTTTGCGTAGTCTTCTTTCACGTAGAACTGCATTGCTTTGTGAAAGGTCTCTTGGGATTCATCTTCAGCGCCGCGCAGCACCACGGGGGAGTAAGGCGGTGGTTCCACGCGGGCCAACTCTTCGAGCGACGGAGCCGCCGAGGGCGACTGTCCTTGTACTGGCATATTGGGACTAGCCGGCGGCGCTGCGACCTGTTGTGAAGATTGGCGATTGCGCGCCGAATACCACCAGATTCCCGCACTCAATAAGATAACTATGGCGGCGAACGCCGGCGCCCAGCTCCACGTGCGGAGCAAACTGGCGCCCCGCGCCCGGGCTGGCATGGCCGGTTGGCGCCGCAACTCAGTCTGCAAAGCCAGTCCGGTCTGGAGTTGGGAAAAACATGTTCCACATTCAAAATAATGCCTCTCGAATTCTTCCCGCTCTGGCTCGGTCAGCCGGTCGAGCAGGTACCCCTCCAGAATGTCTCGTTCTTCCACTTCTTGGCAGTTCATGGCTTGATAGCTATGTGGCAAATTCACTTAAGTTCGTGACAACTTCTTTCTTATGAGATCCGCAACCTTCTTCACGGCTCGCGTCTTTCGCGTCCGCACCACTTCCGAAGTAAGGCCAAGAGCGGCCGCGATCTCGCCGGGCTTGTGGCCTTGCACCAGGGTCATCCACAGGATCCTCCGGTCTTCCTGCCCTAAACGCTCCAGCGCCTGATGGACCAGTCGCATCCGTTCCGCGTCGTCGAGTCGCTCAGCCGAGCAACTCTGGGCCAGATCTTCAGGAAGCGGCTCCAGAGGGGGTCTCTGGCTTTGGGAGCGTAACTGGTTGTTAATCAGGTTCCGCGCGGTGCCGTGGACGAAAGGGGCCAGCTTGTCCGCATCCAGCAGTTGACCCTTGCGCAGCGCAGCGATGACGGCCATCAGGACATCTTGCACTAACTCGCGCGCGGCCTCCCGGTCGTGAGTGCGCACCACTGCCATCACGAAAATCCGGTGGCTGAACTCGTGCACCAGTTCCGTCTCGGCCGAAGCGTCTCCCTGATGAATTCGTTCGGCCAGACTTCGCAGTTCTCCGGCGCTCGTGGCTGACGGCAGACTCACCCCTATCCCAGTAGCGCCGGATTATACCTCGCCTCCGTCTAACCTTTCAGCTAAGATGGCAGCCAATGCCAGGGCCGTCGCAGATTTTGCGACTAAATCTGTCACGTTCCATATTTCCCGACCACTGTTCCTCTGACGGACACGCTCGTATCTGTTTTCTGGGGGAAAACATGAATTCCAAGACATGGACGCACATCATCGCCCTGACTTTGTTCGCCACGCTCACTCTACCCCTTCAACTTGCCGCGCAGGACAAAGCCAAGCCAGATCACCACCAATACCATCACTACCAGATTATGGACGCGGGTACATTTGGCGGGCCCAGTAGTTGGCAGTTCGCGCCTGGTTGGTCCCGCGCCGGAGTCCTCAACAATCAGGGGACGCTGGCGGGCTATGCCGACACGTCTGCGGTGGATCCGTATTGCCTCGGTTACCCAGACTGCGATACCTCTCACGCATACCGATGGCAAAACGGCGTGACGACCGATCTGGGCGTCCTGCCGGGCGGACTTGACAGCCAAGTGGACTGGATCAGCGCGAACGGGTTGATGGCGGGCATTGCCGACAACGGCCAGCAAGATCCACTGAACCCGGCGCTTCCGCAACTACACGCTGTGCTTTGGCAGCGCGGGGCAATGAGCGATCTGGGCACCTTGGAAGGTGGGTACAACAGCTTCGCCTTGGCCGTCAACAACCGTGGCGAGGTTGTCGGGCAAGCCTCCAACACAGTCCCGGACGTCAACTCTATCTTTGGTTACGGGTATCAGTCGCGGGCATTTTACTGGAACAAAGGAGCGATGCAGGACCTGGGCACTCTGGGCACCGGCACCGACGCCATTGCGCTCTTGATCAACGAGCGCGGACAAGTCGTGGGCTGGTCCTACAACAGCTCCAATCCGAACCTTGACAGCCTGTGCTTTACGTTGGCCTTGAGCACCGGCTCTTTCATCTGGGACAAGAAGAATGGGATGAGAGATCTTGGTGGCCTCGGAGGAACTTCCTGCACGGTCGCCCACGATCTCAACAGCCGTGGCCAAGTCGTAGGCGGATCCGATGTGCCAGGAGAGTTCCAGCATCCCTTTGTTTGGGATGTTGCGACCGGGATGACCGACCTGGGAACGCCGGACGGAAGTTATGGAGTCGCAGGCGCGATCAACGAACAGGGAGATGTGACCGGCACCGGGGGTAACGGCACCGCGCTCGATGCAATCCTCTGGCGGAAGAGTTGGGGAAAATGGCAGATGACTGACCTCGGGACATTCGGAGGTTGCGCTGGAGGCACGTCGATCAACGCGTCCCTCCAAGTGGTCGGCTCTGATGGTTGCGCAGGGTCT
>Ga0187846_10002148_pt1 | contig 10921 bp, 7 predicted proteins | sample TC_taG_FD_161473 | JGI IMG/M metagenome (GOLD analysis project Ga0187846, IMG submission 161473) | Biofilm microbial communities from the roof of an iron ore cave, State of Minas Gerais, Brazil - TC_06 Biofilm (v2) | ecosystem: Environmental > Terrestrial > Deep subsurface > Cave > Wall biofilm ... | reverse complement strand
TGATGCCATACAAGCTTACGACGCCGGAGGATGTTCTGAAGGCGATCAAGGACGACAAGATCGCGATGGTCGATCTGCGGTTCACCGATCTGCCGGGTCTGTGGCAGCACTTCAGTGTGCCGCCGAGCGCGCTCGACGGCGACAGCTTTGAGGACGGGGTCGGGTTTGACGGCTCGTCGATCCGCGGGTTTCAGGAGATCCAGGAAAGCGACATGCTGGTGATCCCGGATCCCGCCTCGGCGTTTCTCGATCCGTTCACCGAGGCGCCGACCCTGGTGCTGATCTGCAACATCCGCGATCCGGTGACCGGGCAGAGCTACACCCGCGACGCGCGGCACATCGCGCAGAAGGCCGAGGCTTATCTCAAGCAGACGCGGATCGGCGATGTCGCCTATTTTGGGCCGGAGCTCGAGCATTTCGTGTTCAACGAGGTGCGCTACGACCAGAGCACCAATTACGGCTATTACGAGATCGACGCGGTCGAGGCGAACTGGAGTGCCGCCCGCCGGCAAGGCCCGGGCCAGGGCCACATCCTGCGCCCCAAGGAGGGCTATTTCCCGGTGCCGCCGGCCGATGTGCTGCAGGATGCGCGCACCGAGATGGTTTCGACCCTGGAGGGGCTCGGCATCTTGGTCGAGGCGCACCACCACGAGGTCGCGACCGGCGGCCAGGGCGAGATCGACATGCGCTTTGCGCCGCTGACGCGGATGGCCGACAACGTGATGATCTACAAATACGTGGTCAAGAACGTGGCACGCAAACGCGGCATGACCGCGACCTTTATGCCCAAACCCTTGTTTGGCGACAACGGCTCGGGCATGCACGTCCATTCGAGCATCTGGCAGGGCGAGCGGCCGCTGTTTGCCGGCGACGGCTATGCCGGGTCGAGCGAGCTGATGCGCCACTATATCGGCGGGCTCTTAAAGCACGCGCCGGCCTTGCTGGCGATCTGCGCGCCGACGGTCAATTCCTACCGGAGGCTGGTGCCGGGCTTCGAGGCGCCGGTCAATCTCGGCTATTCGCAGCGCAACCGCTCGGCCGCCTGCCGCATCCCGATGTACTCGCCGAGCCCCAAGGCCAAGCGCGTCGAGTTCCGCTGCCCCGACCCGTCGTGCAACCCCTATCTGGCGTTTGCCGCGATGCTGATGGCCGGTCTCGACGGGGTGCAGAACCGGCTGCATCCGGGCGAGCCGATCGACAAGAACCTCTACGACCTGCCGCCCGAGGAGCTCGCCAAGGTGCCCTCGGCCCCGGGCTCGCTCGAGGAATCCTTGAACGCGCTCGAAGCCGACCACGCCTTTTTGTTGAAGGGCGACGTGTTCACCCCGGACGTCGTCGACACCCATCTCGCCTACAAGCGCAGCCGCGAGGTCGACGAGATGCGGCTGCGCCCGCACCCCTACGAATTCTTCCTCTATTATGACGTGTGATTGCGCTTCCAGGGCGGCAGCCCGGCTGCTGCTCTCACTTCGGACGCGGCCGCCACGAGAATAGACGTCGCTACAGCGATACAGCCTCGGTAACCCGATCGCGGTCCCCCTGCCGGTTCATCGAACGGCGCGACGCTGCGACGCGGCTGATCGCTTCCCGCGCCTCCGGATTGGCTGTCATGAAGTGCTCAAAATCGGCCTTTCGGAGCACCAGCAGCCGACAATAGGTAAGAGCGGTCACATCCGCCTGACGCGGCCGGCCCGAAAGCAAGGCCATTTCACCGAAGAATTCCCCGCTGCCGAGTCGCACGGGGTGCACCGGCAGCGCCACCTCGACCGCTCCGGAAGCTATAAAGAAAACAGCATCGCCTCGATCCCCCTTACGGATGATGCGCTCGTTCGGCACGGTAAAGCGAGGCCGAAGCAGCCTCGCCACGCGGTCGAGCTGCCGTTCGTCGAGGCCCGACAGAAGGTCGAGCCGTTCGATCAGGCGATGCGTATCCAGTCCGATGTCGAAGCGCGGGCGTGTTTGGGCGGCGCTCGCGCCGACGACCCCGCGCTGCAGATCGTCGTAAAGTTCCTGCGGAATCAGCCCTTCCTCGTATAGGGCGTGGTATCGCTCCATCTCCTGCCGTAAGGCCGACTGGCGGAGAAATCGGACCTCCAGTGCCGCTACATATTCGGGGTATTGGCGGCGCAGCGCATCGAAAGCATCGGCCACCCCGTTCCGACGCCGCTCGATGATCTCGCTCGTCAGTTCGGTGATGCGCTCCCCAAACATCGAGCCCAGCCGCTGGGTATTGAACCCCCGGAGCCGGTCGACCAATAACCGTAGGACCAATAGTAACTCTACGCGGTCTGCCAGGCGATCGGCCAGAAACCGCACGATCCCAAAATGTCGGTAGAGGAAATAGGCAACGTGGAATGCGACAGGGAACGAGAGCGCCACCTCGGCGGCTCTGCGGTATCCAACGCGGCCTTCGGCCCGAGCGCCCTCGACGAGCGCATCTCCATTTCGCAATAAGACTTGTACCGTGGCCGGTGACGCGATCCTGTCTGCACGCGTCTCGAGGACCAAAACGCGTTCCTGATTCGCCAATGCCACAAGCGCGATGGCCAGCCGGTCACGTTCGGTGAGCCGTTCACCCGCGTCGCGAGCGTTCGCAGCCTCGATCCATGCTTGGTAGGGCTTGACGACCTCTTCGATAGCACTTTCTGCGAGCGTGTGGTCTCGCGCCATGTCGCGAACCGAATCACAAACCTCGGCATAGGAAAGTGCCAGCACCTGGTCGCGCAGAACCTGGTTCCGCGGTGACAGACGATCGAGCCCGAGAAGATCGATCACCAATCGCAAGGTCGTGCCGTTGACGAACAAGGTGAACAACACCAGGCCGGTCGCGAGGACAGCAACAAAGCGCTTTACCTCGGGACTGAGGGCCGGGTTCTCGGTCGCCGCGAGTGCGAGGACCAAAGTCAGCGCCCCGCGCAACCCGCCCCAGGTGATCGCCAGTTTGTATGCGGCACTGATTGGCTGGGTGAGCTTGAAAAACTCGAGCGGGGGCACTAGCACAAAGAGGACGAGAATGCGCGCCGCAAAAGCGGCTGCGACCAGCACCACGACCAGTGTCAGGTCGTGGAGGCTGACATCGCCGAGTAGCCTCGGAACGAGGATCGAGGCCAGAATGAAAACGAGTGATCGGGCCCAGAAGGCGATCTGATCCCACAGATCGGTCAAAAACGACCAGTTGTACGGGGCTATCCGCGAGTGGCCGAGCGCGCTGACGATCAGCCCCGACCCCAGCACGGCGACCACACCCGAGACGTGGAAGAGGCGCTCGGCCGCGATGAAGACGCCATAAGCGAGCGCTACGGTCAGGGTGGCTTCGGCAAGGCGGTCGTCGCGGACCCATGGAGTCACGCCAAGCAGCGCCCTGCCCGCGAGCAATCCCAATACCCCGCCGCCGATGAAGGACAAGAAAAACTCACGCAATCCGGAGCCGATATCAGGCTCCCGCGCACTGACGAGCATCCCGAGCAAAACGGCGAATAGCGCAATCGCGGCCGCGTCGTTGAGTAGGGCTTCGCCTTCGACGAGGCGCGTCAAGCGCGCCGGAGCGCCGACGTCGCGAAAGATCGCGATGACCGCGGCGGGATCGGTTGTCGCGACGACGGCGCCGAGCAGCAGACAGACCACCAGCGGGACGCCCGCGAGCGGCCACAGCGCCAATCCGATCACCGCGGTCGTGATCAAGGTCGCAACGATCGCGAGCAATAGGATCGGCGCCGCGTCTTGCAGTGTTCGGCGCACATCGGTGACGATGCCGGCCTCGAACACGAGGAGCGGCAGAAAGACGTATATGAACGTCGCAGAGCTGACCGGCAGCTCGACAAAGATGTCGGCGAAGGGATCGGACCGGGTGGACCAGCCGAGCGCAGACAAGACGACGGGAAAGCCACCCAAAGCGACTCCGACCACCCCGAGGAGGACGGGTGGCGGCAGCTTCAGATAACCGGCGAGTGGCTGGCAAAACCCGACGACAACGAGTAACGCCGCGATAACGAGCAAGACAAAAGCGGTGTCGAACATTGTCGTCGACTGCTGGACCCATGGATGGCCGGCAACGCGGATGCCGCGATGTCGGGCCGCATCCTACGCCTTGCTGGGCTGCCGGGACACCGATACCGGAGATCTGCGCGAACTTTCGTCGCGATCGATGTTTGGGGGGTCTAGGGGGCTGCGGCGCGCGCGGTCGGCTGCGGCGCGCGCGTCTGAGAAGGCCGTAGCCGCTTCTCTCCGAGAAACAGCAGTATGGGCGAGGCGATGAAAATCGATGAGGAGGTACCGATTACGATGCCGAATATGATTGCCAAACCGAAGCCGCGCATAACCTCGCCGCCGATCAGCGCCAAAGGCAAAATCGAGAGGACTACCGTCAGCGACGTCGCAACCGTTCGGCCGAGGGTCTGATTGATGCTGAGGTCGATCAGCTGCCGCAGCGGCATGGTTCGGTACTTGCCGAGATTCTCCCTGATGCGGTCGTAGACCACGACCTTATCGGTGACCGAGTAACCGATTAGGGTCAACAGCGCGGCAACCGAATTCAGGTCGAATTGTATCTGCGTGACGGCGAAGAACCCGACAGTCTTGGTTACGTCCAGGATCAGGGTAGCAACGACGCCCACGCCAAATTGCCACTCGAAGCGAAACCATATGTAGACAAGCACCGCGAGGAGGGCGAGGCCGGTCGCGATCACGCCGTTACGAAACAGCTCGCTGCTGACCCTGGCGCCGACGACCTCGGTCCGGCGAGTCTGCACACCTGGCAACGCATCGGCCACCCGAGACGCGATCATTCGCCGGGCGTCTCGTAGGTTTGCCTGGTTCTCGAAGCGGACCAGGACGTCCTGGGGCGAGCCAAACTCCTGCACTCTGAGGTCGCCGAAGCCGAGCGGTGCGAAGGCTTCGCGGATCTTGTCGACCTGAAGCGCCTGCGGCCCGCGCAGTTCGACGACGACACCACCGCGGAAATCGGCCCCGAGATTGAGGCCGGGATAAAAGAAGAGAATTACCGAGATGGTGCTGAGAATCGCTGATCCAATCAGGCCGGCAAAACGACCACACATGAACTGTATTGTCGTCCCATCCGGAACCAAGCGAAGCGGTCGCAAGGAGTGCTCCTTCCAAAAAAGACGGGGCTCAGCGGAGGAGCCGCGGGCGGCGAGCAAGCCTCTCCGCACCGAGGTTCCGCCGTCGGACTCCCTTCGCGCAGGCCTTAGCCCTCATGATCAGATAAGGCAGGATCACGAATAGAAAGGCCGCAACGTAGAACCAAACGACGGCGTCCTGATCGACCCATGCATAGCCTTGATCGCACCACGAGACGGCTTCACCCCGGAGAAGGTGCCGCTGGATTGCCTCGGCTTCTCCGAGATTTCGGGCCTCGTTGAGCGAGTTCGCATCGACCACCCAGGTCGAGCCCGAGCCGAGATTGAAGGCCGGATCCGGCGCGCCGTAATCACCATGAAATAGACACACCATCGGAACGTGGCTTATAAAGGGAGGTCGCATAAAAATTCGAGAGTGCGAGCGCGCGGGGGTCATTAAAAAGGCATAAGAACGCCGCCCGCGCTCCGCGCCCTGGTGTCAACGTCGCACCATTGCGAGATTGCCTAGAATGGGCGGGTTGGCTCAGACGCCAGCATCTGAGCCAACCCCTGAGAAGGTCTCTCACCCATCAATCTTTATCCGTCCTTTACGGTGCGTGGCGTGGTTTCGCCTCGAAATCTTATTCGCCGTCGCCGTTCTATAGGCGGTCATAGTTTTTCGAAGGTCGGTAATGGCTGTTTTCGATTTCGCAAGGGCGGGAGCCGCGCGCCAGCGGACGGAGCCCAGCTCAGTAAACCACTCAACCTTCGTGCACAAGCGGGCACGGCCGCATTCCGGCCTCGGGGGCGTGGGGACAGCGTTGGTGCTGATGGGGGTGGGCATGGGCGTTTTGACGATCCGTTTCATTATCATCTTCGCCCACACCGTCCTGCAATGAACCAGCGGAACCGCCCGAACCGAATGCTACACAGCGCCCTCGGAGCACCATGTTATCGATCACCAAAGTCCGCCGATGATTCGTCGGTCGATTCATTGGTCGGCGTGGCGCACATGGTCGCAGAAGGGGTCGTCGCCGTCGGTGGCCCGTTGTTCTGGGGTATTCTGGGGATCGGACTCCTGACCAGCTTATTCGGGTGAATTTGACAGCCTTGCGATCACCCGTCGGAGTTAGCTAAACGCGCCTATAGGAGCCTCGATGACCGGCAATGGATGGCTCCAAATCGGCCTATTTGGCATAATCGTCGTCGCGATCACGAGACCATTGGGCGGCTACCTGACGCGAGTATTCGCCGGCGAGCGGACGTTTCTTAGCCCGCTGCTGCGTCCGGTCGAGCGCTTCGTTTATTGGTGTTCCGGCGTCGACGAGACCGAGGACCAGCCCTGGCGCAGCTACGCGGTGTCGATGGTCTTCTTTGGTGTCGCCGGCTTCTTCACGCTCTACGTGCTGCAGCGCCTGCAATGGTACCTGCCGTTCAACCCGCAAGGGCAGGCTGGGGTGGACGAGGTGCTGGCGTTCAACACCTCGGTGAGCTTCGTCACCAACACGAACTGGCAGTCCTATGTGCCGGAAACCACGATGGGCTACCTCGTCCAGATGGCGGGGCTCACGGTCCACAACTTCGTCTCGGCCGCGGTCGGCATAGCACTGGCGATTGCCTTGATTCGTGGTTTCGCACGGCCTGAGGCGAGCGGCATCGGCAATTTTTGGGTCGATCTGACCCGCTGCACGCTCTACATCCTGCTGCCGATTTCGGTGGCGGTGGCCATCTTCCTCGTCTGGCAGGGCATGCCGCAGAATTTGAACGCCTATGCCGATGTGACGACGTTGGAGGGCGCCAAGCAGGCGATAGCCCAGGGACCTGTCGCATCGCAGGAGGTGATCAAGGTTCTTGGGACTAACGGCGGCGGCTTCTTTAATGCAAACTCCGCCCATCCATACGAAAATCCGACCGCGCTCACCAACCTCGTGCAGATGTTGTTGCTGATCGGGATCGCCGCGGGGCTCACCAACGTGCTCGGCCGCATGGTGCTAGATGAGCGCCAGGGCTGGGCCATCTTTGCCGTGATGGGCATTCTGCTACTCATCGGTGTCACGACTGTCTATTGGTCGGAATCGCACGGCAATCCCGCCTTTGCCGCATTCAACGTCGATTCCGCGCCGAGTACGTTGCAGGCGGGAGGAAACACGGAGGGCAAGGAGGTGCGCTTTGGCGTCACTCCATCTGCGCTGTTCGCGACCGTCACCACCGACGCGGGCGGCGCCGTCGATGCGATGCATGACAGCTTTCTGCCCTTGGGCGGCATGGTGTTGATCGTCAATATGGCGTTGGGTGAGGTCACCTTTGGCGGCGTCGGCTCCGGTCTATACGGTATGCTGGCCTTCGCCATCGTCACGATGTTCGTCGCCGGGCTCATGGTCGGCCGCACACCCGAGTATCTCGGCAAAAAGCTGGAGGCGAGGGAGGTCAAGATGACCATGCTCTCCCTCCTCAGCTACTCGCTGTCGATATTGGGATGTACAGCGCTCGCCGCCGTGGTACCGCAAGGCTTGGCGGGGATTGCCAACTCGGGTCCGCACGGGTTCAGCGAGATCCTCTACGCCTTCGCCTCGGCCACCGGCAACAACGGCAGCTCGTTTGCCGGCCTCTCCACCAACACGCTGTTCTACAATATGGTTCTCGCGGCAGCGATGCTGATGGGACGGTTCATCTATGTGATCCCCTTGCTGGCGGTTGCAGGCTCGCTGGCGCAGAAGAAGCGCCTCGCCCCCTCGGCTGGGTCCGTTCCGACCCACAGTCTGCAATTTGTCGCACTACTCGTGGGCGTCATACTGATCATGGGCGGCCTCACCTATTTTCCTGCCGTCTCGCTCGGACCCGTGACCGAGCAAGTGGCGATGAACCGGGGGGTTCTGTACCCGCCTCCTTGATCGTCATCCGACGCGATGAGCGCGGAGTCGAGCAATATCAATCCGTTCGGCTCGCCCAGGGGCAGACTTATCTTAAATCTTTATGGCTTGCTTATGCGCAAGGACATGGATGCCTCTCGAATCTTAATGCGGGAACGTGCATTTCATGCGCTGGCCACCCGACTCGGGCCCGAAGATCGGGCACATCCGAGCGGTGAAACGTGTGGGTAACTCTGATGCTCTCGCCATTTCGGGTTTTGCTGCTACGGCGCCTGCCGTGCCCGCATAACTCTACTCCCCTACGGTGATCCGCCATGCTTGATGTCGTGATGCTTGCGCTCGGCGTCGGCTTTTTCGTCGCCTCCGTCCTCTATGTGCTCGCCTGCGAAAGAATGTGAGATGCTGCTCGACTACGTCCTCGGCTCGATCGTGACCGTCGTAATCATGGTCTATCTCGTTTACGCGCTGATCAATCCCGAGCGGTTCTAGGAGATTTCGATGACGCTATCCGGATGGGTTCAGATCGCGCTGTTCAGCGTGATCGTGATCCTGATCACCCGGCTCCTCGGTGGTTACATGACACGCGTCTTTGCCGGCGAGCGGACGTTCTTGAGCCCGGTTCTGCGGCCGGTGGAGCGAGCCGTCTACTGGTGCTGTGGCGTCGACGAGAAGGAAGAGCAACACTGGCTGACCTACGCAGTCGCGCTACTGTTTTTCAGCGTCGCCGGCTTTGTGACCTTGTACGCCCTGCAGCGGCTGCAGTGGTACCTGCCGTTCAACCCCCAAGGGCAGACCGGCGTCGAGCAAAGCCTAGCCTTCAACACCTCGGTCAGCTTTATTACGAATACGAACTGGCAGGCCTATAGCGGTGAGACCACGATGAGCTATCTGACGCAGATGGCTGGACTCACCGTGCACAACTTCGTCTCGGCGGCGACCGGCATTGCATTGGCGCTGGCGTTGATCCGTGGGTTCGTGCGGCGTGAGGCGAGGACAATCGGCAATTTCTGGGTCGATCTGACCCGCGGCACGCTCTATGTGCTGATACCGATTTCGGTCGTGGGGGCGCTTGTATTGGTCTGGCAGGGCGTGCCGCAGAACTTGGGCGCTTATGTCGATGCGACGACCTTCGAAGGCGTTAAGCAGACCATTGCCCAAGGCCCGGTTGCCTCGCAGGAGATCATCAAGGAGCTCGGCACGAATGGTGGCGGGTTCTTCAACGCCAACTCGGCGCATCCCTATGAGAACCCGAACGCGTTGACTAATTTGATCGAGCTGCTAGCGATCTTCGCGATCGGCGCCGCTCTGACCAATGTCTTGGGCCGGATGGTCCATGACGAGCGCCAGGGCTGGGCGATCTTCGCCGCGATGGGCTTGCTGTTTCTTGCCGGCGTGGCCACCGCCTACTGGGCCGAAACACACGGCAATCCTGCCATGGCCGCGTTCAACGTCGATAGTACGCCGAGCGCGGTCCAAACAGGCGGCAACATGGAAGGCAAGGAGGTGCGGTTCGCCCCAGCGCTTTCGGCCTTGTGGGCCACGGTAACGACCGACACCTCATGCGGTGCCGTCAATTCGATGCATGACAGCTATCTGCCGATCGGCGGGGCAGTGCCGCTCGTCAACATGCAGCTCGGCGAGGTGATCTTCGGCGGCGTCGGCTCTGGTCTCTACGGCATACTTGCCTTTGCCATCGTCGCGATGTTTGTCGCCGGGCTGATGGTCGGGCGCACGCCGGAATATCTCGGTAAGAAGCTCGAGGCGAAGGAGGTCAAGATGACGATCCTGGCGTTGCTCAGCTTGCCGCTGTCGATCCTCGGCTGGACCGCGCTGGCGACCGTCCTTCCGTCTGGCTTGGCCGGCATAGCGAATGGTGGGCCGCACGGCTTTAGCGAGATCCTCTACGCCTACACCGAGGGCACCGCAAACAACGGCAGTGCCTTTGCCGGGCTTTCCGCGAATACGATGTTCTACAACCTGACGATCGCCGGCGCGATGCTGATAGGGCGGTTCATCTTCGTCATCCCGTTATTGGCCGTAGCCGGTTCGCTGGCCCAAAAGAAGCTGCTCGCTCCGTCGGCGGGTACCTTCCCGACCAACCGGCCGCTGTTCGTCGGTCTGTTGATGGGTGTCATCTTAATCATGGGCGGCCTCACCTATTTCCCTGCGGTATCGCTCGGGCCGGCCGTCGAGCAGGTCGCAATGAACCAGGGCAAGCTCTTCCCGGCGCCGTGAGGATGAGAATTTTCGAGGGTATCCAACATGACCGACATCTCTCCGATCATGATCGGCTCGCCGGATAGCGGGCTGTACAAGCGCCAGCTCCGGCCGCTCTCGATCTTTGACCGCTCACTGATCGTGCCGGCGATCGGGGCGTCCTTCCGAAAGCTCGATCCGCGCACCCTGGTCAAGAACCCGGTTATGTTTTGCGTCGAGATCGTCTCAGTGCTGACGACCATTTTCTTCCTGCGCGATCTGATCGCCGGTAGCGGCACTGTGGTCGGCACCAACGCCCTGTTCTCGGGACAGATCACACTTTGGCTGTGGTTCACTGTGCTCTTCGCCAATTTCGCCGAAGCGGTCGCCGAGGGGCGTGGCAAGGCGCAAGCTGATGCACTGCGCCGCACCCGGACCGAGACAAAGGCCAAGCGTCTGCAGGCCGCCAACTCCCGCAATTTCGAATTGGTCGACGCGACCGCATTGAAACCCGGCGACTTGGTGCTCGTCGAGGCCGGCGACTTGATCCCAAGCGACGGTGAGGTTATCGAAGGTGTTGCCTCCGTTGATGAGTCGGCGATTACCGGCGAGTCGGCGCCAGTCATCCGCGAGAGCGGCGGCGACCGCTCGGCAGTCACAGGCGGGACCCGGGTCGCTTCCGACTGGCTGCGTGTGCGGATCACCGCCGCACAGGGCTCGACCTTTCTCGACCGCATGATCGCCCTCGTCGAAGGCGCGGTGCGTCAGAAGACGCCAAAC
>Ga0187846_10002147_pt1 | contig 10922 bp, 8 predicted proteins | sample TC_taG_FD_161473 | JGI IMG/M metagenome (GOLD analysis project Ga0187846, IMG submission 161473) | Biofilm microbial communities from the roof of an iron ore cave, State of Minas Gerais, Brazil - TC_06 Biofilm (v2) | ecosystem: Environmental > Terrestrial > Deep subsurface > Cave > Wall biofilm ... | reverse complement strand
GCGATCTCGACGCGCCCCGTGTGCAGCTTCGCGATCTTGAATGCGGCCTCGTTGGCCTCGCCGCCCGTAGAGAGGAGCAGGACACGCTCTAAGGGGGCCGGGAGGAGCGACGTGAGTCGGTCGGCCAGCGCCAGCACAGGCGTCGAGAGCATCCATGAGTTCAGGTGGATGACTGTCTCGAGCGATCGCGAGATCGCCTCGACAATGCGTGGGTGATTATGACCGAGCGTGGAGCAGATCTGGCCAGACGTGAAATCGAGGATTTTGCGGCCATCGGTTGTCCAAACCCAAGAACCTTGCGCGCGCGCGACGACAAACGGCGCAAAGTCGCGGGTGTAACGGAAGAGACGGCTCGTATCGTGGTGCTCCATAGCACTGCCTCCCGGATGAGTGAGTGATCTTATGACTCTTTGTCCTTATCCTGAAACCGCTTCGGCGAGGAGGGGGGATCTCCTCGTGAGCTCGACCCGCGCGGAGGCTTGCCTCTGCGACCCGCCCCGGATGACCGAGCCGGGCAATCTGCAGGACCGGTGCGGATTCGGAAAGAACCGGGTTCACCGGGCGACGAACAGCGCTCATTGCATCCTGAGGGCACCTCCTCGACCTCGCCGCCGCAGAATGGTGGTCGTGCCGTGGACCTGAACGGGAAGGTCGCCATCGTCACCGGTTCCGGATCGGCCGCCGGCGTCGGCCGGTCGACCGCCATCCGCCTGGCCGAGCGCGGGGCGGCGGGCGTGGTGATCAACTATTCGAGCCCCGCCTCTGAGGCGAAGGCGGCCGGGGTGGCCGCCGAAGTCGAGCGCGCCGGTGCGCGCGCGCTCGTGTATCGGGCGGACGTATCCCAGGACCCGCAATGCCGCGCCATGGTGGCGGCCGCCCTGCTGGCGTTCGGGAGACTGGACATCCTGGTGAACAACGCGGCCACGACGGCCCGGGTCCGGTACGAAGACCTGGAGGTCCTGACCGACGAGGTGTGGGACCGCATCCTCGCCGTGAATCTCAAGGGAACGTTTTACTGCATCCGCGCGGCCGCTCCCCACCTGGCGGCGTCCGGCCAGGGGGCGGTCGTCAACGTGGCCTCGATCGCTGGCATCCGGGCCGTCGGCGCATCCTCGATTCCCTATGCCGCCTCCAAGGCGGCCGTGATCAACCTCACCATGCTGCTCGCCCGCGCCTTGGCCCCCGGCATCCGGGTGAACTGCGTGACCCCCGGGTTCGTGGCGGGCCAGTGGATGGAGCAGAGTCTGGGTCACGAGCGGTACGAGAAGGCGGTGGAGCGGTCGCGCGCGCGCATTCCGCTGGGCCGGGTGGCCGCGCCCGACGACGTGGCGCACGCGATTCTCTCGCTGATCACCTCGGATTTCATCACCGGCCACAACCTGATCTGTGACGGCGGATACTTGATCCGCGACTGACGCATCGCGCGTGGAAGGGACTTCTCCGGACGGAGTGGAAGGGGCACGCGGTCTGGTTTCTGCGGGCACTGCGGGAGCGGGGGGGTGGCGGCGATGGCGGTGATGAGCGGCAGTGAGGCGATGGTGGAGGCACTCCGGAACGAAGGCGTCACGATCGTGATGGGCTTGGTGGGCTCCGCCTATATGGACGCGCTCGACATCTTTCCGCAGGCGGGCATCCGGTTTCTGCCGGTGCGCCACGAGCAGAACGCGGCGCACATGGCGGACGGGTACGCGCGCGTGACGGGGCGTCCGGGGGTGTGCACCGCCCAGAACGGTCCCGGGGTCACCAACATGGTCACGGGAATCGCGGCAGCGTACCTCGCCCACTCGCCGGTCGTGCTCATCTCACCCGGGGTCACGTCCGCGTCGGTCGGGAGCGACGGGTTTCAGGAAGCCGATCAGATGAAGATCTTTGCGGGCATCACGAAATATCAAGTGCAGGTGAACCGGGCGGACCGCTTCCCCGAGTACTTCCGGAACGCGTACCGCATCGCGCTCGCGGAGCTCGGCCCCGTCCAGGTGGACGTCCCGCGCGACTACCTCTACCACGAGGTGGACGTGGAGATCCTCCCGCCCGCGCGGTACCGCGTCGCGGCGCGCGGCGCGGGAAACCCCGACGCCCTGCAGGCCGCGGCCGAGCTGCTGGCCAAAGCGGAGTACCCGGTGATCCTCGCGGGTCTGGGGGTCGTCTACGCGGACGCGCGCAAGGAGGTGGAGGCGCTCGCGGAGTTTCTGAGCGCGCCGGTGGTCACGTCGTACCTCCACAACGACGCCTTCCCCGCCAGCCACCGCCTGGCCGCGGGCCCGATCGGCTACGGCGGTTCCAAGGCCGCCATGCGGCTCATTTCCAAGGCGGACGTCGTGCTGGCGCTGGGCTCGCGCCTCAGCATCTTCGGTACCTTGGGACAGTACGGCTTCGACTACTGGCCGAAGGGCGCCAAGCTCATTCAAGTGGACATCAACCCGCGGCAGATCGGCCGCGTGAAGCCGTTCGACGTTGGCATCATCGGCGACGCGAAGCTGGCGGCGGCCGAGATCCTGCGCCGCGCCCGCGCCGTGCAGCCGGACCGGAAGCCGAACGCCGCCCGGGTCGACGCGGTCCGCCAGGAACGGCAGGCCTGGGCGGAGGAGCTCGGCAAGCTGTCGTCCTCGGACCGCGTCCCGATCAGCCCCCGCCGCGCGCTCAAGGAGCTCGCCGCGGCGCTGCCGGACGGCACGATCGTCACGACGGATATCGGCAACATCTGTTCTCTGGCCAACGCCTACCTGCAGTTCAATCGCCCCCGGTCGTTCCTCCCGGCGCTCAGCTTCGGCAACTGCGGGTTCGCGTACCCGGCCGCGCTCGGCGCCAAGCTCGGCCGCCCCGACGCCCCGGTGGTGGCCCTCGTCGGGGACGGCGCCTGGGGCATGAGCCTGAACGAGGTGCTCACGGCGGTGCAGGAGCAGATTCCGGTCGTCGCGGTCGTCATGAACAACAACCAGTGGGGGGCCGAGAAGAAGAACCAGATCGACTACTACGGCAACCGGTTTATCGGCACGAACATCATGCCCATCGACTACGCGGCGATCGCCAAATCCATGGGCGCGGACGCGCACCGGGTGGAGCACTTCGATCAAATCGGGGCCGCCATCACCGCCGCCGTCAAGTCCAACCGGCCGGCCCTCGTCGAGATCGTGGTGAACTCGGAGGAGCTCTTCGACCCGTTCCGCCGCGACGCGCTGCGGGCGCCCAAGCGCTATCTTGCGCGGTATCAGCTCGAGGCCACGCCCGTTCGCGCCTGAGCCGCACCATTCAGGGGGCCAATGGTGGGCGCGTCGGCCCCGCGCGGACTCGAGGGGGGCACGCAGGTCCTCCGTGGTCGAGCGTTCCCTTCGCGGTCTGAGGGCGGCGTGAGCAGGAGACCGTCATGTTCACGGTAGATCTGAGCGCGAACGTGCCCCTGTATGGCCAGGAGCAGTGCTTCTATTGTGGACCGGCGAGCGGCCAGATGATCCGGAACGGGTACCCCAACCCGGCCGACCGCCTGTTCTTCAGTCAGTTGTACTTATGGAATTCCATTCAAGCGTACAACACGAGTAACGGCTGGTACACGGATCCTCAAGGGCTTACCGAGTGTCTGCAGGCCTTGAGCAATCCACCGGGTGTCGACTGGGTCACGTTTGCGGACACCAGCCAAGACGCTGTGCTTTTTGAGATGCTGTTCTGGATGAACCGTCGGAGTTATCCAAGTGCCGTCTTGGTTAACCAAGGCGGGCACTGGGTCGTGGTTGTGGGATTCGCGACCGACGTCGAGCCTCTCGGCGGCAGCCATCCAACGCTGCAACAGATTTCCTATCATGACCCGGAGCCCCACAACGTCGGCACCGACACAACCATGACCGGGGCGCAGTGGTTTGCGGGTCCGTGGAACGGGTCGATAATCTATGCTGGGTGGCTCAACCAGTACGTGGCGGTGGTCGAGCCGCCGATTCAACGCGGGAAGGTCCGGGTGCAGCGGGTGGGTAGGACCGGCAAGCGACTTCTCTCTCCGAAGCAAGCGCTCGAGTACGCGAGGCGATGGATCGTCGAGTTGAAGCTGGGTGAACGGAGCAAGTACGGTATTCTCAGCCGCCGAGACGCGATCCCCATGGATCCGATGCTCGTTCGAGATGAAGTCCCCCGCAGCCGTGCGAAGGACGTCCCGTACTACTACATCGTTCCGTTCGGGTTCAAAAATGAGTTGGATGAGCGCGGCTCACGGTTGGCACGCGTGTGTGTGCTCGTCAACGCCTACACGGGCAGATTTGAAGAAGTCACTGCGTTTGGAAGACCCGTGCGATACGTATCCGAGGAAGAGGCGCTCGACGTGGTGGCTTCCGCGTTGCAATCGGAGCGCAGGAAGCTCCCGGCGCCCCGTGCGACGCTGATGTTCCAGCCCTCTGACATCACCCATGTCAGGACGTCCCCGTTCTGGAGATTGACCATCGGCCAAAGAACGTTCTACGTAGATCAATTGGGGAGATTGTATACGACGATTCTGCCCAGCGGCCCCGGTGATTGAACCGCGACCGGGGTCTGATTTCCGCTATCGGCACATTCCCGCGGTCACGCAGGCCTGCTGCAGCGTTTTCTGCGTCGCCATCACATTCCCGGACGTGACGAATCCGGCGATCGCATTCCCATAGGCCGTCGCCCACTGCTGGCTGGCGGCGGCTCCGTGGGTGACGCTCGGGACGATTTGATCGGTCTTCCAGCGGGCGATCGCCCACTGCTGGTACTCGCCAAACAGATCAGGGCTGCAGTCCGTGCGGGCGCAGATCGAGCCTTTGATGGGGTTGAAGGCCTCCTGACCCTCCCGCGATCCGACGATCCGGAGCCACGCCGTGACGTTATCCTTGTTCTTGGCGGCTTTGGGCAGCCCGAAGGTATCGGAGAGCGTGTCGTAGACCTTGTCATTGCCGGGGGCGGGGGCCCACCCGTACCCTTTGAACCCCTTGGACTTAAACCAGCCGTCGACCCAATCGCCCATGATCATCATCGCGCCTTTGGCGTTGGCGATGTCTTCGCTCGCCCCGTCCCAGGTGAGCTTCGCGTGGTCGGCGTTCACGTACGACAGCATCTGCTTGAAGGTCACCAGGGCCGTCGCGACCTTCGACGACGTCCACGAGGTTCGTCCGTTCCAGAGGCCCGCGTAGCCGTCGGGCCCGAGGGTCGCGATGAGCACCGCTTCGAAGACGTGCCCGTCCTCCCATCCCTCGCTGTCGCCCAGGACGAGGGGCACGATGCCCTTGGCCTTGAGGGCGGCCGCCGCGGTGAAGAACTCGTCGAACGTGCCCGGCGGGGTGAGGTGGGCGTCGCTAAGAATTTTCTGATTGTACCAGAGCACGTTCGCGCGGTGAATATCCACGGGCACGGCCCAGAGGTCCACGTTGTAGCTGTTCCAGTGCAGCGAGGTCCGGCCCGCGATGGGGAGCCCGGGCGTCGTGGTGGAGTTCTTTCCCTGATCGGACGAGATGATGTCCAAGATCCCTCCCGGCATGACGTTCGTCCACCCCTCGGACTTGAACACGTCGGTCAGGGGCGCCATGTAGAAGGTCTGCACCCACGTGCTGATCAGCTCCTGTCCGGCGTGGACCTGGAATGTGTCCGGGGGGTTGTTCATGAGCATGCGGCGCTGGAGCGTGCCCTGGGCGTTGCTGCCGGCCCCTCCGGCGACCACGGCGTTGACGATCTCCACTCCCGGGTAGTGCTTGCGGTAGACGGCGTAGAGCGCGTTCAGGGCCTGGGCCTCCCCCCCGGCGGTCCACCAGGAGAAGATCTCGAGCTTTCCCGATGGGGCCGCGCCCGAGGCGCGCACCCCGGCCAGCGCGGTGGCCAGCGCGAGGATCACGACGGTCGCGCCCCGACGCAGTGAATCGCCTTTCATCGGACCTCCCCCTTCCCGTCCGGGCCGTTCCCCCGGGGGGGACGTGAACGCCGCGCGCCACCAGGCCGCGGCTCGGACACTTCCGTTTCATTGGCGAGGCGCGAGACGATCCCCTCTCGGCGGGAAGAGCGGGTCCGCCCGCAAAGCCTTGACGTCGTGTGCTATAGTGGAGGTTACCAAGCCCGATGACCGGGGCGAGTACGCCCGGCCGGTTCCTCCGAGAGACCCGCGCGAGGGGTGAAAGCGCGGGAGGACGGCGAGGCGGAATGGACCCGCGAGGGGCGGTGCGAAAGGCGTTCTCGCCGAGTAGCCGCCGCCGGCCGCTTCCACCGTGATCCGGAAGTGGGGTCGGGCGCTGCGCCAGCGCGGCTCGATTCCCGGTGAGCGTCCCGGTTTTCGGACCGGGAAATTGGGGTGGTACCGCGGGTGGTCCGACAGGCCTCCCGTCCCGAGAGGGCGGGGGGCTGTTGTGTTTTCTCAGCGCGAGGGAGGCGAAGGCATGATCGTCGTCATGGGTCCCGGAACCACGCGGGCGCAGCGGGAGGCCGTCATCCGCAAGATCGAAGCGGCGGGCCTCCAGGTCCACGTCTCCGAGGGGGTGGAGCGCACCGTGGTCGGCGTGGTGGGCGACAGCCACACGAAGGAACTGCTCCGCGAGGGCCTCGAGGCGATGCCGGGCGTGGAGACCGTCGTGCGCATCCTCCAGCCGTACAAGCTGGTGAGCCGGGAGTTCCACGGCGGCCGCGACACGACGGTGTGGGTGGGAGACGTCGCGATCGGCGGCGGGCGCGTGGTGGTCATCGCCGGTCCGTGCTCGGTCGAGAGCCGCGACCAGGTCATGGACACGGCGCGCGCGGTGAAATCGGCCGGCGCGCAGCTGCTCCGCGGCGGCGCGTTCAAGCCGCGGACGTCCCCGTACTCCTTCCAGGGACTCGAGGAAGAGGCCCTCAGGATTCTGGCCGAGGCGCGTGAGGCCACCGGGATGCCCATCGTGACCGAGGCGATGGACAACCGGCAGCTCGAGATGGTCGTCAAGTACGCGGACATGGTGCAGATCGGGGCCCGCAACATGCAGAACTACACCCTGCTCAGGGACGCCGGCCGCGCGAAGCACCCGGTGCTCCTGAAGCGGGGACCGAGCGCGACGATCGAGGAGCTGCTCCTGGCCGCCGAGTACGTCATGGCCGAGGGAAACCCGCACGTGGTGCTGTGCGAGCGTGGGATCCGCACCTTCGAGAGCTACACGCGGTTTACGCTCGATCTGACCGTCGTGCCGGTGCTCAAGCGCCTGACGCACCTGCCGGTGATCGTGGATCCCTGCCACGGGACGGGAAAGTGGGAGCTCGTCACCCCGATGGCGCGGGCCGCGGTCGCCGCCGGCGCCGACGGGCTGCTCGTGGAGGTGCATCCCGAGCCGTCCCGGGCGCTCAGCGACGGGCCGCAGCAGCTGACCCCTGAAAACTTCGCCGTGATGATGCAAGAGCTGGACGCGATCGCGCTCGCGGTCGGCCGCCGGGTGTAACGGATGACCGAGCCGTTCGACCGCGTCACGATCGTCGGGGTGGGCCTGATCGGCGGCTCGCTGGGGATGGAACTGCGCGCGCGTGGGCTGGCCCGGGAGGTCGTGGGCGTCACGCGGGTGGAGGACACGATCGCCGCCGCGCGGGCGCGGGGGGCCATCGATCGGGGCACGGTGGATCCGGTTGCGGGCGTGGCCGGGGCCGACCTCGTCGTCCTGGCGACGCCCCCGGACCTCGTCGTGCCCATGGCGCGACGGGTGCTGCCCCACCTCGGCGCGGGCGCGCTGCTCACCGACGTGGCGAGCGTGAAAGCGGACATCGTCCGCGCGATCGAGCCCCTCGCGAGCCCGGACCGCGTCACCTTCGTGGGAGGCCATCCCATGGCGGGAAACGAGGGGCAGGGCATCGCCGCGGCAGAGCCCGGGCTGTTTGAAGGGGCCGTGTACCTTCTGACGCCGACGGAACGGACGCCCCCGTCCGCCGTCAAGCGCCTGGCCGACCTGGTGCGGTCCATCGGCGCCGTCCCCGTCGAGCTGTCCCCCGACGAGCACGACCGGGCCGTGGCGCTCACGAGCCACCTCCCGTACCTCGTCGCCGCGGCCCTGATGCGTGCGACCACGGCCGCGGACCGGGCGGCGGGCCCGGCGTTCTTGGGCGCGACCCGGGTCGCCGGCAGCCCGGTGGCGATGTGGGCGGAGATCTGCCGCGCAAACCAGGCTTCGATCCAGAAGGCGCTCGCGGCCTTCCGGGAGGAACTGGCGCGCCTCGAGGCGGCGATCGCGGACGGGGACCGCCTGGGCGCGATGCTCGAAGCCGCACGGCAGGCCCGGCTCCGGCTGGGAGCGCAATCCAGAGGCGGCGGCGCACACCGGAACTAGGGAGCGCGTGATGGCGAAAGCGGTCGTACTGGAACCCGGGACGCTGGAGTTCGACCGGCGGGCGCGCGAGGGCAACCTCGTGCCGGTGTCGTGCGAGGTGCTCGCGGATCTCGACACGCCGATCTCGGCGTACCTGCGCCTCCGCGACCTCCCCCGCCCGTTCCTGCTCGAGAGCGCGGAAGGCAATGAGAAGGTCGCGCGCTATTCCTTCCTCGGCGCGCAGCCGCGACTGACCCTCACGGCCTCTCCCGCGGGGGTGGAGGTCACCGAGGGCGGGGCGACCCGGCGGTCGACCCAGGATCCGCTGGCAGCGGCGCGGGCGGTACTGCAGCGCTACCGCCCGGTCGCGGACCCCACCCTGCCCCGCTTCTACGGCGGCCTCGTCGGCTACTTCGGGTACGATCTCATCCGATCGATCGAGCACCTCCCCCATCAACCTCCCGACGACCGCGGCCTCCCCATCCTCAGCCTCGCGCTCGTGGACACCGTGATGATCTTCGACCACTTCCGCCACCGCATCCGGATCGTGGCCAACGCCTGGGTGGAGGACGGCGCCGAGCGCGCGTACCGCGCGGCGCGCGAGCGGATCGAGGAGTGGCTGGAGCGCCTTCGGCGGCCGCTCCCCGAGCCGGCCCCGCATGCCAGCCCTCCGCTTCGGCTCCACGTGCGGTCCAACATGACGCGCGAGCGCTACCTCGCGGGCGTGGAGCGGTGCCGCGCGTACATCCACGCCGGCGACGCTTTCCAGATCGTCCTCTCGCAGCGGTTCGCCGCGGAGATCGGCACGCTCGATCCCCTGGCCATCTACCGCGCGCTGCGGATGGTCAACCCTTCGCCGTTCATGTTCTTCCTCGAGGGGGGAGACGCGACCCTGGTGGGCGCGTCCCCCGAGCTGCTCGTCCGGCTCGAGGGGGACCTCGTGGAGATGCGGCCGATCGCCGGCACGCGGCCGCGCGGCCTCACCGAGGAGGAGGACCGGCAACTGGCCGAGGGCCTGCTCGCCGACGAAAAGGAGCGCGCGGAGCACGTCATGCTGGTGGATCTCACCCGGAACGACATCGGGCGGATCGCCCGGTACGGCACGGTGCACGTGTCCGACCTGATGACGATCGAGCGGTACTCGCACGTTATGCACATCGTCAGCAACGTGCAGGGGCGGCTAGCCCCGGGGCGCGACGCGTTCGACGTCCTCAGGGCCGTCTTCCCCCACGGCACCGTGAGCGGGGCCCCCAAGGTCCGGGCGATGGAGATTCTGGATGAGCTCGAACCAACCGCCCGCGGGCCGTACGCTGGGGCCGTCGGCTACGTGGGGTTCGGCGGGGCGCTCGACACGTGCATCGGCATCCGAACGCTCGTGGTCAAAGACGGCGTGGCGTACGCGCAGGCCGGCGGCGGGATCGTGGCCGACTCCGTCCCCGCCGCCGAGTACGACGAGACGATCAACAAGGCCAAAGCGCTGATCCGGGCGATCGAAACGGCGGGGCGCGGGCTGTAGCGGAGGAGAGCCATGATCCTGGTGATCGATAACTACGACTCGTTCACGTACAACCTCGTCCAGTACCTCGGGGAGCTGGGGGAGGATCCGCAGGTCTTCCGCAACGACGCGATCCCGGTGCCACGGATCGCGGAGATGGCACCGGAGGCGATCGTGGTCTCGCCCGGACCCTGCACCCCCGCGGAGGCCGGCGTCAGCACGCCGCTCATCGCCGCGCTCGCTGGGCGGATCCCGATCCTCGGCGTGTGCCTCGGACATCAGGCCATCGGGGCCGCGTTCGGCGCGCCCGTGGTGCGCGGCCGGGCCCCGGTCCACGGGAAGACGTCCCGCGTCTTCCACGACGGCCGAACGATCTTTGAGGGGGTCCCCAGCCCGCTCGTGGGCACCCGGTACCACTCGCTCGTGATCGACGAGCCGGGGCTGCCCGACTGTCTCGAGGTATCCGCCCGCACCGAGGAGGGGGTGATCATGGGCGTGCGCCACCGGGAGGCCCTGGTCGAGGGGGTGCAGTTTCACCCGGAGTCCGTGCTGACCGAGCACGGCCGCACCATCCTCAAGAACTTCCTGGCCCTCGCCCGCGCCCGGGCAACTCCGGTCCCGCTCGGGCGCGCCCGGGAGGGATGAGCGATGCCGCTTCGGCCCGCGATCGGGAAGGTCGCGTCCCACCAGACGCTCAGCGAGGCGGAGGCCCACGGAGCGATGGGCCACATCATGGACGGGGAGGCCACGCCGGCGCAGATCGCCTCCTTCATCACCGCGCTCGCGGTGCGCGGGGAGACGGTGGAGGAGATCACGGGGTTCGCGCGTGCGATCCGGGAGCACGCCGTGGCCATCGCCCCGCAGGCCGACCACCTGGTGGACATCGTCGGAACCGGCGGGGACCGGCTCAACACGTTCAACATCTCCACGACCTCCGCGTTCGTGATCGCGGGGGCCGGGGGGCACGTCGCCAAGCACGGGAACCGGGCCGCCAGCAGCCGTTGCGGCAGCGCCGACGTCCTGGAGGCGCTCGGCGTCAATCTGGGGGCGCCGCCGGAGGTCGTCCGGGCGTGCGTGGAAGAGGTGGGATTCGGGTTCATGTTCGCGCCGCACTTTCACCCGGCGTTCAAGCACGCCCTGGCGCCGCGCCGAGAGATCGGGATCCGCACGGTGTTCAACATCCTGGG
>Ga0187846_10002146_pt1 | contig 10923 bp, 10 predicted proteins | sample TC_taG_FD_161473 | JGI IMG/M metagenome (GOLD analysis project Ga0187846, IMG submission 161473) | Biofilm microbial communities from the roof of an iron ore cave, State of Minas Gerais, Brazil - TC_06 Biofilm (v2) | ecosystem: Environmental > Terrestrial > Deep subsurface > Cave > Wall biofilm... | reverse complement strand
AGCAAATCATTGCCAACCTGATAGATAATGCAATTAAATACAGTCCACTTGGCGGGCCTATCGATATCTACTTACGACGGTGCCCGGCCAAAGAAGACCATGCGACTGTCGAAGTTCGTGTCGAAGATCAGGGTATTGGTATACCTGTAGATGCACAATCACGCCTCTTTGAACGATTCTACCGTGCTCCTAATATCGAGGGGAGCAAGACAAGAGGCATTGGACTGGGCCTTTACATTGTTGCCCAGTTACTCCAGATGCATGGTGGCTCCATTCGCGTGGAGAGCAGTGGCATCCTTGGTGAAGGCAGCCGCTTTATTTTCACGCTACCCGCGCTAGAGAAAGTATAGGGACGCATAGTATCGCGTCCCTACTCATGTGACGATTTCTTGAAAGGACGCAATACATTGCAATTCCTCAGAAAATGGCTGCTTGAACTTGCCCGGCAGGCGATGTTAAACGAAGGAAGTGAAGATACTGCGCACGACTATGATCACTTAGTGCGCGTCATGGCTCTTGCAGATACAATTCAGGCCAGTGAAGGTGGTGACCTTCCAACCATCTGGGCGGCAGTTGCCCTCCATGATATCGGGCAGGAGCGCGAACGACGTTACGGTGGTGATCACGCTCTTATTGCCGCAGAGCTAGCCGCGGAACTCCTCAAAGACACACAGTTTCCGCAGCACTCTATACCGTCAGTGCAGCAGGCAATTCGGGAACATCGTATGACCGGAGGAATCAAACCACAAACACTGGAAGGTCGTATCCTTTACGATGCAGACAAAACAGACTGTTTGGGCGCAATTGGGATCGGTCGACTCTATTGCATCACGGGCCATTACAACCAGAAGATCTATTCTCCTGTTCCTGCCGGCCTCATCGACCCTATCGACCCACTCATAGTTCGCAGCTTGAGGCGTCGTCCTGACTACTCTCCAAGTATCGAATTTCAGTTGCTCTTTACCGGTTTACCCGAACGCATGCAGACCAAAACAGGCCGAGAGTTGGCCTTCGAGCGTTTTGCTTTTATGGAAGAGTTCTTCACGCGCTTGCAGAAAGAGGTTGAAGGGGAGCTTTAGAACAGTTATAAAGTGGTATTACGTCTGCAAACTGTCATCAAAGCATGTAGCTGAATGTGTCTGAATTCAGCGAACTTTTGCCATAGGACTCCCTTCCCCTTCTTCATCACACTCGTAAGCTTTTTCTCAGTATCCCACCGCCTCGTGTCGCTGGAGAGATGCGCTGCTTTTTTCTTTCCCTGTGAAACGGTGATGACCGTCTTCTACGCTGGTCTTTCCCAGACAATGGTCGCACAGATTTCGCCACCGACTATCTCATCCGCCAGATACTTGCTGATGACCTCGCGCACCTCGTCATCGAAGGCGGCTGCCGCCTCGCTGCCCATCTGTTCACACGAAAGACTGCTGCGCCCATGAAATGATTCGGTATACGCATCCAGCGGCTGAGCGAAATACACCGGAGCAGTGATTTTTTCCCCTCCCTTTTCAAACAACTTTCGCGCTTTCCATTCCGCGATGAAATCGATCGGCTGCGCGTATTACTTGCAGCCTGACCTCCTTCATCGGATCACAACATCAACAAAATCAGTGATGTTGCGCAAGAGCCAAGCATTAAGGCAAGGAACGGCCTCTGCTGCTTCAAAAGATTCAGGTATTTCCATCAAGAGGTCTTATTGGCGCCGAGCAATTGCCTGGTCATCTCGCCACCCTCCAGCACGAGTTCTTTGAGGGCCGTTTCAAGGTGGCGGTCTTCGACGGCGAAATCCTGGCGTTCATCAGCAGCGAAGAGGGCAGCCTTGCGCAGCAGTTCGCGAATAAAGGCAGCACTGACCCCTTCAGTCTGATCGATGAAGTGCGCCCAGCGCTCCAGGCGGAGATCGAGGCCGCGCCCGTAGAGTTCAAAGAGGCGTTCGCGGCACTCCCGGTCTGGCAGGGGCACTTCTATCGCCATGTCAACGCGACCAGGACGGGTGGCGAGCGCGGGTTCCAGAATATCAGGCCGGTTCGTCGTCAGCACAAACAGAATATCGGCGTCCTCGGCAATGCCGTCCATCTGGTTAAGTAATTCAAACAGCAGCATATTGCAGCTGCGGCCTGTCCCCTGTTCCGGGCGCTCCTCGGCCACCAGGTCCACATCCTCAAGAATGACCATCGAGGGTTGCAGGAGGCGGGCCATCCGACAGGATTGTTCGAGAATCGACGAGCCGCGATTGCCCATCACCGTATGCAGGCCGTTGAGCAGAATCACAGTATGCTCCGGCATCTGACGCGCCAGATACATAGCGGTCAGCGTCTTGCCCGTTCCCGGTTTTCCGTAGAGCAGCAGCCCGCGCTTGATATGGCGTTGGGCGGCGCGCAGCCGGTCGCGCAATTTAGAAAACAGCAGCGTTTCGCGCTCGATACGCTCGAGGACGGAAGAGGGCAGCACGATATCCTCGCGTCTCACAGTCGGCAGACGATGAAAGCGCACCTGTGTTGTACCGAAGTCGCCGGTCGGTGCCAGCGAGACCACATGACTGCGATAGACGTTGTGCGCGCGCATGCTTGTGCGCAGTTCGGAGAGAAATGCTTCGGCCTGCTCGCGTTCCAGCGACATCACTTCGACATCGATGCCGGTGCGCGGCCCCATCTCGCGCGTGCCCCGCACCAGTACCGCCAGGGGACGATCACCATCGCGCACAAGATAGAGACCCGAGTGCACACAGGCCAGCACCTGGTCATCCTGAAGAGGAATGTTGACGTATTCAACCGGGCCTTCTGTCACCTGCATGCCGTGTTGCCCGCCCAGCAGGAGTGAGATTTTGACGCCCAGAAATTCGTTCTGTGCCACCACGCCCAGCAGCGTAAACGATCGATTTGCGTGCTCCAGCAGCTCGGTGAGCGCGATATGCAGGTTTGGATGCTCAGATTTCTCGAAATGCTCGGAGATAATGGGCAGGTTCACAGGGTCTGTAGCGAAGTGAGTGCGCAAATGGCGGACGAAGACAGGGTCCTGACCTGGCGTCTGGGACACCACCTTGTCCATGAATCCCTTAAACGAGGAAATAAACTCTTTGGCCTCGGCCGGTTCTTGGGCGGACATAAACTCTCCTTTATGCTAGTGTAGCAAGCTGACGAACGCATCATGGATATCCTGGTATATAATGTGTCAGATTTCTTGGCTCTTACGCAAGTTCACAGATGTCGAGAGATAATTCTGCTTGGGAGCGCTCATCCTCATACCATGAGAACAGGAAATCGGGATCGCTCGGACCGTTGAATAATCCTGTCTTTGTTGAGTCCCTGGCTTGAGGGCAAGCACAAAGATGCCACTGGGGAACATCACTAAAATCACATACAAGAGCATCACTGTACACGAAAATCACGTTTCATCTTCTCGTAGCAGGCCATGCCCGTCTCACCGTAGAGCCTCGTGTGAAAGGCAAAGGTCCCGCGCCAGTGATAGCCGAGCTTTTCGTACCACGCTAACAACCTCAGATGCTTGTCGTAGGCATCCAGGCGAACAGCCCTACATCCCTCAGCGAGTGCCATGCGCTCATACTCGTTCATACACCAGGTTCCAATGCCTTGTCCCTGAAACTCAGGCAGCACGGCGAGGCGATTGGCATACAAGGCTGGTTCACCGGAAGGATCCAATGCTTCCCACACCCCTGGGATCGTGCGATAGTACGCGGACGGCTGTGTCCCGACGGCGAAAGTCGCGACGAGCAGATCGTCGTTGTACACCGCGTAGACACCGCGCTCTTGCGCCGCTTTGCGCATCAGCTCCAGGGGGTACGGTGGGTCCCAATGACTCAGCCCGAACCGCACCTTCATATCTTGCCCGCACTTGCTCACGATCTCGTGCAGGGCTTCCACCTCGTCGGGACTCACTCTCCTTCGCTGTAGATTCATGTGGTAATACCCCCTTCCCTGGACGTCAAAGCGATGGACTCTTTGCGGCGCATGTGCTACTAAGAGCCTCGCAAGTAAAACACTTTAATCAACCACGAAGATGCCTTCTTCCCAAAGCCAGGAAAGTTCTTCTTGCGCGCGTTCGTTGCAGCCTGGGAATAAATCATGCATGCTCATTAGGTACTTCCTAGCCCACTTTTTCCAAACAGCGTCAGATTAGCATAAGTCCTGAAAGGATTTCAAGGTCCTCCTACAAACGTCACTAATGCCATGTCATGCAGGGTCTACTTCTCACTTCTTCCCCAAAATAGGCAAAGTCCAGCATAGATTTCCGGAATTGGTGAGGCTTCAAAGAATACTCATTATAAAGAGGCAAGATATCTATGGAAACTGTCTATATCTATCAACTCACTCGACTAGCTCCTTCATTGATCAGACGAATCCGTGAAGCGTCGATGGAAGCCGCGAAAGTCTGGACTTTGTGCCGTGATATGCACCTGCACGCACGCCAAAATAGACTTCCCTGGCCTACGCGCAAAGACTTTCAAAAAGCCACCAAGAGAAAATTCGCGTTACACAGTCAAACTATTCAAATGATCTATAACACATTCCTCGCCAATGTTGACTCATGTCGCAAAGCCAGGCAGCAGAATCCCAAAATGCGCTATCCCTACAAAGATAAGCGTTCCTACCCTCTCATGTGGCCTGCCCAAGCTTTGAGTATCGAGCGCGGACGCATCGTTCTGCCGATGGGTTATGGACGTGCTTCCCTCGTCCTGCCCGTAACGGTTCCCGAGATTGCGGGCGCGTGCAAGATCGTCTGGAACGATGGTTACGAACTGCATATCTCCGTTCCCGTCGCTCCCACAGAGGAACCGACAGGACCAGTGCGCGCCACGGTAGACCTTGGAGAGATTCATCAGGCGGCTGTAACCACCAATACAGGCGTTGCCCTCGTGGTCTCAGGACGTGGTATCCGCTCACTCAAACGACGTCAGAACATGGCACTTGGCAAGATCGCCCGTAAGCGATCTCGTTGCCAAAAGGGCTCGCGGCGCTGGCGCAAATTACAACACGCCCGTCTGAAAACAAGCGCCCGCACGAAACGACAGATACGCGATCTACGGCACAAAGGCACGCGCAAGGTCATGGACTTCTGTGTTACAAATGGGGTTGGAGCGCTCTACATCGGTAACCCGCACGGGGTACGTGACCAGCAGACGGGAAGATATCATCACCAGCGCATGGCGCAATGGGAATACGGCAAGGATATTGATTACTTAACGCACAAGTCTAAACAGCACCGCATCGTGAGCTTCACTGGCACCGAGAGGGGAACCTCAAGCCAGTGTCCTGTATGCGGGAAGCATCGGAGGAAGCCCAAGGGCAGACAGTGGAGATGCAAGCATTGCGGTTTCCAGGGGCACCGCGATGTAGTTGGTAGTGCGAACATGCACCCCATAGCATTTGGAGAGAAGATCGCGTTCCCCCAACGGATCACGTATCGACGACCTGGCCCCGCAAGGGTCCGCAGGCGAGATAAAGAACCGCTTGCGGTCGCAAGAGCCAGTACGTCGTAGTCGCCCGGACACGGGCCTCAAGGAGAGCCTGATTCGCTCGTTCGCACTTGTGTTAGCCAGGGGAGTCTACAGGTCAACCACCCGGCATGCCGGGGTCCCGCCAGGGGCAGGCCGTACTGTAGAAATCGCCTGGCAGCTCGTCCCCGAAAGAGGAGTGAGAGTGTCAGAACAGTTCCCCCACCAGAATAACGTAGTTAAATGCGGTTTTCGCCTCCGTTGGCGCGCTCAGATGTACTGTAAATCCAATCTGAGGCTGTAGGGAGACATATTTTACAACAACTGGACCAGGGTCCCCCACCAGCGTTACTACGACAACACTATTAGGAGAAACATTAGTATTAGCAACTATCACTTCTTGCTGGCCTCGCTGAAACACTCCGGAACCCGACAAGGCTCCTCGCGCCATACTTTTAACGCGTCCCTCAATTAAGGCATCGGCTTCATACGCGGAGCTTCGTTTCGTAGTGCTTCTTGCATTTGCTTGCACACTACCCACAGTACTCCGTTCATTTTTGTTTGCCTCTATCGCATTTTTTTTGCCTGGCTTCTTTTCTGACTTGGGGACAGCTTGTAAACGTACTTTAGTCGTTCGTCCAGCCAGGAGTTGCTTCTTCTGCACAGTTTGTGGAACTTCGACGGCGCCACTGGTAGAGCGAGCATCGACCACCATCACCTTCTTTGCTTCCTTAGACTCAACGCGCACCACAGGTATGGGTTTTGATTGGAGACTTAATCTAGGAGGTATGACCAGCGAGTTGTTTTTTCCCTGTACATGCTCATCGGATTCATCCACTTCGTCAGTTAAAAGCTCTTCTGCTAGCGTGCCATCCGTTAGTGTTTCCTCGACGGACTTTGAAAGTTCCTCTCTCTTCTTTGCAAATCGAGCATCCCATTCTTGCTGTGCTTGTTCATCAAGCTTACCAGGCCATGCCATCATGCACACCTCATTAAAGTCATCTGCACTATATCTAATCCTGAGACACATCATGAAACAGTTTACCGCAGTATAACATACCGCTTTTCACTAGAAAGCAGACTATAGCACATTAGGGCCACGCAAAAGCAGCAAGGTATGCTCAGATCTTAACCTCATACCACAACGCTTCTTTCTGAATTTAGCCCTTATCTCCCTGGGCATTTGACCCGGTTGAGATAATGGTAATTTACCAGAAGTTGTGCCCATTTTTTTCGCGAAGGTTTTCATATCTACCTGAATAGGAAGTTACTTCGTTCCTTACCTTGCTCATCACTCCTAGACACCTGATGCTTGAGCGGAGCAAGAAGATGCAGAAAGTGCTGAAAATCGGACAAGGGCAAAGCACCGTTGTCCTCACCTGTGATTATTGCGGAAAGCGGATAGATAACTCCAAAGCCGCCTGCTACACATGGCGTGAATATCACACCGCGCAGCTTGACGAAGATACTCAGCTTCACAGCCTGAAAGAAATGATTACGTATCCGCTTTATGTTGACGATGGGAAGCTCTTTACGCTCCATCAAGGAGCCTGCTTCACCCAATTGCAAGCGGCGCATGGGGGAAGTGAGTATCGATGGCCCTTGGTAGAGTTGGTCTACCTTCCTGGCTTGCTCATCATCAATCGTGGGATGACCTTTCCCGATGCAGAACTTGACCTGATCAACCTATGGGGGATGTATGTCGGCGACTCGCCCTTTGCGGAAAAATGAGGAGATTATTCCTCTCCTCACATGTGACTTTCACTGGAAATCCAGTCCTCCCATGGAGGCGATGCAACGGCTGTCGGGTTTTTGCGCCAGGTTGGTCAGAAAGGCGAGGATGATCTGCGTCGGGCAGAGGGCACCAAAACCGACGCCATGGCCTGTAGCAGGGAAGAGCAGTGAGTAGCCGTGGCTAAGTGTCTGCACTGCCAGCTCACCGTTGGATGGTGGGGTGATCGGATCGAACTCGCCCTCCAGAATCAACGTGGGGATGGCACTGACCACGGGCTTTTTCTCCTCGGCGGAAGCGCTAGCAACGTGCCAGAACTGGCAGACGCTTAACCTGCCTTGCACGTTGAACAGGTCGGTAGCACGAATGGGGGGCGAGAAGGTTTGTTCGGCCACATCGACATCGTGCGCGCTGACGAAAGGAGCATCGTCGTTGCATTCAACGGAGTACCACATGCCCCGGCTGATGGCGTCCTCAGTAAACTCGACCTCGTTGTAGAACTGTGCGAGCAGGGTAGTATCACCGTTGCGCGCAGCGGAGATGGCTTGAGGAATCTGTGGCAGCAGAGCAGTCGCATACAGCGAGAGAAAGAGCAGCGAAACCAGCCGCATCCCATTCAAGAGGACGGTATAGTGCCTGCCAGTAAAATCATCCTGTACCTGAAGCCTTCGCGATTGCCGATTGAGCGAACTAATGAGCGTATAAAACGTCTGCTCCAACTGGGGGTATTTGCTCTTGCAGGCTGAACTTGCAGCGCAGGTGGTGAATAAGAGGTTGAAGGAACGCATAGCACTGGCTGGAACACTCGTGAACAGGTCGTTTTGCGGTGGAAGAGTTGAGTCGAGGACAACGCCGCGAACATGCTGAGGAAAGTTGCGCATAATCTCCAGCGCCAGCCGCGTACCATAAGAGCCCCCGTAGAGGTTTACCTGCTGGTAGCCCAGGGTCTGAATCAGGTCATGGACATCGGCAGCGGTGGTCGCAGTCGTATAGAGGCTGAGATTGATGCCTGCCTTGATCAAGCGGGTATGACAGTGCACCAGCGCGTTGCGATAGAGGGCAACGTACTGCTCAGGGGTCAGATTCTGGCTCAGGGCGCCATAGGTGCTGTCTCGCAGTTCGGGGCAATCCAGCGAGGGCTTGGAATACCCGGTGCCACGTGGGTCAAAGATGATGAGGTCCCGGTTGCCAAGGTAATAGTTGAGCCCACCTGGAGTGAAGAGAGGGGCAAAGTCAGTCAAGGGCGATTCGCCGGGGCCACCGCTGAGATAGAGGACCGGATCAGGAGCCGGGTGGGCATTGGAGGTCTTCAAGATGGCGACGGCCAATTGGATAGTTGGGCTATTGGGGGTGCGACGATCCTCGCGGACAATGAGAGAACCGCATCTGATATTCTGACCATCGACAAAGCCAGTTCCCAGCTTGAAGGAACATGGACTCGCCACAAACCGGGGAACCTGCGGGCCAGGAGGAGGATTCCCACATCCGCTCAGCAATGCCAGCAGGAGAGAGCAGCTAAGGCCAATGGGGATGATTCGTTGCATACGTTAGACACCTTTTCTGACAACACTCAAGCAGGCAACTCCTGTTACTATCTCTCCCGCCAGCGGGCGGCTATTTTCCGAGCAAATCGTTATAGGAATAATTGGTAACAGGCTGCTTCATCCTTGAAAGTACAGCGCTTAGCCGTTACAATACCCTGCGGGAGAGATACCCCTTTTATGTCTGTATTAGTAAGGAAAGGATTTTGTCAAGTACCTCCGCCTGAAGGCAGGAGGCTTGTAGCTATCCACGTCCGGATGCTACCAAAGGCACCTTGACGGGTGCCCGTGAGATATTCTGAGCCGCATTATAATCGGCATTACAGCAGAAACCGCACTGCTTACAACGAAAGGAGGCTTGGGATTGTCGGTTTGCTTTTGCACAATGTCCGCACTGGCTACAGGTGCGACTGGTATTGTGCGGATCAACAAATTTGACCTCGATACCCGCCCAGGCAGCTTTGTAGGCGATATACATTCTCAACTGGAAGAACGCCCAGGAGTGCCGTTCATAGCGGTTTTCGCGTCGAACCGTCGTTCTCGCTCTAATGCCAGTGAGGTCTTCCAGAGCGAGTGCCTTGCGCGATTGAACGGCTTTGCGTACCAGGGACTTGCTAATCTTATGGTTAGTATCTTTCTGAAAGCGCTTTTCGCGTCCAGAGAGTTGCTTGAGACGGCGTTTAGCCGAGCGGGTACCTACCCGTTGCAACTCACTCCGACGCTTCTGATAGCGTGTACGCACCGCATGGACTTTTGCACCGCTAAAGGTTTCGCCGGTGCTATCAGTTGCCAGGTTAACCAGCCCAAGGTCAATTCCAAGGGTCTCATCTGTCCTGGTCAACTCAGGAGCATCTTTGCTTTGGGTGATATTCAGGTAGTAGATGCCACGTCTCCATACCAGGTCAGCACCACCGATTTTCCACGTCGGGTCTGTCAGCATGGTATGCTGGCGCATACCGGGGAGCAAGCGACAGGTAACGCGTCCTTGCAGGGTAAGAAGGGATACTCGATCAAGCGACTTGAGATGAAAGGAACGCGCATCATAGCGGATAGAGCCACGCGGCCCGAACCCTGGACACGTGATCGGCTTCTCATCGGGATTGCGTTGCTTCTCCAGGGTGCGTGCAGCCTTAACTGCTTCAACAGCTTTCGCGCGAGCGCACACCGCCAATTGAGCACCAAGCCCGAAATGCTTACGAGTTTCCCCGTGGACCCGGTGGTGGGCAGTATTGGTGTTGGTGATGTGCTCTTGCCAACAGATAGAGGCAATCCACGAAGCGGCTGCATTAAATGCCTGTTGCGTCTCTTGCAACGTAGCCTCATATCCATCTACATCCAATTTAATGCTAATAGTTCTTATGACGCTTTCGTTCATAAAAAGAGTATAGTACAAGCGTTCGGAAACGTCAAGTGTGGGGGCGCTGTCGCGCCCATTTTTCCTCCTCCGCCTAAACGCGGAGCTATCCAGAATGGAGGACCCCATGAAGCTTAACGGAAGTCATAAGTTCAAGGCCAGTAGCTGGCAAGTCTTTAACGCCATTCTCAATCCCGCAGTCCTACAGTCATGCATTCCTGGCTGTAGCTCTGTCGAATACGTGGATTCCAATCATATGATGGCGAACATAACCACTCCCTTGCCTGGCCTGAAGGGCCCGTATGGCGCTGTTATTCAAATCACTCAGCGACAGGATCCAAACATACTGGTTCTGGAAGTAAACCGCAAGGGCAGAGGTGGCTCAATCAACGCCACCAGTCAGATCAATATCATGGACGAGTCTGATGGCGCAGTACTCACTTATGACGCCATAGCCGATCTCGAAGGCCCTATCGCTATTGCAAATAATCCGATCGGCCAGGGTATTACCAGGAATTCGCTAAAGACTTTCTTTGAAAAGCTGGAGAAGGTTATCGTCTAATACCGATCCAAAATCGGATGAGCGAGAAGTCCACCACGGCCAGTACGAGGCCCACCAGCACGGGATTCAGAACCACGACGCTTGCTTGCGCTATGGCTGCCACCAGACGATCGCGCACACCGCCCCCTGGTCGGGCGTCACCAGCATATCATCGCGCTCAACCAGCCACCCCTGTAGTAACACGCGCAATTCAGCGCGGGTCTGCTCGTCATCGGGCAAAATAAGCCGCTCCAACAATTCCTGTACAGCTACGTCTAGCGAGGGATAACGCAGGCTCGTTGGTAG
>Ga0187846_10002145_pt1 | contig 10926 bp, 5 predicted proteins | sample TC_taG_FD_161473 | JGI IMG/M metagenome (GOLD analysis project Ga0187846, IMG submission 161473) | Biofilm microbial communities from the roof of an iron ore cave, State of Minas Gerais, Brazil - TC_06 Biofilm (v2) | ecosystem: Environmental > Terrestrial > Deep subsurface > Cave > Wall biofilm ... | reverse complement strand
CAGCTCGATCAGCCGCGGCGCCATAAGCGTCGGCCGCTCAGGCGGGTGGTGATGACCAGGCAGGTCTTTGGCCATCTCGCCGATCATGCGGTCTCCGTCGCGCCATGCCCGGTGGAGCACCTGGTAGGCTGGTCCATGGAAGTAGACGCGATAGATGTCGGCGGCCCGGATGATCGGTCCGGCCGGCGCGCCCGGGGCCGACCCCACCACCGCTTCCAGCGGCCGTTTCGTCAGTTGCACGCGGGCAGTGAAGTGCGTGGTGGCTTGCGGCTCCGCCTGAGTGGGGAGTTGCCGGTGGCCAACCAAACGAGAATCAGCCACCAGGGCGTCGCCCTGCGGATGAATTATCGCCTGGATCGTCGCCGTTCGCGGCTCGTTCCGGTAGAACTTAAACGGCCCGAGGAAGTTCACGTCATCAATCGACTCCACGCGCCAGCCGGGAAGCATCCAAAGGGCAGCTTCCGCAAAGGTCTCGATGCCCATGACGCCAGGCAGTACGGGCGTACCGTCGATCTGATGATCGTGCAAAAAGGGTTGAATGGAGGGATCGAGCGTCGTCTCGATGGTGAGACCGCCGTGAAGCCCTACACCTCGAACCCGACCGATCATGGGACCCTGCTGTCGGGGCGCCCCTTGCGGGCGCCCTACGGCGGGCACGAGGCCCGCCCCTGCATCCACCTGTGTTGTATCCAGCCCTCCGGTGGCGTCCCATTCTTTCAACAAGAGACCGAGCCGCTGGGCGATGACGACTTCACCGCGCGTCCCTCCGGCAGTCAGTTCGCGCCGAATCAAGGGAACGCCCGCTTCGGGCGGCAGCATATCGATGCCGGCAAGTTCCATGACTCTAGGGATGGAGCCGCGCGAGGCCATACCAATACCGCCCCACGCCGTCCAATCGATGGCAATAGCGCGCGTAGCCGGTCGAGTGGTGCGGAGGTTCGACGCGAGTTTGCACAGCAGGTCGTTGCCAGAACTGTAGTCCGTCTGTCCTGCGTTGCCGAATCGGGCGGCAATCGAGCTGAACGCCACCGTCACCCCGAGGGGCATGTCACCAATAGCGCGCAGGAGGTTGAACCAGCCGTCGCTTTTCACATCAAAGACTAAATCGAATTCGCGCGGGTCCTTATCCGGCAGGAAGTGACTGCGATCGATGCCGGCGGCATGCAGCAGCACATCGATGCGGCCGCTGCGGTGGCGCACTTCATCGATCACCCTTGCCACGGCGCCCGCGTCAGCGAGGTTGACGCTGAAGTAGCGCGCCGCGCCGCCGGCGGCACGCACGGCGTCGATGGCGCTACGCGCTGCTTGCGCTCGTTCCAGAACAGCCAACTCCTTTTCAACCAGTGCTGGCGTAGCTCGTTCCCCCCGCGCCTTTATGCGCGCGGCGAGATCGCGCTTGAGGTTCTCTTTGTCGCTCACGAAGCGTTTGAGGTCGGCATTATTCGCGTCGGGTTCCGGCACCAAATCGAGCAGGTAGAACGTGCCTCCGGAAGCGGCTGCCAAGTCAGCGGTGATGGCTGAGACGATGCTTCCCGCCGCACCGGTGACAAGAAAGATGGTGTCCTTGTGCAGTGTCAGACCGGGCTGGCCGTCGGCCGCGGGCTGTTCTTCGAGTCCAACGGTCCAACGCAACCCCGCCTTGTAGCCGATCTCGATCGCACCAGGGTCACGCAGGGTTTCGTCGATAAGGACGTGGGCGACTTCCGCCGCGTTACGGTCCGATTCGAAATCGACCGCTTTGACGAGCGCGTCCAGCCGCTCCCGCTTGTACGTCTTGGTAAAACCCGCCACCGCGCCGCCCAGCGGGGCGACCGCTCCCGCTTCGTCGTAGCCGTGCTGGCCGCCAAGGCGGGTCGCCGAGATGAGGAATGTGCCCGGCGATGCGACTTGGTCGTATAAAACGCCCATGGCGGTATAAAGCGACTTGACACGCACCCGCAGAGCCTCATGCCAGGTAGCGAGGTCCATGTGGCTGAGGCTTCCCTCGTTGTCCAGCGCGGGTAGCCAGTAGACTCCTTCGATCGGACCGGCGGCGAGCCACTGCTTGAGGCGATTGGCCAGCGCCTCCCCATCCGGCGCGTCTTCGACCGAGAGGACCTCTACGCCCAAGGTTTGCAATTGTTGCGCCAGTGCCTCTCCTATTCCGCCTTTGTCCGGCATTATGACCACGCGGCGGCCGGCGCCTAAAGTGACCCCTGTTGGCTTACACAGATTGAGTGGCGGGCGCAAGTTAGGTACCGGCACGCGGCGCGGAATGCTGTTGGCAGCGCCCAGGCTAGCTGGGACCGGACGTGAGACTAATGGACGAGGAGGAGGGGAAGCGGGGAAAGGGGAAAATGGGGAAGAACCCGTTTCCCCCTTTGCCCCTTTTCCCACTTCGCCTGCTCCAGGCGCGGGCGCGGACGGCTCGACGGCCGTCGGTGCGGGCGCAGCTACGCCGGCCAAGTCAGGGCGCATGTTATATACAAACCGAATGACATGCGCCAGCGTGGGAAAATCCCGCAGCTTGCGGTTCTCGTCCCGCGGGATGTTGTAAATCTCGCGGATGGCGGCGAACATTTCCGCCTGTTTGACTGTGTCGACTCCAAGGTCCGCTTCGAGATCCAGGTCCAAATCCAGCATCTCTTTCGGATAGCCAGTCTTTTCCACCATCAAATCCAGGATACGTTCCTTCACTGCATCCCTGCTGCCCTGGGGTTCGGGACTCGGGACTCGGGATTCGGGGCTCGGTAATGTGGTGCCAGGCTCTAACCCGCCCAATGGCGACACCCCTTCTACACCGTCCTTACCCGAGCCCCGAGACCCGAGACCCGGATCCCGAGGGCTGGGCTGAACCGCGCCAGCCAGGTCGGGGCGCATCTGATACACGAACCGGATCACATGCGCCAAGGTGGGAAAATCGCGCAACTTGCGGTTTTCGTCGCGCGGGATGTTGTAGATCTCGCAGATGGCGGCGAACATCTCCGCCTGTTTCACCGTGTCGACTCCAAGGTCCGCTTCCAGATCCAGGTCCAAATCCAGCATGTCTTTCGGATAGCCGGTCTTCTCGACCACCAAGGCCAGGATGCGTTCCTTCACCGCATCGTCCGTGGCCCCCGGGGGTTCGGGACTCGGGGCTCGGGATTCGGGGCTCGGTAATGTGGCGCCAGGCTCTAACCCGCCCAATGGCGCCACCCCCTCTCCACCGTCCTTACCCGAGCCCCGAGCCATTGAAGCTGAATCCCGAAGGGTGGGTGAGGCCGGAACCGCGCCGGCCAAGTCTGGACGCATCTTATAGACGAACCGGATGACGTGCGCCAGCGTAGGAAAATCGCGCAGCTTGCGGTTCTCATCGGGCGGGATGTTGTAAATCTCGCGGATGGCCGCGAACAGTTCCGCCTGCTTCACCGTGTCGACTCCGAGGTCCGCTTCCAGATCCAGGTCCAAGTCCAGCATGTCTGTCGGATAGCCGGTCTTTTCCACCACCAGGGCCAGAATACGTTCCTTCACCGCATCGCCGGTGCCGCCCTGGGGTTCGGGACTCGGGGCTGGGGATTCGGGGCTCGGCAGTATGACGCCAGGGGGTTCGGGACTCGGGGCTCGGGTTTCGGGGCTCGGTAGGCGCTCTGCTTCGGCGGACACAAGGTCCACTCCTACAGCCTGCGCCCCAACAGCGAGCGTTCCCTCTGCAGCGTCCTTGGCCGAGCCCCGGGACCCGAATCCCGAAGCCCTTGGTCTCGAACGCGCAGCGTGCGGTGGACCACTTCCAGTTCCGCGGCCGGCAGGCCAGCCATCCTGCTGAGCCAGGCGTTCCAGGCGTTCGTATCGACAATGCGATAGCTGTAGCCCAGGGCGTTTGGGCTAGGGCGGACCCCGTCTTTCGTCGCCACCCAACGCAACAGCACCATACTAATCTGCGAACCGAAGCCAGCGCCCAGGTGCAGCGCGTACTCGACAGGATAGATGCCCCCCTTTGACAAGTTCAACGGGCCCAACTCGGGATCGACTTCCTTGAAGTTGGCCACGGGCGGCACGCATCCCGTTTCCAGCGCTTTCACCGCCACGACCTCTTCGATCCCGGTGCCCATCGCATGGCCGGTGAAGACCTTCGTATTGGCGATGACGATCCGATCCGCGGCGTCTCCGAAAACTCGTCGCAGTGCATAGATCTCGGCCGAGGCGCTGCCGCCGCGCGCCGGCGTATACGTTTCGTGGGAAACGAAAACCGTCTGCGGCGCGATCTCATGACGTCGAATCCCACGGCGCGCCTCAGCTTGAGCCAGCAAGTCTTCCATCACCTGGCCGATGTGCTGGACATCGAGACGAGTGCCGTGGAAAGCGCTATTCGCCCGTTACTGCGCTCAACACCTCGCAGATCGGCTGGATTCCACGCTCGCGCGCGGCATCCGCGCTCTCGACCACCAGGGCCGCGGCGCCCATGCCAACTATCATGCCGTGCCGGCGGCGGTCGAACGGAATAGCGGCATTTTCCACGACTTCATCGGTGGCCGCCGCGCCGCTGGCTAGAAAGCCGGCGCCCACCCATTCCATCAGATGGTCGGAAGTGACGTCATCTGCCGAGACGATAACCACGCGGCGGCACCGCCCGGCGCGGATCCAGTCCTCCGCCAGCGTCACGGCTTGTGAGGTGCTGGCGCAGGCGGCGTTGACTTGCGTGTTGGGACCGCGGGCGCCGATGAATTCGGCGAACTGCGAATGTCCCATCGATAACACTCTGAACAGAAAGCGTCGGTCAAAGACATACGGTTCTTTTTCAATGAGTGAGCGCAACTCTTCCATACGGCGATCGATTTCCAGCCTGAGAGTGGAATGACCATTCATCTCCGCCACCCGGGCTCACAAGCTCTCCAGCATCGCCAACTGGTCCCGGCGGGCATGGACCGCGTAGTAGCGCGACATCTCCTCGGCGAACGCATCATAGCCGGGGAAGGCGGAGGCAAAAATCACACCGGTGTCGTCGCGCAAAGCTTCGGGCAATCCCCACCGATCGGGTAACTGCGTCCCTTTGCTCGTGGTCTTATAGCGCATGACCAGGGGGATGCCGGCGTCTCGCAACGCGTCGAGGCCCGCGCTGATCGCCAGGCACGTCACGCGGTCGAGCGCGGCCACGCGATCGGCGGAAACGCCGAATTCATTTTCCAGATCCAGGGCGCCGCCGCGGCCCGCCAGCTTGATGACATCCGCCACATCATTGATGGACTCAAACGTGGGCCCCCCGCTCTCGCTCTTAACCAGACGGGTGATGTGCTTGTCGAGGATGGCGCGGCGCAACCGCGTAGGGATCACATCAATGAATTGATCGCCCCGTAGGATGCGGCCGATGTTGGCATCATCGAAAACACGCCCGGTTCCAGGCAGGCCCAAAGCCGCTCCGGTGATTACCACCGGGAGGCCGGTCGAAGCAGGCTTTTGGCCGTGGTAGATCTCCCAGCCGCGCTCGAGAACATCAGCGAACAAACGACCGAGCGCCATGTAGTGATCGCCATCCGCCGGCGCCGCAGCGGTAGGGGGGGCATTTGCCGCGCTCGCTGCCGGGGACGCCGCCACAGAAGCCTGTACGGGGGCGCCAGCGGAGGTCGAGGTTACCGGCACTGAGACTTGGCGCGGCGCTTCGACTCTTGCCGCTCTGGAGGCATCTGCCTTGCTCGCCGCCAGCGAAGCCGCTACAAGAGGCTGTACGGGAGCGGCAACCGAGGTCACCGAAACGGAGGCTTGGCGCGCCTCTTCCCCGGCAGCCCTTCCTAACCCCGCCGCATAAAGGCCGCACAGCGCTTGGTTGAAGGCCGGGACATCACCGAGTTTCGGATGGTTGGTGAAAAGCGAAACCACATCGTCGCGGTCGCCGAGCACGTCGTCGGCGAATCCCCGCAAGGCTTTCTTCGGGCCGGTCTCAACGAAGATGCGCGCGCCGGCATCGTACAGCGTGCGCAGGCCCTTCACAAATTGCACGGGAGAAGCCATCTGCCGGGCGAGAATGTCCAACATCTGAGGCACCACCTCGGGCCCCATGGGGTAAAACTCGCCGCTCACGTTCGCAACGATCGGCAGGCGCGGCGACTGCAGACGCAGGCGCTCGAGCATCCGCCGCAGGGGCTCGCTGGCTGGAGCCACAATCGACGTGTGGAAAGCGTGACTGACCGGCAGGCCCACCACGTTGTAGCCAGCCTGCTGGAAAGCCTCCGTGGCTTGCTGGACCGTCTTGCTCGCGCCGCCGATCACCGCCTGGTGGTTGCTGTTGATATTGGCGATCACCACGTAGCCGTTGACCGCCTTCAGAATTCGCTCGATTTCGTCCAGCGGGGCAAAGACGGCTGCCATGCGGCCGTTGTCTTCCATCGACACGCGGGTCATTTCGCGTCCGCGGGCGCTAACGGCCTCTATGGCGTCATCGAACGGAAGAGCGCCGGCCGCCACCAGGGCGCCATATTCACCCACGCTATGTCCCATGGTCATGTCGGGCTGGATGCCGTAAGCAGCCAAAAGCCGGGTCAGCGCCAGATCAGTGGCTATCACAGCCGGCTGAGTGATCGCGGTTCGCATTAGGTCCGCTTCGGCTTTCGCGACGGCTTTGTCATCGCCGTGGTCGACAAAGATAAACTCGCTGAGCGGTTTGCCGAGCAGTGGGGTCATCACACGATCCGCTTCGGTAAAAGTTTCGGCCACAATCGGTTCGGCGGCGCGGAGCGACTGCAGCATGTTCACGTACTGCGAGCCTTGGCCCGTGTAAAGGAACGCCACCTTCGTCGCAGGACCTTTACCGCCGAAGATCCCTTGGGCGCGCAGAGCCTTCCACATTGCAGGCTGGTTGACCGCCAGTGCCTTAAGCGCCTTAGGGGCTTTCTCCGCGAGGTCGGCGGCATCAGCATAGTCGATCGCCAGGCGCTCGGGCGCGCGCAGATCCGATTCAGCCGGCGCGGCCGGTGCCGGTGCGTGACCCGCTTCGGCGTCCTTCAGTACCGCTCGCAGACGCTCAGCTAGAGCGGCCTCTGAGGATGCGCCAATCACCAGCGCGCCGCGTAGGGGTGCTTTCAGTGATGATCCAACATCGGAAGTTCGGGAAGTATCCTTTGCACTCACCCGCACCGCCGGGCCGGCGCCTGTAGCAGCCTGGGGAATAACACTCGCCACCACCGAGCGCTTGCCGTTACCGGTCAGCTTGTGGGGAATGTATTCCTCGAGCGCGATGTGGAAGTTGGTACCGCCAAAGCCGAAGGCGCTTACACCGGCGCGCCGCACACCGTCCGCCACGGCTGTCCAGGGTTTCAGCTCGGTGTTCACACGGAGAGGGGAGTGGGCAAAGTCAATATTCGGATTGGGATGCTCACAGTGCAAGCTCGGGGGCATCACCTTGTCGCGAAGCGCCAAGGTCGTTTTCAGCAATCCGGCAGCCCCCGCGGCCCCTTTGAGATGGCCAAAATTGGATTTCACCGAGCCGAGTGCCACCGAGCCCGCAGGGAGATGAAAACCGCTGAGCACGTCTGCCATGCTTTGCGCTTCGACTAGGTCGCCCACGCTAGTGGATGTGCCGTGGCCTTCAATCAAAGTCGCAGTCGCGGGTGATAAGCCGGCATTCTGCCAGGCGCGTTCGAGGCACAGTTTTTGCCCGACCGGGTTGGGCGCGGTTATGCCCTTTCCCTTGCCATCGCTCGACCCGCCGATGCCGCGCAGCACGGCGTAAATCTTGTCCCCGTCACGCTCGGCATCGGCCAAGCGCCTAAGCAAGAAGATCGCAGTGCCTTCGCCCATCACGAAGCCGTCAGCCCCTTCGGCGTAAGGGCGAGTGCCGGTGGCCGAGAGCGCGCCGATCTTGCAGAACTTGACGAACGTGGGGGTGCCCATGTTGTGGTCAATGCCGCCCGCGATCGCGAGATCATAATCGTTCTCCACCAGTCCCTCGGCGGCCGAGCTGATTGCCGCCATCGCCGAGGCGCATGCCGCGTCCGCAGTGAAATTGGGGCCGTGAAAGTTGAAAAGGTTCGCAACCCGGCCGGCAATGCAGTTGGCCAGCTCCCCGGGCATGCTGTCTTCCGTGACCTCGGGCAGGAGCCGGGCGATCCGCTGGTGCAATTCGCGCGTGATGTCGCGCCGCATCGCCTCCGGCAGCGCGGCGAAGCTCGCGCTTTCCGCCAGTTCACGGGCATACTCGGGAAAATAAATGCGCAGCGAGGTGAGGTAATGTTGTTCCCCGGTCATGGCATTGCCGAGGATCACAGCCGTGCGATCGAGGTTGAGCGGGCGCTGGGGGTACCCGTAATCTTCCAGCGCCTCGCGTGTGCATGCGATCGCCCACTTTTGCCCATCATCCATGGCATTGACGACGCACGGCGGCATGGCCAAGCGCCACTTCACAGGGTCCCAAACGAACTCGCGCACCCAGCCGCCGATCTTGGAATAGGTCTTGTCCGGAGCGTTGGGATCCGGATCGTAGTAAAGGGCCGGGTCCCACCGTTCGCGCGGAACCTCACTGATGCTGTAACGGCCGTTCTTCACGTTTTCCCAGAACGCCGGTACGTTGGGAGCGTCGGGCAGAACGGCCCCCACTCCCACAATGGCTATGGCTCGATGAGCGGTGTTTTCCATGATGACTCTTCTCCCTCTGATTGCCGATTATCGATTGCCGAGCGAAGCCGTTGCGACTTCCTCAATCCTCAATCGTCAATCGAAAATCGGCAATTCCGAGCGCTAGGCGGCTGCCACTCCCGCGCGGCGCGCCGTCCGACCGTAAAGTACGTCGCCGATGTAATCCATGTCGGAAATCAGAGCGGCCTGGGCGCGATGGATGGCGGGCAGTCCCAAAGCTGCTTCAAACGCGGCCATCTCCGTGTCGCTTACCCCACCAGCTCCAGCTATCCACTGCAGGCCCTCCTCGGCGACCTTAAGCGCCGCCTGGCGCGCGAACACTCGGGCAATGGCTGCGAGCGCGGTGGCGTCGAAGCGCTGGTTAGCTTTTTCGTTCAATTTCCCTTCAACCATGAGCGCTGCCCGACGAGACAAGCTGCCGGCACACTCGGCGTAAGCGATCAACTCGCCCAGGCGCAGGAGAATATGCTGGTAACGAGTGAGCCGTCCCACCCGGGCCTTTTCCATCACTTCAGCCAGAGCGTGCGAAGCCAGTGCCGCCACGTCGGCCCCTACGCCGGGATGCTGGGCGTGTAACGCCTCGAACTTGCGCGCCTGCTCGTGGTAGTACTGCCCGCGCGTTTTCAGATGAGACTGCCAGCGGTCGCGGCTGATGGTCATCTCCATGATCTCGGAGGTGCCTTCGTAGATCCTGGTGATGCGAACGTCGCGCTTGATCTTCTCCACCATGTACTCATGCGTGTAATCGTAACCGCCAAGTGCCTGGATACTGGCGTCAGCAGCCATGTCGCCCGCCTCCGTCGCCATGTACTTGGCAATGGCGCCTTCGGTGTTCAAGCTTCCTTCGCCGGCGTCAATGCGCTCGGCGGTTTCTTCGATATAGGCGCGCCCAGCCTCCAGGCGAGCCACGTTCGGCACGATCAGCTTGTGCGTGTATCCCTGCTTCTCGGACAGCGGTGCACCGGCCTGGATACGCTTGGTGGAATAAGGAATCGCTCGATCGAGCGCGGACCAGCCGGCCCCCAGGCCAAACGCCGCGACCATCAGGAGCGTATACCCGAACACGGTCTGCGCCTGGATCGATCCCTGGCCTTCCACACCACCGATCAAACGGTCAGCATCCACGTAGACGTCGGTGAACGAAAGGGCTGCCGTGTTGCTCAGGCGGATGCCATGCTTGTCTTCCGGCTCATCGTGGCTGAAACCGCCCGTGCCTTTCTCTCCACGAACCAACTGGGACCGCTCGGTGTGTTCGCCAAGAGGGTGTAAGCGTCGGCGATTCCGCCGTTCGAGATCCATTGTTTGCTCCCGTTGATTTTGTAACCGACCACCTTGCCATCCTTCATAACTCGGTCTGCAGTGCTTTGAAGGGCCCCCAGATCGCTGCCGGCGTCCGGTTCGGTGGCGCCGTAGGCAAACAATATTCCGTCTTCGGCGATGCGGCTGAGCCAGAGTTTCTTCTGCTCCGGCGTGGCGCCGACCGTGATGGGGTCGCTGCCGAGAAAGGTCGCCAGCACGGAGGTGGCGACACCCAGATCGATTCGCGCCATCTCTTCGCAAACGACGTACACATCGAAGGCGCCGCCCCCGAAGCCGCCGTACTCTTCGGGAATGAACAGGAGTTGAATGCCCAACTTGTCCGGGCTGCACATATGCCGGACCACCTCCAGGGGGCATTCGTCGCGGCCGTCCAGTTCCTGAAGCGTTTCGTCCGGCAGACGCTTCTTGGCGAAATCCTTGAGCGCTTTCAAGCTCGCTTTCAGGGTCTTTTTTGCAACCATCGAGTGGTACCTCTCTTTCACCGAGTCGTGCGGGCGGCACTTGTCTTCCCGCTGCTCGTTTCACGAATCTTGTTGGTCAACTCCGGCAGAAACTCCAGGATGTCGTCAACCATGCCAACATCGGCCACCTGAAAGATAGGAGCTTTGGGGTTCTTGTTGATGGCGACAATGAAGGGATTCCCTTTGATGCCGGCCAGGTGCTGGAACGAACCACTGATGCCGCATGCCAGGTAGACCTTGGGCTTGACGGTTTGGCCGGATGAGCCTACCTGGCGGGATTTAGGCAGCCACTTGGCGTCGACAACGGGTCTCGAGCAGCTCACCGCCGCGCCCATGGCATCGGCCAGATCCTCGGCGACGGCCACATTGTCTTTTTCCTGGATGCCGCGGCCAATGGAAACTAAAACCTGGTGCTTCGTGATATCGACATCACCTGACTCGGCGACGATCGTTTCCAGGTAGCTCCGTCGGGCTACGAGAGCGCCGACCTCGGCTGATTTGTCGACGACGCGCCCGCCAGAGGGAGCACTGTCCATCGGCTTGAATGCGCCCGGACGTATGCTGA
>Ga0187846_10002144_pt1 | contig 10926 bp, 9 predicted proteins | sample TC_taG_FD_161473 | JGI IMG/M metagenome (GOLD analysis project Ga0187846, IMG submission 161473) | Biofilm microbial communities from the roof of an iron ore cave, State of Minas Gerais, Brazil - TC_06 Biofilm (v2) | ecosystem: Environmental > Terrestrial > Deep subsurface > Cave > Wall biofilm ... | reverse complement strand
CCGCTGCAGGCTGACTTGCCGTCCCTGCTGGAGCGCCGTCACCCGGTGTGGGAGCGGCTGAAGTTCGACGAGCTGCTGGCCCAGCAACTGGCACTGCGGATCGCACGGCGCAGGCGCCAGACGCGCGCCGCGCCGAGCGTGCAGCCGGGTGCGGATCGCGCGGGGCTGTCGCGCACACTGCTCGAGTCGCTGCCCTTCGCGCTCACTCCGGCTCAGCGGCGCGTATGGGCCGAAGTGGAGCGCGATCTGTCCGGCCAAGTCCCGATGAACCGGTTGATTCAGGGCGACGTCGGCAGCGGCAAGACGGTGATCGCTGCGCTGGCGGCAGCGCGCGCGATCGAATCGGGCTGGCAGGCCGCATTGATGGCCCCGATCGAGTTGCTGGCCGAGCAGCACTTCCGGCGCATCGAACAGTGGCTCGCGCCCCTGGGTGTCGGGGCGGTGTGGTTGACCGGCAGCCTGCGCGCCGGCGAGCGTCGCGCCGCCTTGCTCGCGATCCAACAGGGTCGCGCGCCGCTGGCGATCGGCACCCATGCGCTGGTGCAGCGCGAGGTCCGGTTTGCGAATTTGGGGCTGGCGATCGTCGACGAGCAGCATCGTTTCGGCGTGGCCCAGCGCCTGGCGCTGCGCGATCCGTCGTTCGCTCCCCACCTGATGATGCTCAGCGCGACACCGATCCCGCGTACGCTGGCGATGACCTATCTGGCGGACCTGGACGTTTCGGTCATCGACCAGTTGCCGCCCGGGCGCCAACCGGTGGCGACCCGGCTGGTCGCGCGCCGGCGCCGCGACGAAGTGCTGCAGAAGATCCGGCTCGAAGTGGCAGCCGGCCGGCAGGCGTACTGGGTGTGCCCGGTCATCGAGGAGGGCGGCGGCACCGAGGCCAGCGCAGCCACCCGGGTTTACGAAGACGCTCGCGCCAGTCTTCCCGAGCTCAGGGTTGGCCTGCTGCATGGCGCGTTGGCCTCGCACGAGCGATCGTCGGTGATGCAGGCGTTTGCGGAAGCCAGGATCGATGTACTGGTGGCCACCACCGTGGTGGAAGTCGGGGTCGACATCCCGAACGCGAACCTGATGGTCATCGAGCACGCCGAGCGGTTCGGGCTTGCGACCTTGCACCAGTTGCGCGGACGCATAGGACGCGGCGCGCATCGCGGCGCCTGCGTTCTGCTGTACGACGAGCCGTTGAGCGAGGCGGCACGGGCGCGGCTGAAGATCGTGTTCGACTCGAGCGACGGATTCGAAATCGCGCGGCAGGACCTGAAACTGCGCGGACCGGGCGAGTTCCTGGGCGCCCGCCAGTGGGGATTGCCGCTGCTGCGCTTTGCCGACCTGGAGCGCGACCAGGCGCTGCTGGAGCGGGTGCGGCAGGTCGCGGCCGTGCTGCCGCTGCGCTACCCTGAAGCGGCGCGGAGGCACGTGCAGCGCTGGCTGCCGCAAGCCACTGAGTTCCTGGATGCTTGAATGACGCTGACCGAGCTTCGCTACGTGGTCGCGGTCGCCCGCGAGCGGCATTTCGGGCGGGCCGCCGAGGCCTGCCACGTGAGCCAGCCGACGCTATCGGTGGCAATCCGCAAGCTGGAGGAAGAGCTGGGAGTGCAACTGTTCGAACGGCGCGCCTCCCAGGTTGCGCTGACCGACATGGGCGAGCGCATCGTGGCACAGGCCAAGCGGGTGCTGGACGAGGCCTCGGCCGTGCGCGAAATCGCGCGCCAGGGGCGCGATCCGCTGAGCACGCCGCTGCGAGTCGGCACCATTTACACGATCGGTCCGTATCTTCTGCCCGGGCTGATCCGCCAGCTGCAGCGCAAGGCGCCGCAGATGCAACTGCTGCTGAGCGAGAATTTCACGCTGAAACTGCTCGAGCAGGTCCGCAATGGCGAGATCGATGTGGCGATCCTGGCGCTGCCGCTGCCGCCATCCGGACTGTGTCTCCAGCCGGTCTACGACGAGCCGTTCGTGGTCGCGGTCCCTCGCAAGCACGCATGGATCCGCCGCAAGGCGGTCGCCAGCGCCGATCTGCAGCACGAAACGATGCTGTTGCTGGGCAGCGGGCACTGCTTCCGCGACCAGGTGCTGGATGTCTGCCCCGAGCTGTCGCGCGACTCGGAGCTGACCGACGGCATGCAGAAGACGTTTGAAGGCTCGTCGCTGGAAACGATCCGCCAGATGGTGGCCACCGGCATCGGCATCACCGTGATGCCCCGCACGGCGATGCCGGCGCGCGTGTCGCGCCAGTCGCTGGTCGCGTATCTGCCGTTCCGCAATCCGCCTCCGAACCGGCGGGTTGTGCTGGCATGGCGCCGCTCGTTCACCCGGCTCGCGGCGATCGAGGCGTTGCGCCGGGCCATCCTGGATTGCACGCTGGACGGGGTCGAGAAACTCGACACGCCGATCCAGGAGGCTTGAGAGGCGGCCCCGATTGCGATGGAAATGACGGACGCGATGGCACACCCGTGGCGCCAGCGACTGCGCCTGTATGGCCGGCTGATCCGGATCGAGCGTCCGATCGGGGTGCTGCTGCTGCTGTGGCCGACGCTGACGGCATTGTGGTTTGCAGCGCACGGCTGGCCGGGCTGGAAACTGCTGGCGATCTTCGTCGCTGGCACCTGGCTGATGCGCGCGGCGGGCTGCGCCGTCAATGATGTGGCCGATCGCCGCTTTGACGCTCACGTGAAACGCACGGCGCAGCGCGTGGTCGCGACCGGACAGGTTTCGGCCCGCGAGGCGCTGGCGGTGGCGGCCGCGCTGGCGGCGGCAGCCGCCAGCCTGTTGATCTGGCTGAACCCGGCAGCACGGCTCACCGCGCTGGCGGCCGTGGCGGTGGCGGCCGGCTACCCGTACTTCAAGCGGTTTTTCGCGCTGCCCCAGGCGATGCTGGGCATCGCGTTCTCGTTCGGGATCCCGATGACTTTCGCCGCGGTGCAGGCGCGGCTCTCCCCGGTGGCCGTGTGGATGACGGTGGGCAACTTCTTCTGGGTCATCGCTTACGACACCGAATACGCGATGGTCGACCGTGACGATGACCTGCGCCTCGGCATCCATTCGTCGGCCATCCTGTTCGGCCGCGCCGACGTTGCGGTCGTCGCAGTGTGCTACGCGGTGTATCTCGCCGTCATGGCAGCGCTCGCTTTCGGCGAGCGCCTCGGTGCGGGCTTTGCAGCCGGCTGGGCAGCCGCCGCCGCCTGCGCCGTCTATCACGTCGCGCTGATCCGGCAGCGGCAGCGCGAAGCCTGCTTTCGCGCGTTCCAGCACAATCACTGGCTCGGGCTGGCGATCTTCGCGGGAACGGTTGCGGACTTCGCGCTCTCACATTAGGCCATCCGTCATGTGGCAAACCCCTGGGCTGGCCGCGGCGCTCGGCGCCGCGGTCGGGCTGATCCTGGCTTTGACCGGCGCCGGCGGAGGAGTACTGGCGGTCCCCTTGCTGGTATTCGCGCTCGACTTGACGATGCAGCAGGCCGCTCCGGTCGGCCTGATCGCAGTCGGCTTGGCGGCAGCCGTGGGCGCGGTGCTCGGGCTGCGCGAGGGCAATGTGCGCTATCGCGCCGCAGCGCTGATCGGAGTCAGCGGCATGGCGCTCGCCCCGCTCGGTGTCTGGATTGGCCAGAAGGTCCCGAACCCGCCGCTGCTGGTCGGCTTTGCCGCGGTTCTCCTGCTGGTCGCATGGCGGATGCTGCGGCAGTCGTTGCAGCCAGGTGCGGCCAGCCCTGCGCAGCCGGTGCGGCGCGATCCGCCCTGCGTCGTCAATCCGGCCAGCGGCCGCCTGCTCTGGACCTTGCCGTGCGCGCGCACGCTCACCGCCACCGGCATGCTTTTGGGACTGCTGAGCGGCCTGCTGGGTCTGGGCGGGGGATTCGTGATCGTGCCGGCCTTGACCCGTAATACCAACCTGGATGCGCGCAGTATCGTGAGCACCTCGCTCGCAGTCATCTGCCTGGTATCGGCCAGCGGCGTTGCCGCGGCGGCAGTCGACGGCGCCGTGCTCTGGAGCATCGCGCTGCCCTTTGGCGGCGGAGCCGTGGCGGCACTGGTGTTGGGCCGGGGCATCGCCCGGCACGTGGCCGGCACCCGGCTGCAGCAAGCCTTCGCGCTGGTCAGCATTGTGGTTGCGGCGCTGTTGCTGTTGCGCGGGTTCGGCGTGGTTCGAGGATGATTCTGATCGAATGAACGGGCGTCGGGCAGCGACTTCGATTTCGGGAGGCCACGAGAATGACAAAGCTGACATGGATCGCCGGTTGTCTCGCATTGCTCCTCGCCGGCCACGGCGTTGCGCAGGCAGAGCCGATCGTGCTGCGCCCGGATCGAGTCTTCACATCCGAGGACCGGCAAGCTCACCCCGGCTGGGTGGTCGTGGTGGAGGGCAAACGGATCCAGGAAGTCGGTCCGTCCGGCGCGGTCAGCGTGCCGGCCCAGGCGCGCGTGATCGACCTTCCCGGAGCAACGCTGCTGCCGGGGTTGATCGATGCGCACTCGCACCTGTTCCTGCACCCGTACAACGAGGCGCCGTGGGACGATCAGGTATTGAAGGAGTCGACCGCATACCGGGTCGTGCGTGCCACCAACCACGCGCGCGACACGCTGCTGGCCGGTTTCACGTCGCTGCGCGACCTGGGCACCGAGGGCGCCGGCGCGTCGGACGTGGCGCTGAAGAAAGCCATCAACGATGGACTTGTGCCGGGGCCGCGCTTGTGGGTGGTGACGCGGGCCATCGTGGCGCGAGGCGCATACGGACCGGCCCGGCGCGACTACAACTACGACCCGCAGCTGCCTCAGGGCGCCCAGGAAGCTTCGGGTGTCTTGGAGATCGCGCGCGCGGCGCGCGAGCAGGTGGCTGACGGTGCCGACTGGGTCAAGGTGTATGTGGATTACCGGGTCGGCCCGGACAGAGAGAATCGACCCACCTTCTCGCTCGAAGAGCTCAAGGCCCTGGTCGATACGGCCCACGATCTCGGGCGCCCTGTGGCGGCCCACGCGATGTCGGACGAAGGCATGCGCAGAGCCGCTACCGCGGGTGTCGATTCGATCGAGCACGGCTACGGCGGGGCCGAATCGACGTTCCGCCTGATGGCCGAAAAGGGAGTCGCGTACCTGCCGACGCTGACCGCGGCCGAGGCGTACGGCGAATACTTCGAGAACTATCGCCGGGGCGAGTCTGCGCCGACTGCCGAGATGGCCAAAGTTGCTCAGGCGTTCAAGCTGGCGATCAGAGCCGGCGTGCTGATCGGCAACGGCTCCGACGTCGGCGTATTCCGTCACGGGGACAACGCGCGCGAACTGGAATGGATGGTTCGTGGCGGAATGACTCCGGCTGACGCGCTGCTGGCCGCCACCGCGGTGGATGCCAGGATTCTGCGCCAGGCCGACCAGATCGGCAGGATCCGCCGCGGGCTGCTGGCCGACCTGGTGGCCGTGCAGGGCGACCCGACCGTCGACATCACCGCGGTGCGCCGGGTCGTGATGGTGATGAAGGATGGCGTGATCGTGAAGCAGCCGGTCAAATGACCGGGTACTCCGGCGTCATTTCATCTTGTGAGGCACGCCAAAGCGGCCTTCACTCGAATAGATCCCGGTCGTGCCGGAGGGACCATACCCTGCGATCTGGACGATCACCTCCTCGTCCTTGGCTCCGTCATAGTGAACCGCCCCGGCCGGGTGCTTCATATAGGCGCCCGCCTTCAAGGCGACCGTCTTGTCCGGGTCCCACGAATCGTCGGTGCCCGTGTACCACGTGCCCTTGAGCACGACGGCGTGCCGGTCCTCCGGATGGAAATGAGGCGCGCTCATGATTCCGGGAGGAAACTTGACCCGGACGATGTACAGACCGGCTTTGGTCGGATCACCGGAGACCACGGCCGTCTGCACCCCGTGCCCGTTGGGCACGTCTTTCCACTCGGCCTGCTCGGGAGTTAACCGGACAAAGCCCTTCGAATCGGTCTGAGCGCTCGCGGGGGCAACCGCGAGCGATAGGCAAAGCGCGAGGCAGGCAAGCGTTGAAGCGCGCATCCTCATTCTCCTTGACGTTTTGTCAGGCCAGATTCCCAAACGATGTCAGGTAACGCCCACAGCGGCTCCGGTTCGTTGCGGCCAGCGGTGCGCTGTCTATTCGGGTCTTCCGTAGGTCAATGCGAGCTCGCGGCTGCGCTCCAGCGCAGCGAACACGGACTCGATGAAGCATTCGCGCAGGCCGAAAGCCCTCATCTTCTCCAACGCCGCAGCGGTGGTGCCGCCCTTCGATGTGACCCGTTCACGCAGCACCGCGACCGGCTCGTCCGATTGCGATGCCAGCTGCGCGGCACCGCGGAACGTCGCAATCGACAGCTGCCGCGCCTGTGCCGGCGTCATTCCCATTGCCTCCGCGGCCGCCTGCAGCGCTTCGATGAACAGGAACACGTAGGCCGGCCCGCTGCCGGAGACCGCAGTGACCGCATCGAGCATCGCCTCGTGGTCGAACCACACCACTTCACCCGAGGCTTGCATGATGCGCTCGGCCAGGCTGCGTGCCGCCGGCGCCAGCGCGGCACCGCCCCACATGCCGGTGATCCCGGCACCGATCAAGGCCGGCGTGTTCGGCATCGCCCGCACCACCTGCGGCTGACCGCTCCAGGCGGCGACCGACGCGGCCGGGATGCCGGCCGCGATCGTCAGGGCGAAAGCGTCTCCGATCCAGGGCCGGCACTGGGTGCAGGCCTCGCGCATATGGACCGGCTTGACCGCGAAAACGACCGCATCCATGCCGCGCAGCGCGCCGTCGGGCACGGCCGATCCATCGACGCCGAACTCGCGCTTCAAAGCGGCCAGCCGCCCGGCATCGACCTCGACGACCCGGATCTGCGCTGCCGCCACGCCGCTGCGCCGCAGCCCGGCGATCAGCGCGGTGGCCATATTGCCGCCGCCGATGAAAGCGATGTCCATATAATGCTTCCAGTGGTTGTCGTGCGAGGCGCCGCGCGGTTGGCGGCGCAATCGACGACGGCCCCTACCAGAATAAAAGAACATCTTCCTGTACGCGAGGAGAATCCTATGAAAAAGTGTTGCAATCGAAGCGGGTCCGCCTTGGCTTCCACGCTGTTGGTAACGGCGGTCTCCTTGATGCTGTGCACCCCCGCCGCCGCGCAGGCGCAGGCTGGCGCCTCAGCACGGCGCAGCGTGACCACGCCCAAGCCGCTGCACATCGAGCTGGATCGGATTCCGAACCTTACCTTCCCGCCGACGACTTCCTACTGCTTGATTAACTTCGGCTTTCACTGCTATCAGCCGCCCCAGTTCGAGAAAGCCTACAACCTGGGCCCGCTGCATGCGGCCGGGATTGACGGACGCGGAATAACCATCGTCATCGTCGATTCTTTCGGCTCGCCGACGATCGAGCACGACCTGCATGTGTTCGATCAGACCTTCAATTTGCCCGATCCTCCGAGTTTCACCATCATTCAGGCAGCGGGCCAGGTCCCGCCGTTCGATCCCACCAATTCCGACATGGCGGGCTGGGCGGTGGAGACGACGCTCGATGTCGAGTGGGCGCACACGATCGCGCCGGGAGCGGCGATCCTGCTGGTCGAGACGCCGGTCTCGGAAACCGAAGGGGTCCAGGGCTTCCCGGAAATCGTGAAAGCCGAGAACTACGTGATCGACCATGGCCTTGGCGACGTCATCAGCCAGAGCTTCGGCGCCACCGAGGAAACATTTCCCGACGCGGAGTCGCTTCTGCAGTTGCGGAGCGCGTTCAAGAATGCGAAGGAGCACCATGTGACGGTCCTGGCGGCATCGGGCGACCTGGGTGCGACCAACTTTGAATTGAACTTGTCGGATGTCTACCCGATGCGCGTGAATTCCTGGCCGTCGTCCGATCCGCTCGTGACGTCGGTCGGAGGCTCTCAGCTCACGCTGGACGACGCCGGCAATCGGCTGGCGCCCGACGTCGTCTGGAACGACTTTGGCGGCGCCGGCGGCGGCGGCGTGTCGGCGGTCTTCGATCGACCGGAATTCCAGGACGTTGTCAGGAGCGTGGTCAGCGGCTCGCGCGGCACTCCCGATATCAGCATGAGTGCATCCTGCGACGGAGTTGTCGTCCTCTATTACTCGTTCGTGCCGAGTCGCGTTGGGTACCACCTGGTTTGCGGCACCAGTGAGGCCTCGCCGCTGTTCGCCGGCATCGTTGCGATGGCGGATCAGCTGGCGGGTAAGCGATTGGGGCACCTCGGCGGCGCGTTGTACGACCTCTATCAGGATAGCCGCCAGAGCTTTGTCGACATTACCCAGGGCAACAACACGTTTGGTCCGTTCACCAACAGCGACGGCCATACGTATACGGTCCAGGGCTACACCGCCGGGCCCGGCTACGACCTGGCAAGCGGACTTGGGACGTTGGATGCAACCAAACTGGTGAATGCTCTGGCACAGCGAGCTCGCGACTGAGTCTGAGCCGGGGGCCCGCCGGAAGCGAAGCCAGCCGGCGGAACGCGACGATGGGTGCCGCCGCCAATGAACGCCATGTTCATGCTCTTGCTCCGAAAATGGCGGTGCCCACCCGCACCATCGTCGATCCCTCGGCGATCGCCGCCTCCAGGTCCTCCGACATGCCCATCGACAGCGTGTCCATGCCGGCGGCGCCCGGCTCGCCGCGCAGCCGCTCGAACATTTCCCGCATTGTGGCAAAGGCGGCACGTTGGCGGGCCACGTCGACCGTCGGCTCCGGAATCGCCATCAGGCCGCGCAGCCGCAGGCCGGGCAGCGCCACGACCTGGTGCGCCAGCTGCGGCAGCGCGGCCGGCGCCACGCCGTGTTTGGAGGCTTCCCCGCTGACGTTGACCTGCAACAGCACGTTCAGGGGAGGCCGTTCGGCGGGTCGCTGCCCGCTCAGTCGCTGCGCGATTTTCAACCGATCCAGCGACTGCACCCAGTCGAAGCGCTCGGCCAGCTCGCGCGTCTTGTTGCTCTGGATCGGGCCGATGAAGTGCCACTCGACGCTGCGCCCGGCCTCGGACCGCGCAACCTCGGCCATCTTGGCCAGAGCCTCCTGCAGGTAGTTCTCGCCGAAGCGGCGCTGGCCGGCGGCCAGCGCCTGCCGGACCTGGTCCGCGCCGAACGTCTTGCTGACCGCCACCAGTCGGACCGCGCGCGGATCGCGTCCGACCCCGCGCGCGGCGCGCTCGATCCGTTCGAGCACGGCGCTGAGGCGAGCTTGCGTGGTAGTGTCCAAACTGGCCATAATCCTTCAGATCAACCGGCCCGGCGCTGGGCTAATTTTCGTTCGGCCGAGGGCGCGCTGCCGGGCGACTCGCGCCGTTGCCCTTGCGCCCGTGGAACGGCTTGTCGATGGACATATCCGAACTTCTCGCATTTTCGGTCAAGAACAAGGCCTCGGACCTGCACCTGTCATCGGGGCTTCCTCCAATGATCCGCGTGCACGGCGACGTGCGCCGGATCAATCTGCCACCGTTGGACCACAGCGAGGTCCATGCGATGGTGTACGACATCATGAACGACGCCCAGCGCAAGCAGTTCGACGAGCACCTGGAGTGCGACTTCTCGTTCGACCTGCCCGGCCTGGCCCGCTTCCGCGTGAACGCCTTCAACCAGGACCGCGGCGCGGCCGCGGTGCTGCGGACCATTCCGTCGCGGGTGCTGTCGCTGGAAGAGTTGCAGACGCCCAGAGTGTTCGCGGAGTTCTCGACCCGACCGCGGGGACTCGTGCTGGTGACGGGGCCGACCGGCTCGGGCAAATCGACCACGCTGGCGGCGATGGTCGATCACGTGAACAGCAACCTGTACGGCCACATCCTGACGATCGAGGATCCGATCGAATTCGTGCACGAGCCGCGCAAGTGTGTGATCAACCAGCGTGAGGTCGGCCCGCACACCCAATCATTTGAAAATGCGCTGCGCTCGGCGCTGCGCGAGGACCCCGACGTGGTCCTGGTCGGCGAGTTGCGCGACCTGGAGACGATCCGCCTGGCGCTGACCGCTGCCGAGACGGGCCACCTGGTGTTCGGAACGCTGCACACGTCGTCGGCTGCCAAGACCATTGACCGGGTGGTCGATGTGTTCCCGGCGGCGGAAAAGGAGATGGTCCGGGCGATGCTGTCGGAGTCGCTGGTGGCCGTAATCTCGCAGGCGCTGTTGAAGCTGAAAGACGGCAGCGGGCGGGTGGCCGTCCACGAGATCATGGTCGGAACTCCCGCGATCCGCAACCTGATTCGCGAAAACAAGGTTGCGCAGATGTACTCGATGATCCAGACCGGCTCGCAGTACGGCATGCAGACGCTCGATCAGAGTCTGCTCGAGCTGGTTCGACGCAACGTGATCGCTGTTTCGGAGGCGCGCACTTACGCCAAGACCCCGGAGAATTTCGCAGGCTGACAGCCCAGCGCCCGCACAACGGAGGAAATCGATGGAACGGGACCAGGCAACCCGCTTCGTACACGACCTGCTCAAGCTGCTGTTGTCGAAGAAAGGCTCGGACCTTTTCCTGACCGCCGAATTTCCGCCGGCGTTCAAGGTCGACGGACGCGTGCTGCCGGTATCGAACCAGCCGCTGACCCCCCAGCACACGGCCGAGCTGGTGCGCGCGATCATGAACGACCGCCAGGCCGCCGAGTTCGAGAAGACCAAGGAATGCAATTTCGCGATCAGCCCGACCGGTATCGGCCGGTTCCGGGTATCGGCGTTCGTGCAGCAGGGCAAAGTGGGCATCGTGCTGCGGGTGATCGCCGATCACATCCCGACGGCCGAGGAGCTGAACCTGCCGACCCTGATCAACGACCTGGCGATGGCCAAGCGCGGCATCGTGCTGGTGGTCGGCGCGACCGGATCGGGCAAGTCCACCACGATGGCGGCGATGGTCGGCTACCGCAACGACAACAGCCAGGGACACATCATCACGATCGAGGACCCGATCGAATATGTCCATCCGCACAAGAACTGCGT
>Ga0187846_10002143_pt1 | contig 10926 bp, 10 predicted proteins | sample TC_taG_FD_161473 | JGI IMG/M metagenome (GOLD analysis project Ga0187846, IMG submission 161473) | Biofilm microbial communities from the roof of an iron ore cave, State of Minas Gerais, Brazil - TC_06 Biofilm (v2) | ecosystem: Environmental > Terrestrial > Deep subsurface > Cave > Wall biofilm... | reverse complement strand
CGCGTGCGAAGAACGTGTTATTTTCGTTCAGCCGGTAGTTGCCGTCGATCTGAAGCAGCGAGCGCGCAACTGCCAGATTATTGCGGCTCGGCGTATAAGCAACCAAGGTCGGCGGATCCTGCCACATGCCAAACGTCTGACTGCCGTAGCCTGAGATGTGCAGCCCGCTCAGCCACGACTCCTCCGCGGCGGGCGGAGGCGGAGCCGCTTGTGGCAAGACGCTGCTAACGGAATTACTAACGCTGAGGCCATTTGCGGGCTGGCCTGAGACATCGCCTGCCCTACTGGTCGCGACTGACAACACCAAAATCAGCGATGCCGCCACGAACGCTCTAAATACTTTCCCGGTTCCCCCGAGTACACCACACCAGCGGTCGAATCCCATAAGCTCCTCCTTCGATTCCGAGACATCCGAGACATTCGCCCGTCAGTCCCCAGACGGACTCGGCTCTTATCTCCAGAGCGCGAATTCCCTGCGCCACCGTCCCCACGGCCCGCAAGGACACTTCTGCTCATCGTGCCGCTAATCAAAGCCGGTATTTATTTAATTGATGGCTTCCCCTAAACAGCCTCCTCTTCCCACTGGCTTCGCGCTTATTTCGCGCGACTCTGGTCAGGTACCACATGGTGGACTCGAATGCAACTGGTCTTGGTCGAGCTAATTCGATACAAGAGCAATTATTGTCGAGGTCTCTCATTGGCGAGACAGAGCCCACCTGCGAGAATGACCAAAAAGGCCTTGCGCGGTGTAATCACCCAAACTAACTCGGTTTCTGGTCGGGGAAGTCGTGGTGTCAAATGCCTGCTAGCGTTCGGGCATAGGCCGCCACCGTCTTAAAATCGTATTCGCGGTAGGCTTGTAATTTTTCCGCTTCGAAGCCGCCCTCGGCGTGGACCGCCAACACTTCCTGGTAGCCACCGAAATCCGAAGCCGTCAAGTCCGAAATCAGGTTGAGCAAACGCAGCCGCTTCTCCGCATCGAACCCATTTGCACCACTGAGATATTTGAGGACGTAATCACGGGTCGATTCGCTGGTGAGATCCTCTGCTGCGGGCCCGGTGACGAGGATACCGCCGGCGAGGTCCTGCACGATTTGGACTGCTTCGTGGTAGTGGTGCGCGAAGTGATACTTGGCGACATTGGTGAGCAGCGTGTTCGGTACCGCGAAGCCGTCCTCGACCGTGCAGGTTGCGGCCGCATGCTCAATCAGTCCGCGCACCATCGTATGGTAGGCAGCTAATTGCGTCAGCTTGTCGCGCACATGGCCGGCGCGCGCAATTCCGTTAGCATCGGCAATCGCTGCACCAGCCCCTACCAGCAATTCAAGCAACGGCAGCTTGTATGAAACCGCCGTGAAGCGATGATAGCGGACGAAGGTCAGCGCTAGCAGCCCCGCGAATTCAATCTCGCCGTTGAGGAAGATCCGCTCATTCGGCACAAAAACGTCATCGAAGACCGTCAACGTTTCCATCATCTTGTGCCGGGCGCTGATCGGATGCTCGAACGGATCTTTCCGGGTGCTGCCATGCGGACTGGCGATCAATTTCAGCCCTGGCGTGTTGATTGGCAGCGCGAAGGCGATCGCGTAGGCCTTGTCTTCCGGGCGCATTGCGCGGGTGGGCAGAACGATCACTTCATTGGTGTTGGTGGAAACGGAGGTGTGAATTTTTGCCCCGCGCACGATGACGCCCTGAGGCCGTTGGTCGACTGCGTGAACATAGTAATCAGGATGGGCCTGCGCGGTCGGACCCAGCGAACGATCGCCTTTGACATCGGTCTGTGCGACTGCGATCGCCAGGTCATTATCGCGACAATAGCGGTAATAACGTTGGATGCGCTCACGATAATCGGGCTTACCGGCGACCGCCAGCCGTTCGCCCGCAATATGCAACGCAAACAACGAGTCGGTGCCGATCTCCTTGATCAGAACTACCAGCGTTGCGCCTTCGCGGGTAGAGGCTGCGATCAGTTCACTCCGCTTGCGCAAATCATCGCCGGTACGCGGCAAATAGAAATAGCGGCTGTACTCATTGCCGCCGTCTTTTACAACGGCAAGGTCGCGGTACCGTGGATCCTCGGCCATGCGATAGTCAATGCAAGCGTGCTCGACTGCAACCCCGATTACCGGATGGGTGGTAACGTCGTGGACCCGTTCGCCTCGAAAATACACAGTGCGTCCGTCCCGCAGCGATTCTTTATACTGCTCTACTGTTCTTAGACCCATTTGCCCCCGGCTCACGAAATCCCGCTCAGCCAAAAATTGGCTGGCGCGTGATTATAGAAGCTAACTTAACCGGTGTCCATCGCTCAACGGTGAATAGCCTCTTGAGCTCGACAATTGGTCGATGCCGAGATACAACGCAAAGTCGCTGCCGTTGGAGTTCGGCGCTCGGTTCCATGCCAAACCTTACGATGTTCGATCTAACGGGCCGCGTCGCGGCTGTTACTGGTGGCAATGGCGGCATCGGGAAGGGAATCGCGTTGGCAGTGGCCCAGGCCGGCGCCGCGGTGGCGATACTCGCGCGCAACGAGGAGAAAAATCGCGCGGCGTTGGCCGAATTGCGCAGTCACAACGCTAAGGCGATTGCGATACGACTGGACGTGAACCAGCGGACGGCGTTGCAGGGTGCGTTCGATGAGATCACGGCCAAGCTCGGCGCCGTCGACATCCTGGTCAACAACGCCGGAATTGCGATTCCCGGCGGTGGGTTGAGGCTTGCCGCCGAGGACTGGGATCGAGTGCTCGAAACCAATCTCAATTCATGCTTTTTCTTGTCGCAAATCGCCGCCCGATCGATGGCGGCTCGGAAAGCAGGCAAGATCATCAACATCGCGAGCGAATACTCGCGCTTCGGTAACCCGATCGCGCCTTCGTACGCGGCCAGCAAGGGTGCCTTGATCCAGCTCACTAAATCGATGGCGATCGAACTGGCGCCCTATAATGTGCAGGTCAACGCCATCGTGCCCGGCTGGATCGAAAGCGATATGACGGCGCCAATTAAGTCCCGTCCGTTTTATGATGAGATCCTGATGCGTACCCCGTCTGGAAGATTCGGCACCCCTGCGGAATGTGGTGGTGCGGCGATTTTTCTCGCCTCGCATGCGTCTGACTTCGTTACCGGCGCGACTATTTTCGTTGACGGCGGCTATGCTATCCGCTGAGGGGAGCAACGGCGGAGCCCTATGACAAGCTACCGAGCCGAAGTAGTTGGTTCGCTATTGCGTCCCACCTATTTGAAACAGGCGCGGCTCGATCTCGCCGCGGACCGGCTCTCGATCAGACAATTCAAGCAGATTGAAGATCACGCCGTCGATGAAGCGATCGCGTTGCAACAGGAGAGTGGTCTCGAGGTTGTTACGGACGGCGAAATGCGCCGTTCGGGCTTTGTCGGGCCGCTAACCGATTATGTCGAAGGCTTTGAGGCGATTGGACTCGAAACACTCCCATGGCATACGCCCTTGGCCGAGAAAACCCAATTGGCGGTGCCGTTCACAGTCACCGGCAAGTTGCGGCGGCGCCGGTCATTGGCGGCAGAGGAGTTTATCTACGCCCGCGCACGCGCGAAGCTTCCATTAAAGGCAACCTTGCCGAGTCCGCTAATGCTGGCGCTCAGATGGTCTCCTACGTTTTCTGCGGAGGTATATCCGGAGCCGTTCGAGCTGTTCGCCGATGCCGCCGCGATCCTGCAGGATGAAATCGCGGAACTGGCAAGCCTTGGCTGCGAATATATTCAAATTGACGCGCCCGAACTCGCGACCCTGGTCGACCTGGCGACTCGCCGGCAAGTTTATGAAGCCAAAGGGATTTCGAGCGAGCGCATCCTGCTCGAGGGTGTTGAGTTGCTCAATGCCATTGCCGACTGTCCGGGGGTGACCTTCGCGATTCATTTTTGCCGGGGTAACAATGCAGGTCACTGGATGTCAGCGGGCGGCTACGAGCTTATTTCGAAACGCGTGTTTGGACGGCTTACGCGCTACTCGACGTTCCTTCTTGAATATGACAGTTGGCGCTGCGGGAGCTTTGAGCCGCTGGCCGATGTTCCGCGTGACAAAACGATCGTGCTGGGACTCGTCTCGACCAAAAGCGACGAACTTGAACCAGCCGAAATGCTGGCGGATCGCTTCGAACAGGCAGCCCATCATTTTCCACGCGAGCAAATGGCGCTTTCAACGCAGTGCGGCTTTGCCTCGGTGGCCGCCGGTAACCCGATTCGGCCGGCCACCCAGCAGGCCAAACTCAAACTGGTCGCCGACCTCGCCCACCGCCTGTTCCCGTGATGACAGGCTGGTGCTGCGAAGCCCTTGGACATAGTTAGCTCGCCATAGGCTAGAAGCACCACACGCCAAACCGACAGGGGTGGGCGTGTCTTGTCTTTCTACATCTGCTGGAGCAGCCGCTTATTTGTCATCCCGAGCGAGCCGGAGCGCCAGCGGAGGCGACGAGGGATCAGCGCGAAGCGATTTGCCTGGGGCGTCACGATGAAGAGCTAATGGGTCTATATCATGTCAGGGCGTATGAGGACCTTGTACGTCGGAGTCACGAATGATATCGAGCGTCGCGATTACGAGCACAAGAACAAGTCGGTCCCAGGCTTTACCAGCAAATACCGGCTCGATCGCTTGGTGTACTTTGAGAACACGCGGACATCCGCGAAGCCATCGACCGAGAAAAACGAGTCAAATCCTGGCGGCGAGAAAAGAAGGTGGCCCTCATCGAACCTCTGAATCCCAAATGGCGGGACTTGAGTCTCGATTGGCACCAGGACGATCGCTCGCGGAGCGCAGAAAATCGCTTCGCGTTGATCCCTCCGCTCCGCCGCAAAGAGACGCGGCTCCGGTCGGGATGAAAAAAAAGGATTAGAGATGTAGACATTGGCTGAAGCCTGTGAGGGGGCGGGTCGAGGCCCGCCCCCGCCATAAAAATTCTAGTGGCCCGTGTAGTGCGGTTTGCGTTTTTCGACGAAGGCGCGGGCCGCTTCTTTCTGGTCTTCGGTGCCGAAGGTCATCATCTCATAGGCCAGCGACGCATCGAGGATCAGATTGGCTTGTTGCTTGAGCCATTTGTTGACCGCGAGTTTACTCCAGCGGATTGCCCAGGTCGGTCCGTCGGCGAGTTCCTGCGCGAGTTCACGTGCCTTCGTCATCACCTGCTCCGGCGGCACTGCATAGTTCACCATTCCAATCCGCCCGGCCTCGGCACCGTTGATGAAATGACCGCGCATCAGGAATTCCTTGGCGCGATGCGGGCCAATCAGGAGTGGCCAGATGACCGCGCCACCATCGCCGGCAACGATTCCGACGCGCACGTGAGTGTCGGCAAACCGCGCTTTTTCCGACACCACAGTGATATCAGTCAGCAGCGCGATTGTGGCGCCCAATCCGACCGCATCGCCGTTGATTGCCCCGATAATCGGCTGCTCGACGTCGAGCATATTCTCGACGATGCGCCGCGCTTCGGCCGGCGTCATCAGTGTCCGCTGCCGGCCTTCCGACGAGCCGCCGCGATTTGCCATTCCCTTGACGTCGCCGCCGGCACAGAACGCCCGCCCGGCACCGGTGAGAATAATCGTATTGACCTCGTCGTCGACCGCGAGATCGAGCCAAATCGTGCACAACTCGCGATGCATTACCGGATTGACCGCGTTCAGCGAATCAGGCCTGTTGAGCGTGACGGTTGCGACGCGGTCGGCCTTTTCGATTTTGAGAACCTCGTATTTACTGTAATCCACCATGCGAATGCACCTCCGTTTGCTGGATCTATACAACCTCGGCCCCTGCTTGTGTTAGCGCCTTCGCAGAACAGTCGCTGCCAGGAACTAAAGCCGGCGTTCGCCGCTGCCCATCGCCAGGTAGCAGACCATACCGGTGAGATAGATGACCGCGATCAGATAAAACGCTCCCGCAAATGAATGCGTCAGCTTGACGATGAAGCCAGTCAAGGCAACCCCGACGATACCGGGCAATTGGGCGAAGGTGTTGGTCAGCCCCATTAGGATTCCCGCGTAGCGCGGTGCGATATCGAGATGGTTGGCGGCGAAGCCGGCGACGCCGAACGCCGCCCCACCCGTGGCTATCGTCACCAGTACAATCGCAACCAGGGCGGAATTAGCCAGCGGCAGTAGAAGCATCGGTACTGCTCCGAGAGTAAAGGCGACCGCCTGCATCAGCTTGCGCACCCCGGTCATGCTCATTCCGCGTTTGCGCAGCGCGTCGGCGATCCATCCGCTCAGATTGCCGACGCAGAATGCAGCTATCCACGGGATGATGGAATAGCTCCCCAACCGCTCCATCGGAACGCCGAAAATTTTCTGTAGGTAAGTTGGCAGCCACAGCAGGATGATGTACCCGCCAAAATTGTTGCAAACATGGGCAATCACGATCGCCCAGATGTTTTTCTCGCGCAGGATCGCCGCCCACGGAATCGAGTCGGCCAGTGGCGCTTGAGGCTGGTCCGCGCGGATGACGGCCAGCTCACGCGCGGACACTCCCGCGCATTTCTCGGGGACGTCAGCCGATTTAAGCAGCCAGACTGCGAGCCAGATTGCGCCGAGGATGCCGGAGATATAGAAAACTGCCGGCCATCCCAGGCTTAGCACAATCATCGGGCTGGCCAGCAGCGCGACTGCGGTTCCGAAGGATACGCCGCTTACGTACAGTGAAATCGCGCGCGAGCGCTCGGACGCAATTGTCCAGCGTGCGGCGAGGCTGTGTACGGTGGGAAAATGAATCGATTCGCCCAGTCCGAGCACCGCTCGCATCCCCAGCAGCGCCCCAAATGAGACTGCCGCTGCAACTGGCGTGAGCAAGGTGCCTACCGACCACATAAGAACACCGAGGGTCAATACCCGTTTCCCGCCGAAGCGGTCAGCCAACCATCCTCCCAGCATCTGCGGTCCGATATACCCCCAGAAGAAGGAAGAAAGGATGAGGCCGGTTGCGGCGGCATCGTAGCCGCGGTCGCGGGCGAGAGGGATAATCGCGATCGAAATGTTGACGCGATCGATGTAACAAATCGCGGTCGCGAGCGCGAGTAAGGCGACCACTGTGTAGCGCCGCGGCCAGGCACCGGTCTGCGCGATCTCAGCTTCGAGCCCAGTTGCGGAGTTTTCCATTGATATGCACCTGCCAGATCGTCGCGGCTACCATAGCATTCAAATCATCCAGCGGGCAGAAGCGACCGCAGCCAAAGCCGATCGCTTCGCTATATTGGATTTTCACCCTCTTCCCACGGTAAATGGACTCGCATAGAAGACGCTCGTTTTGATACAGCCATTAGCATATGATTCAAAGAGAATCGTATGCGTACAACTCTTGATTTGCCTGACCAACTGGTAGAGGAAGCGCGTCGGATGCTCGGCTTTAAATCCAAAACCGACACCATTATCTTCGCTCTCTCTGAACTGATTCGCCGGGGCCGTATCGAGCAGCTCAAGTCGATGATGGGATCGATTCGGCTCGACATCGACTTGGGAAAATCGCGGCGCCGCCCCTCTAAGCACCGGTGATTGCCGTCGATTCCTCCATCTGGATAAGGGCGTTGCGCGACAAAGCCAGCAATGAAGCTCGGCACCTGAGCGCGTTACTTGACGTGGACGAGGTCGCCCTTCCGATTCCCGTGCGGGTCGAAATCCTAGCGGGCGCACGCAGACGCGATCTACCGGCACTGCGTATTACACTGTCGGCGTTGCCAGTTCTTTATCCCGCAGAGCGGACCTGGAACATGATCGAAAATTGGGTCGACAGGGCTGCGCGCGCCGGCGAACGCTTCGGGTTTGCCGATCTGCTGGTCGGCGCATTGGCGGCCGAAAACCGTTGTTCGGTGTGGTCGGCGGATTCGGACTTCCAACGCCTAGCGCGCCTCAGCCTTGTCGTGATCTATCGCCCGTCGTGATATTTCGTTTATTCCGTTAGCAAACCCTGAACCAGCCTATGGAGCGAAGGGTTGATTGTAATAAAATTCATCAACGATGGGTTACTTGCCAATATTTCTCGACCTTCGTGGGCAACCGTGCGTTGTGATTGGCGGCGGTGAACTTGCCGAGGCCAAAGTTCAGACGCTGCTTGACGCTGGTGCGATTGTCACTGTTGTGAGCCGTGAAGCCGGTGACGGAATAAAGTTGCAGGCCGCGGCTGGCAAAATTCGCTACCTCGCCCGCGAATATGAATACGGCGACCTGCGCGGCTATTCGCTGGCTTACGTCGCCATTGCAAACGCCGAACTCGCACGCCGTGCCGCCAGCGAGGCACGCGAAATCGGCATTCCGTTGAACGTCGCCGATAATCCTGAGTCCTCGACCTTTATCTCTCCTGCGACGTTCAGACGCGGCGACCTCCAAATCGCAATCTCGACTAGCGGTTCGAGCCCGGCGGTGGCGCGACTTATTCGCCAGCGCCTGGAGCAGCAGTTTGGACCGGAGTACGCCTTGGTGTTGGAAATCATGCGCCGGGCGCGCCAGTTCCTGCGTTTGCGTGAACCGGACCAACGCGCGCGTGCCAGCATGCTGAAGTCTCTGGCGGCGGAGCTTTTGGATTCGGTTGAAACGCTTGATTATCCACTGATTGAGCAGGCGTTCAGGCAGCATCTTCATGTGGACATGGGAGAGCTTGGTCTCGACCCGCAATCTGGCAAAATGACGGGCAGCGCCGGCGCTCAGCCGCGTGATGAGTAAGATTTTGCAATGAGTTTATTCTGGGCGCTCCTCGCATTGAGTTGCTACTTCGCTTCGGCGGCGGTCTTTGCGACAGAGCGCGTGGGTGTAGCTAATCGATGGGGCAATGAGGCCGCTTTGTTACTGGGCGCTGGAGCTCTCCTGCAACTGATCGAGTTTGCAAATGGTGCATTTCAGACCGGCAATTTGCCGGTGACTAATTTTACCCAGTCGCTGTCGTTCCTGGCCTGGCTGACAGCCCTCGCCGGCCTAATCGTGATCGTGCGCTTCAAGCTGCAAGTGGTCGGAACGTTCGTAGCGCCCATCGTCTTCATCGTCCTCGGCGCCGCCACACTGACAATGCGCGATCGGCGCCTGCTCGTGCCGGCCACCCTACGCAGCGCCTGGTTGCCGATTCATGTAACACTCGCGTTTCTCGGGTACGCACTGTTTGTCTTGGCTGCTGGAGTGAGCCTCGTTTACCTGGTTTGCGAGCGGCGGCTCAAGGCGAAGCGGCTGTCGCTCAATGATGGGGGCGCGGCGCCAAGTCTCGAAAAGCTCGACCGGGTCAATTACCACCTGCTCGGCTGGGGCTTTCTGATGCTGACTCTTGCGATCATAAGCGGCGCCATCTGGGCCGACACGATCTGGGGTCATTTCTGGTCGTGGGAGCCGCAGGAATCCTGGTCGCTGGTGATTTGGCTGCTCTATGCGGCCTTGTTGGAATCGCGTTTGACTATCGGATGGCGTGGCAGGCGGGCCGCGGCGCTTACTATCATTTTATTTTCGGTGCTGGTCGGCTCATTCCTTGGCGTCAGCCTGGTGACGCCCGGTAAGCACGGCGGCAGCTTCGGCTAGCAGGCTTATGAAAAAGTCTTCACAGCCTGCTTCCCCCTCTGTAGTCTCCCCCGCAAGCGGGAGAGAACTAGGGGAAGGAAGCCAGCTTTCACGCAGGGTGTTGAGGCCGATTTTGCAACGAAGGATATTGCTAACCTTTTCTTCAACACCCTGCTAAATCGTGGAACAGAAGCTCTTAATCTTCGGCCTCAATCATCAGAGCGCTCCTGTCGCGATACGGGAGCGGCTGGCTTATGCCGAAAACGAGATTGTACCGGCGCTGCGGAGGCTCAAGCAGCAGGTCCCATTGCTCGCCGAGGCCGCTCTCCTGTCCACTTGTAATCGAGTCGAGATTATCGGTGCCGGAATAGATAGCCGCGCCGCAGCGGAGGAGAGCTTATTGTTTCTCGCGGCCGACCGCGCCGTTTCGCCGGAGATGTTTAGGCAGGCGCTCTATCATTTCGAGGGCCGCGCGGCGGCGCGCCATCTGTTTCGGGTTGGCGCCAGTCTCGATTCGATGGTGGTCGGGGAGCCGCAGATTCTCGGGCAAGTCAAGGCGGCCTATGCACAAGCCGCCGAGGCAGGCACCGCAGGATTAGTGCTTCATCGCGCGTTCCACAAAGCCTTCTCCGTGGCGAAGCAGGTACGCAAAGCGACTTTGATAGGACACGGGGCGGTCTCGCTAAGCTCAGCAGCCGTCAGCCTTGCTGGCAAGATCTTTGATACGCTGGACGACAAGACCGTGATGCTGATGGGCGCAGGCAGGATGGCGGAACTCACCGCTCGCAGCCTGAAGCGGCTGGGCATTGAGACACTGCTGATTACCAGCCGCACCTTTGATAATGCGGTCGCGCTGGCGCGAGAACTCGGCGGTACCGCAGTTCCTTACGATAATTTCAAACCGCATCTCCGGATGGCAGATGTCGTCATTGGCTCGCTGGCAGTCAGCCAACCCGTTCTAGCGCCAGCTGAGTTCGAAATAATCGTCAAGGAGAGGCGCTACCGCCCCACCTTCCTGATCGACCTCGGTGTACCGCGAAATTTTGACGAGCGGCTCAACTCGCTCGAAAACGTGTATCTTTACGATATCGACGACCTCGGCAAGGTGGCGCTCGAATCGCGCGACGAGCGCGAGCGCGAGGCGCTCAGGGCCGAGCCTCTGGTCGAGCTCGAAGTAGAGTCGTTCATGCGCTGGCTGGAACGGCTGGAACTGGTGCCGGCGATTAAAGATATCCGCTCCAGCATCGAGCAATTGCGTGCGAGCGAACTCGAACGCCACCGGGCATGGTTGGCGAGCCTGGCTCCGGGTGAACGCGCTCGCGTCGAAATGATGACCCGAAGCCTCCTGAACAAATTGTTACATCGTGTGCTGTCCGGTCTGCGCGACAGTCAGAATGCACCGGCGGAGAGTGCATATGCCGCGGCAATCGCGCGCCGCCT
>Ga0187846_10002142_pt1 | contig 10934 bp, 5 predicted proteins | sample TC_taG_FD_161473 | JGI IMG/M metagenome (GOLD analysis project Ga0187846, IMG submission 161473) | Biofilm microbial communities from the roof of an iron ore cave, State of Minas Gerais, Brazil - TC_06 Biofilm (v2) | ecosystem: Environmental > Terrestrial > Deep subsurface > Cave > Wall biofilm ... | reverse complement strand
GCGGAGACAGGGTCCTTTTCCACCGAATAGGTCACCGGGGCCCGGAAGGTACCGTCCCCATTGCCCAAAAGCACGCTCAGGGTGGTGCAGCCGGTTCCACACGTCACCGCCAGGTCGAGCTTGCCATCGCCGTTGAAGTCCCCGATGGCCACGGAGGCAGCGTAGCCACCTCCCCCCGCGTAGCTCACCTCCGCTTGAAAGGTGCCGTCGCCGTTGCCCAGCAGTACGCTGACACCTCGGCCATAAAGAAAATCCGTACCCGCCGTGACCACGTCCAGCTTGCCGTCACCATTGAAGTCCCCTACGGCTACGGACTGAGGGTGCGACGACGATTCGATCGTGTTCACCGCCACCTGGAAGGTGCCGTGCCCTGCATTGAGCAGCACGCTGACACTCCCCCAATTTGCCGTGACCACGTCGGGCTTGCCGTCGCCGTTGAAGTCTGCCACCGCCAACGAGTAGGGTTGGGAATCGACGGGAAAGGTTCGGGCGGTCAAAAACGTCGTGGGCCCTGTCGCCACGGCGCGGTCTTGGAAAGGAACCAACACCAGAAACACCAGAAGAAAGCTAGCGGAAGAGAGTCTGCAGCGCATGGTCAGCCTCCTTGCCTCCTGTCTCGCAATTCGGTCTACGAATACGGGGCCATCAGTGTCCATCCGAGACACCTCTCGCCACAAGCTCAGGCGTTATCAGTTTTCGCGGGAACCGTAACCTGACGGCTTCTTTTTCTACCACGGGTTTCACGGGATTGCAAGCATCCTTTCGTCCGGAGCATCTTTGTCCGTAGCACGGGTAGCGCAGAGTTTCTCGCTTTTGGAAACTCTGCGGCCCTTTCTTAAAGGAAGAACCGCAGAGTTTGAAAGGCAAACTCTGCGCTACCGGCCGTGTTTCGGTACAAAATCGACCGCCTTACCACAGAGGCACAGAGAAACCGAGAAGACAAAATTCAAAAATGAAGCAGGAGCGACGCGGGACGACTCACTTCGAGGCGGTGGAGAGGACGGTGCGGCGGCAGGCGTTGCAGTCTGGCCGCGCGCTGGAACAACGCCTGAACGCCGATACCAGCGATCATAGGGGACCAGAACTGCCTTTCCCGCACTCAGACAGGATTCAGGATCCAATACTCCGGGTCCAGAGGCGATTACCCGGTGATCTGATTCAGTCTTCGGCGCTTCGCGTTGCAGCTGCTTCTTTTTCTGAATCCTGAATCCCGAATGCTGAATCCTGTCGCATGGCCATCTCGAGGACCTCGGCGAGGTGCAAGGCCTCGCGGCCCGCGGCCTGGGCAATCTGCTCGCGGCAACTGAAGCCGTCGGCAATAACCAACGTATCGAGAGAAGCGCTACAGACGGCGGGCAGCAAGACGCGCTGGCCCACCCTGATCGAGATGTCGTAATGTTCGGCTTCAAATCCAAAACCACCTGCCATGCCACAGCACCCGGAGTCTAAAGTCTCGAACTCGAGACCAAGCCGACTCAAAAGCTCCCGTTCGGCATCGAAGCTCATCACCGCCCTGTGGTGACAGTGCGCATGGACCAGCGCCTTGCGTCGAAGGTGGGGGAGGGCGAAATCTTTTGCCTGGCCTTGCAAGAACTCGCTTAAGAGGAAGGTCTGTCGTCTAAGCCGATCGGCTGCTTCGTCACGCGGAAAGAGGTTTGCGAGCTCGTCACGAAACACTGCCACACAACTGGGCTCCAGGCCCACGACCGGCACCCCCGCCGCAATCGCTGGCCCCAGGGTCTTGAGAATCTGCTGGAGCTGTCGCTGGGCAAGGCCGAGCATCCCGTAATCGTAGAGCGGACGGCCACAACACAACGATTTGGGCGGCAACTCCACCCGGAAGCCCAGCGCCTCCAGAACTGTCACGGCCGCTTTCCCCGTCGCTGGTCGGAAGTAATTGTTGAAAGTGTCGGGCCAGAGGATCACCCGCTGTCCGTGGGTACGGCTCTGCGGTCGATTTCGGAACCATTGCCGGAATGTACCCTCCGCCAACAACGGTATGCGACGCTCAGGCGCGATACCCCCTGCGAACTTGACGGCCGCATTGAGTAAAGTTCGCTGGGTGAAGAAGTTCGCTAGCTGAGGGACCAGACCGCCCAAACGTGCCCACCAGTAGACGAGACCCAAAGCGTAGGCGCTGCGCGGTCGCAGTCTCCCCTGATAATAATGGGACAGGAATTCGGCCTTGTAAGTGGCCATATCCACGCCGGCGGGGCAATCGCTCTTGCACCCCTTGCAACCCAGGCACAGGTCCAGAGCCTCCTTGAGAATCTTATTCTTCCAGCCCTCCCTCAAGACTCCGCCCTGAAGCAGCTCGAACAGCAATCTGGCGCGACCGCGGGTGGAGTGTTGTTCCTCCTGGGTCACCATGTAGCTCGGACACATGACGCCGCCATTGGTTCGGCGGCACTTCCCGACCCCGACACAGCGCAAGCTGGCGCGCGCCAGGCTCCCCCGATCATCCGGAAACTTGAAGACGGTAGCAGGTTCCCAGGGTTTATAGGCTGACCCCAGGCGCAAGTTTTGGTCAAGGGGGTAATGGTCCACGACCTTACCCGGATTCATTCTCCCTGCCGGATCCCAAATTGACTTGAATTCGCGGAAAGCCTGAACCAATTCGTCGCCGAACATCTTGGGTAGCAACTCGGCGCGCGCCTGCCCGTCACCGTGCTCGCCTGACAGGGAGCCCCCATAGCGGACAATGAGGTCCGCTGCCTCCTCAACGAAGGAGCGGAAGCGCCGTATGCCCTCAGCACTCTTGAGGTCGAAGTCAAGGCGAAGATGAATGCATCCTTCGCCGAAGTGGCCGTAGAGAGCGCCGCTGTAACCATATCGGTTGACGAGTTGCCGGAAGTCTCGCAAGTAATCGCCGAGCTTGGCGGGAGCCACCGCGGCGTCTTCCCAGCCCGCCCAAGCCTCGCGGTCGCCCAAGGCGCGCGCCGTGGCCGCGAGTCCCGCCTCACGGATTTCCCAGATCTTCCTTGCATCCTTGGGGTCGTCGCACAACTTCATGGCCGGTGGGTTGGAGCTGGCTTGAAGCTGTTTCACCAGGGCGCGGGCACGATCGTTAGCCTCTTCCCGGTTTTGGCCGCCGAATTCCACCAGGAGCCACCCAGCGCCCTCGGGCAGCAACCCCACGTCCCCCGCACGGATGCCTGCGGCCTTAATGGAGGTCACCACCCCATCGTCTACCCCCTCGAGGCCGATCGGCTTGTGGGCGAGAACCTGCGGGACGTGGTCGGCTGCGGCATAGATGTCAGCGTAACCCAGCACGAGAAGCGAACGGGCCAGTGGGCTGTCCACAAGGCGCACCGTGGCCTCAAGAACTGTGACGCAGGTCCCCTCGGTGCCCACCAGCGCGCGAGCCACATGAAAACCATTTTCGGGAAGCAGTTGGTCCAGATTGTAGCCGGACACCCGGCGCGGTATGGCCGGGTAGCGCGACCGGACCAGTCCCCCATACCGGTCACGGAGAGCCCTCAGCTTGCCGTAGATTTCACCACGCCGGCCACCAGCGCGGATCATCCCCTCCAGTTGCTCTTCACCAGTGGCCCCAACTCGCATCCTCAGACCGTCGTAGGTGGCTACGTCCAGTTCCTCGACATTGTCGACGGTCGTTCCGCCCATGAGCGAGTGCACACCGCAGGAATTGTTTCCGATCATCCCGCCCAGAGTGCAGTGGGTGTGAGTCGACGGGTCGGGGGCGAAGGTCAGATGATACTTCTCCGCCGAGTCGCGCAAATGGTCGAGCACTACACCCGGCTGCACGCGGGCCCGCTTGGTCGCAGGATCAAGCGCCACAATCTCGCGCATGTACCGCGACATATCAAGGATGACGGCCACGTTGCAACACTGGCCGGCCAGGCTTGTGCCGCATCCGCGGGACAAAACCGGCGCTCCGAGAACGCGACAGACGTCGACGGCTGCCATCACGTCCTCCGCGTCCCGAGGGAGGACCACACCGATGGGTACCTGGCGATAGTTGGAGGCGTCCGTGGCATAAAGGGCGCGAGTCCCTTCGTCGAATCGGACTTCGCCACGGATCCTTGCTCGCAGGTCGGAAGCGAGCCGCGCACAATCAAGACTCAGAGCGTCCACCACACCGCGCTCCTTCCCAGCTCTTTGGTGGTTTTAAGTCGCACTCGCTTCAATCTCCTCAAAGATGTAGCATTAACGATATCCGGAAAGCAACATGCTGACGGAGGAGGTGAAGCCTTTCGAAAGCAAGGTTTGTGAAGCCGACAGCGCGCCACCGCACTCATGCCGCCTGAATGAGGAACCACGAGGATGAATGTCTTTGAACTGAACTACGAATGGCGACCTTTCGAGAGCAATCCCGGGGAAGAGTACAAGTATCCCGGCCCGGTGACCGAGTACCTAAGAAATCGTTACCCTTCTGCCGTCTATCGCTGGGCGATATACCGTGAAAGACCCGATCGAGACGCATTCTTCATCGGCGAGTCCAAGAGTCTAGCCGAACAGCTGGTCCTCTATCTGCCGTTTTCCCGAGGGCGAGAACCTCAGACGAAAAGAGTGAGGGAAGTCCTCAGGCATGAAAGGCGGAAAGGCTCGATCATCAAATTTCAATGGCTGTGGTTCGAAGATTTTCATATCACCGGCAAAGAGTATCCCAGAGAGGACGTGCTGATCTCGTGCCCGGGGCTGAATATCGACCCTATTCGAACGATGATGCTAGGTTTCGCGCTAGCGGTTCAGGACCACGTACACAACGAAATCCTGAACGGCGTATCCCGCCCCATCGAGCGGCGCATCAGGTAAGCAATCACCCATCGATGGCGTAACTTTCCGGAACAAGACCGCATCCAACATTTTGGCAAGCTGGGTTAGGGATCTTGCAACGATGATTTGGAGGCTTTAACAGGAGGGAAAATGCGAAAAGTTGCTGTTGCAATCGTAAGCGTGCTGGCGCTCACCAGTTTGTCTCCGGCGGTCCCGAGGCCGGCAAGAGCCGGGGGCGACACACCCAAGGTATTTAAGGGTGAGGTTATGGACGATATGTGCGCCAAGTCAGGCTCTCACACGGAGATGCAGAAGATGATGAAAAGTATGGGGAACGACGCCAAGACCTGCACCGTTGAATGTGTGAAGTTGGGCGGGAAATACGTTCTCTATGACGCGGCCAGCAAAACGTCTTACGTGCTCGATCCTCAAGATAAGGCCAAGGACTTCGCTGGCCAAAAAGTTGCGGTGACTGGGACAGCTGACGGCGGCACCATCCACGTAAAGAGCATCGCACCTGCATCCTGAGGTGCGGCATCAAAAGAAAGCTTGCCGTGTGACCGCGGTTGAGGCCCGACTGTACAAGCTGCGGAAAAACTGCTGGGACGCGCTTTGCCGAGGCCCGAATTCGCCTTTTCTGCAGCCTGTGCAGGCGTGGGGCTCCGGGTCAACCAGGCGGCCGGCCGAGCCCGGTGTAGCAAGAGCACGGCAGGGCGTATACCCCAGACTTCTACGCGCACAGGACGGGGACCATTGACGAATCGGGCTCGGCGATTTGGGAGACCTGAGGAAGCTCCGCCAAGGCGAGAGGCAAGAAGAGACGGACAATATCAGGGTCAAACTGGGTCCCGCTGTCCGCCTCCAGGCGACGCACGGCCTCCGCGAGGGACAGGCCCGCCCGATAGCAGCGACTTGAGATCATGGCATCAAAGGCGTCCAGAACGCAGACGATGCGGGAACCCAAAGGGATCTCGTCTCCCTTTAGTCCAGCGGGGTAGCCTTTGCCGTCGAGTCGCTCGTGGTGATGCAGTACGAGCAGGCTGACCCGCTCAAAACCCGGGAAGAGCCGCAGAACCGTCCAGCCGTATTCGGAATGCTTCTGCATCAATTCCCTTTCCGGCAGGGTAAGCTTTCCGGGCTTCTGCAAGATGGCGTCCGGGATGCCGATTTTTCCAATATCGTGTAGTAGCGCCGCCGCTTCCACGTCGCGTCGGTAGTTCTCCTCCACACCCAGGTTGTCCGCGACTCGAACGCCCCACTCCGCCAGGCGAGTGCTGTGAACGCCGGTATTGAGGTCCTTGAGATCCAGAAGCTGATTAAGCCCGAAGATTGTGGCCGAACGTGCCGCCTCTAGGCACTCTTCCAGAATCTTGACCTGCAGCGAGTCGGGAACGCTCTTCACCCACGCGGCCTCGGCTGTCAAGGGCAACTTCATTAGCATCCTTGCTAAAGCGCCATTTCCGCTCTTCCTCGGCTTGCGAAGATTCCCCGAACTTCGCGGTTGTGCCTACCCTGGCCTTCAATCAATCTATCGACCAGTCTTTAGCCCTGCGTGAGGCCGGTTGAGTAGAAGGCTTGGGGATTGGAACTTGACTTCTCGAGCCGAGTTTTTTGGCGACACTGTAGGCAAGAGACCCCTCACCCGTCCCGACAAGTCGGGACACCCTCTCCCCTTGGGCCCCTTGGGAGAGGGGTGGAGTTTCAGACTTTCTACCCTTTCCCTTTGAGGAAAGGGTGACGATCCCGCGACGCGGGAGAGCCGGGTGGGGCACAGCCCGTAGGTCTGAGGCGAAGCCTCGTTAGTTTTGGATGTGCTCGTGCTTGTGGTGGCGCACGACCAGATGTTCGATTTGCGACATCTGCGCAACATCCAGGGTACCCCAGCCCAGGATGGGATCGTACGCGTTGACGGAAGCGATAGCATCCATTGCGTCGTCGCTGTCAGAATAGTCAGCCGGGTTCGAGCCCTGCTGATTCTCCGATCCCAAGCCGACGGCCACATTCGCAGACACCAGCGCGGAGCTGAATGAGGTTCCCGAGACTCCCGCCCAATGGCTCCCCGGATAGGCGGTGATCAGGCCTTCGCCGGGGGCCACCAAGGTCAGCAGGTCAGGACCATAGCTGGAGAAGGCAGAGAGCGTGCCTGCCGCCGAAACCGAACCCACACCGATCACCTCTCCCAGCGAAGCCGGATAAGCGGGCGCCGTCTGGGCGGTGTTACCGACGGAGGCTACACACACTACGCCGTGCCGATTGGCGTAGTTGACGGCCAGCAGCAACTCGGAGGAAAGGTCAGCCTCTGTAAAGCTCATGTTGATGACGCTCGCCCCATTATCGACAGCGTAGTAGATGGCCCGCACGATGTCGCTGTTGGCAGCCGACCCGTTGGCAGAAAACGCCTTCAAGGGCATGATCTTCGCACCCGGAGCCACCAGATGGATCAGGCCGGCTACCATCGTGCCGTGGCCAAACTCGGCAGGGAGCGCGGTGGAATTCAGTATGGCAGCCGTTGACTGATCGAGGATCGCGGCTGTCGATTGATTGAGCTGCACAACCTGAGAACCATTGAGGATCGCAGAGGTCGACTGATTCAGAATGGCCGAAGTCGACTGATTCAGAATCGCCGCCGTTGACTGGTCCAGGTCCACCAACTCCGAAGCACCGGGCTGGTTGTGGACGAAGTCGTACCCCGGAAGGAGGACCCCCTGTAAAGCAGGATGACTGGGGTCGACGCCTGTGTCAATGACCGCAACCACCGCCCCGTACCCCGGCGTGTTGCTTCCTACGGATTGTCCAAAGGCGGCTGAATTCCAGGCCCAGTCGATCTGGGCCAGAGCCGGCTGGGTGACGTAGGGAACCCATACGAGATTACCAAAAAAGCTCGTAGAGTTAAGACTGCTGAGCGCCGGCGTGAGACTGCCGACCGGGGCCGTCTGTTGGGCGCGCCCGCTGCCCTCCACAAGCTGGGTATTGCGTACGAACTCGAATGCTGTGACCCGGGAGTCGGCTCTTACTTGGTCGACAAAAGCATCAGGCGAGACCGAGGCTGGGCCCGTCACGACGACAGCCTCCGGCTGGCTGAACTGCTGGACCACATTCAGACCGTAGGTTTGACTGATCGCATACTGCTGGCTGGGATCGGCCCGAAGGATATACCGGTTGGGGCTCTGCGCCCATCCGCTCGCCGCCAGAAGCAACAGGCCAAGCGCTGCCGCAATCAGAACCTGAGTTCGCTGTTTCATCACCCTTCTCACCCCCGCATGAAGTCGATGCATGGTTTTCTTCCCGAAATAAGACATCGGTTGTAAACGACACGGAGGTAATGGTACGTTCGTACTGTTCAGATGGTTGCTGCATTGCTATAAGGCTTGAAGATTGGATCATGAAATCTTGAGTCAAGTTTTTCTGGCAACTTGCAAGCCAGAGACCCCTCACCCGTCCCGACAAGTCGGGACACCCCCTCCCCCGGGGAGAGGGCTAGAGGTTCCAGATTTTTTGCCCTCTCCCTTGGGGAGAGGGTGGCGATCCCGCAGTCGCGGGAGAGCCGGGTGAGGGGTCACGGGTGGTCGGTCTGAGGCCCAGCCTCGCTGGCGGCAGGGAGCAAGCCTGATACCACCTGGACTAAGGGGCACGGTTCGACGGACAGATGTTTGACCGTTTTGTGATCTTGTTGGCGACCTTAGTTGAACGAAAGCGTTCGTCCTGTCAGGAAGGGATCAGTGAAAGAAATCAGCCACCTTTTCCAACCAGCACATAAGGCGCCCAGTCGAAGGGGTGGGCGCGGGTTTCACGCAGTTGCTGCATGGCGAAACGTAAAGCAGACGACTTGTCCGGCGTGGATCGCAAGCAAGAGTAGAAGATTTCCATGAAGTCTCGAGTGCTGGCCTGAGTTGCGTCCCAGAGAGGAAGAAGAACATCTTGGGCGCCGGCATAGAGCAGACCGCGCTCCAGTCCCATCAGCTCTTCGCCTTCTGCCGTCGAGTCGAAACCGACGCCGCATCCGCTCAGCGTTACAAGTTCAGCGGAAAAATCAAGGTCATAAAGGTCGAGTAGGGTCAGGCGAGAATCTGCAAGCCGAATCGACGAGAACATAGGGTTGTCCCTGCAAAACTCTCCCTTAGTGATCAGGTGTAAGAAGCGACTTGCCGGACCGAGTGTGCGAAGGCGCGACTCGGTAGCTGCTTGTCCTCGCCACAGGCCGGGCCTGGGCACAAGGGACGCCACGGCTTCAGCTTCCTGAAAAGTATCGCGCACATCCTGATCTGAAACAGCCAGGATCAGAGAGTCCCGGCAGTGCTTACGTTTTCGCTGGCAAGACAGATAGAAGACGCTGGCGCTGGGAATATACGAGAGAGGATGCTCATCTATGAGATAACGCCTTCCATCGAACAAGGCATGAAAGGGAAGATAATACAAGAAGCCGTGAGGCGCCAGGATGAGGCGGCGCGCACCCAGTTGTTCGCCAACCGGAGCGATCAGCTCTTGATGGAGACTCTGCAGGAGACCTTGGACCCCCACGAGTGATGCCTTGTCAAGTCCCCTCGGAACGTCGACTTCTGCCTGGCGCTTGATAAGCTGTTGCTGAAGCGACCACAACAGGCTACGAACCCGGCCGGCGGGACTGAGTGGAACAACAGCCAGATCATCGCGGTTGAGGACAGCAACGTAAACGATCTCGCGCGCCTGGTAATATTCGAGCAGCACCGCATCTGAAGGCAAGGACGCGCGGATGACGGCCAAGTCCACCGTTCCCACGTCGAGCAAGGCAGCGAATTCCCGATCGTTTCTTTGCACATCTCCCAAAACCCGGGCCAACTGATCTTCGCACTCCCGCGTCCGCCGGCGGAGGCCCTGAACGCGGTCCGGAGAACGATTTTCTTCCCGGATCTCTTGCAGATCGATTTGCCGGTAGTACCAATTCAGCTCTTCGCGCAGTTCCCGCACCTGCTCTACCAACCCGCTGCGCATCCCAGTGAGCGCGGGCAAGGCTCGGGAGCGGAAGGCCACCAGGTCAGCCATGTCGCGCGATTTAGCTTGCTGAATGTAACCGAAAGCTTCTTCGAGGCTCGCGCCCAACTTCGCATCGGGCGGCACGGACATGGCAACGAGGTTCTCGTACAGCACCAGCTTGTCCTTGAAGAAACCGATTTTGAGTTCCTCAGCCTGGAAACGGCTGCGCAGGTTTTCAAGCTGGTCGCGCGCCTGCAGGTACGCTTTGTGCGCCGCGGACCGATTTCCGGCGGCCTCCTCAACCTGCCCAAGGAGAGAATAGGCCCGAAAGCTCAAAGCTGGCATGGGCTCGTGCGAGAGTCTGTCCAGGATCGTAGTGCAATGACCCTTCGCGGTCCGCAGGTCGCCCAACCGAACGTGCAATCGCGCTAGCAGCAGTTCACAGAGAATGGCTTTGCCGGTCCGGGAGGAACTGGCAAAGACGTTCAGGGCGCTGTGCGAAAGGTTCCGAGCTTCGTAAAGACGCCCTTCCTGCTCAAAGAGCAGGGCCCGATAAAGGTCGACGACCGCCACCCAGGCGTTGTTCTTTTGCTTTGAAAACAACTGGCGCGCCTCCGCCAGCAGGTCCAAGGCGTTGAAGGGTCTGCCCTGGCGAGAGCGGCACAGAGCCAGAATCGCCAAGGCTTTGCCGCTTTCGTAGCCCAACCCTTGGGCTTCAAAGCTGGCAAATGCGTGCTGGGCCAATTCGCCACTATCTTTGGAACGCCCGAGATCGAGATACATTTCGGCCTGGTCGAGGTCGCACAGGGCGCGGTGGTAGGCATCGTTCAGCTTTTCGCACAACTCTCGCGTTGCCTGGTACAAGTGGCTTGCCTGAGGATATTCGCCGCGTAAGTAATAAAGGTAGGCGATGTTGTAGTCAGCCTGGGCCCGCAACAGGGGCAGGTTGTGTCGCTCACAACAGGCGCGCGCCTCCTGGTAGGCTGCAAGAGCTTCGGGGAACTTGCACACACTGATATAGCAGACGGCCATGTTGTGGAGAACTGTGGCCACTGCCTGGGGTTCGGCGGAACGGCTCAACTCCTCGTAGGCCTGGTGATACATCTTCAGGGCTTCTTCAAAACGATCGAGGCGGTGCAGCACGTTACCCAGGTTGGCGTCCAGGCGCGCCAGCCGCGCGCGGTCGCCCGCGCGTTCGAAAATCTCACGCGCCTTGTCGGCCGATGCAAACGCTTCCTCATATC
>Ga0187846_10002141_pt1 | contig 10936 bp, 8 predicted proteins | sample TC_taG_FD_161473 | JGI IMG/M metagenome (GOLD analysis project Ga0187846, IMG submission 161473) | Biofilm microbial communities from the roof of an iron ore cave, State of Minas Gerais, Brazil - TC_06 Biofilm (v2) | ecosystem: Environmental > Terrestrial > Deep subsurface > Cave > Wall biofilm ... | reverse complement strand
TCTCCGCCCTTGCGAGAGGCTGGCAAACCCGATCTCTTGCACGGCCGTGCGCAGCCGCCTGGTCAGGCGAGAGAAGGTTTCAATGAAATCTGGCAGCCGCTCGGTGAACACTTTGCGAGAACAATTAGGGTTCCGGCAAAAGAACTTGCGAACGGTGAGTACTAGCCGAATGGGACGACCAGCGCAGGGCAGATCCCGTGGATGCCTGCAGTAGTCACTGTGGATAGCTGAGGAGGGCGTCGAACAGAGTGGGCAGAGCGAGCTGGGGCGATGCGAGGTCACATAGATGAGCAGCTCCTCGGGCGTGTCACTGGTGGAGGTGAGTTCCAATCCCTCCGGCAAAGGAAACAGGGGCGTGGTTGGCATCCCGTGCCACCTCCTGCAACATACTCTTGTAGGAGCCTACCAGATTCATTCATGCTTTTCAATGGCTCACCAAAAACCAGGATGAGCCAAAAGTATGCGGGCGTTGACAGCAGAGAAAGCGATCCTGGTAAAACACGCGGATTTCAGCCATATCGGCCGGGTCGTAGCGAATAAGGACCTCTTCTTTGACAAAACCAGCCAGCGTGGTATCCAGATACCGGTATCCTTGAAAGCGGATGCCGTCCTGTTGGACGCGGCGCGTTTTGGCCACCGTTAAGAGTAACAAATCCAGCTGTTCCACCGACTCGGGCAGTCGCGGGAGAAACCCGCCTGCTTCCCAGCGCTCGGCTGGTTTGCATTTGGTCTCACTGTGAACCCGTTGATGGTAGGTGGAGAGGAGCCAACTCCGAAACTGGTGTTCAAAGGCCGGCAGCGTGAGCCTGGCCTCCGCCCCCGAATGTCCCGCTGGGGCATAGCCAGGAAGGTCTTGCAGCAACAGTTCGCTCACACTGCGGAAAAAGCGTTCGATCTTGCCACGTCCACGAGGAACCCCCTTCTCCGAAAAGATCAGCTCGATGCCCAGGTCAGCGGCCACCTGCTCCATATGCCTACTAGTAAAGTCCGATCCGTGGTCGGTGTAGAAGACGCTGGGGATGCCACAGACGTGCCAGTCCGGCTCTTCTTTGCGCCAGATCGCCTGGCGAAGGGCCAGCGCTGTGGTCAACGCGGTCGGTTCAGCGAAGGTGAGTCGGAAGCCGGCAATGGCTCGGCTGTAATCGTCCTCGATCACGGTTATCCAGGGTCTGGCGGGCTTGCCTGCCTCATCGAGTAGCATGATGTCCAGAGGCGTGTGATCGGCCTGCCACATGGCATTGGAGTGGGTTGCCTCTCGGCGATAGAGCAGATCAAATTCCTCGCGATAGGCCGCTGCTCCCTGATGGGCAAAGGTGAGCAGCGCGGGATCAAGCTGCTTGATGATCTGCCAGACCCGGTGATAGCTGGGAATGGGCCATCCCTGTTGTTTGGCGATGGGACCGACCTGTCGATGGATCGAGGCCGCTGAACGGGGAGGCTTTTGCAAGGCCAGGCCTTCGATCAAGTGGATCGCTTCTGATGGTAGACGGCGAGACTTGCCTTTATCCGAGCGCGCGACGTTGTTCGCCAGACCGGCCAAGCCCTTCTCTCGGTAGCGTTTGATCCACTGCTGCACGGTGCTCTTAGGGATGTGGTGGGTACGTGCCACCTGTGCCTGGCTGACCCCATCTTCCAGAGAAGGACGAATGATGGCAAAGCGTTCTAATGCTTGCGTTCGTTGGGCCTCGGAAAGGGCAGTAAGCGGCAAGGAGGCGTCCGCCATAACGAACCTTTCTCACACACAAGGAGTCAACATCACAATCTTCCCTGAGTATACCTGATGACCAGAGAAATTGCAAAGAAACCACCAAAGTAATTCAAAAATTTACATATTATCAGCAGTATATTTGTCCTGTTCTCAGTGCTCGAAATACGGATAAATGTTCTTTGTCAGAAAGGTTAGCTCTACCTAGAGGGGTGGAGCTGACAGTCTACCCTCTGGGAAGTATAATCTGGATCAATTTTTACAATCACCAGCGCACTCATGAAGGGATAGGAAATCTGTTCACTTAACAGTAAGCCCACCAACTACATACTCTTGAGCAGGTCTCCCCTCTTTCCCTTCTTGAGTGTCTAGCTTATCAGGAACGTGGCAGGGGGACCATTTGAGGCACCGACCTCATTCTTGAACAAACGCTGGCAACTAGGAATGGTGGGATCGTTTTGTCCATCACACCCCAAGTCCTCTGGATCAACGGCAACGATCTGATAGACATGCTGATTTGCTAACGAGATGACCACTGGTTGAGCATTTCCTGCTGGGCAGGACCCGCCGTCGTACTGCGGTGGAAGAGTATCGGTCTGTTGCCAACCGGTCTGTGCAGTCAAATCGTTGACCCAGATATAGACGGTGCGCATATCGCTATGGCAGTTATAGAGAGCTACTTGACTCACGCCTGATGGCCCCACAGGCATAGGAGTGACCGTATTGGAATCGGAACCCAATCCATCTCCTGCAGCATTCGTTGCCCACACGCGAAAGAAGTACGGAACGCCGTTAGTGAGTGGCGTTCTACAACAAACTGTGCTGAAAGTGTTGCCATCAGTCGTGGTACCGGTTATCGCAATGCGTGTCCTTGCATCCCACGCGGCAATGTTGTATCTAAAGATGGGGCTCCCCCCATCCGACGATGGAGCCTGCCAGAAGACTGTCGCTTGAGCGTCTCCCGCAACAGCAGTCACCTGGGTCGGTATGCCAGGCGGGTAAACCCGCAGTGCCTCTAAAAGGAGCAGCAAGGAGATCCCATTAGGTGTTCTAGCGATTCCTGGGCCAAAATCATGTCTAGCTCTGCTCAAGACATCATTGATGATAGAGAATCTGCCAGTTATACCATAACGGATGCGCACAGTATTTCTCAGGCTTAAAGCCATGGCTTTCCTCCATTCTGTCTAACCATCGCTCGACTCTCCTATTGCAATCGCATCGTATTGGCCGAGCAGCTTGCAAGGCGCAGCTTCTTGAGAAAGAGCCGAGCACTGCTTTATACGTACCTCAGTTTCAAATGCCCATAAAAGATCTCACGCTGACAATATGAGGCCGAATAGATCGAAGGCCCTTGCTCGGATCGATTCCCATCAGTAGCAGGAACTGCCTCAATGAACCAGGATTGATGCTGATGATATTTAGTGCTTCTAGCACAGACTCGATTGGGTTGGCAGAGCCAAACATTTTATCATCACTGCCTGCGAAGAACAATCCGATCGCCTTATTTTCCTCGTTCACCACCACCGATCCCGAATCTCCATAATCAGCAAGTATGGTACTACGCGTTGAATCAACTTGCAGCCCGACCTGATTCGTGAGCGTCACCATTCCCAGACCATCGCCGTAATCTATGGGTAACGTCATGGAAACACTATCAATAGTGCCATAGGTCAATTCTGTTCTTTGTCCTCGTTTACGGATCACCATGCCGAGTGCAGCTTGTGCGGTCCCTCTGAGAAGACCGACATCAACGATCTTGTTGGCAGAACTGCGCCCTGTTATGCGAGCGACAGCACAATCTACCGATCCCCCTAAAGATTTTTGCTGCAAGGTACCGGCAACATCTCCTGGACACTTCCCTCCGTCTATGAGGCTAGGCTGCACCATTGGATCACCCGTATTCGATCCATTGTCGATAGCCATGACGTGGAAGTTACTCAGCATCATGGGAGTAACGGATACTTTGTCCAGGACAATTGCCCCCAGTGTGCCCGCGTATTCATTCCCATCGACTGTTCGACATGGGCCAATGCTGATGCCACCTTGCAAGGGATTGTAGATGCCTACATCGGCTTCAGGCATCACCTCTGTTGTGGGTATCTTGAGGACATACGGGACAAAAGCGTTCTGAAGCACATCGGCCGTAATACCTCCAATAGTTTGAGGTATCTGCTGATCAAGGGGGACATCTTTCTTCTCTTTTACATGGACACGGATCGCAATTTCACCAGTTCTCTTGCCGTTGACGTACTTATAACCAACATCTACAGCAGTAACGCCAGGTCTCTTGAGCAGGTCGGCCTCGGCAGCTTCTTTGATTTTCACGATCTCGCTGAGATCCTGCATAGACACTCCTCCATTTTTGCAACACTAGGTGATATGCAGTCCAGTCAGAAGGGCAAGTAAGCTGGTACCCTTCTGGCTGCTTGATTGAGATGGCAATTGTATCCCTCTCTCATTGCAAGGCAATCAGGATAGGAACAAGTCCCTGGCCTGTTTCTAGTGGGCACAAAGCTTTCCCAATCACTGACCCAAAGGCCTTAACAGGATCGTCTGCCTTCATGGCATGACCTGCTGTTGGAGAGGTCGTCAACAAATCACCCACTTCAATGGGCGCATACTGAGCATCGGCTTTGCAGTAGACTTTCCCCACTAAGGCGATTGGTAACCTGTTGTCTCGGGTGTGTTGCCTGTCCAAAATCACACCCGGTCTATAGTCACCTGCACCAGAGATCACTCCTGCAACTCGCTTATCATACGCTTGGTGACTTTGGTGAAGCGCACCATCTTGATCGAGCACCATTACAGTTCCTGGCTCAATATCCACTGCCTCTGCGATATCGAACTCCTCAGCACAATCAGCTCCCGTCAAAATGACATCGCCACCGACTGTGACATTGCCACCGACTGAGAGACTGCCATCTCTAGTAGAGACAGTGCCATCTCTAGTAATGGTAAGGCAATATCTTTCATCATTGGCTATAGAAAATCCTCCCACTGGAGTATCTGTCCCTGTTGCGCCAACTCTCAGATACCAATCGGTCCCACCACTAGCGCTATTCGTAAGTTGTATGGCAGCTCCGCCTCCACTTGGTGTCGTCTCAGTGCCTATGACTGTTAACTTGCAGTTAGGACTTGTAGTGCCGATGCCGACACTGCCGTTGCCCTGTAGCGTCATCACAGTGACATCGGGGATGCCGCCCCAGCCATTGGAGTCCCCAGGCGTACCGGAGACATTGATATCCAGTCGGCTCCGCCCGTTTATCCCCGGCTCAAATGCACCGAGGAAGAGACCTGCGCTGTTGCCATTCTTGACACCTCCTACAGCCTGCCGTGTGAGCCGCAGAAGCTCTGTGGTTTCCACATTTGGTGTAGCCAGGGGACCATAGACATAAAGATGAGAGTTAGTAGGCCCAATTCCAAGGTCGCCAGCAATGCCAACAGCGCCCGCGAAGTTCACGCTGCCACCAGCGTTAACACGCAGGCTCTCTGTCCCATTGGTCTTGATGATAAGTGGCTCATTGTCCGTGGTTCCGAGGAAGTTGGTTGCAGGATCGGTGCCTGCGTTGCCAGTGAGTTCCCAAGCCATGGTTTTACTCCTTTTCCCCCAGCGTATTCGCCGCCGGGCTGTTTTGTCTTGATGCGTGGTCTTGACCTCCCAGGTCTGGTGTCTGGAGTGTAGGGTACATGGTGTTGCCAGCATTCACTTGACCAGAGAGAGGCTGTTTTTCACCTGATGTACCATTTTGTTCGACAGGCCCTCCGTCGGCAAGCAGTTCTTCGAGTACTTGGATTGCTCCGCTGATCCGCAGCATCGTTTCCCGTAGGTGCATCTGCTGCTTTTCCAATTCTTGAAGGTGGGCCTGACCTGTTGCAAACTCCTTTTTCCATGCTCTACTCCTTTAGCACGTATGCCATATCCGCCAGCCGGGCCGGAATAATCAGCTCTTACTGCAGCAACGTTCGGATCACTACTGTCAAAATTACCTGCTGACATAGATATCTCCTTCCTTTTTGTTAGGGCCGCTTGGTCCCCTATCTATATCCTTCTAGCTTTACTACTTAGCTCGACTTTGTACATTTTCCGTTGGGAAGTGAAACGTATAGCCTGGCTCAAAAAAAAAGCCTTTCCGAAGCCTTCTAGAGGGCGCACAAAGCGCACCAAAGGGGGGTACGTACCCTTATTCGTGCAAGAAGAAAGTTTTCTGGCATCACTGAAAGACGGTGATGTTGAAAAACTCCCTTCTGCAAGAGATTCCATGGCTTGTGTGAGCTTACGCTACCAAGAAAAACGCGATACTTCCTGTCAGGAAATGCACAAAGTCGAGCTTAGAGGCTGTATTAAAAGGCTCCAGCGTTAGCTTTCACTGGAGGGTTGTAGAGATAGTGCTCTGCTGTGAGCTGCTTGAAAACGAGGGCTTGCTGCAACAGATCCTTATAGAAGTGGTTCACTTCCTGGGGACGGAAGTAGGTTGGGCAGACCGGATACTTGGGGTTGTTGTAGTAATGCTTTAACGGATCGTCATCGCTCTCGCCATTGATAGGTTCGTAGGCGTCCATTCGCTGTACTGGCAAGCCCCACTGCTCCATTTGCCTAACCAGCTTCATTTGCATGGTCGCGTAGGCGGCGCGAATGTCATGAGCAAGGCAGAAGTGAGTCGCACAACGGATTAATCCCAAGGGGACCAGGCTCGGCGGGATGAGGATCGCGGATGGGCGATGTGAGACGAGCCGGCTGACCTCAACTATTTGGTGGTGCTGCAAGCCCTTCATGTCGATCGGTTCTTCGAACCGCCAGTGATATTGCAAGGGCAGCGGATATTGTTGAATCAGGCGTATGGAGCCTACCAAATGCTCGTCACATTGGGCGATGAAGTAGTGACAGCCATCATTGTGATCAAACTGATCCATTTCGCTGCCTTCGAGACCATTAGCCTCGGAAATATACCGCTTCTTTTCAACAAAGACCTGATAGCGGAGCTGATGCATGTGTTGCACTTCCTGCTGGGTCTCGGGTACGCCAAATTGAATCACCTGGTCGCGACCCTGTTCGCGAGCAGATATGGTAAGTAGCACTTTCATGGCTATTTCCTCCGTCTCTTACAGATGTCGCCATTTCACAAGCATGAACACTTTGCTATTCAGATTAGATGAGAATGTACAAGGCTGCTGTAAAGGACACGCGAGATAGCGCTTCCTCCAAGGATAATCCTTCTTTACAAGAGCTCCTTGGCGATTGAGTCAGCTGCAAAATGGAATCGGCATGCTGGAGGAGCCGCTCGACGATGTTGCGCCGCAAGCGAGAGATCTCCTGGACATCACTCCACTCCTGTGAACAGCAATGCACAATCTCTTGAGGACTCAACCCACAGTGGTAGAGCAGGTAGGCCAATCGTCGCTCACGCGCGCTGGGCAGCAAAGTTTGGAGGAATTCCCAGATCTCCTTGCTGTCAAGCTGGTCTTCCACGCGTGGCTCGCCTGCCAGAGCTGGCACAAGCCTCGAGACTTCTTTTGGCCGGGCGACGGTTCGCAGTCTCTCCACGATGGCTCCATGCAGGCTCGTGCACAGGTAAACCAGGACCCCAGCGAGCGACTCGAATGTCATCTGCCTCTTGACAGCGCCCTGCCGGAATCGCTCAAAGGCCTGTGCCACCATGTCCTTTTCGCACAGTCCTCGACAGGCAGCCTCTCTGCCTGGATGCTCATGTAGCCAGGTCACGACGGTTTCCTCCAGATATTGTTGGAACCCTGCCCAGGCATCCTGATCGCCGTGCGCAATCGCGCGGCGCAAGAGCTCCAGGCTAGTCATCTCGAACGTCTCGTCTCCATTACCTCTCACAGTGATGCTCCTTGTATTCCAACTAGGTGCAACGCCCCTTCTCCAGGATGATCAGGGATCTCTTCCCCGAACCATCATTCCACTGTGGCAAGCTCCACCGCTTGCATGGCCGCTGCGTAGTCTGGCTCACGCAGCTGATCGGCGACGTACTCGGCGTAGACGATGCGGTCGCTGTGATCAATTACAAAGACGGCCCGCTGTAAGAGACGCCACTCCTTGAGCCACACGCCATACTCCTGGCCGAACTGCTCACTGCGATGAGCCGAGAGGACCTGGTGCAGCACGCCCGCGCTCTCCTGAAAGCCGGCTTGCATCTGGGGCGGATCCATACTCACGGTATAGATGCAAGCATGCGGTGGCAACGCCGCGCAGAGCGCCTCCCACCGGCGCGTCACCAACTGGCAGAACGGCCGTTCCAGGCTGTTGGTGACGTTGAGCAAACGTACCACTCCTGTCAAGTCAGCCAGGCCGGCTGTGCGCACGGCCAGATCCGCCAGATCCAGGTAATCCAGACGGAAGTCGGGGGCCAGATCGCCTGCCTGTAGCTGCCTGCCTCTGACCGTGAGCTGCTCAGTGCCAGCGAAGGCTTCACCCATGCGTTCTTCCATGATGGCCTGCTCCCTGTCCCCTGTGTCTCGACCGCAGTCGTTCTGCTCACAAGTCTAGTGTATGATGGCTGAGAATGCGCCGTCAGAACTGAGGGTTTTTCTGAAAGAGCAGAGCATACTCAGCTCGGGATGCCCCGTCAGTTTTGAGGGGGAGATGGTGATGGTGAAAGGGCAGAGAGGATGGAGAGAGAGGTATCCGTAGCGATGATGCTTGCTGTAAGCCAAGCTACACCAGGTGGTGCTCCACAGCATACCGGGTCGCAGCGGCTCTCGAGGTGACTCCCAACTTGCTGTAGATCGAGCGTACATGGAAATTGACGGTGACGACGCCGATGAAGAGTTGCTCGGCCATCTGCGCGCTGGTCAGGCCTTGCACAAGCAGACGTAGCACGTCCATCTCACGTGGGGTCAGCCCGGCATGCGACACCGATGGAAGCGCAACGACGCTCGTAGGTGAAGCCATAGGTGTAGACCTGGAACCTGGTTGCAAGTCTGCAAGGATCTGTTTCGGTGTCTTGACGCGTCCTTCAGCCAGCACTGCGAGAAAGCATTCTTCGCCTAGTTGCTTGCGCAGCGTTGCTCTGGTGTTCTCATAGTCCGCACGCTCAAAAGACGCCATATTCACGGCAGGATCAAACAACGGTTCTAACGCTCCGAGGAAACGCGTTGCCCGTTCTGGTTGCGCTCTGGCTGTTGCTACTCTGGCGAGCAGATACAGGTTCCAGCTAATAACAAACATGCTCCCGATCTCTATTCCCAATGCCAGACCTTCGCGATGGAGCTCCTCTGCCTGCTCAAAATATCCCTGATGCTGTTTGATCCATCCTGAAACACCTAAAGCCATCCCCAGGTAGGTGTTATTGCACACTTCATATAAGCGTGACCAGTCTTCTTGCGCATCTTCCGCCCTCTGTATGGTGTCGTCATAATATGGAAGAAGGCCTGCCAGCACAACCAGTATCCAGTTGATGTGTCCAGGATTGTTGGCATCTTCGATGGAGACGAGACGTTGCTGTGCCAAGGTAGCAGCCCGTAAGATACTCTTTAATGATTGCTCTGTGTAAGCCAGAAGCGTCAGTACTAACCAGAGACGATGAGCATTCCCCAGTTCCTGGAACAACGCCATGCTCTCTTCAATCAGCGGGGCCGTGTTTGCAGGGTCACCCTGGTAATGGGCGGTCATGCTTAACATGAGCAGTGAATAGGTCAAGGTGACTCTATCATCAATCTCACGAGCTACCCTCGTACTCTCTTCCCACCACATCCGAGCGGCCATCAAATCGTCTTGCTGGCTTGCAACCGTTCCGAGCATGCCGAGGAGTTCGGCCAGGTCACGCTTGTCATCTAATGTCCGAAAGAGCCGCAGGCTTTCTTGCAGAAAAGCCTGTGTGGTAGCAGCCTCTCCTTGGCGGTGAGTGAGCATCGCAGCACTATAGAGCGCACGGGCACGCATTGTCAGTTGTTCCTGAGACTCAGTCCATGGCAAGTGCAGTATGAGTTCCAAGCAGCGTGCCCCTTCGTTCCAGTACCCATACATATACCAAAAGCGCCAGAGTGCGCCACTCAAGCGCAAAGCTGATTCCGTTTCTTCTCGCTTGATCAGATAGGCCAAAGCTGCTCGCAGATTCTCCAATTCGCTTTCCAAATTTCTCGACCAGATCATCTGCCCAGCAGCCCTGAGATGCGGCTCTGCCTCTTCTGCAAGCATCAGATAGTATCGTGCATGCGCTCGTCTCTTTACCTCCATCTCGCCACTTTCTTGCAGACATGTAAGCCCGTACTCACGGATGGTCTCCAGCATGTGGAGGCGTCTCTCTCCATCAGCCTGCACGCTGGATTGTACCAGGCTCTTGTCAATGAGCGAGCTGATTCTGTCCACAATGCGATCCTCATACAGTGGGAACACCTCTTTCACCGCTTCGAGTGTACACCCTTTGACAAAGATGGAAAGACTTCGGAAGAGCGTCTGCTCCTGCGTACTGAGCAGGTCATAGCTCCACTGGATGGTAGCGTGCAACGTCTGTTGTCGTTCGGGAAGGTCACGCGCTCCACTGGTCAGCAGTTCTAATCGCTGCTCCAACCTTGCCAGCAGGGCTGGTAAGGAGAGCAGCTTGAGGCGAGCCACTGCTAGCTCGATGGCCAATGGTAGCCCTTCCAGGCGAATACAAATCTCGGCAATGACTCGCGCATTGGCACTGGTCACCTGGAAATCTGGCTGCATAGCCTGCGCTCTTTGGAGAAACAGGGTGACAGCGGCACACTGGGAAATGCCCTGAACGTCTGGCAGCTGCTTGAGGTCTGGAAGAGCCAGGGGTGCTACTACATACTGATGTTCTGCGCGCAGTCGCAGCAGCTCACGACTGGTCACGAGCAGCTTCACCAGAGGACACGCCTCCAGCAGTTCTGAAAGCCTCGGAGCAGCCTGGATCACCTGCTCAAAGTTGTCCAGCACCAGCAACAGGTGTTTCTGGGCAAGAAATGCTTTCAGCAGGACCAACAGTGACTGACGAGCAGTCTCAGTCAATCCAATGGTACGCGCAATGGTGGCAATCACGAGATCAGAATCGTTGATGGGAGCCAGAGAAACAAAGAGAGTGCCATCGGCGAAGTCATCGAGGAGTTGAGTGCTCACTTGCAGTGCTAAACGCGTTTTGCCGACGCCAGCCACACCGGTGAGTGTGAGCAGGCGGACATCGGGACGCCGTAGCGTGTGACAGAGAACCATCACCTCCTGTTCGCGCCCGATGAGCGGCGTGGGTGGGATCGGGAGATGGTGCTTTGCTA
>Ga0187846_10002140_pt1 | contig 10939 bp, 5 predicted proteins | sample TC_taG_FD_161473 | JGI IMG/M metagenome (GOLD analysis project Ga0187846, IMG submission 161473) | Biofilm microbial communities from the roof of an iron ore cave, State of Minas Gerais, Brazil - TC_06 Biofilm (v2) | ecosystem: Environmental > Terrestrial > Deep subsurface > Cave > Wall biofilm ... | reverse complement strand
GAGAAAGTTGGGGAAGTACGAAGTTCTTGGAGAGCTTGGCCACGGAGCTATGGGAGTAGTGTACCGTGCCCGCGACCCGATCATTAACCGACTAGTTGCCCTCAAGACGATCACCTCAGCCGCCGCGGACGATCCCAATCTGCTAGAGCGGTTCTACAGGGAGGCTCAATCAGCCGGCGGACTGCAGCACCCCAATATCGTCACGATCTACGACATGGGGGACGAGCAGAACCTTCCCTACATCGCGATGCAATTAATTGAGGGCGAAAGCCTCGAACAAATCATCTCCCGCCGGGCGAATATCGCAATCGCTTTGAAGCTCGCGTATGCCGCGCAGGCATGCCGCGCGTTCGACTACGCTCATAAAAGAGGCATCATTCATCGGGATATCAAGCCCGGAAATGTGATGGTGAGCAACGAGGGCGTAGTCAAAGTGGTAGATTTTGGCATCGCACGCGTCCTCGACACTTCAAAGACCCGGACGGGAATGCTCATCGGCACGTTTGCTTACATGTCGCCCGAGCAATACTACGGCGAACGTGCGGATGAGCGCTCTGACATCTGGTCGTTTGGCGTCCTTCTCTACGAGCTGATGTGCTACCAACGACCATTCGCGGGAGATAGTCCAGCCAGTTTGATGCGTAGCATATGTGCGGAAGAGCCGCCTGCCTTAAGCGATCTCGCTCCGGACTGTCCCCCGGAGCTGGGGATCATCCTTTCCAAAACGTTGCGAAAAGCTCGCCAGGATCGATGCCAGTCCATGGAAGACCTGTTACTGGAGTTGGAGCCGGTTTGCAAGGAGCTTCAATCGCGCTCAATCGCTGAACTGATCAAAGAGAGCCGCCAAATCATCGATCAGGGTGAGTTCGCCCGGGCACGCGAATTGTTACGCGAGGCATTGAAGATCGATTCTGCGAATCCCCAAGCGAGAGCACTTTTGGAAAAGGTCAATGCCGAACTGAAGCGCCTCTTGATCCGCCCGAAAGTTCAACAGCACGTCGACAGAGGGCGCACCTTACTCGAAGAGGGGAAGATACAAGAAGCCCGAGTGGAAGTAGAAAATGCCCTGCAATTGGATTCCAGCTCAGAGCCGGCTCAGGAGCTAGAAAAGAGCGTTCAGCGCGAACTGGACCGCGCTCAGATGGTGGCCGAATGGCTACAGGCATCCCGCCAGCAGCTGGCTGAGGGGTTACCCGATGAAGCGGCGGCGATGCTGGCGAAAGTTTTGGAAGCAGATCCCGCCAACAATCAAGCGAAAGCCCTCCAACAGCAGGCCTTGATGGAGAAGGCAGAAAGCCAAAGGCGCTTGCGGCTCCTGGAAAAGCTGCAGGAAGCGCGTGGCCTGTGGAACCAGCAAGATTTTGAGCCCTGTATCGCGCTCCTGAGCAGATTACTGGAAGATTATCCGAGTGAAGAAGAAATCCAGAAGTTACTGGAAACTGTTCGGGAAGATCAGACCGAGCAATACAGAAGAAGGGTCTTGGAGACGGTTCGGAACCTCCTGGCTGGCGGTAACCACGCAGAATGCAGGTCCCGCCTTCTAGAACTACAAAAACAGTTTCCAAACGAGGACGAGGTTCATAGGCTGCTGGAAGAAGTCCAGCTCGACGAAGTAAAGCAACGGCGCCTACAAGGTCTGGCAGAAGCGAGGAACCGCCTTGTGACCTCGCGCTTCGAAGAATCCATCGCGCTGCTCACGGATTTGGAAAAAGATTTTCCCAACGATGAAGAAATTCCCCGGTTACTTAAGATCGCTCGAGAAGACCAAGCAGAACAGTATAAACAAAAAGGAATCGTAGAGGCGCGGAATCTATTAGCCTCGCGGCGATACGAAGACTGCAACACGCACCTGGCCAGAATGCAGAAGCAGTTTCCCAACGATGCCGAGATTCTGGATCTTCTAAATGCCGTCCGGTTGGGTCAGGCCAAGCAGCGCAAGCTGGATGCCTTGATGAAGGCGCGGAATCTTCTTGCCGCAAGACACTACGATGAGTGTCTTGCGCTGCTTGCCGAATTGGCAAAGGATTTTCCAGAGGATGAAGAGGTTCCCAAACTCTTAAAAATCGCTTGCGAGGACCAAACGGAACAATGCAGGCTTAAGAGTTTGACAGAAGCAAAAAATCTTCTTGCCTTGGGGAGTTACGATGAAGCTGTCTCGTTGCTCACGAAATTGAATACCGAGTTTCCGGGAGTGCACGAGATCACGAAGCTGTTGGCGACGGCCGGCAAGGAGCAAGCTGAACAGCGGAAACAGCAAAGGCTTGCCGAGGGCAAGAAGCTACTGGCAGGGCAACGCTTCCTTGAAGCAATAGAATTGCTTGATAGTCTTCTGCCTGCGTATCCTAACGATGGTGCCATTCAAAAACTCCGAGCGCTGGTCAAGCGCGAGCAGGACAAGCAGGTGCGCCTCGATAAACTACAACGGGAATTGCAAAGCTTGAAAATTCAGGTTAGCGAAAAGAAATATTCCGATATCCTCGCCCGCGCCGGGATTCTCCAAGCCGAATTCCCGGGAGAGCCGGATGTCACCCGGCTCATCGATTTCGCCCGAGCTCAACAGACGCAAATCGAGAGCGAAACACGCCTGCGGAAAGTGATTGACGAAGTAAAGGGGCACGTCCGACTGAACCGGTTCACTGAAGCAATTCGTGCCGCTGGCGCAGGTCTGGAGGCCTTCCCGAACGATACAGAATTGCATTTTCTGCGCGAACAGGCGGAGAGCGAAGAGAAGAAACAACGCGCCCGCGGGCTGATCGAGCAAAGAATCCGAGGAATCAAATTTAAGATCAATCGCGAAGACCTCAGCGACGCGGTCCAATTGGCAAAAGAGACTCTCGCGACGACGGGACCCAACGCGGAAGTGACCCAACTCCTGAATTGTGCGCTGGTCGAAATTCAGGCCCGGGAGAAAAAGCGAGCGCAGGAGCAAAAACTCCAGGAAATACGGACCTTGATGGAATCTGGAGATGTGAACGCGGCCGCAGATACCCTCAGTGACTCCGTAACGATCGGGACCCTGGATGCGTATGACCCGCGGGTCCATCGGTTGTCACATGAAATCGACACGGCGAAAGCAGGCGCCATTGTTGCTACGGCCGCGGAGGCACCTTCCGAGCGGCCTCCGGCCAACCTCTCCATGGAATACGCCTTCCAACAGGCGAAGCCAGGAGAGCCCGAGCCGCCTCCAACAGACACAATCGGCCCCACGGCGACCAGTGAGTTGCAAGCATCATCGAGCCACCCGGTTGTTTCCCACCAACCCGTGGTGCCCTTGCTACCTCCTCTGACGTTTCACCCAATTGGGTCAGCGTCGGCCGCCGCAGCCCCGGCTCCTGCCTACGAAGCTTCTTCTGCCCCGCGTACGGCTCCGAGCCTTCCGGTCGCCCCTACGGTTCCACCTCCGCCCGCTGGCGTGCGGGAACGGGGAGCCCCAATCCTTCCTCTATCAAAGCCAACCCCCCGCGTATGGAACATCACACATCCCATCACACTCGCTTGGATTTTGCTTGGGCTGGTACTGGCCGTCTGGGCGGGGATCCATTTTCGTGCGACCAGGGTGACCATGGTGCGGACATCACCCGTTGTGCCAGTTTCGGTTCCCTTATTAGGGCCTGTGGTGCCACCACAGCCGAAGGTGGATCCCACTGAGGCCCAGCAGCGCAAGGCGATAGACGCTGCGGATGGGCTCGTCGTGTCCGGTGACTTGAAGGGGGCCCTTGTAGTGCTGAAAAACGCGGAGAAGCTGAATGGGCCGCTAAGTGCGGAAATCCGGCGCAAAGAGGCTACTATCGACGAGTCGATGCAAAATGCGTCTCTCGCCAAGCTGCGACGACAGGAAGAGATTCTGTGGCAACAAGCAACGAACGAAGCAGACAGGGCGGAATTCGACGCCGCAACGCAAGATCTTCGTAAAATCCTGGGCCTGGGCAGCGGCGGCGTCCGGCGCGCTGACGCACAAAGATATCTGGAGCAAGTGATCCCTCGGCGCCAAAACGAGGAAGAGTTGTACGACCAGGCGAAAACGAAGTCTCAAGCCAGTGATGTTCAGAACCTGAAAAGCGCCGCGACCCTTCTCGGTCAACTGATCGCCTTGAGTGGACCGCGAAAACCAGATGCCGAAGCGCTTCTGAATCGCGTGCATTCAACGCTGAACAATCTCATAGCTGACCTCGAAGCTTCTGCGCGCCAGAGCATTCAGCAGCGCAATTTCACGGCCGCGCGTCTGAAGGCTGATCAAATACGGGAAGCCGGGGGGGATCTGGCGCCACTTTACAGGGAAATTGACCAGGCCGAGCAGGCGGAAAAAGAGTTTCAGCAAATCCTTCGAGCATACAATTCAATTGACGCCAAGGATAGCAACGCCTTACAGAAATCCCGGGGAGAATTTGGGGCAATTGCGCGGGGAAATGGGTCGCGGGCCAGCGATGCACAGAACTACGTAAACGAAATCGATGGAAAATTGCTGGTGCTAAAACCGCCCCCGCCGCCCCCCCCCAAGCCGCCTCCGCCACCCGATGAAGCGATTCGAAGTGTGATTCAAAGCTTTGTCCAGGCATTTGAACATAAGGACCCCGCTGCCATGAAGCAAGTTTGGCCCACCATGCCGCCAAAAAAGTACACTGAGTACATAAGAGTGTTTGGCATGGCAAAAATAATAAACCTGCAGCTGTTGAATGAGACGCTGACCGTGAGTCCGGACGGCACAACAGCAGCATTCTCAGCTCAGGTAGACCAGCAGTTTACACCGAGGGATGGTGGTAAGAGCATGAGTCGAAGGGACGCCTGGGCGTTCCAGTTGGCTAAGCGGAATGGCAATTGGATCATCACCGACGCGCAGTGAAGCCAACGGCTCACAGCACATTTCGACCACTGAGGAGGAGCCGACTAGACTAGTTGCGCGGCGGACCTGTAGCGAAGTGCAGTTCGGCAGTAGTAGGGTAAAGGCAGGGGTCGTGTGGATCAAATTTGACGATTCGCAGCCGCGCATTGACAGGAGTGGCCCTGTCCAGTCCGCCGGTCTTGAATCTCCCCCCGACGGCAAGCGTCCCCGCATGGAATTGCCGGCTGACCTATACTGCAAGCAGCATAGTGGTTTGCCACACTCGAGGAGGTTCCATTTGTGGTAGTGAAGACTGAAAGTCGCGTTTGATGTATGCGGAAAGCGCAAGCTTGGCAGTCCAGAATTTGTCTCATAATAAGCTGCAGTTTATGGCAGTCGCTGTGAGCCAACAAATTAATTGGGGGCCACCTCCGCAGTTTCTTGGCCCCGGGCCAATCGGCTGGAGATAGCCTAGACAATTTCTGATGTTAACAAGAGGGCGCATTATTGGATCTCAAGGATCGAATGCTGGGCAGGGGAGTAGATACGGGGCGGTGAGCCGGAATTTGGATGTGTGGGGGTCCAAGCAAGGCCGTGTTTTCCGAGACGGTAGCTGTAACTTAAATAGCTTCTGCAAGCTGTCGGCGTAAATCCAATTTGGCGCCCGACGGAGCACCTGACCGGTTCATCCGGCTCTCATTACAATGCGCATCGTTTGCTCCTATGGTGGCACGGAAAAAGCCTTGGAGATAGCCGAGGCGGAATTCGTCCTGGGCCGGGCCCATGAGAATTCCCCGATTTTACTTGACTTGTCTCCCGACAAGAAAATCTCACGGGTGCATGCGAGGCTGTGGAGAGAGGACGACCGTTATTGGATTGAGGACCGTCAAAGTTTACATGGATCATTATTGAATAACACGGAAATCAAGGGAGCAGGCAAGCAGGAGATCAAAGCGGGAGACGTGATCGTCGTTGGGAGCACCACCGTGCGCGTGGAGTCTCTCGAAACCCGAGATGCGGTTGGAGGAACCAATTACCTCGAACTTGGCGCAAACCTCTCGTCGGACGAGCGACCAGGTGAAGTCGCGGTGAGCATCACACAAGATTTGGATGCCACTGACATCTACCCCGTGGTCGCGAAAGGTACCGGGGATGCAGGGGCCCATCGGCTGAAACTTCTTTTCGAACTTCCACTGCTCTTTGCGACGAAGACTCAATTGGCGGAGTTGTTGCCGATAATTGTGGACCATCTCGTCGAGCTTATCCCAAATGCAGAGAGTTGGGCGCTGGCACTGCGCGATCCCCAGACGAATGCGCTCCTCTTGAAGGCCTACCGCTCCCCGCGTAACCCGCATGTAAGCGAGACGCTCTCGCGCCGCGCCATGGTCGAAGGCAAGGCCTTCATCTGGAACCGGGCAATCACCGCGGACATTAGCGGCACCATGCTGCAAAGCGCGATCGTTACCGGCATGTATGCCCCGCTGCTCTGGCAGGGCGAAGCAATTGGAGTCATCTGTGCAGAATCGTGCAACCCCGACGGGCACTTTGTTGAAGAGGATTTGCGTCTTATCGTCTTCATGGCCCAGTATGCGGCAATGGCCGTCGGCAGCCACCGGCTGCAAGAACGACTTCGGCAAGAATCCGTTTTGAGCGCCAAATTGTTGCGGCAGTTTTCCCCCAAAGTTGCCGAAAGACTGCTTACCCACCGAGGGCGCCTCCGTCTGGGCGGTGAACGAAGTGAGGTAACGATTCTTAATTCGGACATCCGGGGTTTCACAAAGCTGACTGCCGAGATGGATCCAGACGATATCGTCGAGCTGCTGAACGATTACTTTGGCGTGCTCGTGCCAATCGTATTCTCCTGTCAAGGATCAATCGACAAGTTTATGGGGGATGCGCTCCTGGCCGTCTTTGGAAGTCCCGAACGTGATGACAAACAGCACGAACACGCTATTCTTGCTGCGTTCCAGATGCAAGAAGCTGTAGCAAAGGTGAATCAGAACCGCCGCGCGAGGGAACTACTGTGCGCCGAGGTCGGCATTGGAATTCACACCGGTGAAGTAGTACATGGATTTGTCGGAACGTCGGATCGCATGGAATTCACGGTGATTGGCGACGTTGTGAACAAGGCATCGCGTTATTGTGGGGGAGCTGCAGGAGGCGAGATCCTGATCAGTTCCGAAATGCACGAGAGGGTATGGCGATTAGTTCAAATTGACCGGGTTACGATTCAAACCAAACACGAGGGGAATTTCCTTGCTTATCGCGTGAAAGGGTTGAAGACACCCTGCGAGCCGGGAGGGCTGAAAACATGAACAGGGTGTTCGAGCCGATTGCCGGCTTGAACAGAACTGGGGGCCTGGGTTGAAACGCTAAGCGATAGCTTCGCAAGGGGACAGTGATGAGCGAGCACGCCTGTCTGCAGCTTGAAGTTGGATCACGGACTGATGTAGGACGCGTTCGTAGCAACAACGAAGATTCCTGCCGGGTGTTACCTTCGCTGAAGTTGTTCATCGTATCTGACGGCATGGGAGGTGAATCACACGGAGAAGTTGCCAGCACGATCGCGGGGGATGCCATAACCGCATACTGCTCTAACGTCTCCGGTGAGGAATCGGTCCCTTATTTGGACATTCGACGCTCAGATCTCTCCGAACAAACAAACCGCCTGGCGAGCGCTGTTCGTTTCGCCAATCGCAAAATCTACGAAGCTGCGGTCGGAAATCCACAGCTGAGGGGGATGGGGGCAACCGTGGTAGCTGCCTGGGTGGACGGTGCGCGGTTGAGCGTGGTTCATGTTGGAGATAGCCGAGCTTACCTGCTTCGTTCGGGGTTCTTGCGGCGGCTTACATCAGACCACACTTTAATCGCAGAACAGATCAAACGCGGACTTATCAAGCCTGAAGAAGCCCATTTAAGCAAGATGCAAAACGTCCTAATTCGCGCCTTGGGGGTTCAGCGAGAAGTCGAGTTAGACGCGACGGAGCATCTACTGCTAGATCAGGATATGGTGTTGCTGTGTACCGACGGACTGACAAACATGGTCACGGATTGGGAAATCACTTGCGCATTTCTCAAATATTCAGACGCGCAAGCTAGCGCGGACTATCTTGTGTCACTAGCAAACGAGCACGGCGGAGAAGACAATGTCAGCCTCATCGTTGTGCACATCACGGGAACTGGCTGAGCTGCGATCCCTCGGTCCCGCAGAACATCTACTCTCACTAGCTAGCGAGTTGTCCGCGTTCAAGATGGCGGTGTGTGCGCGGGCCCGCGGAGCCCGGCTCTAGCTAGCTTTAAGGATGAGCATGACACGATCGTCTTCGTCAGACCCTTTTGCGGAAAATTGCCCCACTTCGGAAAGGACAGTGTCCACGATTTGCCTTGCTGGTGCGGCTCTCTGGGCGTGAACGAGATTCACTAATCTTTGAAATCCAAACTGTTCGCCGTGAATGTCCATTGCTTCGGTGATTCCGTCCGTATAGGCCAATAATATATCCCCCGATCGTAGTTGAACCCGTCCACGCATATAGCTGGCGTGGGGGAGGACCCCTAGCACCATTCCGCCCTCGTCCAGTTTCACCGTTTCTCCGTCTGGGCGAATGACCGCAGGAGGCACATGTCCAGCATTTATGTAGTGCAGGGCGCGAAGACGCTCGTCTATTACTGCTACAAACATGCTCAGGAGTTTTTGCGCCCGGGTATCAAAGATGATCATGTCGTTGACCGAGCGGACGACATCCTCGAGGGCATGCACATGCGCCGCCAGCGCGTGGAGTGACGCCTGGAGATTAGCCATCATCAGCGCTGAGGCCACACCTTTGCCTTCCACATCGGCAATGACGGCGAGCAACGATTCCGGCTTAAGCCTCATAAAATCGTAATAGTCACCCCCAACCATCAAGGACGGCGTGTAGGCGACCCCAATCTCAATACCCTCGAGTTCCGGAAACTTCTCCGGCAACAAACCTCGTTGGACCGTTCGAGCGAGGGCCAAGTCGTTTTCTATCCGTTGCTTTTCGAGTATCTCCCGATGGAGTTGGGCCTTCTCCAACGCCATCGCCACATAGACCGAGAGGTGATCGAGGGACGTCTCGTCGGCAGCGCGGAAAGGCCCGCTGCTTCGGTTGAGCAACTCAAGCACCCCAGCGACCTCGCCATTCTTATTTCGAATTGGCATTGCAAGCAGTTCCCGTGTGTGGTATCCGAGATCTCGGTCCACAGTAGGATCGAAGCGTGGATCGGCGGAGGCATCTTCAGTCCTTACCGGCTCACCATTACGCGCCACCCAACCGGCGATGCCCCTACCGATGGGCCGCCGGATCTCGTATTTCTCCAACCCGAGTCCCTTGAGGGACCATATCTCATCGTGCTGGCGGTCCAAAAGGAAAACTGTGCCGCGATCGGCTCCGCAGAGGCGAGTTGAGAGCTGAAGAACAATATCAAGAAGGTCGGGGAGATCGAGCGTGGAATTCAAGAGCTTGGTCGCCTCAAGAATTGCCGAGAGATCTTGTATTGTTTGCTGTTGTTCCTCATGACTCAAGGCGACTGCAGCAATCTTGAAAAAGTTTTCAAGTGGAGATTGTAGATTGGCGGTGAGACTCTCCCCTCCAAACAGTTCTAGGATGCCCAGAATCTCTTCCTTGCCTGTTAATGGGCTGACCCATTGGTGTCCCGCACCCGCCCCTGCGTCGTATAGGGAAGCTTTCTCGCAATTTGCCTCGTGAGTGGGGGGAATCTCGCCGCTTTGGTGCCAAACTGTTGGCTCGCTATCCGCTGTTCGCCATAGGCGCGCCCCCAAAACTCCCGGAAACGCCTGTGCCACTTCCACCACTTGCTTCGCCAGTTCTTCAATTTGCACTGCAGGGGCTTTTGCAAGACGTATGAGTTGATTTGTGGACTCAGAATACTTCCTTTGGATTCCCGCGGGCATGGACGGATGCATTTTGTGTGCGCTCATGAATCACGACTGTCGCGTGCCAACTCCCGCCGTACCAAGCATGCTGTGGTCCTGTCCTCTTTTGAATTCGCGCCGCAGAGCGTGATGTGCCCATCGTGCGCCTCCGCGGTCAAGGATGTCAAGCGTGCTGCCTTTGGGGCCGCCGTTTCGGGGCGCGCGAGTGCTTGGACGTATGATGGGGAGTGCCGCCCGCGCCCAGCGCGTACGTAAAAGGACCCGTCAGAATTTAAATCAACCCGAACCAATCAGGAGGAACGGCACCTTCGGAAGAAGGATCTGCGAGTGGCTCCCTAACTTGGAGTTCAGTAATTTTTCAAGATTCACGAGAATTGTAGGCATCGTGGCAATAGGAAATCGCCGAGGTCTTGCTGTGCAAAGAATTAGTTGCATTTTGCCGTTACTAAGCGCATCGTTAGGCACCCTCAGAGACAAATTGGAAAACTCAATTTATGGCCTTCATCTTCAGTCAGTCGCAGGAGTTCCCCGAGTCGCGCGCGATTCTTGCGAGGGTGGCGATATCCGACAAATATTTTCTGGCGACGATTAACAATGAGCCGCTCGAGCCGCCGGAGGAGTGTTTGCTCATCGATGATCGGCCGCTCAATCTCGACTGCGCGCGGCAACTCGGGATGCGTACGGTCCATTTCCATAACGCGGCGCAGTTGCGCCAGGAGTTGGCGGCCAACGGGGTGAGTGAAGCCGGAGGATAGCAGGAGGCCAAGATGGAACTCGGCATGGTCGGGCTGGGGCGGATGGGCGCAAATATGACGGAGCGGCTGGTTCGCGGCGGGCATCGCGTCGTGGGTTATGATCGGGATGCGGCGGCGGTGGCGCGCGTTGTGTCGGCGGGGGCCGAGGGCGCCGATTCGTTGCCCACCTTGGCGGGGAAACTGGCGCGGCCGCGCGCGATTTGGATGATGGTTCCAGCCGGCGCGCCGGTGGACGAAACGATCGCTTCGCTTCTCCCGCACCTGGCGCAGGGCGACACCCTGATTGACGGCGGCAACAGCAATTACAAAGACTCGCTACGCCGCGCGGCAGATTTGAAGGCTCGCAGCTTCGCCTTCGTGGACGTCGGCACCAGCGGCGGGATTTGGGGGTTGAAGGAAGGCTATTCCATGATGGTCGGCGGGGAGAAGGCGGCGGTCGAGAAGCTTAAG
>Ga0187846_10002139_pt1 | contig 10939 bp, 16 predicted proteins | sample TC_taG_FD_161473 | JGI IMG/M metagenome (GOLD analysis project Ga0187846, IMG submission 161473) | Biofilm microbial communities from the roof of an iron ore cave, State of Minas Gerais, Brazil - TC_06 Biofilm (v2) | ecosystem: Environmental > Terrestrial > Deep subsurface > Cave > Wall biofilm... | reverse complement strand
TGCGTCACCTGGCCCGGGACCTGCTCGCGCGGGAACTGGAACCCGCCCATGCCGCGCATGCCCCGCGCCGCCTGCTCGACTTGGGCGAACAACCCCCGCGCCCGCTCGGGATCGCGCGTGAACCCGGGGTCCGCCATGCCGTACAGTTGCAGCGCCTTGAGCGCGTTGTCGTAGTTCTCCTGCTGGCGCCGCTGGCGCGCCGCCACGAGGGCGCCGGCGAGATGGCCAATCGCCTGCCCCCAGTCCGCATATGGGTGCGCGTGGCCGAACCATCCGCGCAGATCGGGCCGCTCAGGGACCCCGTCGAAGAAGACGCTCATCCCGCGCTCCTCACCCCGTCACGCCTGCTGTTCTTCCTGATGCCGCGCAACGTGATGTCGCCGGTGGCATGTCGCGCAGAGAATCGCGACGGTTCGCCGCAACTCTTCGTCCGGCAACGCCGCCCACCTCGCGTACATGAGACGGAGGTTCTTCTTGTGAATAATGCGATCGGCTTCCCCATCGTGATTGACGTGATGAAGATGCAATTTCCGTACGGGGAGAACGCTTGTCCCGCACCGAGCGCATGTCAAACCCAAGCGCCGCAGAACGACTTCCCGAAAGGCTTTCAAGTACGCCGCACGCTCTGATCGATGGCGGCGATACCACTCCAGTTTCCCCCGGCGGTCGCGATCCTCGTTGAACGCCGCGCGACACTTGGTAGAACAGAACCGCGCTCCACGTATGCTCTCGAAGGTCGCGCCACAGTATCTGCATGGGACATGCTGACGAAAGGTGCTACGACGGTACGCCGCTTTTTTCCGGCACGATCGCGAACAATATCTCTTGTCTGATCGACCGGTGATGTCTGTCCCACAGATGGCGCACTTCATCACCTGCAACGGGTGTTCACGCTGATAGACCGCTCGTTTGTACGCGCGGATTCTTGCTCTGTGTTTCGCTCGATACCGTCGATTTGCTTCACGGTTGTACATGTCTTTTTTACGCGCCCGCGAAGAGTCCCGCGTCCGCCGCCCCCGCCACGCCCTCGGCGAGTTGGCTGAACAGCGACGGCGCGTAATTGTAGGTCTGCGGGCGGAAGGCTTGCGTGACGATCGGCATGGCCGCGCCGGAGGCCTGCCACCGCCCCTGCTGCTGCCGGAGCCAGTCCTGATAGGCCGCCGACAGGTAGTTCTGCATCGTGGTCTGCTCCACGCCCCCGGTTCGACTCAGCAGGTCGGCGATACTGATGTTGGCCGGGATGGCGTTGAGTTCGGTCTGCGCTTCCGCGCCCGCGTACTCCGTGCCGAGTTCGCCCTCCGACCGCGCCAGCTGCTCGCTGTTGGCGAGCCCGATGTCCCCATACTGGTTCTTGAGCTGGGACATGGCCTGCTGCTCCTGCAGCTGCATCGCCCTCACGATGGCGGCCGTGGGTCCGGTCGCCGGCCCCGCACCGCCCTGCGCCAAGTTCTCCGCGAATCCGGACGCCATCGTTTGGGACGGGCTCAGCGGCGCCGCGATCGCGTACGGATACGCGGGCGCGGGTTGCCCGACCTGGCCCGTCAGGAAGTTCGCGCTCGTCGTCGCGAGGCCCTGAAGCTGGGGCGGCAGGTCCTGGAACGACTGGCTCGTCGGCACCTGCTGCGCGCCGAAGAGACCGCCGAACCACTCCACGCGCCCGAACCATCCGCGCCGATCTGGTCGGGGGATCGGGTGATCGAAGAATACGGTGCCCGGATTCATTAGTACAGCACTCCGTGCGCGCCTTCGTTCCCGAGATCAACCCCGCCCGCGAAACCGCCGGCCGCTCCGCCGCCCATGCCCGCAACGCTCCCCACCTGACCCGCCGACGGCCCTCCGGAAGACGTGCCAGCGGCACCGCCGACGTCGATCCCTCCTCCCGGTCCACCAGGAGTAGCACTTCCTCCGCCGCCGATCTGCGTGAGCGATGTCCCGATCGGTGCGACGGGCGGCGCGGTCGGCGCAATCGGCGCGGGCGGCGTGAACACCGTCGGGATCGGCGGGAGCGGCAGGAGCGAGTCGTACGCGTTCCCGGCCGCCGTCGTGATCGGCGGCGGTGCCTGCGGCGCGCCCGCGAACGAGTACCCGGCGAGCGCGTTGCCGGCGGGGAACAGCTGCTGGTAGAGTGACCACAGGTTCAGCGGCGTCGCGCCCGCGCCGGTGCCTGCACCGGCACCCGTCTGCCCCCACGGGTTGAACCCGTACCATGTCTGCTGCGAGTACGGCGCGAGCGACAACCCCTGCCCTTGCCCCGTCGGCGGCAGGAAGTAGGATCCGAACGGCGAGAACAAGCCGCCCGTCGGCCCGAATGGGTTGTACGGATTGTAGAGCTGGGTCGGGTCGGTAGACATTGGCTACGCCTCCGCCAGCAGGAAGTCCCGTCCCTGGTACGATCCCGCGTATTTCCAGCCGAGCAGCCGCTCCATCGCCGGACCGCGCGCCGCGAGGCAGGCAACATACGTGGCCCCGAGCGCGCGCGCCCACTCCTTCACCCGCTTGACCGCTTCCAGACGCACCGCCTTGGTCCTGAATCCCGGCGCCACGTACGCGAAGTGGACGATCGCGACCAGCTTCCGCGTTTTCGGATCGTTCCGCATCTCCGCGACGAGGAATCCTACGATCCCGGCCGCACCCGGCGCGCGCGCGACTAGCGTCAGGTACCGTCCGTCGGCGAACGTCCGGCAGAGGTGGACCTGAAGCCCTTCGGGACCGTCGAACCGGTCGGCCCACGGGTCCTCCGGCACTTCCCGCAGATAATCGAGCACGAGCGGCCACAGGCCCCGCACGCTCGTCTGCGGCGTCACGCGCTCGAGGGTCGTCACCGTAGCAGAGCCCACGAGAGTTTCGCCCCCGCCGGCGAAGCCGTGCCGAACGTCACCGTGAACGCCGTCGTCGTTTTGATCACCGCCAGCGTGGTCCCCCACGTCGCCTCGAGCGCGACCATGTACGACGTGTCCGGCTGCGCCACCGCGAACGTGATCACGACCGACCCCGAATTGGTCGGCACCGGGATGTTGGTCGCCAGCAGGCGCGAGATCGCGTCGGTGTTGATCCACCGCGCCGCGCGCTGCGTCCAGTCCTGGTCCTGGTTGAAGAACTGCAGGAGCGCGTTTCGGACGACGGGGTCCTGGACCTGCGTCACGTCCGGGTACTGCTTGTTCGGCGGGACGTTTGCGGGCATCCGTCACTTCTCCCCCCCCGGCTCGACCTCGAGCATCGCGGACTTGGCCTCCCAGTAGTTCGTGCCGAGGGCGTCGTCGATCTGGAAGCCGAAGTGCGTGGCCGTCTGCCCGAACCACGCGCCCACGCTGAGCGGGACGAAGTTCTGCTCCGGCGCCTGCCCCGCGACGATGATTTGCGTGGCCCCGTCCTCGCTCTTGATCAGCGACACCTGGAGCGTGCCCGCCGTTTGCGGCACGAACAGGATGTGGACGCGGTTGACCTGCTTCCGGATCGGCCATGGCGCGCCGAGATCCGACAATCCCGTCTGGACGTACGACCGGTAGGCGTTCCCGTCGTCCGTGTATTGCGGCGTCGTCGGCAACCGGTACACCTTGCCCGATGTCACCCCGCCCACGATGATCGCCGGCGCGGCCTGGCCGCCGGACTGGTCGTTGAACCGGTACGGGGAGGCGTTGAACCCGTACGTGGACTGCGCGAAGGTCCGGCTCACGGCGTACGTGTGCTCGCCCCCGCCGCCCCCCGACACGCCGCCGGGGATGTCCGAGAAATCGTACATCGTCCACGTGCGGTACTCCCAGTTGATCACGTACACGTTCCAGAGCGGCGCGGCCGCGGTCCACCCGACCGCCGGGACGAAGAGGATGTAGCGGTGCCCGCGCTGGTCCAGGAGCGCGAAACTGGCCGCGATGTTGGACGCCGACATGTTGGCGAAGATGTGCTTCCGGAGCGACTCGCCGCGGTTGCCGATGATCGGCTGGAGCGAGATCGTGTCGTACACGTACACGTTCTCGCGCCCGAGGAGCGCGATCCCGAACCCCGGGATCCGCTTGATCGTGCCCGTGGCCTGCGCCCCGACGCCGATCACCCGCGGGTCGAACTCGTAGAACAGCGGCGCGGGAATGGGCGTGAGCGTATAGATGCTGTCCTGCTTGAACATCACCGACACGAACCCGAAGTTGGCGCCGCCGATCACGGGATCGTTCCCGTCCACGATGTCGGCCGAGAGCGCGTCCCCGCTCGTCCACACGGTCCCGTTAAAGGAAGTCACTATTGCCGGTTGCGATGCCTTCGGCAATGAGGGTGCCGGTCGTGGTGGTGATGCCCACCACGTCTCCCTCCTCCATCGGCTCCACGGATACGATACGTACACGCTCACCCCGCGGCACAGCGGGCATGCCACATTCTTCCCACAGCAGATGCCGCTGCGCCATGAGACGGCGGGGCCGAATCATGCCCATCAGTCGAAGTCGGTCAATAATTCTGTCCACAGGCAAATCGTGCACCTTGGCCTTGATATGGCGACGACTGTGTTCGATGCCGCGCCGAGTGAGCGTCTCGTCCACAAACGACAGAATCGGACCCTCGTTTTGAACGAAACCCATCCTCGTGGTCTTCTTGCCGGGCGCGTTTGCGCCGCCACGGGCGGTTTTGCACACGTATCCCTCGCCGTCGAAGAGGCCAGCGAGATATCCGCCTTCCCATGACGTATCAGGTTCCCAGGGCGACCCGAGCCACTGGATCACCATGCCGGTTTCCAGATCATGGGCCGTGACCCACGATGCGTGACCATGTCCGCGACGACCGGACCCGGTGGACACCACGTACCACTTGTGGTCCTCGCTCGTGACAAGCGACGCGCCGTTCGAGAGCGTGACACGCACGCGCTTAGCCCGAAACCGACGCATCGCGAGGACGGATGCCGTCCGGAACTTCCGCTTCTGCGTTCTTGTGCCGTCTCTGTCAAAACCGATCACGCGGGTCCCAACCGTCATGTCTGCGGCGCGGACCCACAGAAGATCGTCGGTCAGCACGCGCGCGTCCGGATCGAGACACCACTGTGCCTTGTACACGTCGCTGATGCCCGCGCTCGACACCACGTTGTAGAGGAGCAGGTGGTTTCCGAATCCGACGATCGCGCGAGCGGTCTGCGGCGATCCCGCCGGGAGCGCGAGGTAGGTCGCCGCGACCGCGTCCCAGTACCAAAACCCCACGCCGTTCACGATGTAGTGCTTGAACTGGAACGTCTCCCCCTGCGCCGGCGACAGCGGCGCGGCCGCGTACCCCGCGGGCGTCCGGTCGGTGAGCGTGAGCGCGACCTCGTCGAACGTGTACACGTGCGTGGTCGTCGCGACGATGATCCAGCGGTGCTGGTTCACGTCCACGAAGTCCTGGACGAGCTGGGGGACGCCCGCGATGCCGGAGAAGAAACTCGCCAGCCCCTGCCGTTTCTTCACTGTCTGGCTGTCGATGTCGACGTTGAGGCCGCTCTGGAATTGGTACTCCAGCCGGTCGCGACCCGACATGCGGCCGAGGAACTGGGGGTCCAGCTCCTTGTTCATCCCGTACTGCCCAAGCGGGGCGACGGTGACGATCGTCATCCTACGCCGGCGCCTCCTTCTTGCGCAGGCCGTCTTTGATCTCGTCCAGGTAGTCCTCGAGCGCGCACCGCCAATGCGAGATCTCCGCCGGGAGCCGGAGCGCCTCGCCAGCGAACATCTTGCGGAGCCACTGGAAGTCGCTCTCGAACAGCGCCACCTGCTCCGGTTCCTCCTGGAACGCGACGATCAGCCGACCCCAGACGCGCGCGTCCTTGCCGTCCAGGCCGCCCGGGTACGTCATGCGCACCGCGCTCTGAAGGAGGTTGCACGTGACCTTGACCGCCATCTCTTTGCGCGTATACGTTTCCCCGTCCGTCCCGCGAAGGTTCTGCGGGACGAATTGATACCTCGGCGTGGCGAGTCGCAGAACAACGGTCGCCACTACTGCCCTGGTTTCCACCGCTTCCCGCGCGCGTTTCGCTTCTCCCATCGCCCTCCCTCCGACCGAATCGCATCCCGGTCGTCTACCATGAACGGGATCATGATTCCGCTCGTTCTCGACTTCCTTGGTTCGGGCATTCCCAGTCTCCTGCTACATTTCGACAACCACAATGGAATCAGAGGTCAACGTCAACGTCCCGCCTTGGAGTGAGGCGTATCCCAAGACAAAATTGTACGCTGTGCCTACAGTAAGACCAGTAACAATACCGATCGCAGAGAACGGGAAAGGCTGGTTCGCCGCGCTTGATGTACCTGCCGACGAGTTGCCAAATGCCGTGAAGCCGGTCAGGGCTCCATTGTTCGCGGGGATAGATCCCGTCCCCCAATAGATTTGGAATGAGCCTTGGTTGCCGCTGGTGGCGACCGACGCATAGCCGGAAGCCAACACAGCGACTATGCCGCTACGTTTCGGCGTCAATCCTACCCCTTGGCCAGAACTTACCTGGGACGTGCTGGTAGTAGTTACACCGGGTGAAGCAGATGTAGAGGCATTAGTGTTTGAACCTGTGTAGACTTTTAGCCATGCCGCCGATCCGGGGCTGTAAATGTCGAACTGTTTGTTCGTATCGTCCAAGACGAAGGGAGCATAACCAGCAACAGAAGTCGATGGGGTACCGGTTGGCGTTCCGGCCATGGTAGGAAGATACGGCAGGCCGTTCGGCGCCGATAGTGAGATAGGACCTTCCAATCCCAACAGTAAACCAGAATACGACGATCCGGTTTGCGCGAATCCAACCCTTACAAAATTACTACCATCAATGCCAATCAAGTAGATATCTTGCGCGTTGCCGCCATCTCGACCGATAATAACCCCGCTCCCACCAACGATACCGTTCGGCAGCCGTAAAATGCCGCTCTGCGCCGGGTTCGTGCCGATGGCGACGGTAGTCATTCCCTGGAGGATACCCCCCGATGTGAGCCGCATGAGTTCCGTCCAGGTGATCGGGTTCGCGGCCGCCGCCGTGTAGAGCCACCGGAAGTACGGGCCGGAGAGTTCCTCCGTGAAGGCCAGCGACGCCTTCGTCGTGTCGTCGCGCGTCCACACGACCGGCGCGCCGGATCCCCACGCGTTCTGCGCTAGCCACGCGTCGTCGTTGTTGACCTGGTTCTGCCGCCACCCGGTCGACGGCGCCCCGCTCGACCCCGCGACCGGCGCGAGCGTGGCGAGGATCCCGCCCGTCGCGGACGGGGTCGCGAGTGTCGTCTTGTCCGGCCGCGCGATCGTGGAGGGAAAGACGCTCTCAAGGGTGTTATCTGCGGGCAGCGTTACGACCCAGGAAAAGGGCGATGTCACTCATCAACCCCCGGAATTCGGCGCTTTCGGCTGCTTCCGCCGCGGGTCGCCCGGCGCGAGCACGTTCATCGGGTCGTCGGGGTCGGGCGCGGCCTGCGCGCGCTTTCGCCGGGACTGATTCCCGTTGACCTGCGGCCCGATCGGCGACCGCTTCTTGAACGGCGTCGACCGGCGCGACGTGTTGCCTGACGTGGACGTGTAGCTGTACCCGTTCATGTGCTCGTCTTTCCGCGCTTCGTCCGCATCGCGCCCTTGCCGTGGTGCGTCTTGAACGGAAGCGTGTGGTGGGACGAGTTCCCGGACGAGGACGTGTGCACGTACTCGCCTTTCGCCCCGACTTCGCCCTTCGCGCGGTTCCCGTAGCGGTCGTCCATCCCGACCAACCCGGCCTCGCGGCGCGTGTCGCGCGAATCGTCTCCCCTGACGTGCCTAGCGTGCCGCATGCGCTTCCCTCCTTCTCAGTTCCAGAGCAATGTCACGTACGTGCCGCCGAACGACGGCGTGGTGCCACCCGCCGTCAGGACCACCTGGACGATCGATCCGAGGATCCCCGCGGCGGATACGTTCGCGGTGTTCTGCACCGCCGGGCCGACCATGATCTCCTGGATGCACGCCGTGGCCGTGCAGTTCGCCGACACGAGCGCGTTGGGCGCGACATACTGCGCCTGCCCCTGCGGGTCCTTGAGCTTGACCGCGCAGTTGAGCGTGGGCGTCGTGCCGGATACGGTCCCGGTGACGGTCAGGAAACACGCGACGGATCGCACGCCCGGTGGTACCGTGATGTCCGCGGACGTGGTCGTGGCCGTGATCGTTGCGTTCGTCTGCACCAGCACGGTCGGGTAGACCGGCTGGTACACGATGCCGACGTTCTGGGCGACCGCAGGCGGTAGCACCACGCGTACGCCGACCGCCGCAATCAGAAGACCGAGAACGACGAACCCAAGCCCCCGCAGAAGCCTCACGTTTGCGCCTCCTATCCCGGCTCGATCATCCCGGCCGGCACGCCTTGTTCGCCCATGGCCAACTCCGCGATCGCCGCGACGGCGGTCTGGAACGCCTCGTCCCGGTACGGCGTGAACCGCTTCGCCTTCGCGTCGTCCCCGAGCATGATCGCTCCCTGCACGCACATCTCCCACAGAACGAGATCCGGGATGGTGAGCGAGAACCAGCTCGTCTGCGGGGGCGACTGCGCCGCGACGAGGTCGAGGAAGAAGAGGAGCTGGTCCACGTTCATCAGGTACGCCTTGTCCGGCGTCGGCCAGTACCAGTACCCCGGCCCCGCCTGGAACGGCGCGCCCGGCGTGCCCGCCCCGAGATCGGTGAGCGGCGACCCCGCGCTTGTCACGGCCACCACGTTCTCCTGCCCCGCCGCGGCGCCGCGGTACAGGTTGTACTGCGTCGCGCCCGTCACGGTCCCGACCGTCGCCGTGACCGCGCCTCCGCCGCCGACGGTGATGCTCTGCTCCGGGCTCGCCACGGTCTCGATCCCCGCGACGACCGCGGTCGCCACGTAATAGAACGTGCCGACGAGCGTCCCGCCGGAGCCTTGTCCCAAGACGAGCGATGCCGGCCCGGGCGAGACCGGGGTCGCGTAGAAGATGCTGTAATCCTGCGGCAACCCCGTGTTCAGCGCGTTGTTGGTGAGGAACTGCTCCAGCTGCCACTTCTGCCGCGCCTTGTCGTGCGGCATGTAGTTGAGCCGCTGGCCGGCGTTCTGGAGCGTGATCAATGTCTGCCACGGGATCGTGATCTCGCGCGTCGCCCGGTACCGGCCGGGCGGGCCGGGCGGCAAGAGGTTGTAGACCTGCTGGAACGGCGTGAGCGTCGGCTGGTACGTGAACGTCTGGTAGGGCGTGAGCAGTTTACGCTCGAGCTTGTGGACCGTGTTGTTGAACAGGAGCGGGAAAAAGGTCGCGGTAACGTCGGTGCCGGTGCCGTCCATCACCGTCGGACGGTTCAGCGCAATCTTAGCCTCCAGAATCAGGTCGTCGATGCTGGCGATCGGCGTCCACCGTCGGAATCAGATCGCAGCCGGCACGATGACCACCGTCGGCGCGGCGCTGTAGGTGAAGATGATGCCGTCGCCCGCGTCGAGGTACGCGGCGCCAGCTTGGCTCAGGCCGAGGATCGCCGTGTTGATGGCGTTCCGGACGACTTGGACGAACGGCGTCGTGAGCGTGCCGCCGGTCCAATACACGTCGATCGGATAACCCGCAGTGTTCGTGAACGCCGTCCCGCTCGCCGGCACGGTCATCGCCGACGCGTTCGGCGCGGGCGGCGTGATGCCGATGATCACCCACTTCGCCGCTACGGTCCCGCTGGCGTACCCGCCCGAGTAGCAGTACCACACGTATCCGGTGTTGCAGAGCACGATGTCGCCGAGATTGCCCTGCACGTTCCCGTTCGGGTTCGCGAACGCGACCGAGGGGATGGACTGGAGGATGCCCGGCGTGAACGTCCCGCGCTCGTTGGCGTGGAGCCGCCACGCGTAGTCCCGCAGGAGCGCCTTGAGGGGCCCCCATCTCCCCCGGATCGGCCTGATTCTCGGTCCGAAAGGTCCTTTCATCGGATTCCCCTCCCGCCTACGGTATGGTGATCGTGAACGTCGTCCCCGGCGGCGATACGATGGTGCCGCGCACGGTCATCTCCAACGGGTCGCCCGGGTCGAGTCCGAACTCGAGCACGTTCGGGTCCTGCGGCGCGGCGGTGATTATGGTCGCCGCTTCGGCGTTGCCGGGCCCTTGCTGGCTCGCGAACGCTTCGATCTGCTGCACGTTCGTGACCACGAACGTCCACGTGCCCATGCCCGATCGTCTCCGTCCGCGCCCGGCGCGATCCCGACTAGTATCCGATGGTCGTCCACTGCATCGAGTCGGTGCTCGTCCCGTTGAGCACGAATGTCGTCGTGGTCTTCGCGCCCACGCCCACGGCGGCCGTCGCGGTGCCATCGAGCACGAGCACGTTGTAGCTCGTCGCACTCGTGTACGGCACCGGGAGCGTGACCGTCACCGTGCCCGCCACGAGCGCCGCGGTGCCCTGCTGGATGATCACCGTGCCGAACACGCCGGGGATCGCCGGGCGGCTGTCGTACATGTTGAACGCGACCCCCTGCGGCGACGCGAACGGGAGCGCGCCTACGCCGCCCGAGATCGGACGCCGCGTGCGGAGCCATTCCAGGAACTCGCGCTCAAAGTCGGCGTTGAACTCGCGCCTGAGCACCTCGCCCAAGGTCGGCGTGCGCCTCCGGAACAACGGCAGTCGAAGCATTTGTCATGCCCCCTTTTTCCGCGTGTGTTTCATCATCCCGTCCCGCCGGTGGCGGGCGTCGTGCGATTCCGCGCGATCTTCGTGCCCCGCGCCCGCGCCGCTGTGGCCGTGCTGGATCACGTGCCCCTTGCCCTCGCTCTGGGCCGTCCGGAGCGCCTTGCGGAACTGCTCCGGATGGTTCTTCTTGAACCCGTAGATCGCGCCCGGACCGTACTTCTTCTCGAGCTTCTGGGTCAGGTGCGCGGGGTACGGCATTCTACTGCGCCCGCTGGAGTCCCGACCGCGAGCTGGTCGGCTTGATCAGTTTGGTCGTGATCGGCTTGCGCGGCTCCAACTGCTCGTGCGCGTCCACGCGATCCAATCCCGTCACGTCCCC
>Ga0187846_10002138_pt1 | contig 10941 bp, 11 predicted proteins | sample TC_taG_FD_161473 | JGI IMG/M metagenome (GOLD analysis project Ga0187846, IMG submission 161473) | Biofilm microbial communities from the roof of an iron ore cave, State of Minas Gerais, Brazil - TC_06 Biofilm (v2) | ecosystem: Environmental > Terrestrial > Deep subsurface > Cave > Wall biofilm... | reverse complement strand
GCGGCACAGCGTTCGCAACGGGCTGCGCCGCGTCCGTCGGCATCCCGAGCTGGCCCGCGGGTTCCTCAAGCACACCGGCCTTTTTTGATGCTCTATCTATCACTGTATTATGAAAACATCATTAAGATTCATCGCCCCACATCCCAGGCAAGACCGAGAGTCGCTGCCGCTACCTCTCGACCGCTTGGACGACAAGCGTCCAGGCGTTGATAGTGGACCAGTTGAAATAGATGAGAATAGTCACGACAAGCCAGTAGAGCCCTCCATAACGCCCAAGCAGCAGACTGATCCCGGCGATGGGGACGGCAACCGTCCCGATGTGGAAGATGGCGATCCGCGCCCCCCAGCGAGCCTTACGGCCGCGCGGGATTCCTCTGATCGTCTGCGTGTGCAAGAATACACTCACCCCCGCGATGATAGCGCCCAACACGATCAGCTCGGAGCCTAATACTGGACGATTCTGGCCGGGAATGAGGAGGATGATCGAAAGGACCAGCAGACTGAGCAATTGTCCGAGGACCTCTCGGGCACGACCTAAGTGTTCGGCGGTCCCGATGATCCGCTTCAAGTTGATGGACAGTCCGACGAACAGCAGGCCGGTCAGGGCCGCGCTCGCGGCCGACACCGCACCGAAGAGCACCTGCCACGCATCAGACCGATACGCGATGTCCATGCCAGGCACCCCGTGAGACCGGCCGGAGCTCTGCCAGGCCGGTTTTCACGTTATTGGGAACTACGTACGAGGGAGCTCTGTATTGACCTGCTAGGCTATAGTGGATACGAGCCGCTCGGGCCGAGGACCGCCAGGGCGACCCGAGGCGGGCTGATCGGGGCCGGTCGCGAAGAAGCGGCGCGCGAAGACCGATGCGAAGTTCGGAAAGGAGTGGGAGATGAGCGCGGTGCGGGTACTGGTTGGTACGCGCAAGGGGGCATTCGTCCTGACGTCCGACGGGAAGCGCAGCCGATGGGATGTCGGCGGCCCCCACTTTGCCGGCTGGGAGATCTACCACGTCAAGGGGTCCCCCGCCGACCCGAACCGGCTGTATGCGTCACAGTCCAGCGGCTGGTTTGGGCAGCAGATCCAGCGCTCCAACGACGGAGGCAAGACGTGGGAACCGGTCGGCAACCAGTTCGTGTACGACGGCGTCCCCGGTAGTCATCAGTGGTACGACGGGACGCAGCACCCCTGGGAGTTCAAACGAGCCTGGCATCTCGAGCCGTCGTTGACCGATCCGGACACCGTCTACGCCGGCGTGGAAGACGCCGCCTTGTTCCGTTCGACCGACGGCGGACGTACGTGGCAGGAGCTCCCCGGGCTGCGCGGCCACGGGTCGGGTCCCTTCTGGCAGCCGGGCGCCGGCGGGCTGTGCCTGCACACGATCCTCCTTGATCCGGTCGATCCGAAGCGGATCTTTATCGCCATCTCGGCCGCGGGCGTGTTCCGGACAGACGACGCGGGGAAAACGTGGCGCCCGGCGAACCGCGGCCTGCGGTCGGAGGGCATCCCCGATCCGAAAGCCGAGGTCGGCCACTGCGTGCACCGGATTGCGATGCACCGGTCGCGGCCTCGCGTGCTCTTCATGCAGAAGCACTGGGACGTCATGCGCAGCGACGACGCCGGCGAATCGTGGCACGAGGTCAGCGGGAACCTGCCCAGCGACTTCGGGTTCGCGATCGACGTGCACGCGCACGAGCCGAATACTGTCTACGTCATCCCAATCAAGAGCGACTCCGAGCATTTCCCGCCCGAGGGGAAGCTGCGTGTGTATCGCAGCCGGACAGGCGGAAACGAGTGGGAGGCGCTCACGAAGGGCCTGCCGCAGCGAAACTGCTACGTCAATATCTTGCGCGACGCGATGGCCGTCGACGCGCTCGATGACTGCGGCGTGTACTTCGGTACGAGCGGCGGGCAGGTATACGCATCGGCCGACGCCGGGGATAACTGGGCGCCCATCGTCCGCGATCTTCCGGGCGTGCTGTCCGTCGAGGTGCAGACGCTGCCGTGATCCGCGTCGTCCTCCCGGCACACCTGCGCAGGCTCGCCCAGGTCGACGGCGAGGTGACGCTCCAGGTCGACGGCGGGGTCACGCAGCGCTCCGTGCTCGACGCGCTCGAGGCCCGCTATCCGGTGCTCCGTGGCACGATCCGCGATCACCTGACCCAGCGGCGCCGCGCGTTCGTACGGTTCTTTGCCTGCGCACGGGACCTATCCCATGAACTGCCGGATACCCCGCTGCCCGACGAAGTCGCGACCGGGGCCGAGCCCTTTCTGGTCGTGGGAGCCATGGCGGGCGGCTAGCCCCAGCGCTGGCCGCGATTGCAGAGGGAGGGAGACGGTGGACGAGACTCGCGAGGCCGTTCAGCGTGAACCCGATGGACGCTCTTCATCATGCATCGGCGGGAGCGAAACGGGTGCAGGTTTTTTCTCAGCGCTGCTGTTCGTGCTCCTGGCCGCTGCCGCGGGAGCGGCGGGCAGCGCCGCCCACCTGAGCGCCGTCATCCACACCACTGCGGGGAACCTGAGATGCGAGTTGTTCCCCGACAAGGCTCCCCACACCGTCGCCAATTTCGTCGGCCTGGCCACGGGCAAAAAGGACTGGACCAATCCTCGTACCGGCAAGATCGAGCATAACCGCCCCTTTTATGATGGGGTCATTTTCCATCGTGTCATCCCGGGGTTCATGATCCAGGGAGGCGACCCGCTGGGGACCGGCACGGGGGGCCCCGGCTATACATTCGACGATGAACTGCGCCCGGATCTGCTTTTTGACCGCCCGGGGCGCCTCGCCATGGCGAATGCCGGCCCGAACACGAACGGCTCACAATTCTTCATCACCGAAGAAGCCCAACCTGGTTTGAATCCCTGTTTCGATGAAGGGGGTTGCCAGCGCGGATTCCGCCTGATTCCAAAGGGCACCGGCTATACCATCTTTGGTCAGTGTGACGACAACTCTGTGGAGCTGGTAAAAAAGATCGCGCGCATGCCGCGCGACCAAAGTGCAGGGGACCGGCCGCTGAATCCGGTCAGGATTACGCACATCGACATCATCAGCACCAACCGGCCGTGATTCCCGTACCGGGGCTCACGGTCGGGTGATATCGGCCTAAAGGCCCTTGAAGAGATGAAGGGAATTGCGCGGCAGCGGCGAAGAACCTAGGTGGGCGTTTTGTAGCACGCCGACACTGGTGAAGGAGGACGTGGATGCGCACGCTGGTGGCAGTTGTGATTGGGCTGGCGCTCGGTCTCCTGACTACGGCAGCGTTTGCGTGTAACGACCCCGCGTACGACACGCTCAAGACACCGCCGCCGCAGGTTCAGGTGCCGCCGCCGGACGCTCAAACCTAAGGTCTGCGACCGGCGGGTATAAATGTTTCGGCCGGGGGAATTCCCCGGCCGTTTGCTTTGGCGGTCGCTGCGGAGGGCTGCGCGGCTGCCACATCGAGTACCACCACTGGGGCTCGCCGCGGGCATCTACTGACGCATTTCTTTCTCCCAGGTCTAAGACGACCTTGCTGTGGGCATGCATCGGTCGAATCCCCCGTAGGTGGGGGATTCGGTCGATTTGCCTAGGGATCTATCTGAGGAAGGGAGAGACGACCAGTGACGAAGAGCCGAGCAGTGGGCATGATGGCGATCGTGCTTGCTGCGGCGATGCTGTCGCTCGCAGCAGACCGGGTCACTGCCCTCACGAAGTTTTTCACACCCGCGGGCACGAAGGTCGGTCTGGCGTTTTTGGACCCGGTAGATACAAGCAAGGTCAAGCCTGGCAACCACATACGGTTCAGGATCGACGCGAACACGAAGATTAAGGGGCGTATCGTGATTCACAAGGGAGGTAGGCTCACGGGGACCGTCACCAAGGTTGGACACCGGTTCCTCCTGCGTTCGGGATATGTCACCATCAGCCGGTTGGCCGTGACCACGGTGGACGGGAGGACGGTAAGCCTGAACGATGTACGCGTCAAGGCTCCGCTCTTTCACCGCGACATCCGGGTTCGCCCGGGGACGCACGTCAAGGACACGACGAAAAAGGACGTGACGGTCGTCGTCCACTAGCGATCGGCAGGAAAGGCGCGGCGACCACGGGAAGGGGGGGAGGGGTAGGAACAATTCCGGTCTGGGCGGCACGGCTGCCGAGGTCGGCTCGTGGGGACGCGTGTTCTTCAGTCCTGGAGCGGTGGCAAGGATAGCTGCCTGGCGCTTGCCGAGCTGCTGGCCGACGCCACGCGATCGGTGGCGGCGCTGCTCACGACGGTCACCGAAGGGTACGACAGGGTAAGCATGCACGGCGTTCGCCGTGCATTGCTCTATCAGCAGGTCGATGCGCTGGGACTTCCTCTCCACGTTGTGTACATCCCGCAGCACGCCAGCAACAGCCTCTACGAGGCGCGGATGGAGGCGGCGTTTGAGCGGTTTCACGCGGACGGCGTGACCGCGATCGCATTTGGCGATCTCTTCCTCCAGGATATCCGCCGCTACCGGGAACAGTGGCTGGCCCGCACGGGGATGACGCCGATCTTTCCGCTCTGGCACTGCGACACCGGCGACCTGGCCCGCCGGTTCATCGATCAGGGATTCAAAGCCGTCATCACGTGTGTGGACACCCGCGTGCTCGATCGCTCATACGCCGGCAGGGCCTTCGACCATGCGCTGCTCGCGGATCTTCCTCCGACCGTCGACCCGTGCGGGGAGAACGGAGAGTTTCACACCTTTGTCTTCGGCGGGCCGATCTTCCAACGGGAGATCCCCCTCAGGCGCGGGGATGTCGTGCAGCGCGATGCGTGGTGCTTCTGCGACCTCGTGCCGGCATGACGTGCGAGGCTTTTGTGACACCCTGGTGACACGCGCGTGAAGTACGGCGCGCATGATAGCGCGTGAGAGACGCTGTCGGTTGAAGGAGGTGGTTCGATGCGTAGGTCGACGCGTTCCCTGGTCGCGGTGCTCACGGCTGTCATGGTGTGGGTCGGGCTCGCCGCAGGCGGCCACGCCGGCACGGCATACACGGTCGAGACGGCGATCATCACGATCGGGAACATCAAGACACCGGTCCTGACGGATGCGAATGGGAGGACGCTCTACTACTTCATGCTCGATACGACGGCCAGGAGCGTGTGCACGAGCGATTGCGCCAAACTGTGGCCGCCGTTGTTGAGCGCTTTGGCGCCCGCGGTGGCAGCAAAGCTGCCAGGCGCGCTGACCGTCGTGCAGACTTCGAACGGCGCCCAGGTGGCGTACAACGGTCACCTGCTCTACACGTACTCCGGAGATGACGCGACGGGCCAGGCGAATGGCCAGGGCATTGGCGGGAAATGGTGGGTCGCCACCATTGACCTCAAACCGGCGTCTGTGCCCTCGGCTCCCGCTCCACCAAGCGTGAGCGCCGGAGGCGAAGGAGGGAAAGGCGGGGGAATGGGCGGGGGGTATTAAATACGCGGGTCGCCTGCGGCCCCTTCTGGGCCGGACCCATGTACGTTTCTAGTGGCCGGTGGCCCGGAGAATTCCGCTGCGCGTAAAGGTCCGTTGTGCTAATCCTGGCTAGGTCGCTCCTCCTCTGAGGCAGTCTGAACGCGGGAAGTCGGGGGTATGTTCCCCGACGGGCGTCCCCGCGCTGACTCGAGCGCTCAGGGGTGAGAGCAATCGAGGCATCTCCCGAGGATAGGCCGAGGACAACATTCTGGTCCTGGATCAGCGGGCCGCTCCTGGCCGTTGCCGCAGCGGCTGCCATAGAATTGCTGTCTCAAGGCGTGTTCACAATCCCCAATCCTCCCGCCGTCCTTATTTTGATCGTCGTATTCGCGGCGTTCATCGGAGGACTGAGCTCCGGGCTTGTCGCCGCCCTTGTTGCGTGGGTATATTTTGCGCTTACATTCTCGATCCCCGATCAACCCTTTCAATTCACCGATGAGAACCTCACACGCGTCGTCCTGTGGGCGGTGACGACCCCGCTCACGGCGATTATGGTGGGTGTCTTGAAACGCCGTGCGGAGCGCGGCGTCGAGGCTTCGCATGAGAATGCCGTCCTGACCGCCCAGGCTGCCGAGCAACAGGCGCAGGAGGGCCTGGACGAATCCGAAGCCCGGTACCGCGATCTCTTCGCGGGCGTCCCCGTTGGTCTTTGCCGAACAACGCCCGCGGGGCAAATTCTGGATGCGAATGCCGCGTTGGTGCGCGTCTTGGGGTTCCCGGATCGGGACACACTCCTGGCGAGAAATATCGCCGACTTGTACTTTGATCCACAAGAACGGGCGCGGAGGGCTACCCAGGTTTCGCGGGAAGGCCATGCGAGGTTCGAGGCGTACCAGATGCGCAGGTACGACGGGACACCCGTTTGGGTGGAGACGAGCGGGCGGGCGACCTACGATTCCGAAGGGCGTGTGCTGTACTTTGACGGAGTCATCTTGGACGTCACCGACCGGAAGCGCGAAGAGGAGACGCACAATCGCTGGGCGGCCATCGTGGAATCGTCCGACGACGCTATTTTCGGGGCAGCCCCCGATGGCATCATTCAGAGCTGGAACACCGGCGCGGAGAGGATCTACGGGTATACGGCAGGGGAAGTGATCGGCCGGCCTGTATCTCTCCTGGCGCCTCCCGACCTTCGTGACGAGATCCCACGCATCCTCGAGCGCCTCCGGCGCGGCGAACGGATCCAAAACGTCCATACGGTTCGGGTGCGCAAGGACGGGAGCCGGGTCGATCTCGCAGTCACGATCTCGCCCATCAGGGACGCGGCGGGGAAGATCATCGGCGCCTCCACGGTCGCTCGCGACATCACCGCGCACAAGCGGGACGAGGAGGCGCTCCGCAAAAGCGAGGAGCGCTATCGCGGTCTCTTCAACGGCATTCCGGTGGGTCTGTACCGTGCCACCGTTGGAGGCGAGATCGTGGAGGCCAATCCGGCATTCCTGAGAATGCTGGGATGCCCGGACCTCGCAACCCTGCGCGCGCTCGATGCCAAGGATCTCTACGTCGATCCCGAAGTGCGGCAGCAGTGGGTCGCCGCGTTGCAGAAGGAAGGCGTCGTGAGCGGCTTCGAGAGCCGGCTGCGCCGAATCGACGGATCGGTGATTTGGGTGATGGCCAGCGCCCGTATTGTCCACGAGCCTTCCGGCGGGGGATCACACATCGAAGGAGCGGTAGAGGACATCACCGAGCGCAGGCAGGGTCAAGAGGCCGTCGCCAGGGCTCGAGAAGCCGATCGGGCGAGTCAAGCCAAGAGCGAATTCTTGTCCCGCATGAGCCACGAGCTGCGCACTCCCCTGAACGCCATCCTCGGCTTCGGCCAGCTGCTGCAGATGGACTCCCTCAGCTCGAAGCAGCACGAGCACGTCGAGGACATCCTCACGGGAGGGCGCCACCTCCTGGAACTGATCAACGAGGTGCTGGATATCACGCGCATTGAAGCGGGCCGGCTGGCGGTCTCGCTTGAGCCGGTCTCAGTGCGAGAGATCGTCGAAGAAGGCCTCAACTTGATCGAACCTCTCGCTATTCAGGGGAATGTTCAGCTCGAGGATGTAACGGCCGGGTTGCCCGAACACTTCGTCGTGGCAGACCGGCAGCGGCTCAAGCAGGTCCTCCTGAACCTTCTCTCCAACGCGGTCAAGTACAACCGGAAGGAGGGCCTGGTCGCGCTGTCCTGCGAGGTTATGCCGGAAGGTCGGCTGCGGATCAAGGTCAGCGACACCGGCCCGGGGATCGCCCCGGAAAAGCTGGAACGCCTCTTTGTTCCCTTCGAACGCCTGGGGGCCGAGCAGACTTCGGTCGAAGGCACCGGCCTCGGCTTGGCCCTCTCCAAACGCCTGGTTGAGGCGATGGGAGGGACACTCGGCGTTGACAGCATCGTGGACCGTGGGAGCAGTTTCTGGGTCGAACTGGCTGTGGCCGAAGGCCCGGTACAACCAGAAGGTCAGGCTCTGCCCGAACTGACCGAGCCCCAACCGTCGCAAACAGTCGGGACCGTCCTCTATATCGAAGACAACTTATCCAATCTCAAACTCGTCCAGAATTTGATGGCGCTTCGACCCGGCGTGAAGATCATTCCGGCCATGCAGGGACGCTTGGGTCTCGACCTGGCCCGCCAGCACCGCCCCGAGCTCATTCTGCTCGACGTGAATTTGCCCGATATGCGCGGCGACGAGGTTCTGCGCCGGTTGAAGGCCGACCCTGAGACACGCGATATTCCGGTGGTGGTGATCAGCGCCGACGCTACTCCCGGTCGGGTTGCCGAGCTGAACGCCGCCGGTGCGCAGGCGTACCTGACTAAACCGCTCGACGTGCAGATGCTGCTCGCGGTGCTGGATGGCGCGCTGGAGCACACAGGGTCGGGCTAGCGGTTCTTCGCCTTCACCGGCTCGACCGCCGGCGTCCCGTACGTAAAGAAGCTGTCCGGAAGTTCGCCGCCCCACCAGACGCGTACGTCTCGATCGTCCTCTGTCCAGGTCACCGGTTCCCAGTCGGGCGGAAAAATCAAGTACCCTCCCGTGAACAGCTCCAGCCGGTTTCCCCCGGGCTCGTACAAGTACAGGAACAGCCCGTTCGTGATCGCGTGCTTGGCGGGCCCCGCCTCGATGCGGATGCCGGCCTCCATCAACATATCGGCGGCCCGGATCAGGTCGCCGGCGTCGTCCACCCAGTATGCGAGGTGGTGGAAGCGCCCGTCCGCGCCTGACGTGTCGCGCATATAGGCGATGTCGTGCACGAGCGGGGTGACGCTCAGCCACGCACCGATCTCGCGCTCTCCGTGGACGATGTGCTCGCGCAGCCTGAACCCCAAGCAGTCTTCGAGAAACCGGCGGTTCGCCGTCACGTCGCTCGCGAGCAGGTTGACGTGATCAATTCTCCGTGTCCCGATGCCCCCTATAGGGCGTTTGTGCGGTTGATTCCGCAACCGTGTCCGCATCGCGGCGCGCGGCTCGTGCCACTCTACTTCGTAGAAGATTTCCATGAGGTGCCCCGCGGGATCCACAAATTGATACGCAGGACCGTGGCCGGTATCGCCCTCGAGCCATCCGCGTCCGCACCCCCATTGTTGTAAGGCGGTGACCCGGCGCTCCAGCGCCGGGGGACTGACGGCCCGCCAGGCCACGTGCTCCACGCCCGCCGTGGCGGCTTCCGTGACCTTCAGGGTGTGATGGTAGTAATCTCCCCACGCCCGCAGGTACACGGACGAGCCGGTGCGATGGCTCTCCTGGAGGCCGAAGACCGCCGTGAGGAATTCGAGCGTGTCGGCCATGCGCGGGGTGCGCACCTCCACATGGGCCAGATGCGCGACATCCTGGACGAGTTCCGTACCCACAGCCGGCATCGGGGCGGTCACCTCCTCTCAGACCACACGCCGGTGTGCTTCGACATTCGCGACGCGAGTCCCCCGAAGGCTTCCAGGAGTCCCCCAGGGAGGGCGACTACCACCGCGATGAAGAGCGCGGCGAAGATCAGCAGATGCCATTCTCCCAGCCGCAGGGCCAGCGCCTCCCGCAGCGAGAGATAGAAGACGGCACCGATCACCGGACCCCAGACCGTCCCCACGCCCCCCAGGTAGGTGATGACGAGGGGGTCAAACGTCCACGGCGGGCTGAAGGCGAAACTGGGATAAAAGCTGACGGCGTAGTAGGAAAAGATCCCGCCTGCCAGCCCGGCCACGAAGCTGCTGAGCACGAAGGCCGCGAGCTTATGCCGGAAGGCATGCACGCCGAGGCTCTCCGCGACGTCCTCGTCTTCCCGGACGGTCACGAGGCCATGGCCAAAGCGCGAGTGGGTCAGCCACCACACCATGGCGGTGGCGCCCGCGGCGAGGAGCAGGGCGAGGTAATATCGCGGGGCCAGCGCATAGATCGCGAGCGATGGCGCCGGCAGGAAGGAGATCTGCGGAAGGGCGTTGCCGACCGTAATGTGCAGGATTTCCGCGACGGCGAGCGTCCCGATCGCAAAGTAGGGACCCCGCAGACGCAACGAGGGAGCACCTACCAGCACGCCCATGCCGGCGGCCGACAAGGTGCCCAGAGGGAGCGCCGCTCCGAGGGAGAGGCCGCCAAGCCACAGCAGCCGGGTCACCAGCGCCCCGAGGCCAAAGAAAGCGGCATGCCCGAGATTCACCTGTCCGCCGACGCCCCCGAGCAGGTTCCAGCTCTGCGACAGGCTGATGTACAACAGCACCAGAAACGCCCAGTTCAGGATGGCCCGATTGTCGGTCAGTACCGGGAGCAGTACCGCGGCCGCGATGAGGCCCGCGAGAAGTCCGCGGAGCGCGAGTGCCTGGTGTGCCATGCTTACCTCCGGGCAAACAACCCCTGCGGACGGAGGCTCAGGACGAGCAGAAAGAGCACGAGCCCCATCACCTCCCGGTAGGCGTTACCTAAGAGGAAGCCGCCCAGGGACTCGGCGACGCCGAGTGCGAGCCCCGCGACGAAGGTGCCGGCGATGCTGCCCAACCCGCCGAGGACGACAACGATCAAGGCCTTGAGGGTCCAGGTCAGCCCGATCGCCGGACTGACCGCGTCCGTCATGCCGACGAGGGTCCCCGCGATGCCGGCGAGCGCGCTACCGAGACCAAATGAGGTCAGGAAGACGAACGGAACGGGAATCCCGGCGAGGGAGGCGGCCTCCACATCTTCGGCCGTCGCCCGGATCGCTTTGCCGGGATAGGTGCGGTGAAGAAACACATGCAGTCCTCCCAGCGTCAGAAAGGCGACCGCCAGCACCCCGAGGCGCGACCACGGGACCACGACGCCATCCAGTGCGATGACGGCGCCGGCATACGCCGTGCCGATCGCCCGCTCGTCGGCCGTCCAGGCTTGAATGGCGAGCGTCTGCACAACCAAGGCGAGACCGAAGCCGACGAGGATCGAGTTCTTGAGCTTCGCCTCCTCCGGAAAGTAGATGAGGCGGCTGAACAGCACCGTGTACAAAAGGCTCCCGACGGCGAATAACGCAAGCGCGCCGGG
>Ga0187846_10002137_pt1 | contig 10946 bp, 8 predicted proteins | sample TC_taG_FD_161473 | JGI IMG/M metagenome (GOLD analysis project Ga0187846, IMG submission 161473) | Biofilm microbial communities from the roof of an iron ore cave, State of Minas Gerais, Brazil - TC_06 Biofilm (v2) | ecosystem: Environmental > Terrestrial > Deep subsurface > Cave > Wall biofilm ... | reverse complement strand
ATCGGGTTTCGTACCTACTCAGAATGCCTGGAATACATTCGTGCGAAGAACATCAAAGCCCCTGAAGGCGGCGTAGCGCTTCCATTGCGCTACACCATTTACGAACAGCCGTCCTACTCCATCGTCCCGTCGAATGCGTTCTGGCGGGACCCGACGCGCGCGGCCGAGGCCAAAGCGTTGCGCGAGGAAGAGCAGAACATCGGGCGGCGAGCCCTTTATTTTCCGCAGGTGTTGCGCGACGCGCGTCGAATGAAGGAGTACTACCCAGGGCTCTCGCCCAACAGCCCCGCGTGCATGGACAAGCTTGGCGTTGCGCTGGCGTATTGTGAGTCCAAGTGCAGGAACTTTTACGACGCGGCGGAGGTGGAGCGCGTGTACTACCCGGAGATCGAGAAGCTCCTCCTGGAGTTCTTCCCGGGTGCGACGGACGCGCTCGTGTATAACCACGACGTGTTCAACAAGGACTACACGGGCGACCGCACAGAGGACCAGGACAACAAGAACCCGGGTGTGAACGCAAACTACGCCAACATCGTGCATAACGACCTGAACGACAACAGCGGCCGCGTGCGCTGCCGCGAGCTGCTGACCAAGAACCTGCGGAACTTCGGGCGCCAGCAGCACTACACGGAGGAGCAGGCCGACGCGAAAATGATGCGGCGGTTCATGTCGATCAACCTCGCCAAGCCGATGGAGACTGTTGGCCAGTACCCCTTTGTCCTGTGCGCCTGGCCCTCATTTGCCGACCAGCCGTATATTACCAACTACCGTATCTACGACGACCGCGTCGGTGAGACCACCCGGTTCACGTACCGCCCCCGCCACGAGTGGTATTGGCTTCCCCAGCAGAAGCCGACCGAGGTTTCGATGCTCAAGTGCTACGACTCGGTCACTGACGGTTCGGTCTCGCGCTGGTCTTTCCACAGTGCCTGTATCGATCCGACTGCGCCCGACGACGCTCCCTGTCGCAAGAACCTCGTGGTCCGATCGTTTGTCTTCTTCTAAACCGTGTTGGGCCACCTCTGCGTCCGTTAAGGGCGCAGATGATCATGCGGTAAAGCGCGGGTATCTGCGGCTAAGTGCGGTACAGCGCGTCGGGTGAAGTCGGATAGCTGAAAAGCAGTTGAGGTCTTCCGCTCCAACGCTCTTTTTTCGGGATGTGACAGGAAGCATGCTGCCTTACTTGTCCAGCCTGGCGGACGATGCTTATCTTGCTCAGCTCGCAAACCGTACGTGCAAGCCGGAAGATCTCATCTTGGCCATTCTGCTCGGCCTCCAGCAATGTAGAAAAGACTTGCCCATTGAGCAGGTGGATCGTTGAATCGATGATACTCTCGCGGTCCCCGGAAACGGCGTGCCCGACACCGTTGGCGTGCCGGACCGAACGATTGACTAAGTCCGCTGGCGCAACCTGGCACCGTGGCGCTGCACGCCTATCTTCGGCGATCTGATAGCCCTGCTGCTGCAGCCATTCAGCCAGCTCCTCATATCTGTCGAACCCATGTTCGACGATACGGCGCTCCAACTCATCCCTGACCGCTTGAGGCAGCTTAGCGACTTTTGACCGAGGCGGCATTCTGGCTCTCTATACAGAATGTCCGAGCGGCCAACTGCAACAAAGGGGTGACAGCGTCATCCGTTTTAGAAAAGCGGAACGCTTGGCGGACTCCAGAAATCGGAGAGCTGAGCGAGGGCGTCGAGGAGCTTTACCAACTCGTCGATGTTGACCGCCTAATTGCTGACTTCATGGCCGATGTGATGCGGGTAACTGGAGCGCGCGAATGAAGACGATGACATTTACAATTGAGCCTTTCACCTAAGCCTTGAACCGGTTCAAAGAAACCTTTAAAGGCGGTTCAAGCTGGTCGTCACACCGAACCGAAGGAAGTAGTTGGATTCACCAGTCTTGAGCGGCATGGTTTGGTGCGAATCGCCAAGCATCCGCGTGGCAGCCGCAAGGTGAAAGTGCCGCGGGTGCCGTTTCAGAAAATCACACTTAAAGATCGCGATCTAACGAGCCAACGCCGCAGGTATATGCCCGCGCGTAATCCTTGTGCGAGTTTCAGAACTCGGTGGCATAGACCCGGTTGAAGCTGGCGAACGCACAAATGAGACGCTCGATCCAGCGAATGCTGTCGGCGATCCCGGTGGCGCTCTTCGCGATGCCCATTGTTCCAGTTGTATCGAGGGCCGGCACCTTGACTGCGGTCGATCTTTGCAAAGCTTGTTCTTGTCGATAGGTTAACAGGGCGCTGCAATTTGCAGTGCATGCAACGGCGGCGTTGGATCCTCCTGAAACCTGACAGCGTCCCGGCCTGAGAATATCTCTGGCGCCACCGAGCACAGAGGTTTTCTGGAGGGCCCACCGACTGCAAAGGGCATCACGTGCCAGCCGGGATCCGGTCCGCCAGATTGATCGCGTATCCCGATTGTTTACCCAGGGAAAGACGAGGGTGTAGAAAAATGGCCAACTCATCTGAATACATTCCCCCGAAGGTGTGGATCTGGAACAAGCCGAGCGGCGGCCGGTTCGCAAACATCAACCGTCCGATCTCCGGGCCGACGCACGACAAGGATTTGCCGGTCGGCCGCCATCCCCTCCAGCTCTATTCGCTCGGCACACCGAACGGCGTGAAAGTCACGGTCATGTTGGAGGAACTCCTGGCCCTTGGGCATAGTGGCGCGGAGTACGATGCTTGGCTCATCAACATCGGCGACGGCGCTCAGTTCACCAGCGGCTTCGTCGCGGTGAACCCGAACTCCAAGATCCCGGCTCTTGTAGATCGCAGCGGTCCAACGCCGATCCGGGTGTTCGAGTCCGGCGCGATCCTGCTGTATCTCGCCGAGAAGTTCGGCGTGTTCCTGCCAACGGAGGTCGGCGCGCGCGCCGAATGCCTGTCATGGCTATTCTGGCAAATGGGAAGCGCGCCGTATCTCGGCGGCGGGTTCGGCCACTTCTATGCCTACGCCCCGGAGAAGATCGAATATGCAATCGATCGGTTTGCCATGGAGGTGAAGCGACAGCTCGACGTGCTCGACCATCGCCTCGCGCAAAGTGAGTACATCGCGGGGAGCACCTACACACTCGCTGATATGGCCATCTTCCCTTGGTATGGCGGGCTGGCGAAGGGCTGGCTTTACGGAGCAGCCGAGTTCCTGAGCGTGCAGGATTACAAGAACGTCCAGCGCTGGGCCGACATGCTCCTGGAGCGCCCAGCCGTAAAGCGAGGACGGATGGTCAACCGCGCGTTTGGCGAGCCGTCGAGCCAGTTGCACGAGCGTCACGACGCCGGCGATTTCGATACTAAGACACAGGACAGGCTCGCCACGGGAAGCTGAGCTTCCATTGGGCGACGGGCCTCGATCGGCAGGGCCCGGCGCATTAGGGTGGCACCTAAGGAAGGCCGGCCGGCATTCGGAAGTATGCACTGGCCAATAGCCTGCTGCAGCGTAGCAAACCGGTAACTTAGGGAGGAGTGAGACGATCTCCCGCCCTTTTTTCGGTCGCGGGCGACGAATTAATTCATGCGGCTTGCGTCTCAGAGCTCCATTGGATCGCGAAAGTGAGCCTGGAAAACACGCGAACGGTGCCCCAGTAGTAACGGGTCCGGCCTTTACGACAATGAGCCGTTGACCAGCCGATGCGCAGACCGGGATGGTCAACGATTTCCTTAACGGTTCGATACTTAAGCATGGGTTGTCCTCTGGACACATTATGATGATCGGCGGCCGCTCAGCTTCAAGGCAGGCAGCGGCCGGCTGATCCGCATAGAGTGATGCAGGGGATTTAGCGGAGTATTTTCTTCCTGGTATTCGACGTGGACGGGCTAAATCTTTGGATTGCGCCGGTCGCGATCGCCGTGGTATTGGCGATTGCCACCGCCGGTTATGTTCGTGCCCGATGGCGTCAGGCGCCAGTGGCATTCGGCGCTATGAAGCTCGTGGGAGGTCTTTTCTTTCTTTCCGGCTTCCTCTCGGGGATTTGGATCCTTCACCTGTTCGCGGAACGATCAGAAGCAAGGCTTGCGAGTTCGATGACGCCGAGTTCGATGACGTCGAGTTCGATGACGCCGGGTCTTTCGTCAACTTCGCGGCCCTTCGGTTTACCAGCCGCGTCACCCAGAAACAACGTCCCGAGTGCTGACGCCGGCGTTTCAGCATCTGAAGCAGGCAGGGCGATCGCAGCGACATACGCCGAGCACTCAAGCGACCCTTCGTGGACTTCTCCGAATACAATAGCGCGGTATTGTGACCAAGGGGTGCTTCAGGCCGATTCATTGCCCTGTCGCGGAGCGTATTTGGCACTACATTCGAACGGTCACGATCTTGATCGCGGTCCCCAAGATAGCGTCGTTTCGCTGGCTGACATTGCCGCTTTCTGTGACAACAAGGTAATCGTCTCATCGTCGGCCCTCTGTTCGCGCGCCTATGCAGCGCGCAACACTGGGACGAGACAATAAGCTAACGGCTGCCCGTGTTAAACCCATGTGGACTGTTTTGCTTTAGATCCGATGAGAGATATGCTCTTTTGGCCAAATAACCTATGGCGTGATTGTGGAGGGCAACCAGCCAGATATCGCCAAAATAGGTGCACGGTGAGCCTAGCACGCTTTAATTGCCGCTCCATCGTCGGAACAATTTCGCTCCTCGCCTCTCTTTTGGCTCTCATCATTCTCTGGCCGGGCAGGCTCGGACATGCGCAGGACAGCTCTTCGCCCGATGAACAGAGCGGAGGCACGGTGTTGTCCGGCGGAGGTGGCGGCGACGTCTTCAGTAGCAATGGTGGCGGCGGTGGTGACGAGTTCAACAGCAACGGCGGCAGTGGCGACGAGTTCTACAGCAACAGCGGTGGTGGTGGTGGTGACGAATTCAATAGCAACAGTGGTGGCGGGGTTCCCTCCGCTTATCCAACCCCCCCGCCGCGATTTCCGTGTGGTCCCAACGCTATAGAGAATCAAGCATGGGGCGGGCCCTTCGCGTCAGGCTTTCTCGGTATGCTGGCCCCACTTGTTACTCCCCCGTGCATCGAAGCATACGCTCCGCGGCCGAAGAGCTACGGCTGTGTAAAGGCGCGTTTCGATGTTAGGGCCGACGTGCCGGATGCTGACCCCAAGCTGCGCTACACACTTGGATTTGAAACCGGCTTCAACCGCTGCGTCGAGAATCAGATTACCGTCCAGAACCTTGTGCTCGCAGTATTAGCGATGCGGTTCCGTCAGGTTGCCGCTCTCCTGATGATCGCGGCCGCGCCGCAAGCGATCGATGCAGTTCTGCATCCTCCCGGAACCTCACCCAATCCCAATCCATACTTGCGCGGAAAGGAGGAGGGTTATCGCCTGTGTGACTGGACGATAAAAGTAGCTCCGTATGCGATTCGTAAGTGCGGAGTACCGCTCAGGCCGCTGAACCCTGGTAGGGAGCCAGGGGTACAGAAGTGCTCGACCGAAGATCCAGGATACGGAAACAACCCCGGTGGCGCCATCCCGACGCGGATGGACTGCGTGCAATGTACGATGAACTACCTGCTAGGCCGTCCTCAGCTGCCTCCTGGCACTATCACTTCTCCGATGCCTGCGGAGGTGTTCCAAGCGAAGCTCAAAGCTGCTTACGGTAATCTGATTCCCCAGGGACCAGCGCTTCTATGTTGGAGAATGAGCGCGCAGCGAGCCGGGCTACCCGCGTCGACTTGGCCGCGGGCGATAGAGGCGGAGATGTCTAACGCTGGGCCAGGGGCCAAAGCGGTGGTTTTTTATAATACCCTCGACAGCGATGTCGGGCACGTCTTTGCCGCCGAAAACAACGGAGGGCAGGTGCGCTTCTGGGACGCGCAGCAAGGAATGGACGGAAGCCTGTGGTTCACTAATCCTAATATAGTATGGTGGGGTATATACCGGATCCAATGACATTTGCTAGCTACGAGGGGAGCACGCCATATAGTCCCGAAAACTAGCAGCAAGAACTGGAGACACGAGCGAGCAACGATCGTCAAATTGAGCCCCGTTGCAGTTATGCCGGCGTGGTGCGAACCTTGATTGCTGAGGGCTCCACGAGTCAAGTATAGCCAGACAGGTGCACGGTGAGTCTAGCCCGTTTCAATAGCCGCTCCATCGTCAAGAGGCCTGCTCCCTTAGCCGCTCTCCTGGCTTTTACCATCCTCTTTCCGGGCAGGCTCGGACATGCGCAGGACAGCTCTTCGCCCGACGAACAGAGCAGCGGCGGTGGCGGTGGTGGTGACGTCTTCAGCAGCAACGGCGGCGGCGTTGACGTTTTCAGCAGCAACGGTGGCGGCGGCGGTGACGAGTTTAACAGCAACGGTGGCGGCGGTGGTGACGAGTTCAACAGCAACGGTGGCGGCGGGGGTGATCAGTTCAATAGCAACGGTGGGGGCGGAGGCCCCTACGCTTATCCGACCCCACCGCCGCGATTTCCGTGTGGTCCCAACGCTATAGAGAATCAGGCCTGGGGCGGCCCTTTTGCTTCCGGGTTTCTCGGTATGCTCGCACCACTTGTCACTCAGGCGTGCGTCAGAGCATACGAGCCGCGGCGGCGCTCGCTACCCCCGGTTTTTGTATATTACTACATCAACGGAATGAATACGCCGGTTTCGAAGATTTATGATCCATACAATCCTGAGTATTGGGGCAATTGGCGTGGCAGTTGTATAACCGAGCACGACACTTTTGCTCAAAATGTTCTCGGTAAGAAGGTAAGCTCTCCCCGCATACTGAAACCCGGGATGGCGTTGGCTTCTTTCTCGGTGAAGGTGTCCAACGAGATTGACGTTATGTATCCGCCGACCTGTAATGTCTCGGGAAAGGACCCATGGGGAGCCGAATGGTACACGCGAAACTGTACCGGCAGCAACGCGAACAACGCCTGGATGGCACAGGGGCTGTGCGGCTTACTTAAATGGCCCAATATCATTCGCGCAGGTGACTTTTTCCAGGCCGCTATCAGCCCGACTGATCTTTTTGAATGTATGCGACAATCCAGCCTGAATAATATTGGCATTGTAACTGCTAACCGTTTTTATCCAACCGGGCTCGGCTATACCACTCAGCAGGAGGTGGTAGTTAAAATCGTGAATTCGATTCGCTCCATCTACGCCAGTGAATTGCAGTCGGGTTCGCGTCAACGGCACTACTTCATTGTGGTCGGACATTCGCAGGGGAACTTCTTCGTGGAAGGAGTCGCTTACAAACTGTATAAATCCGGCGACCCCATGGGCCAGCAGATCTTTTGGAATCGGCTCGGGATCATCTCGTTGGGATCACCCACCAGTTACAACTCTCTTCCGGCAAATTGGGTCGAGAGCAAGCTCAAGCATCGCACGCGCACTGACGACGGAATTAATCTCTTGTTGGTGGCCAACGTGCTGCTGCAAAGCGTTCTTCATGTGAAGCTTTTCAGAATACCGTGGCCACTGGCGGGAGACGACCCGCCGCTTTGGAACTGGCGGGTCAATCCGGCCACGACATTCTTCGGAGCCTCCAACTTTGATGAGGCGAAGAGGCTCCTAGCACTCGATTTTACTCTTATGGGCGCCGGTCCGCCCGTAGGTCCGTCGATATGGTCCGCGCAGAACCCGGAACTTTACACACCGCTGCTCAACTCACATTTAGTGGATAACTATTTGAGCGATCCTACAGCGACCAAGGCGGACGTACCAATTTCCGATGAGCTATACAAATATCTTTATCGTGTTACCTCACCGCCCTCGCCGCCATTGCTAGGAACAATCCGATCCGACGTGAGACAGCTCAAAATGACACTACTGCAACAACCAGGAACGCTTCAGGCGAAGGGTCCGTAACCTGTTAACCCGCTCGCTTGGCGAGTCGATAAACGAACTCGCCGGGGTTGATCGGGTGAACCGAATCCTCGCCCGGGGACATGGTATAGATCGTGAAGCGGGTAGCCGCCCATGGATCGGCCGTTATGTCGACATCCGCGCTGGTCTGACATGCGGTGCGTAGCGCCATACGGTAGGCGCCGCGAGCAAGATTAACCGCGCCGATTGCCGGTTCCGAAAAAGGATACATGCCCGCCGTGTAATAAGCATTGGGCTTGTCACCTTCGATGATATGCGTCTGGACGCGATGCCTGTCGGTAACGATTAAATCCACGACGCATACTTCGGAGCCTTGGCGGTTCGCTACGTTCGGATTCGAAGGATCGACGTAAAACGTATACTCACCGCTTTTCAACGCTAGAAATTCAGAATTAGCAATATAAATCTTCCCATCCTTGTCCGGCATCCCGGCGAGCCGGTGGTCGGTCAGAGCGAAGCCCCACGGTGGAGCGATGAAGGTCGCTTGAATCGGCCCCTGCGGAGGCCTTAGCCATGCGTCCTTGTCATTACCAATGATGGGAAATACGTCAACGTACCATCCGGGCTTAAAACTTGGTGGAAGATGAGTCTCCTCGAGCGGATTATCGGCGCTCCGCTGCGATGCCGTAAGCGCCTCGTCAGATACTGTCCTGAGATTTGGGTACTTACTAGGATCATGAACAATCTCGTTATCTCGAAGTGGCCCAAAGACAGCCGTCTCAGGGCGCTGAACGCGCAACACAAGTATCGGCCAAGCGCCGCTGGTATGAATAGAGCCGGGATTCTGCCGCAAGGAAGCCCCGAAGGCTGGCAAATTCCATTTCTGCCCAGGGTTGCACACGGCATACAATCGCAACTCGTTCAGGCCAGCCGGCATTGAGATTTTACCCGAGATGAGGTTTCTAATTCGCGCAGGCGGCGTCTGGGCATCGAACTGGACGGGATCATCCGGCAGAGCCGGTATTTGATTGCCGGCATCGACGAAGTCCAGGTGGGCGAAACATTCCCAGCCATCGATGGCTTGGAGTTGCGCCGGTACGAATGTCACAGCGAATCGATAATCCCCAGGCTGGTCGACCTTAAACAGACCATGCCATGAGTATTCAGCGTTTATGAAGTCGGTCCGTACAGGAATCGTGTCAGCATATTCTCCCAGGTAATGCACGCTTGGGCTGTTGCTGATGTATTCGCTGACAACGGCGGGACTGATTACCGTTCCATCGGGAATCATCTCCGGATGTATTTCGGTAACCCATCCCTCCTCAAACTGAGTAGTTGATTGGGCAGTCTGGCTTTGCGCGCCGCTTGCGGAATTCTGAGCGCCATTGAACGCGGCCGCTTCGGCTGCATCGTTGACCATTGTCACGATGACATTTGGTCTTTCAGCGCTGGTGTCCGCAACAGCGTAAGCCTTTAGGCCTCCGAGAAAATGTTTACGAACAACAATTGATTCCTTCCATGGTCCAGCAATATGAAGATCGCCGGGTTTAACATTAGTGACGGTTGAGAGAGTAAGTGAAGGATCGCGACCGTTGGCAACCGCGGTAGAAAGGGCCGAGCAAATCGATGCGGCGGACTGCTCCAGCGCTTTGCACTCATTGAGTAGAGTACCTGCATTAGCCAAGGGGTCGGACGAGGATGTCTGTTCATACGACCGTCCGCCTCCGGCCGCAAGCACCGCAAGCAGGACAAAAAACCCCGCGCCGAGGTTATTCGGATAAGATCGGCTTCCCGGCCTCAGGTGTTTACCGGTGCCCATGTGCCATCCGGCTGGCGACAGAATTTTGCTTCGTTGACCTGAGGCTGCGCCTGCCCCTTTATAGTCACGGTTGAAGTAGTCGTGCGGCAGGCCTCCTCTTCGCCTCCCGCGCGGCCGACCTCGCGATCAACTGCATCGGGATCGACTAAACCCCCGGGGCCTTCGGCTGCTGTGGAAGTCTCAGCCGAGCCCAAAGTAGCTGCCTGCACGGCTGGTTGCCCCGAAGAAGCTAGCGTCGTGGCGGGGGTCGGTTCGGGAGCGGGGGCGTTCGCATTGTTACCCGCAATTGCAGTGCTCGTAGCAGTACTCGCTGGTTTGGCCACCGTGTCACTGACGTAACCGACATGCTGCCCGTCCTTGCCAACGATTAGCCAATCCGAGTCCGGCACCTGGCCCAGGACTTGAAAGTTACGATTCGGCCGGAGGTGACCGACCACCGCCGATTGAGTGCTTGGTCCGGCCCTCAAGCGGGCTCCGCTCGGCGCCACCCAAATCGTCGCGACTTGCTGCGGATTATCCGGTGGAGGGACCAGGGTCACCTGATGAGCGCGGTGATGCTCGTAATGAACAGGCTTGGCGACGACGGTGCCGCTGTTGCCGCTGTCAGGATTGTTCCATGCGACGGTTTGATTGGGCGAATCCAACGCTTCATTGACGGCATTACCGGCTTCTTGCTTGTCCCGCGCGTCAAGCTGAGAACCGATATAATTGCCAAGCGCCGCACCAATTACCGCACCCGCGCCAATCGCGACCATTTGGCCCGTTCCGCTACCGATCTGAGAGCCGAGCAGTCCGCCACCCAAACCGCCTATCAGGGTGCCAATGGTTGCGTCTTTTCCACCGAGGGCTCCGCCGAAAACTGAATTTCCTTGACCCTGGCCTGGTTCGCATCCGGCCAGACAAACAATCAGCGCGACAATCGCTACGACCGACAAGCAAAATCGGTTGACCATCTCAGGTTCCTCCCCAAAACCAGGAAACTCGCAAGACGAAATAGCCAATGATTCATTAGGTAATAGTCAATGATCAATGATCCATTAGCTCGTTGAAATCTGTTCCCTCAAGCTGCGTCGTTGGCGGCGAGGTGACAGCACCCTGGGAGCCGGAATTCCCAACTGCGGCGACGGGATGCCGCAATTGTACGGCGCCCTGGCCCTGCGAAACCGAAGTACCCTGATTGAATGAATAAGCGGCCTGATTCGGTTGTTGGGATCCGGTGGCGAAAGTTGGTTGCGAGGACGATGTGCCGGACCCAGGACTTTGCGGTTGTGATGAGATGATCAAGGCGAGAAGGTAGAGAGCGGTTGAGGCCGCGCTCATCAAGACGAAGAAGCGAAACAGCGAACTTTCCAAAAA
>Ga0187846_10002136_pt1 | contig 10947 bp, 13 predicted proteins | sample TC_taG_FD_161473 | JGI IMG/M metagenome (GOLD analysis project Ga0187846, IMG submission 161473) | Biofilm microbial communities from the roof of an iron ore cave, State of Minas Gerais, Brazil - TC_06 Biofilm (v2) | ecosystem: Environmental > Terrestrial > Deep subsurface > Cave > Wall biofilm... | reverse complement strand
AGACTGGGTCTGGTGGAAACAAAGAACCCTGAAGAAACAGAGTTTGAATTGATGAAAAAAATTCCAAAGAGATACTGGCTCAAAATTAATGACATATTCGTCATGTATGGTCAAAACATTTGCAAACCCATATCACCCATGTGTGATGTTTGTCAGATCAGAAAGGAATGTCGCTATTACAAGTCTAAATTCGCTTCTTAGTCTTCATAAGAACTATTATCAGAGCTGCCGTTCCGGCCAGAATAATGGTTGGCATATAGAATAGTGGATTTTGAGCTGGATCGCCAGAGATGAAAGTTAAACTGACACTTCCTGAATTGACCGCGGCTGGATCAGCGGTTGACTGCATACCATAAACAGTAAAATCTCTTATCGTAAAGCCGGCAATATCTAATTGATCTACGATTGTTCTCTCTCCTACGCTTACAGAAAGACCACTATTGCTTGAATGAGTAAGAGTTATAGTCTTGTCTGGTGTCCAACCATTCGTCTTATCCTCATGAATCACAAAATAACCATCTTCCGGTGTATTTACTGCAACCCAGAATTTGTAATCTGGCTGGCTGCCCATCCCAATCTCAATAAATTTTTCTGTGTTCAAGTCCTCATATAACCGGATTACTGCAGTACCGTTTGGATTTTCATACCTTAGTTTGTTTTGAATCTCTACTTGCCAGTTTGTTGCATGCTCATGCTGTAGTGTAAAAACAGTTGGGCTATGTCTTACCACATTAAATGCATTGAAAGGAACTTCAACTTTGTCAATATGTACTGATTTATTCATTGTTGGCTGTTGCTGCGCGTATACAGGAATTAGGGGAATTGTCAGCAAAAGAACAAGAATTCCTACACCATTCATGATATTTCTATAATTAATTTTTAATAAAAATCTAATCAACAAATGGTCTATCCCAGTTTGCTATAATTTTAAAAACTTCGGGACGCATTAGATATTCTGAAGGAGCTTTTTTTTCAGTAATCATTTGACGCAGTTTCGTACCACTGAGTTGTTCTTGAGATTCTTGTCCATGTGGACAATTTCGTTCACTTGCAAATGAAAGACATTTTTTGCAATAGAAAAATGCAGGATAAAAGATAGGTTCAATTTGAAGATCTGGGTAATCATCAAATATTTTTTGAGCAGCAAATGGATCATAGAAAGTTCCAACTCCTGCGTGGTCTCTTCCTATTATAATATGAGTACAGCCAAAGTTTTTTCTCATTATAGCGTGATGAATTGCCTCCCTAGGACCTGCATACCTCATTTCCGTATGAAGTGTTGCAAGAAAGCACCTTTTTTGTGGATAATAGTCTCGAATGAGAGTTTCATATGTTGCAACTATGACCTCATCTTTGTAGTCACCCGTTTTTTTCTTCCCAATCAGCGGATTCACAAAGAGGCCATCGTGTGTATTAAGCGATTCTTTTTGAAGCATTTCGTGGGCAACATGGGGGACGTTTCTAGTTTGGAATGCTACAATAGTTTTCCATTCTGACTTTTCAAAGAATGTTCTAGTTTCAGTTGGTGACTTTCGATATTTTCGTATAGCTGTTTCTTCTGGTCTTTTGATATAATCTATTTTGCCCCCTACCAAGAAATCTTGCATGCCCATTGTTTTTGATACTCCGGGGTGAGAGGGATCGGTAGTACCGTAAACACCTTGAGCAGTCTCACTTTTGTTAAAAGTGTATATCTCTTCTACATGTAAAATGGCAAAATCATTTCCTTCCGGATCTTTTAAATTAACGTCACATGCATCTTTCATTTTTGTAGCACTATCCTTGTCTACATCCAATACAATCGGAATTGTCCAAGGAATATCACTGGACAATCTACCCTTGCTTACTACCTGGTCAAAATCCTCTTTTACCAAGAATCCTTCTAGAGGACTAAAAATGCCATCTGCAATGTTTTCGATGTCATTTGCTAGGTCAGCATTAACTGAGATAGAAAATGAACCGTTGGCATTTTTGGTTGTTGTCCTGCTGATTAACCTGCCACCGTGGGGTTGAGCTACTCCCTTGCCTTGTTCCAAAATATTTCACTTATTACCATGATCGGTGTGCAAACCACATTCTTTTTCTTGATCATTTTCCCACCACCAACGACCCGCTCTTAGCGGTTCACCCGGTTTTATAGCGCGTGTGCAGGGTTCGCAACCAATACTTGGATAGCCTTTATCATGTAATTTGTTATATGGAATTTTATTTGCCTTGATATAATCCCAAGTTTGTTCCCACGTCCAGTCTATTATTGGGTTTATTTTGATTATATCATTATGCTGATCATCTATCTCAATTTTATTGGCGTCTGAGCGGTTTTGAGTTTGATCTCTTCTAAGTCCGGTTATCCAAGCATCCAATGTTACTAGCATTTTATTTAGCGGATGAACCTTTCTTACTCCACAGCAAAGCTTTCTGTTTCCAGTGCTTTGATAAAATAGATTCATTCCATTAACACGAACCATTTGTTCTACTTCATTTTGTTCTGGAAACATTACGTCAATGTTTGTGTTGTATTTATTTCGAATTTCGTCCATAACGTCATATGTTTCCTGATTAAGCCTCCCAGTATCGAGAGTAAAAATCCGAGCCTTTGGATTTATCTTCATAATCATGTCAATGACAACCACATCTTCTGCTCCAAAACTTGATGCCATTGCAATCCTAGGATGAAAATTATCAAGTGCCCACTTGAGAACTTCTTGCGGGGTTTTTAGCGAGTTATTTAGTTTAATAACTTGTTCATCAGTAATCTTACCCATAAGAAACTGCGTTCTTTCTGGTCATATAATTATTACTAGATTCAATTCCAACTCATTCTAGAATTATAAAGAACTTGAACTAATGAAAACAGATGACCGAAAAAACAGTCGTTGTTGTTTTTCCTACTGTTTTTTCTCTAAATAAAATTAATTATCTGATTTCAAACATAACAAAGATTCTAAAGATAAAGAGTCAAAGTTTTCACAAGATACAACAAAATGATTTTATCATAACAGTAGAAGCCGAGGATCCAGTAGTTTCATCTTCTGTAATAGGTACTCTTTTTGGAATTGAAAAAATAGCGATTGCTGCAGAGGTGGAGAATCAATTTGAGCTTGTTCTTTCTACTATTTCTAAAATTGGTTCAAATCTCCTTCTTAAAGGAGAAAAATTCTATGTCAAGGTAGAAGGTCAGACAATGAATTATTTGCCAAAAGACTTGGAGCTTGCTGCTACTTCATTACTCATAGAAAAGACTGTCGACCTACAGACAAAACCGGGAACGGAATCAAGTTACGATAAACTTCTTTACACATATCTTACAAAAACACATGCCTACATCTGTATCTTTATTGACAAGGGATATGGTGGCCTTCCATACAACTCTTATGATGAGAAAATTCTTTGTTGTATACACGATGAATTTTCAGCAATTTCGTGTCTTCAAACCATAAAGACTGGTTTTGACACTAAAATTCTCGTTTGTTATAGAAGTGAACAAGATCTTTTAAGCTTGGTCAAGATGGTAAATCAAATACTGCCGCATATGGTTCAAGAAAGTGTTGAATTACAATTCTGCAAACTTTCTTTAGGATCAACCGGAAGTTCAGGTCTCCTGCTGAAGGTTGCGGCCATTACAGAAATACTTGCTTCCACTGCAATTAAAGCAAAAATAGGAAGAATTTCGCTTGCTGTTACTTCGTTAATATTTCCTCCTTGGTTCATCGAGTATAATACCAAGGTGGTTTTTCGAAACAATCTATTTCCTTGGTTTCCCCTTTTAGGAATTGACAATAGCATTTTTGAAAATGCAAAGGAATTAGGTTTAAAGAAATACCTATCCAAAATGGAAGATTTGTGCAAGTTAAAGTTCCAACGTAAGAACATTAGCAAAAGCAAAGTTCATCAAATCTTACGAAAAGCATTACAAACAAAAAAGACTATAAAAATCAAAGTAGGGTCAAAAAACGTCCACGATATTATCGATTTACTAAAATCCAATCATTGAGAATTTAAACGGGTCGAATTATTTTTAGATCATGATAAAGATAGGCGAATTCATCTATGCATGGGGAAATGGTCATTACACCAGAATGATGGCGTTAGATAAAGTCCTTCCTGAATACATAAAAAAAGAGTTTGAGGTCCACTATTCAAGCAAAGGTGAAATTTATCAGAAACTACTAGATAGGTTTCCCTCAAAAAGACAAAACATTCACGAAGTTCCTATGCCAACTCCAATAGATGGAAAGAAAGGACCTAGTGTAACCCGCTCACTATGGAACTTTTTACTTCCTGTGTCAGGAAATCCCCCGCTTGTCAGACAGATTTCAAGTTATTTGAAAAAAGAGTCCAAGCTGTATGATGCACAAAAGTTTGATCTGGTAATAAACGATGGTGACGTAGGATCTAATGTACTAGCTGAGAAAAGGGGAGTCGATTGCGTTTTTGTAACAAACCAGTTCAAACCAAAGCTTTGGAAGTCACACGCATACTTTTATCCCTCGTTACTATACATATCAAAACAGATTGCCAGAGCTACAAAGATAGTGGTTGCTGATTCGCCCCCTCCTTACACAATATGTGAATATAATCTGAACTTCACAGAAAATTTAAAAGAAAAGGTAGTTTATGCTGGTCACTTTTCAAATAATGTGGCCACAAATCCAAACGCAAAATCGGATTTAGAAAAGTTAATTGAGCATGAAAATTTTGGGTACTGGATGCGAACTGGTAACAAATCTACTAATGAGGCAACGGGCAGAAAATACAGAAAAGTTTTTGATGCAGATGAGATGAGAAATGAAAAAAGAATTGTGTCTCATGCGAAAAATGATCCTCTTATGGACAAAGTGATGGGAAAAGATGGAAAGATTTATTCTATTTCTGATGCACTTGAGAAAAGAATAGATTGGATTCAAATTGATGTTGGATTTTTATCAGAACAAGAAAAGGACACAGTCTTGAATTTCTGCAAGTATGCTGTGATAAATGGTTCTCACACGGCAATGTGTGAAATCCTTGGAACAAAGGTAAAGCCAATAATAGGAATTCCAATTTATGATGAACACACAAATCACATAAAATGGGCAGAAGAAAGGCATCTTGGCATTCTTGCAAAGAGCAAAAAGCAAGTGATAATGGCTGTTTCTAAGATGCAAAGAAACTATAACAGATACCAAGAGCATCTTACCGAGTTCTCCAAAAATTATAATACCAATGGAGCAGAAAATACTGCTAACATAATCTCTGAAATGCTAGAGAGTTAGAAAGAATTATAATTTTTCTTTGTACAGTCTAAGATCTGGTACGCGGCATTTTCGATGGGCAAACTGACCGCAAGGGATGACGATAGAGACCGCGTACCAGAAAATTGGCAAAGGCTTTTAAGGATAATTTTGATGATTGGCGTCATTGACTGAATGCCCAGAGTGCGCTTCAAAGCAGATTCAGGTAGAAATGAAATTCGATCTCAACACAAAGCATTTTATCTGTAAAAAATGTGGTCTTTTTGCCACCAGAGAACAAATAAGCGATATCAGAGATAGACTCAACAGACGAGAAAAAACACGTGAGGATAAGCATGATGAATATAGAGATTGGTGGCAATCAAGCAAAAAAGAAAAACAAAATTAGTTTCTTGGAGTGAAAATAAAAATGGCAAAAGAACTTCCAAAGTGGGCTGAAGATGAGATAAAGAATGCAAAATTTGGCAAACCGGAATCCCTCCTAAGGACAGGCTACATACTTGAAATTTATGATAAGGACATGAAAATTGACGTTCAACTGTATGAAGAAGTTGAGGACGGCAGGCGTATCATAACACTAGATTTACCAAAAAAGTTCAAACCAGCTGATCTAATGAAGGGTGTTGTGTATGAATTTACATTTGATGTTTCAAAAGCACCGCTAAGCAACAAACTCATTGAACATCTTAAAAGCGAAATGGAAATTGACATGAATGCAATATACCAATTTGAACTAACGAATCTTGAATCAATGGATGTGGATTCTGATACTGCAACTTCGGTGGAATCTGAAGAGGAATAAAAGATTCATAAATGTGATTTTAAGTTACGATAGAACTAAGATCCTTTTGAATTCATAGATCTTCTAAAAGTCCCACCTACAATTGGATTTATTAAATAAGGGAATGTTTGTTTGAACCAGACCGCTCCCCTGACAAACCATGGTACTATAATTTCTAATCTTGGCGAGGACGATGCTCTTACTACTGCTTTGGCCACTGCACTAGGACTAATTGATAAGGATGAGTATTTGGGAAAAGATTTGAAAGATGGATGTTTGAGAAAATTAGTTCTGACCACTATTGGACTTACAACAGTTACTCCTACACCCGTTCCCTTTAGCTCATGATAAAGTCCCTCTGAAAAACCTAACATTGCAAACTTTGTTGCGCAATATGGCGCAATTCCAGGTATGCCAAAACTTGCCGCTACCGAAGCAACGTTTACTATATGACCAGATTTTTGTTCAAGCATTCTTGGTAAGAAGACCTTCGTACAATACACCATTCCAAAATAGTTAGTCGCCATTTGAGATTCGATCTCCTCTATCTTTAATTCACGGATAGAACCATAAATTCCAAAACCAGCATTATTTACTAGGATATCAATTTTACCAAATTTATCTAGGACTGTTTGTGCCATTTGTTCTACCTGTTGTTTTTGAGATACGTCACAGCAGCACACCATGGTTTGGGAATTGTACTTTTCAAGTCTTTTTGCTACATTTTCGAGATTTTGTCTTGCTCTTGAAACAAGAACGACACAGCTTTTTCGTTTAGCAAATTCTACTGCAGATTCTTCGCCAATACCGCTCGACGCTCCAGTAATTACAACTATTTTATCAGCATAATCCATAAAGAAAAAGGGAATGTCTGAAAATAAAGTGGTTTCTATACAGTTCGGGTCCTCTTTATGCCAGGATAGACAACTTTCATCAAGAACAACCAACTTATTACTAGACCAACATGATAGGTAGCGATCCTCCAAGCGATTACTATATTCCACTGCAGGCTATTTTGGGTAGCTTGAAAAGTCATGACATTCAGATGTCCTAGATAGGCCCATATAGCAAACTCTGTCAAGCCAGAACCTCCAATTGTAATTGGTATATTTCCTATCGCATTTGCCGCCATTGCTGCCATAAGAGAGTGGAAAAAATCAATAACATAACCAACACCATTTGCAATTATCATGAATGATAATCCATAGAATCCCCAAGTAAATACAGATATGATAATCGATACGGTAAATGCTTTTTTTGCCTCTTTGTTGTGTATGGTCTCCCTACTTATATCACAAATTTCTTTCATCCAAACATTTGTTTTATCAAGATATTTTACAGCGCGTTCCTTTCCTAATTTTCCTGCAATTTTAGAACCCCATGCCGGAATTTGAAACGTTCTTTTTGACGACAAAAAAAATAATGTAGACCATAATCCAGTTACGGGAAGGCTTATCGCAACAATTGCAATTCCCATAATATATGCACCACTAAGAAATGAAATTATTGCCGCTGTCAGTGCGAAAATTCCAGCTACTAATACCTCAGTTACAATTTCCATTATTGTTATCCAAGATGCTTTACCTATTGGGATACCTCTCTTGTTTAACCACATTATCCTTGCCAATTCTCCACCAACAAATGATGGTGTTGTAGACGTAACAAACTCACTTCCGATCCTTATGGAAATTATCTTCCAATTTGCTTCTACTGGCCCAAGAAATTTTTTTACCAAATAATTGAATTTCAAACCCTGTGTAAACAGCTTACAACACATCGCAATTGCTGCTCCTACAAAGGGAAGAATTCCAATTGTAAAAAGTGAATTAAGGTTAATGTTAAAGGTTACAGCAATCAAGATAAACGGAATTATACTTACAGGAATTGCCAGAATTCTCCAGTTCATTGCATGCTTTATTCATGGATGGAAATATAAGCTGAACATAAAATAGCTACAATTAAAATGAAGACTATTTTTGTTGTTGGGACTGCTGGATCCGGAAAATCATTACTTACTTCAAGAATATTTGATTACTATACACGATTGGGTAGCTTTGTTGCGGTTTTAAATTTGGATGTCGGTGTTGAGAATCTGCCTTATACATGCGATGTTGATATCAGAGATTACGTGAACTTTGTATCCATAATGCGTCAATATGACTTGGGTCCCAATGGTGCAATGATAATTGCAAATGATCTTGTTGCTTCAAAAATTGATGATATTCAAAATGATATATACAATGTAAATCCAGATTATCTAATAGTTGACACTCCTGGTCAGATTGAACTTTTTGCATACAGACCGAGTGGCCCTTTTTTTGTGAAAAATCTTAAATCTGAACAAAAAGTTGCGTTGTTTCTTTATGATGGGACGATGGTGACAACACCGACCAATTTTATTTCTATTGCGCTTCTTGCCACGTCAATTAAACTAAGACTTGACATGCCACACATCAATGTTTTAACAAAAACCGATCTAATCGAGGATAAAATCAAAAACATATTGAGCTGGTCGGCGGATCTAAGGAACCTTGAGGAGGCAATAGGAAAGGAATCCAATGGTGAAAGCTACATCCTATTGAGTAATATTTTACGAAGTCTGAATCTTGGCGGATTCTCTCAAGGAATTATTCCTGTTTCAAATGCTACTGCGGATGGTATGATAAATCTTCATGCCGCTTTGAGCAGAATTCTTAACTTGGGAGAAGAGGTAGAAGATTAGTGGTTTCCAGTATAGTTGTAAGGGCTCCATGTTCTACTGCGAATTTAGGACCAGGTTTTGACGTCTTTGGACTTGCCTTGAACGCTTATTATGATGTAATAGAACTCCAAAAAAGTTATGGTGGAATTAAAATTCAAAGTTCTGATTCAATTCCTCTAGTACCAGAAAAAAACTCAGCTGGACTAGTGATAAGAAAGATGGCAAAAAAATTCAAAGTAAAATCTGGTCTTGTTTTAAAAATTAAAAAAGGGATCCCAGCTGGTTTTGGTCTAGGAAGCAGTGCGGCATCTGCAGCTGCGGCTGCTGTAGCATTTGATGCTCTCTTTAATCTCAAACTTGATAACAATACACTTGTAGGATATGCTGGAATGGGAGAAAAAGCTAGTGCAGGATCAGTTCATTACGATAATGTGGCAGCATCGATTCTTGGTGGTTTTGTGATAGTTAGAGCAAATCCGCTTGATGTTATAAGTATAGAGCCTCCAAAAGATCTTGTCCTGTGTGTTGGAATTCCAAGTATTATAGTTCCTGCAAAAAAAACGCAAGTATCTAGGAGTATTCTTCCGGAAAAGGTACCACTTTCTGATTCTGTGAGAAATCTATCAAACGCAGCAGCAATTGTGGCTGGATTTATGAGAAGAGATACAAAAATGATTGGCAATTCGGTTAGAGATATAATAATTGAACCTGCAAGAAAACATTTGATTCCAGGATTTGATCTGGTAAAAGAAAAAGCTATCAATGCTGGTGCTTTTGGTGTCACTATTAGTGGAGCAGGCCCATCTATCATTACCTTTGCCTCGAAGTCATCGAATACAAAAAAGATCTGTAATGCCCTGAAAGAAGGATTCGCATCGGCAAACACAAAATGCCAAACGTTGGTATGTAAGTCAAGTAAAGGGGCTGCTGTAGTATAGTTTATTTTTTTTCTAAAAATGCGCGCATTCTTTCCTGCCTATCTTTATTTGAAAAGCAAAGTGACCAAGAATAAATCTCTAATTTCAAACCAGTATCAAGATTTGTATCTAATCCTTTGTTAACCAGCATTTTGGATATCCCAACTGCAAAGGTGCTGTTTTTAGCTATGATCTTTGCATAGGATTTTGATTCTGCAATCAAATTATCGCTTGGAATTATTTTATTCACTAATCCAATGGATAGTGCCTCTTCTGCCCCAATTCTACGACCAGTAAAAATCAAATCTTTTGCTCTTGCAAGACCTATGATTCTCAATAATCTTTGTGTTCCTCCCCAGCCAGGACATATTCCAATGGCAACTTCAGGTTGACCAAGCTGAGCATTGGGAGAGGCAAATCGTATATCACACGCAAGGCCAAGTTCACAACCCCCGCCGAGGGCGTATCCATTAATTGCAGCAATAACAGGTTTCTCTAGTTTCTCAATTTTGTTTAGAACTTCGTGTCCCCTTAATGCATATTTTTCTGCCTCAGTTGGACCAATATTACTCATATATTCAATATCAGCGCCTGCAGAGAATGCTTTTTGGCCAGCTCCTGTGATTATAATTACTTTGGAAGAGTCTCTCGCTAAATTGTCTAGAACAGAAATAAACTCTTCCATAACTTCAAGGTTCATGGCATTGAGTTTGTCTGGTCTATTTATTGTAACGACAACTATTTCATTGTCCTTTTCAACCTGAAGATATCTTAATTTCATGACAAACACTCTTTTTTCTAGAAATTAAACTTTGATCGTTGACATAAAACTTTGATATAATAGAAAGCGAGTTATAATACAATTTTTACAAACAACATTGTTTGATATACTCTGGTCTCCTTTTTGCTGCACTTTCAGCTGTATTCTGGGGAACCTTTTTTGTTCCTGTCAGAAAAGTAGGAATTGGAAGTGTCTGGCAGTTACAAGGAGCAACATCAATTGGCGTACTTGCCTTTTCTTTGCCAATTGCTTTTTTTTCGGGTTATAATATTCAGCTTGCAGGACTTGCGTCTGGCGTCATTTGGTCTATAGGTAATATTCTGGCATTATATGCAGTTAGACTAGTTGGACTTGCAAGAACTTCTTCATTTCTTGCTGGTTTTAGTATAATAGTGTCATTTACATGAGGAGTTTTATTTTTTGAAGAGAAATTAGATTCATTAATTCTTGCCTTGATAGCAATAGGGTTTCTACTTGGCGGATTACCACTTGTCTCATATGGAACAAGAGATCCTTCTATTCAGAAAAAGGGG
>Ga0187846_10002135_pt1 | contig 10971 bp, 9 predicted proteins | sample TC_taG_FD_161473 | JGI IMG/M metagenome (GOLD analysis project Ga0187846, IMG submission 161473) | Biofilm microbial communities from the roof of an iron ore cave, State of Minas Gerais, Brazil - TC_06 Biofilm (v2) | ecosystem: Environmental > Terrestrial > Deep subsurface > Cave > Wall biofilm ... | reverse complement strand
GCCCGCCACATCTCTCAGTCCGCATTAACTATTAATGTTTTCAGCGAAACGATTGAGCGAATGAGCCTTGGAGATTGCGGAACGCCTGCCTTGGGCGCAGGACGTCTGGAGCTCCGTTCATCTCTACTGGCGGTGGAGAATCTTTCGGCGTATGTCGGGCCAAAATTCCTTGGCTTCATAAGCGATGGCGTCGATAGCCAGTTGGGTTTCCCAAGTGTTCAGGGTGTTCGGTAGTGTGCGGTCCGAAGTGGGTTCGTAGAGATTCGATATGCCGGCCGCTGCGGCGTTGCCGACGAACTCTGAATAGTTGAACTGCGTCCCTCCTGAATCGGTGCGCGTGACGAACATACGGCTGAGGGCGTAATCAAAGCGGCTCGGGAAGCTGCCACGACCTCGTTCATAGAAACGTGGATCCTCCTGAAGCAGCGACGGAAAAATGGCGCCGGTCATCACGTTACCGATGGCTTGGTCGGCGAACGCTTGGGCGTAACGCTCGGAGTAGCCCTTGAGGCCTTGACCCAAGGAAGGATCCTGATTTTGAGCTTGCCCCATGGCGGCAACGCCGCCGACCATCGCAAACTCGTATGGATCGAACGCGCCATCGAGTGTGAGCTTGAACTTGCCGGCCGTGGTGAGGGGCGGTTCGGCGGCGGCGCCTTCGACCGTGGCGTAGTTGGGGATGAAGCCGAAGAGGCGGCTGGGCTGAGCGGCGGGCTGCGAAGGCGCTTTGGATGAGACGTAGCGGAGGCTGCCTTTTTTGAATCCCAGGGGGCTTTCGGTGGGAAGCGAACTGGCCATCAGAGTGGCGGACGCATCGGGGCAGGCTCCTGAGCGGCCAGCGGAAGCGCGCAGAGGAGCAGGGCCACGGCCGTGGCAAGGTAAAGGGACTTTTGTGCGACGTGGTTTTGCATGTACTTTGCGCCAAGCCCGGCTGTCGCCGGTGCATTGCGCCGTCACCCTCAGGATCGCAGCCGAATATGACGGTGTATGTGGTACAGAAGTACGGGGTGTGGCGAAAGAACAATATGAACCGTGAAATCGCAAAGCGCTTGGGCATGAGCCTGGCGCTTCTGCAAAAGGAGTTCGCCATGTAAGGCCAACTGCATCAACAGGCTTTCTGGAGCGGGCGATGGGAATCGAACCCACGTCCACAGCTTGGGTTTCGGTGTGTAACCTCCCCCCATGTGTACGATGCTAAACTTCACGGCCGAGAATAATGTGAAACGGACCTCCAAATTGGGTGATCTCGTTCACCTACCGCCTATGCGTGATGCACGTGAACGCGCTTAACTATTTCATATGCGCGACCGGGGACCACCTCTGTGTCTATCTCGACCAAGGATCCCTTTTTTAGCCCAGCAAGCAGGTTCGCGTCCAAGATTTGCACCGTGTTTGTGATGCCATCGTGAGTCACACTGAAAAAATACATATGACGCGGGGTGCTCTTGTACCAGTAGTTTTGAAATACTCCGTTATATCTCTTTGCATTGCTGTCCTGTGGATGACCAAGTGTCGCTTTCTTATGAACCGACTTCCAAAAGAGCAAGGATACTGCCTCTCCCATTTTCTTCATCGCTGCGCCAATCGCTCTTGCCTTGATGAGGGCAACGAACGCCAGCACCGCACCCACCGCGACGAGAACTATGCGGCCTATGAGCGAAATGAAGAAAGTGTGCCACATGCGCGGACTTTAATACCTTCTAAACCCTTCGGCTAGGCTTCCGTGGAGGGCCAGGTCGCTCACTTTTGACCGACCCCTTGCGGGGCCGTGTCCCCGAAAGGGAGCTTCCCAGCCCGTGCCAATGGTGGTGGAGGTTTTGGTCGGAGCCTATGAACGTTTAGCACCAGAATTTCGCAACCGGAGTTTTAGTACTCGGAACCACACATTAAGATCATTACGCGCGTCGCGAGCCCGCTCGGTGTCGCCCTTGTCAGCTCAACTCGTGATCTCGTTTGTTAGCCAAAGCCCGGTGCAGTTCAAGGATTTGGGAACAACTTAGGAACACTTACTCCCGAAAACCGTGCTAAATCGTGATGAGCCGCGCAGAGAGAGGCTAGACGATTCAGCTAGATAGCGTTGTGAGATTTGTATTGCAGGTCCACTTGTCGAATACCAGCATGCCCGCAAAGTCGGCGAGATTCTCCACCCGATTGAGCAATTCATCCGGTAGAAAATCGTGGACGGGCGTTTGCGCCGGATCACGCGGGTAGCGTGAGCCAAACTGCTTGCCGGCGCGGCAGGAGGTCCGCCCTGTTCCCAATTGAATCACCAGTTCTGCTGTGAGCTCGATGAGCTCGCGGCGGACTTCCACCACCTCCGTTTGCGGAACTCGCAAACCCAAAGAGCCCGCCAACTTCGTTCCGAGCATTCCGTTGGCCAGAACTCGAACGTGCTGCAGATTGTTTTGGAACTTAACGATATAGTAAGCGCCGTCGTCGCATCGCATCAGGTGTGATTGCGCGCCGCCGCGCATACGGCGGATATGCTCGACCGCGAGCACCATGGCCAGGCATGCTATCGAGCACCACTTTGCGCGGCAAGGAGATATTCCTCTGCGCCGTCGGATTTCCCGCGGTTTCGCCCGCGCGCCAGGAACGCACAGGGCTCTACCCCCTTGCCCATCCAGCAATGTTCGAAGGAGCAGTCGCTCCCGCGCCGTGGCGGAAATTTTCGATTGAGTTGTTAAACGGGTGGCGAAGGGAACTTCGCCGCGATCGTGCCGGCCTTAGCGCTTCTTGCGAGATCGCGCGCTCTTGCGAGCCGGTTTCTTCCTGGATCTCTTGGCCGCAGCCTTCTTTTTGGGCTTGGCCTTCGCTCGCGCCGCCTTGCGCTTGGGTTTTGCGGCGCTGGGCCTGCGTGGCTTTGGTTTGGGCGTCGATGGCGGCGCTTCGGGAATTCCCGGGCGCTCGGTTATGGTGACTTCCTCTTCCGTCTCTTCCAGTACGCCTTCGTCTTTTTCGCCGCCCTCGTCTTCCTCGAACTGGGAATATTCATTCTCGTCGCCATTATCATGTAGCCAGGCCATCATTCCTCCGTAGGTCAGCCGCTTTGAGTTCCGGCCGACCACGCCGCCGCGGCATCGGCGGCTTATAAACGGAATGTGAACCTTTTGTCAAGGCCGTCCGTTCGACCGTGGACTCTGCCGCCAGAGTAGCATCTTTTAAGTAAATCGCGCGAGTAAATGGCGTTTTCAAAGGTGGAGGTTATTTGCGGAGAAGTCAGTAACGGAGAAATTCGCTCGACGACGCTCAGGAACTAATGAGCCTGCACGATCGTCAGGACATCGCCGGCTTGCAGAGGCCTGCTGAAGAGAAACCGATTCCCGCTGCGCAGGGCGTCGATGGTGGTCTGATACGCCTGCGCAATGGACCACAGCGTCTCGCCTTGTTTCACGCGGTGTGTGACCGTCTGCCCCGCCTTGGCCGAGACCTCCGTCGCGCCGGCTGTCGCCGAGGCGACCACCGAAGCTTTTACCGGAGCGGGACCGGTTACCCCGGGATAAATTTTCAGGAGCATGCCCGCGACCAGCCGGTTGCTGCGCATGCCATTCCATTTCTTCAATTCCGTCACGGTCACGTTGAACTGATCCGCCACGCTCTCGACCGTGTCACCCTTCCTTGCGCGGTAGCGCACCAGGGCGCCCAGCGTAGGCTGAGGCTGAGCCACTGCGGGGATGATCAGCTTGGCATCCACTTCGGGGCGCGCCTGCCCTTCCAAACCATTCGCCTCCGCGAGCGCGGCCACAGTGATTCGATACCTCCACGCGATGCTGGATAATGTCTCCCCTTCCTGCACGCGATGCCGGTGCCAGGTCAGCCAGTTCTGCGGCGGAATCTCGGCCATGCCCTGCTCGAACTCTTCCTTCTTGCCGGCCGGAATCTGCAGCACGAAGCGGGGATCGTTCGGCGTCACCAGCCGCAGCAATTGCGGATTGAGCAGCCGCAGCGCATCCACATCCACATCGATCGTTTCCGATACCAGCCGCAAATCCACGGGATGCCCCGGCTGCACGCGGTCCACCTGCAGCGGTTGGTCGGGGACGAACTCGACCCCGTACCGCGCTGGGTCCTTGGAGATCAAAGTGAGCGCCAGAATGATGGGGACGTAGTTGCGCGTCTCGTCCGGCAGCGCGTTGGCCTTGTATAGCTCCCAAAAATCGGCATAGCCGGTGCGTTCGATGGCATGCTGCACCGCCCCCGGCCCGGAATCGTATGCCGCCATCACCAGATACCAATCGCCGAACATGTCGTACAAATCCCGCAGATGGCGAGCCGCAGCGCGAGTCGCCTTCTCCGGGTCCTGGCGCTCATCCACCCACCAGCTGTGCTCCAGTCCGTATTGCTTGCCGCGGTAGGCCATGAATTGCCAGAGGCCCCGGGCGCCCGCTCGCGATAGAGCCTGCGGCTGAAAGGCGCTTTCCGCCTGAGCCAGATACATCAGGTCGGTCGGCAGCCCTTCCTCGGTAAGTACGCGCCGAATCATGTCGCGGTAACGCCCCGACCGGGTCAATCCGTTCTCCACGATGGCCCGGCCGCGTTCCGTTTGGAAGAAATTCAGGAAAGAAAGCACCGGATCGGCGATGGTCAAGGGAAGATCATGGGGCACGGCCTGAAGTTCGCGCTCCGCATTGTTCTTCAATCCCGCATCCCCGGGCGCCGCTGGGAGTTCCTCTCCCGAAAGCGATGTGATGGCGGTAATTTGATCCAGCGGAGAGGGCTGATTCTTCTGCCCGGCCGCTGCGTCAGGTGGTTCGTTGGCCCCGGCGGCTTGTGTCTCGCCCTGCACGGAAGACAGAGACACCATGAGCTGATTGAACAATTCCGAAAGTTCGGGTTCTTTGCCGAGATTAAAGCCGCTTGCCAGCAGCAGGTCGAGAGCGTCGTCGTAGTCCCGCCGGGCATCGGCGTTGTGGTTTGCCTTGGCCTCCTGCTCGCCCGCCGCGAAAAGAGCTCGCACCCGCGCGGCGAGCCGGTTCACCGCGTCCGGGGACATCAAGGCCAAAAATATCGTACGTCCGTGAGACTGCCCCAGCGGCAGAGCGCCTATTTTGGGCGCAGGCTTCGCCGGCGGATTGGGCTTTACCGGTGGATTGGACTGTTGAACGGTAGCTTGAATAACCGGTGGATGAGAGTTGGTTACATTTCGTGCCGAATCCTCACACCCGGCCAGGCAAAGCACAACTCCGGCAGCCAGGAAAAGGCCCAGGATCCCCGCGCGCTTACCGACAGGCCTATGCGGCTCCATGCCCCTCAGCCTCAAAGGTTTGTGTGTGCGCCTACTCGAATATCCGATGCGTCACCTCGGACACGGGGACTGGCAAGCGAATCAGAATTGATACCCCATGCTATCCCGCCACGAATACGCAAGCAACTACAACATTCAACTGCGGTTAACATTCGACCAACAGCCCAACTGACCGGCTTCGGACAGTGCACTCAAATCACCGATACAGGTCCTTAGGCCACTTCTTCGTCCGCCGTCGGCTCTCCTTGCCGTTCCGCCTTGGCATGTGCGATCACTTTTTCGGCGATCTCGTTGGGCACGAAGTCATAATGGGAAAATTCCATCGAATAGCTCGCCCGTCCCTGGGTCATAGAGGTCAGGTCCGTCGCATAGCTCAGCATCTCCGCAAAAGGAACCTGCGCCTTCACCACCACATTCGACCCTCGCGCTTCGCTTCCGCTGATCCGCCCGCGCCGGGAGCTCAGATCGCCCATCACGTCCCCCGAATACTGGTCCGGCGCATAGACCTCCACGTGCATGATCGGTTCGAGCAGCGAGGGCCTTGCCGTTTTCATGGCCTCCTTGAACGCCAAGGATCCTGCGATTTTGAAAGCCATGTCCGACGAATCCACATCGTGATATTTGCCGTCGTACAGCACGGCGCGGAAATCGACCACCGGATAGCCCGCCAGGTACCCCCGGTCGGCGGCAGCGCGGATCCCCTTTTCCACCGAGGGGATGTAGTTCTTGGGGATGGCGCCCCCGAAAATGTCGTCCACGAACTCGAATCCCGCGCCCCGCGGCAGCGGCTCCATGCGCACCCGGCAGACGCCGAATTGCCCATGCCCCCCTGTTTGCTTCTTGTGCTTCCCTTCCGCATCCGCCTTGGCGCGTATGGTCTCCCGATAAGGAACCTTCGGCGGTTTCAGCGTCACGTCGACTTTGAATCGCTTTCGCAGCTTGGCGACCACCACCTCGATGTGCTGCTGCCCTGAACCCGCCAGCAGAAACTCCTTTGTCTGCGGGTCGCGCGAAAATCGGAGCGAGAGGTCCTCCTCCAGAATTTTGTGAATGCCCAGCCCGATGCGGTCTTCGTCGGCGCGTGTCTTTGGTTCAATTGCGAACGTGATGGCTGGCTCGGGAATGTGCGCCGCGGGATAGAAGATCGGCGCCGCCTTGTCGCCCAGGCTATCGCCCGTGATCGTCTCCTTCAGCTTGGCGATGGCCCCCAGATCGCCGGCATGCAGGTCGGCCACTTCCGTTCCCGTCTTGCCTTCCATCACCTGTACATGCTGGAAACGTTCGCTCGTCCCGCGATTGAAATTTGTCACCGTCGCGTCATTCTTCAACACGCCCGACATCACCTTGAAATAATTGATCCGCCCGGCGAAGGGGTCGGAGAGCGTCTTGAATACAAAGATCGAAAGCGGCTCCGAATCGGCAACCTTGCGCTCGACCGGATTGCCCTTCCCTCCTGCCTCGCTGAAGCCGCTTGCGTTTCCCCGGCCCGCAGGATCGGGAAAAACATCGATGATCAGATTCAAGATCGATTCGCTGCCGATATTGTGCAACGCCGAGCTGACCGCCACGGGAAACAACCGCCGCTCCTTGAACGCCAGCCGCAAACCTTTCGTGAGGTCTTCCGCCGGCAGCGTGCCCTTCTCGAAAAACTCCTCCATCAGCTTGTCGTCGCCTTCCGCGACCATCTCCACCAGCTTTTCGTGCGCCTCCCGCGCCGCCGCGCTCAACTCCGCGGGAATCTCCTCGGTTTTGGCGCGCCCATCTCCATCCGGCGTATAAACCAGCGCCTTCATGCTCAGCAAATCCACCACGCCGCGGAACTGCTTCTCGGCGCCGATGGGAAGCTGCAGCGGCACCACCGCGCGGCCGAACGCTTCCTGCACCGATTCCAGCGCGCGCTCGAAGCTCGCCAGTTCCCGGTCCATCCAGTTGATTACGACGGCGCGCGGCAGGCTGTATTCGGTGCAGTAGTCCCACACTTTCTCCGTTACCACCTGCACGCCGGCCACTGCGTCCACCACTACCAGCGCCGCATCAGCGGCGATCAGCGACGCCTTGGTTTCATTCACGAACGTGCTGTATCCGGGTGTGTCCAGAAAATTGATCTTGGTCTTTTCTCCCTGCCCGCCGGGAGCCCATTCCGCAAACGCCATTCCCGTCTGAATGGAAATCTTCCGCGCGATCTCTTCTTCATCCCAATCTGTCACGGTGTTGCCTTCGGCCACTTTTCCCAGCCGAGGCGTCATCCCAGCCGTATACAACAACGACGACACCAGCTGGGTCTTTCCGGTGTCGCCGTGACCGACAATGCCGACGTTACGCAGAAACTGCGTCGTGTACGATTTCATGGCTTTCCCCTGTTCGGGCCCGGGGCCGATCTCGCGGGGCGAAAGCACAGGCGGGATACCCAGGCGCCGTGCGTGGCTACTTCGAAAGCGCGGATGCTAACACGACCGCGCGTCCACGGGCAATCGCACAGACCCCCTAGACGGGCGTTTGAACGGGTAGCCAGTCCAAAGGTCCTCCACAGTGGTAAACTCGCCCCGTGAACGCCGCCCCAATGAAGTTGACAGTCGTGGCGTTATTTGCGGCATACCTGCTGACTGCTCCGGCGGCCTTCAGTCAGCGCCCCGACCGCGTCAGCGGCATCGTCTTTGATCAGAGCGGTGCCCCGATCGCGGATGCTTCGGTTACGCTTTTTTCGGACGAATTTATCCGCGCAGGCACTGCTGATCAGGATGGGCGATTTGATTTTGACAATTTACCGCAAGGGCCGATGAACCTCGACGTCTCTTCGCCGGGGTTTAAGACGCGCACTATGACCAATATTCAAGGCGGAGTATTCGGTCCGTTCGTGGTCGTCCTGCAAGTTGGCTCGTGTCCCCAGTGCCTCACTGTCACGACAGACTGTCGTTCCGCAATGCAAGTAGCCGCGATTGCGCCGCCAAAGGTCTCTTATGAGGAGCGAATGGACGATGTGAATGTTACTGGCAATGTTCGTGACGCTTTTGGTGGACCGTTAAGTCAAGCCACACTCGTCTTGGCTGATTGGTCAACGGGCTCCGCCTACGTCACGTTGACGGACGCCAAAGGTGAATTCCAGTTCAGAGACGTCGAACCGGGAAAGTACCAGCTGAAAGCCACACGTGACAATTACTCTCAGGGCTTGGCGAATCTTCGTATCGCAAGAGAAAATCTCACCAGAATCGATCGCCTCTTGCTAGTTTCAGGGGAGGAGTACAGGAATGTCTGCGCGCTTGATCTTTCGTTAGAGTCGTCCCCGCTTCCGACGGAACTCATCCCTTCAAAGTGAACCGGTTAGGCGTCTTCGTGAATCGTCTTCAGCTTCACTAGCTCGAACTCTTTCACTCCCGCCGGCGTCTGTACCTTCACTTCATCTCCCTCTCGCCTGCCCAATAGCGCCCGGCCGATCGGCGAAGTAGTGGAGATCAACCCTTGCGCGGCGTCCGCCTCTTCGCTGGTCACCAGCTTGTACTCCACCTCAGATGCCTTGACCATGTCCCGCAACCAGACTCGAGACCCATACCCCGCGCGATCGTGCGGAATGTTGTTGAGGTTGAGCATGCCGATATCGCCCATGCGTTTCTTGAGCTGACCCAGCCGCGCGGAAACGAAACCCTGGCGCTCCTTGGCGTACTTGTACTCCGCATTTTCGGAAAGATCTCCGTGCGCCCGCGCCTTCATCAACTCCTTGGGCAGCTCCAGATTTAGCTCGTGCTCCAGCGCATTAATTTCGTCCTGAAGCTTGCGTTTAATTTTGGAAAGTGCATCGTCGTTCATGTTCGTTGTCGTCTTCTTTTTTTGATTTTTCCGACGCGAGGCTTTGCGCATTGCGATCAGCGCAAGCTGAACGCTGGCGGAGAGGGGGGGAATCCAATCCGTCAAGTTGTGGCCCTAGGTACGCATTCGGTGCTACTAAGCCTTAACTCATTTGTTCTTTTAATCTTAGGGGACATAGCTCGTCCCCATCCAGCAACTTCCGGGCAACCGGTTCGCAATTAAATACCCGCCAACTAGTAGCACATAGTAGCACGACTATCGTTCGATCAGTTAGCGGATGGAAACCCGATAAAAGCATGCCCGGCACCGTTTGCTTCTGTCAAGCCTCGGCTTCGCCGTCCCACTTTAGCGGTGTCATGTTTCCGCTCGAAGAATGCCAAGAGACCCTTGCCCACATTCTTGCTCCGCACTTCGTCTGCCGCTAAGTGGTCGTTAGAGCTTTGGTCAACACAGGATCGTCCGGTCTATGGCCAAAGGCACCTCGCGATTCTTAAATGGATAGGTTGCCTGAATGAACCAATGAGCAGCTTACTGGCAATCCGGCAGAACCGCAGCCCTGCTACGGCTCTGGCCAATCTCGAAAAAGCCCGCCAACTGCTGGCCGAAGCCCGGACACTGCCCGAGATCAAGAAGATCCGGGGAATCGCGGAAGCCGCCAGGGCCTACGCCAAGGCCGCAAAGTTGGGCAAGGAAGCTCAAAATTACGCCGCCGAGATTGCATTGTTGGCGGCTCAAAAAGCGGGCGCAATTCTGAAGCAGCTGCGTCGCGGTAAACCGGGGCCGAAGGGATTACCCGCAAGGCTTGCGGCTAACTCCGAATATAGCCAAACCTTGAAGGAAACCAACACGCCTGAGCGCACCGCACAGTACTGGCAAGAACTGGCCGGAGTCCCCGAACCTACTGTCCAAAAATACATCGAATTGGTCCGCCAAGCCGAGAAGCCCACCGACATAACAGCAGCAGGTTTGCTCAGGTTTCACCCTAGAGAAACATCCCCAAATGCGCAAAAGGAGGACCGGTCTAGCAACACGATCAATGGGTACCCCCTGTACGAAGTGAAATCTGCCTTTCAAAAATCGATCCGCAGGGGGTTAGAAGATAGCCTGTTTTGGGCGAGAGAATATGTCTTGTCCAAAAAACTAAACTCCTTATGGGATGTCCTTCGTGTAATCAGTTCGGAAGACATCGGCTTCGGCGATCCATCCGTCGCTCTTCAAGTGCGGGGTCTGTTTGAAAACTGGAAAGAGTTGCAAAACGAAGACCTCATTGTTTATGCGGTCTTAATTTCCATGCAAGCAAAGAAATCCCGCCTCATCGACGACGCTTTCTGCGCGATTCACAACGAAAACCAAGAAGAACTAGACCAACTTGAAAAGGAGGCGGTAGAGGCCAACAAGGTAGGCGAGGAGGTCTGGCCCTACGGCAACGAAGAGAAAACGATCTCCACCCTACGGAGTGCGATTTGCAAAAAAGACGAAGAAAAAGCTCTCAAGTTGACTGATCAAATAGATACGTGCGGTCACAGGAAAGAGAAGAAGGCTCAACCGGGAGGAAATGTCGAAGACAGTTACATATCGGACGTGGCCGCCTACGGGAAAAGTTTTTGGAAGTGCATCCTCAACTTGTCGGACGCCGTGACGGCTCCGCACCTGCGAGTTCTCTATGAAAACTGGAAGGATAGCAAGCAAAATACTCGGCACCGCGCCAGCCGCATATTCATGGTGCACGCGGTGCTTCTCCTCATCCGAACCGAATCGCTGGACTTACAGTTCCGAAAACCGGACATCACTGATGCCAGGCGCGTATACAAATCTCATAAACCCAAATTGGAGGTACCCGATTGGGCGCTTGACGGACACACTAGCCGGGGGTTTCGAATGGGGAGGGGAAAAGATACGGTCGAAGGGGCTAAGTTCTTCTATGA
>Ga0187846_10002134_pt1 | contig 10971 bp, 2 predicted proteins | sample TC_taG_FD_161473 | JGI IMG/M metagenome (GOLD analysis project Ga0187846, IMG submission 161473) | Biofilm microbial communities from the roof of an iron ore cave, State of Minas Gerais, Brazil - TC_06 Biofilm (v2) | ecosystem: Environmental > Terrestrial > Deep subsurface > Cave > Wall biofilm ... | reverse complement strand
TGGCTACGCCGGCTTCGACATCGGCTTCGGTTCCTACCTCGAATTCTGCGACGTCGGACGTGACCTCGAAGACGGTGAGCTCGGTGCCGAGTTCTGCATCCACTGTCGCCGCCACCACATCGGACTCGCCACCAGTGAATACGGTCAGCCCGATCCCCGCCACCGCGATCGCACCCATGGCCACACCAATACCGATCTCCGCCCACAATGATACGCTACCGCTTGGATCGACCATGCTCAGCGGGTCGTTGCCCAGAAAGACGTACGGACTGGCGAATTGCCCGCGCGGATCCGGCGTGAGAAACCGCCGCAGCAGCGGGTCGTACAGCCGCGCCTGGAAGTTATACAGTCCCGTCTCGGGATCCTGCATCTGGCCGATGAAACAGGGATCGGTCAACCCGAGTGCGGGACCGGAGGAGGACAATATCATGCCGAAGGAGGAGAACTCGTACTGGGCCGCGAGTGCGTTTGCGGGGTCCGAGATCGCCCAGATCGTCCCCTGCGAATCCTGCAGCGGGAAATAGTTCTGCCCGGCGAGCACCGCGGCGCAGCCGGCCGGTCCGTGGACGAAGGCAGTCCATGCTCCGTCCTGGAGAATGGCGATCGGCTTGCGCCCGGCACCGAATATATAGAGCTTGCATGGACCAGCGCCGTTCGTTTGCTTCAGCACCCGCTGGCCCTGTGCGCCATAGGCGAAGCGCAGTGTCTCAGCCGTCTGGTCAGCTACTGCAGCGCCCAGAGGCAGAGCGAGGGCGAGATCGTATTCGAGTGCGAGTGAGCCGCGTGCCGTCAAAAACCCGGCCGGGGTGTAGGAAATCGCCGTCGGCGTGCCAGCGATCACCGCCTGCTGAAGCTGGTCTGTCCCCGGCGCACCGGTGAAGGTGGATTCGGACGCGTCCAGTGTCGCCGCCCAGATATTTCCGTCGGCATCGATGCTCGAGATGGCTTCTGTGCCCGCCGCACCGCCTTGGACTTGCGCCGAGGCGAGCTGCTGTTGGGCATCGTAGGTATAGCTCGCCGGCATCGAGAAAGAAGCCTCGCTGAATGCCAGGGAAACCGTGCGATCCTGCACGGTGCCGTCGGCGTAGTACTGGTATTGCAACGAGAAGCAGGGCGAGCTGGCCGCTCCAGCGAAGACCGATTCGTGCAACAGCCAGCCAGCGGAAGCATAGGCGAAGGTGCCAAAAAGGCTGCCATCGTTGCGCGCCTCGGTCTCCGGCTGACCATCCATTGTGTAGGTATAAGCTGCGATATTGGTCGGAGCGGATGCGCTCGACCCGATGCCGGTTACGCGGCCCTGGTCGTCGTAGGTGTAGAGCAGCTGGGATACCGGCAAACCAGCGGGATAGGTGATAGCAACGACCTGGTTGAGGTTGTTGTAGCCGTAACCTATCTGGAACGTTGCGCTCCCCGGCTGGTCCATCCCCATCTGTACCGTCAGGACGCGGCCGAGAATGTCGTAGGCGAAAGTCTCCGTGACCGTACAGCCGCCCGGCGGCAGCTCGCCTTGCGGGGCGGGCGTCGTGGTGACCGCCTCGACTCGCCGCCCGATATTGGTCGGCTTGTTGCCGTTGCCATCATAGATGTGGGTCCGCGTCACAGTGTGTGGCACCGTGCCATCGGGCCATTCGGGATCGGCCGCTTCGGTTTGGAGGGTGGCGCTGTCCCATGGCTGCTGGACCAGCCCCTCCTCGACCCGGCGGCCAAGCATGTCGTAACGGTAGTAGATGAAACCCTCTTGCCCGGAGGCGATTTGTGGCTGGACAAACCGCAGCAGCCCGCGCGGGTCGTAGATATAGGATGAGACGCCAGTTGCCGGCGATGAGCGCCCGATCGTGCGCCCGAGTGTGTCCTGCGTTTCGGTCGCTTCAAATGCACTCGGATCGGTCTGCGGCCCCGACGTAAAGGCGTTGGGGAGCCGGATGGTTCGCACCCCGCTGCTGTCGTTATAGACAAACGCCGCTTCGGTCTCCGACTGGATATTGCCTGCAGGGTCGAGCATGGCCGTGGCGACTGCCCGCCCCGCGGTATCTTTCAGCGCCATCGACTGGTTCTTGATCGCGCTGGTGGTGCCGCGCTGCAGATAGTTGCCGACGGGAAGATCGGGGAAGGTGGTGCCGTTTCCGCTGTAGGAGATTTGGACTGTCGCGCGATCCGCCGGCGTCGTCGTGTCGACATCATGGATTGCATAGGCTAACCCGGGCAAGCCGCGTTCCAGCGGGCGCTTCAGCCGGCAGGTATCGTAGCGCGTGCCGCGGTATGGGTAGCCCTGGTCGTTGGAACGCTTTACTGGGCCGTCCGACTGGCCGGCATAGTAATTGGCGACGTCGCCGGTCATCAGCCAGCTGCTGTCGAGGCTGACAAGGAAGTCCGCGACGTCGACAAAACCGGGGCGGTAAGCGACCAACGGCAACGTCGCACCACTGCCAAAGCTGCCAGGGGCACATCGGGTGACGGCTACCTCGCGGTTCAGGGCATCGTAGATTTTTTGCAGCACCCGTGCATCGCTGTTGCCGCTCGGCGGTTGCGCAAGCAACTGCTGGACCTGGCGCTGCCGTCCAGCCGCATCCAAATAAGCGATGCCGAGCCGCGGTTCTACCAGTGCGGCCAGATTGCTAAAGGAGAGTGCGTTGGGACCGGTCGAGATTACAAAATCGCTGGTCGCGATCGACAACGCAACGCTGAAGACGAGCTGCCCATCGGCAAAGAACAATACCGCGCCGCAACCGAGCACGAGGAGCCAGTTTCGCGCGATGTCAGGCGGGGTGATCAGCGCATTCTGCACGGTGTCGCCGCTTGGCGAGGTGAATGTCCAGCCTTTGCCGGTGTCCCAAGCGATCTGGAAACCGCTGCCGAAGCCAATTGCGACCGGACCGGCGAGAGATGCCGGGCAGAACACATCGAAAGCCACGGCCGCGGGCGGCGGGGCCGTGCCCTGCCAACCGATCCAACTCAGCCGATCGCCCGTCGAACCCGTGTAATCCAGCGACCCGTTCGACGTGCTCCATGCTGCCGGATCGGCGGCCTCCCAGCGGCTGGTCCATTCATCACCCGAGAGGAACGTCTCGACAAAACCGCCAGCAACGGGGTGAAGGGTGATCTCGGTGCTGGGGTTGGAAGGGTCGAATGCATCCGCGGGATTGCCCTGACGAGAAAGGCCCCGCGGTGTGTATTCCTTGGCTTGGCCATCCGCGCCGATGCTTGCCACCGTCCGCAGGAACGCGTCATAGCATGTCCGCTGCGTCAGGCCGTTAGCGCGCATGGTCGAGAACAGTAGATGCAGTCCTGGATCGAAGGTACGGATCAGAACCTGACTCACCAACGGCGCGACGAACACGTCATCGACGAGGACGGCCATGATGCTGGTATTAGCAGCGCTGACCTCGACAATGAGGCCGGGCTCGCCCGGCAGGTTAATACCCACCGTCGCATAGGCCCACAGACCACCTGTATCGGCGAAGGGTGCGCTCTGGGATCCAATTGTCCGGCCGTTGGTGGAGATCGTGATAGTCCAGCCGGCGCCGGAACGCGTCGGGAACCCCGCCGCCGTCTTGTACCAGTATCCGAGCAGGTAAGTCTGCACGCCCGTCGCCGGCTGAACTCCCGCCGATAATATCGCGCCGTTTCCACCGGGAAGCTGTAGGCTGCACGAGCCGGTGTGCGCGTCGCCGACGACGATGCTTGCGCTGGTGAACGCGAAGGCGCTTTGAGTTTCGTATGGTTCGAAACCGATATACCCGCATTGGCTGCCAGAAAGCGACGCGTTGACGATCTCGGCCACCGGGAAGGTCTCGCTGCCATATAGAGTCGAAGTGACAGTGCCTGCAGCATCGAGCGATTCCGTCACGAGACCCAACGGACTGCGCGCAACAATCTCACGCTGCCTGATCCAGCCGGGGGGGACCGTGCCGGGCTGATAGGTGTCGAACGGGAAATCGGCGCTGCCGGCGCCATTCCAGATGAAATCGCCTTCCGCGCCGGGAATGGTGAGGCCGGCGGCATTGGTCCAGCCGGTGATTGTGGACACTGCCGATTTGACCGGGATGGGCTCCCCGCCGCCGGCTGCCCAGGTTGTCAGCGTCTGCGCCTTGGGCGTGAGCAGGTGCAGTGCGATGCACGCCGGATATACGTCATAGCCGTAAAGAACGGAGCTGGCGAACGTCTCCTGCTGGCCGCCCCCGCCCCACACCGTCTTCGTCGAACTCACCGGGAGGCCCGAATAGGGTGCGGCGAGGCCGGGCGGAAGAAAGCCGGTCTCGGTGGTGCTGGATACGCCGTCCAGCATCTTGGTCTGACCAATCCGGCAGACGTACCCGCCGTAGAGGTTGAGCGAGGGCGCGGCGCCATTCGAGGGGTCGCTGGCGCGCTGCGTATACACCTGCCAGGCGTTCGTGGTCTGCGACACCACGTTTCCGATGCTGTCGAGGATCTGCACCTGATAGAGAAGACCGTCGAGCATGTCGTAGAAGTTCGCGCCGGTCTGGATCGCCAAGCCGTTTAGATAAGTAGTGACGACGGAGCCCTGCACGGGGTTCAACTGGCTGCCGCCACCCGGATAGGCGGTGGTCTGATAATATTTCACGACGAGCCCGGTGGGGTCGCAGGCCGCGTCGGAGGGGTCCGCCACATAGTTCGTGACCGAGATTTCCCCAAAGCCGTTATCCACCGCGAGCTGTGTAACCGCGTAGTGCACGAGCGGCCCGTCAATCGCATCGCCCGCGTAGCGGTGGAGATGGAAAAGCGGCGCGTTGGAGAACTCCGAAGCCGAGGCGGGGTAGGTGACAAACGCGAGCGGGCCTCCCGGATATTGTCCTGCGACGGGGGTGCCCGACGTGCTCGGTACCCACATCATATCGTCAGTGAACTGGGTCAGTGGTAATGCGACCTGCCCATTCGCGAGCACAAAGCCGGCAACTTCTCCTGGGCCGCCGGTGGCGACATTCTCCAGCGCATACGCCAGAAAATCGGGCGCCTCGTTCACCACCGAGATCGAGCTCAGCAGATACTCCGTGTCGCTGCTGACGGCGCTGTTTACCAGCGCCTGCATGTCGGCGAGCGGGGGTGCGGCAAACACGCTCTGCCAGTCGGTCTCCGAGCCGCGGAAATAGAGGTATTGGCCGAGCGTGGCGTAATCTTTTTGCCCCGTCGACGGCCAATTTGACACCGGCGTGTCCTGCGTCACCGGGGGCAAGCTCTGCGCCGCTTGCCCTGCGCTCCGCGACCACTGGAGGGTATCGGCATCCGGGTCGAAACCAAGCGTCATCGCGTACGGATTACCGTTACCTTGGCTATATACGACAATTTGCAGCGCATAATCGGGCCCGTAGGCGAAGCGTTGCTCCAACCCGGGGGCCGGTGCGGGAATCGCCAGCGTGGAATTTTCCAGCCACGCGGTGCCGTTGAAACGCAGCACATTACCGGCGCAGGCGACAAGGCGATTGTCTAAGATCGAAGGCGACCAGCTGGTCGTGTAATTCCCCGTATCCTCCTGATAGTCGGTGAACCGAGTGGTTTCCGGCGGCTGGATCGTGTAGGTACCGTCCCATTGCAAGATTGTAAGGTCGTATTCGATAGAGTTTTGGGGGTCGATGGCGACGAGATGGCTGACCGCGACCGTCGAGGCATCGGTCGCGAGCGCGACATTGGTATAAGTTCCGTCGGGAAAATCAGGCAGTATCGGGCTGCTCGCGCTCTGCTGCCACTGCGACGCCGGGGCGAGATAGAACAGTGATAATATGCCGCTCACCGCGTCGAGCGTAACGTAGTATTCGGTTTGTGCAGCGACAAATATAAAATTGCCGGGAGAGAAGCTTTCGCGGGTCCACGCGTCCTCGATCCATGACCACGTCAGCCGGTCGTAGGTGTTCAGCCCCGGACCGTCGTAGACAACATCGGAGACGCCGCCGATCAAAAAATTGTCACCGCCAACGAACGTCGCCGTACCCTGCGCGATGCTGTAGCTGAGGGTCGGCACATTCAGCGCGGTCGTAACACCGTTGACGGTCGCCGGCACCCATCGGCCGGGCCGCGCCGGGTCCTTGCGGAAGACGAATGCCTCTGCCTGCGCGGCAGAGACACGGTTGAAATAGACGGCAAAGTAATTGGTCGAGACGACCGCGTCGAGTGTCGTCGGATCGAGGTCGCCGCATTGGTCGCAAATCAGTGCGCTGCTCGCTTCGATTTGCCAGGGCTGCCAGCGGCCGAGCCAGGTGTAGACGACCAGGGAAAGCACGCCGGTTGTGGCCGACCACCACACCGTCACTGCATAGTCCGGCCCGAACCAGACGAAGGGCTGCGAGCCGCTGGAGACCGCCGCCGGCGGCGTGACGGTGATTGTGCGCTCGCATATCGGCAAGGTCTGCGGCGAATCGGTATACGTGTAGGTGGCGACAGCACCCTGCGGGTAGGTAATGGACTGCAGCGCCCCGGGGCTTGGGCCGGTGGGCTCCAAATAATAGGCGAAACATATTCCGGGCAGGGACTGGCCGGTCGCGTTGGTCAGTACGATGCCGGTGAGGAAGCGTTTAAACGTGTCGCCATAGAGCGATCCGGTCGTCGGGGTGACATTAGCCACGCCATTCTGCGGCAGCCCGTACTGCAGGATAACGCCCAGCAACGGCGCGCCGGTCTGGTCCTGCACGGCAATGCTGGCGAGATACTGGGTTTCGTAGCGATCCTGGTAGGCGTCGGGCGTGGTGTCAGGCGTGACCTTGTGCGGGTCGGCGTATTCGCGAGGCGAAGCCGCGTCGGCGTTCCACAACTTGTCCGCATAGGTAAAGATCGCCTTGCGGCCGAACACGTCAGTGATGCTGGTGAGATAGCACGCCTTGGTGTACGCCAGCCCGCCGTTGCCGACGAGCTGTTCTACCTCGGGAATGAGGTTGGTATTTTGATCGGGCGTCCATTCATTGTAGCCGTAGGCGATTGTATTGCCCCAGACGTCGCTGGCACCGGCAAGATGCCACGCCCTGGCGTATTGGCTCTGGCCGGTGGTCAGCGTGCTTGGTCCGATCCAGAGCGCCGCACCGTCTGGCGAAGTCCAGCGTACCGCCCATTCGACGGAGTTGCCGACCGAGGTATTGTATGCGCCGCGTTTCGGGGCGATGCCGCCGAATGAAAGCGTCGTACCATCCTCGGTGACGACGACCCAGCGCTCAAACGGCGGGTAATAGAGGATTTTCTGAAACGCATAGTTCTGCAGCTGGAAGGACGAGCCGCCGTCATACGCGGCAAGCGCGGTTTCGCCGGGTTCCAGCGTGAACAAGCGTTGGCCGTCGTTGTCGGTGATCGTCCAGCTTGTCGAGCCGACCGCGGGTGCGCTGAGGACCGCGTTCGCGCTGACGGCGAGCCCGACTTCTGCGAACGCGGCGAGGATGCCGGACGGGACCACCGCCCCGTCCTGCAGACCGCTCACCAGCGCGGCGCTCATCGCGAACAGGAACGGCGTGGCCGGCTCTTCGATCAGTGGGGTCGCCGTGCCGCCGCTCGAATAGCTGTACGACCATGCGCCGGGAGTCGGCGATTGCCCATCGTCGAGCCTGATGCAAGTGGTCGGCATCGACCACCCGAGCCCTACCGTGCTGGTCGGCGCGTCAAGGTTCCAGGTGGTCGCGGCGCGATAGACGTTGCTCTGATAGATCAGGACGACACTGACCGCGAGCGCCGGGTCGGCGGTTCGGCCCGGCATGCGGAACAATGTTTGCGTGAAGTTCACGTCGCCGCGGAACAGGTTGACGCTGTTGCGGACGTTGCCGATCGCGCCTTGATCCAACTGGAAGGTCTGGATCTGCGGGATCTGGTCCCCCGATGCCATCAACCGGCACCACCGCCGCTCAGAGAGGCTAACACGATGATGGTATGCCGATCACGACCAGCGAGACACTGCTCGCCGTGTCGTCCTGAAAGTGACCGCTGTTGTCAAACATCCACGCGCTCGCGCCGTTGAGCATGACGCTCGACCCACTGACATTCCAGCCGCTCGTCCCGGCGCCAATCGCCATGATCCACCAATCGTTGGGCAGAGGGTACTGCAGCTGGAAGCCGGTGACGAAAACCGCAGCATCGGTCAGCGGGACGCCAAGGTCGACAGGAAACGGATTGATCGTCTGCTGCGGCAACAAAATCTGCTTGACACACCCTGGCGAGGACAAGGACGTCGCCAGCAGTGAGCCGGTGATGTTCGCGGTCGTGCCGCCGCTGCCGTTGACATAGTTGCCGCTCGCGTCATGCATCATGGCAGTGGCCCCCAGCGAGGCGTAGCCCGGGTTCTGAGGGGAACTACTGACGCCGATGTCCACGGTCTGGACGTTATGGACGACGCCGATCGGGTAAGCAAGTTGGAAGCCGCTCACCATAGGTTGCAGGCCGGATGCGGGTGTTTCACTCGGCACGGTTAAGTTGCTGCTTTGGCCATTGTTCACCGTCGCCGACTGGAGCATGACCTGTGAGTTCGCGGCCCCGGTCCAGGCGAGCATTGCGACGGTGAGTGTGGACTCCTGATTGTTGATGACATGGCCAGACGTATCCGACAAAGTGGCCAAGGCGGTCACTTCGATCTGCGTTTGGCCCTGTGTGCTCACCGGCTGGCCGGGGAGTTCGAGGCTCAGGCCGATCTGCTGAACTTGATTCTGATTCGGGTAACCGAAAGTTAACGAGAAGCTCGATATGCCGACGATGTAGGAAGACACGCTCCCGGGAATGTTGAAGATCGTCGATCCGTTCGGCGCTACTGATTGGTATTGGACTACGAAACCCATGTGACGCCTCCTCTCTAATCGTGGTTCGCCGCGGCTTCGGGACGTTCAGCACCGCTTCGGAATAACTGCTCGGCATCGGCCGAGCCCAGAGACCCTAACGGGATGCGGATAAAGTCGGCTATTAGTCGTTTCGCTGCCAATCACAGGCTGCGGCATGTCCGTAACCCATTGATTCAACCTAGTCTCGATTTCGGCGTAGTACCTGTTTTGTGTCCATTTGTTTCAAATCGCCACTTTTTCCGTACCCGCTAACGCGGTATGCCGATGACGACCAGCGATACGTTGCTCGCCGTATTATCCTGCGAGTGTCCACTGTTGTCGCTCATCAGCGCCTCAACGTTGTTGAATTGGACGTACTCACTCGGGGGGCCAGATGGGGCGACAAACAAGCCGGTCGCCCCAGCGCCGACCGTCTTGACCCAATGATCGGTATTGCCGGGGTACTGCAGCCGGAAGCTGGTGATCAAGGCAATAGCATCGGCGAGCTGGGTGCCAAAGTTCACATTCACCGGGTTATTCGTCTGCTGCGACAACAAAATCTGCGTCAGTAACCCAGGCGAGGACAACGAGGTCGCCAGCAGCGAGCCGGTGACGGTCGCGGTCGTGTCGCCGCTGCCATTGGCATAGTTGCCGCTCGCATCATTCATCGAAGCCGTGCCGTTCAGCGAGGCGAAGCCTGGGTTTTGAGGGGAAGCGCTGATGCCGATCCCTACAAACTGGACGTCATGGTCGACGCCGCTCGGATACGCAAGCTCGAAGCCGCTTACGAGAGGTTGCAGTCCCGATACGGATGTGCCGGTGGGCACGGGAACGTTGCTGCTTTGGCCATTGTTCACGGTCGCCGACTCGAGCATGACCTGTGGGTTCGCGGCCCCGGTCCAGGCGAGTATTGCGACCGTCACTGAGGATTGCTCACTATCGATCGTGTGTCCGCTCGCATCCGAGAGAGTGGCGTTGACACTCACAGGGATCTGCGTTTGGTCCGCTGTGCTGGCGGGCTGGCCGGGGAGGCCGAGGCTCAGGCTCATCTGCTGAACGTGATGGTCGGTGTTGCCGAAGGTGAACGAGAAGTCTGATATGCCGACGATGTAGGAAGACACGCTGCCGGGGAAGTTGAAGATCGCCGATCCGTTCGCCGGCACCGTTTGGTATTGGACCGTGAAAGCCATGGGCCTCCTCCTCTCCTATGTTCGATAGGAAGAACACGTTGGAAAGCGAAGCGCGGGTCGCCAAAATGTCGGTTGTTGCGACATGGTAACCCCAGCAGAGAGTCGGGCCGGCTCGCCGCGCTGCCAGCCAAGCGACCCCGTCCATTGTGGCCGTGATCGCCCCGATGGAGGTCCTCGAGCAACCCCGCCGATGGAAGGTCCCGTCCGCGCTTCGGCGGACGCCGGCACCGGGGGATCATTCGGATACACACGGTCAGCGCGGTGAAGGCCTTCGGGGTCAGGTGCAGCGTTTCACCGCCGCGCCGGACACAGGCGTTCTTTGCGTCCAGGTGGAGGGGCCCGAATCGAACAGACATCCCGTCCGACGCGATCCTCGCTGCGAGAAATCTAAGAAGAATGTTCGAGAATTCTCAGGGCTCCCGTGCCGACTTCGCAGCAGGCGAGCAGGAAGGGAATGCCGTTAACTCTCGTATACCACCGTTTGGCATAAGTTGAAATCGGAAAGACCGAGGGGGCGCCGGCTCCTTGCGAACTGCGCTTTCGTCGCGCAGCTCACCTGCGAAGCGTTAAGGCACGCGACCGTTTCCGTGGACGCGCAAAGGATGTTGTGAGCGGCCGCGCCGTTGCGCTTTGAAGAACGGCAGTGTTGCGACAAGATTGTCCGACCGGTCTATTGACCCGGCCAGTCGGAGGATGAAACCGATGACAAAGCTCAGATCGGACATCACCAGGCAGGGGCTCAGCCGCACCCCCCACCGCGCCTTTATGCGAGCCATGGGGCTCGACGACGAGGCGATCGCCAAGCCGATGATCGGTGTCGTCAGCATGAAGGGCGAGCAGACCCCCTGCAACATGACGCACGGCTTTCAGGTCGAGGCGGCAAAGCAAGGGGTCGCTGAAGCCGGCGGCACGCCGCGCGAGTTCACGACGATCTCGATGTCGGACGGCATCGGCATGAACCACGAGGGAATGAAGTTTTCGCTGGTATCGCGCGAGCTGATCGCCGACTCGATCGAGGCGGTCGTGCATGGTCTCGCCTATGACGG
>Ga0187846_10002133_pt1 | contig 10984 bp, 12 predicted proteins | sample TC_taG_FD_161473 | JGI IMG/M metagenome (GOLD analysis project Ga0187846, IMG submission 161473) | Biofilm microbial communities from the roof of an iron ore cave, State of Minas Gerais, Brazil - TC_06 Biofilm (v2) | ecosystem: Environmental > Terrestrial > Deep subsurface > Cave > Wall biofilm... | reverse complement strand
TCGATCGCCTCCAAGTCCCGCTTCGTCCCCATGCGCCTTCCTCGACAGTTGCACTGTCGACATAACGCGCAAGGATACGGTTCGGTTGTCACCCATTTATCGAAATGTCAGTAGGACATCTGGCAATTTCTTCAAGCCACTACTTGAAATGCTCATGATTCCCTTGGCGACCTCAGGACCTAGGGCGTCGAGTTCGCAATCAACAGCGGCGGCGTATTGTTCGTTTGGCTCGCGACCTTGATCGAAGGCTACGTTCGCTTCCTTCTCGGCATGCAGATAGTCCGGACATCGAGCCACCAACCATTCCTCGTACCAAGCGGCTCTGTCGCCGATCGCCGCGAGATCTTCCGCCGTGAGGACGTATGCCTCCGTCGATGGCGCAGACAGCAATCTTTCAATGATCGGCTGAGGAACCATCCGATCCTGAAGCCACTTCCTTATAGATCTATACACCGAGTTGTGCACGCGCGCAGCGTCGGCGGCGCCCAGACTTTGCTCCTTCGCAGGCGACAGATAAGGTCGATGCACCGCGATCCTTCCCATAGCCACGTGGATTGGCGCGTTGATGAAAAGCAGGAAGCATGACGATGCACAGACCATGTTTCCGCCCACCACTACCCTTGCCATCATTTCACGCAAGGTCGCGGCAATCTCGCTCGCTTCTTCAACATCACCGCCTGGAGAATCGAGATAGACCCTGATCGGTGGCTGTGGGTCAGCACGGAGGTTTCTTGCGTTGTGGTAGACGAATACTTGAAGCCTATCGTCGTCCCCAGGCTCGATGACTCCGGACAGGAGCAGCCTTGGCGTCTTCTCCGCCTTTTCGATGGGTCGTCCGTTCGAATCTGCGAAGCCAATGGTCATTGCATGCGCGGGCAAGCAGAGCGTCGCTACCATGCAAATTCCGAACGAGATAATCTTCGACATCGCATCTACTCTCGTATTCCGCGATTGATGTCCGCTATTGCTTCGCGAAGTCCCTCCGCTAGTGCGAGTTCTTCGCTTCTCAGTGGTCTGTCGCGACCCTCTCGGTAGATGTGTCCGTCGAGCACATAGCTCCAAAGATAGCCGTGTCCAACTTTTCGAGTTTCGACGACGGCCTGCCTACCGTTGTGCTCCATCTGCTGACGCATTCGGGCTCCTGACTGTTGGTTGTGTCAATGATTTTTCGCACTTTTGGGGCGATGGCCTGATCCGATCTCAAGCGGCAGCCGCCTCCTCGACTGGGGCGAAGAGCGCTTCCATCGCGAGGTAGCGCCGCTTGCCCCACTTCGTACTGGCGATGTGTCGCAGTCGCGCTGCGACCAGCATCAATGCGGAGTGGCCGTCGGGAAAGGCTCCGACGACTCGGGTTCGCCGGCGGATCTCGCGGATGATCCGCTCGAGCGGATTGTTAGTTCTGACCTGGCGCCAGTGATTGCTCGGAAAGGCGAAGTTCGAGACCAGTCGAGCACGAAACTGTTCAAGTGGTATCGCCATTTGGAATTGGATCAGCCGACCACAGAACCCGACATTCGCGCGTTCACTCGCGCAATGTCAGGAGCCTCTGCCAAGACTTGCCCGGTATCCGACACTCCCAGAATGCCCATCCATTGACCGAACTGCGTGTGATTGACATCGCCGCTGATGACGGCGTCGAATATCGCTCGCCGTCTACAACCAATGCACCGCCTTCAACGCGGCCCGTGTACGCCTGGCCCTTGTAGTTTGCGCGAAAGTCTGTCCCGACCGGGAAGCGAACGCCCTTGCTGATCCAATCGCCGCCGCGTGTTGCGTTTTCGGATTTTGCCGCTCTGGGCAGAAGCTCGAACACTTCACGCAACACGTCGTTTTCCGTCACGTTTTCCGAGGCCCGGCGCGCGGTGATTGCTTTGAAGACGTCGAAGTCGATCGTAATCTGCGGCATCCTGCTCTCCTTCCTACGTACTATAGACACTATAGCGCATTAGGAATTATAGGATACCGGATCGGAATGTCAAGCCCGGGCCCCCGATGTTGGAAAGCCGTACAGCGACTCTGTGTGTTCGCCAGCTATTGGCCGGTCGCGCCTCATCCGGTCCAGGGCGCAGCGGTCTCTGCGAATGACAGATCATGAGACCACGGCGGAGATACGGTACTCGACGTTCCGCAATGCCGTGCACTTCCGAAGTTGCACCGCGCCACCGATACCGGCCGCGCTAGGAACGCGCCCGTTAAGGATTGGACGACGCCTGCCCTCCACGGCGTCTCAAGCGCGCACGTCTACACTCGCACGGGCAGGCATCGACCAATCCTTAACGGGTGGGTGAATTGACGGTCCACTGACGCTGCAGCGAACGAATGGCCGCTTTGCACGCGACACCGGAATCGCCAGTTTCAGCTCCGCGCCCGGCCGACCGCCGACTGGGCGGGGCCCTACAGTCCGAGTCGCTCGATTGCCAACGTCGCGGTCTCGATATCGATGCCCATGAATTGCTTCAGACCCAGGAGGCGAGTTGCCCGAGATGATGAGTCGGCTTCACCGCCGAGACGCGTGGCAAGGACTTGGTCGTCAGTCGGATCACGATGATCACCAGCGCGATGCCTGCCCGGGCCACCGGCCGAATGATGGCAGCGTACCCGTCGAACAGATCGGGGACCATAACGCCTCGCCGTGCAAGCTGGGGAGGCCACCGGGCCTGCGTCAGTGAACGTCGCCCGAGCTTCTCGGCTTTCCAACGAACTCCATCGGGTCTTCTTCGAGAGCGCGAATCGCCTCCGCAAGTGCTTCAGCGTCGGTTCTGAAGTGCTCATCCCAGACGTGGGACGTGTTATCTTGATCGAACACCTCGAGGATCCACTCTCCTTCCTCGTCGCCGTAGATCTGAACCTGCACCGTTACCCCGTTGCGGGTGATCTCCTGGCTTAGCGGTGATTCCACGAAGGGCGGTTCTTCATCGTCGCGACGAAATGCGCGTCTGTCCGTCGGCGTCGCCGCCATCTGTTCGAGATGGCGCGCACGCGCGCGCCTGCAGGACTGGAGCGCACGGTTGATGTGCTCCTCGGCGATGATCGTCATCTGCTGCGCGTGATGGGCGAACGCTTTGAGCTCCTGCTCGGACGCGGGCTTCGTTTCGTCGGCCAACAAGTCGGCGGCAGCGGCAAACATGCTGTGGGCTTCGGCGAGCTTCTGGACGGACTGATGAGCCTTCTCCGGAAGATGCAACTGATCCTCGCTGCCGAACAAGCCATCCACGAAGCCGGCAATCTCCCGCTTGCGCAGCAGCGCGAGCGCCCGCAGCCCCGGCCGTGTCAGTTCAAACGGCTCCCGAAGCAGCCGAAACGGATTGCGGGCGCTCTGATGCTCCGCCAATTTGTTCCACAGTCCGCGCAGCAGCGCGCCGTACAGTTCTTCGGCGTCCTCGCCGGACTCGAAGGTCGGCATCTGACCTCGCCACAAGGACTCGATCGTGGCCAGCGGTGAGGCCTCGAGTATCGGCGATGCGATGTTTCCCAGGAGAACGGTGCGAACCGCACCGAACGGCGTCGGGCACTTGTATCGCGTAAGAAGCAGGGCAATGGCCTTATCGCTGTATGGTGAGGTCGGCGTTTTCATGGTCGCTTGGCGGGCGGTGTCGAGGGTAGTTGAACGTTCGAGCGACGGAGTCATCAGTCTTGCCGTCAATGCGAAGCGCTCTTCTTCGGGGTCGTCGAGGATCTGGAGCTGGTAGCCGGAGTGGTGCCCGATTCGAGGTCCAAACCTCGATCCAAACCATATTCGCCGAACAGCCTCGTGCGGAGATGAAATTTGTGCATCCTAACGGAGTCAGGCCGGCACCCCGACATCGTTGGTCGCGACACGCGGAGGTAGCAAGGCAAAAGGTACCTGCGACGTGCGGCACTTAGCGAATCATCGAGACTTCATGTACGCCCGGTAAAGCCCTTCGTGCAGCCCCTTCAAGCGGCGCCGGTGCTCGATCAGCTCCGCGTGGCGGCCCTGACGCTCGAGCGAGAGCAAAGTCATCATCAGTTTCCAGCCCTGCTCCGCAGCAGAACCACGCGACGTCCGTGCTCCAACGAGGAGCTCCGAGAGCCCGGGCTGTTCCGTCAACAGCCACGCCGGGAACCAAGCCGCATCGTCGCTGTCGCCGCCACCTTCGAAGTCCGCGTCGAAGCGTTGCAGCAAGGCGCGCAGCGCGCGATCTTGCAGGCTGCGCGCAAGCTCCTCGAAGCGCCGGGGCGAGATCCACGCCAACTCCACCAACAGCGACAACGCAAGGTCGAAGCCGGAGATCTGCCAGCGCGCCCGCGCCATCCAGGCGAGTGGCGCCGGAATCCGCCACCACGACTCAATCCGCTCGACTGCTTCGGCTGCCGCCGGCCAATCGCCGGCCCGCAACCACAGCTCCGCGCAGTGGGACTGCGGATCATCGCGGCAATACGGAAGTTCCGACGCGCGGCGCGCCAGGCTTGCCCAAAGCGTCGACAACCAGCGATCGGCGGCCGCGTCCCCAAGCTGCCGCTTGGCGGCCGGTGCGACGTGCTTCTCGACCCGCTCGCGCGCCTGCTGGACTTGGGTGGGCGCCCCGAACGGCCCCGCGTCGAAGTACGACAACGACTCGAGCAACGTGGCTCCATCCGCCAGCGCCTGGTCCTCGGGGTACTCCGCAGCGAGCGCCTGTCGCGCGGACTCCGCGGCCTGCGCGTCGCAGCGCTGCAACGCCTGCGCGAGCTCATTGCGCAGCATGACGTCGCCGCTGTGTTCGAAAATGTCGAGCTGCATGATCGGCACCGCCGCCGTTCCGCGAACCCGGCCAGGCGCAAGTGGAGCAGCGATGTTACGCGGCCCGAGGCCCGCGCCCCCTTCGCGGCCGACCTGGCGGAACGGGCGGCGGAACGAAACCGGCATCGCCTGGAGATCGCGGATCGGCGCGGGCCATTGACGACTCTCCCGGCACCAGCTACTCCAGGTCCGTTCTGAGCGGATAGGTGACGGTTTATTCCGGAGGCATGGGTAACAGTTTTGCCTCGAACGGATTATCAGCGCACTCGACGCGGCCTGTCTCATGGTCGAAGAAACCCAGGTCGTAGTGCATGAAGCTCACGAGCCAGATCTTCTCCTCGATTTCGCGGATGCCCACCTGCTGGCCGGCGAAGACGTGGCTGAAGCTGATCTTGCGCTTGCCGATGCAGATGCGCCCGCAATGGGTCACCGTGATTGTGCGATCGTGGAACGGATACTCCGGCTCGGTTAAGCCCCGGTAGGGCCGCAGGGAAGAGCGGTAGAGCTCCGCAGGGTACTTCATGCCCAGGGCCTGATGGGGCCGCTCGAAGTTATAGCCGTGCATGAAGTCGTCGAACTTGGCTTGCTGTTGCAGGAAGTTGCGGCCGGCGGGGCGAGTGGCTTCCTTCTTTAGCGTCAGGTGCATGCGCTCGTGCCGGCCGTTCTGCTGGGGATTGCCCGGCTTGATGCGCTCGATACCGATCCCGAGCCGTAGCCACCACACTGACAGCTTACTCAGGCCGAAGAAGGTGCTGCGGCTGGCGAAGGGGACGCCGTTGTCCGTGCGGATCGCCATGGGGAGACCAAAGTCCTTGAAGATTCGCTCAAAGACGGTGAAAGCGTAGATCTCCTTGGTGGCCTCCAGCGCCTCGCAGCACAGCAGGTAGCGACTGGCAAAGTCGGTGATGGTCAGCGGATAGCAGTACCTTCGGTCCGCCAGCATGAACTCGCCCTTGTAATCGGCGCACCACAGGTCGTTGGGGTGGACCGGTTGGGACAGGGCGGTGCCCTGCGCTCGGTAACGCGCCTTGCGGCCCCGAGTGACCAGGCCGTGTCGGTCCAGCACGGCGTGTACGGTGCTGATGGCCGGCAGACTGATTCCCAGATCCAGCCGCCTGAGCTTCTCGCGAATCTTCGGAGCACCCCAGCTGGGGTGCTCTTGCTTGTGGCGCAGGATCGGCTTCTCGATCTGGAACGGCAAGCGGTTGGCCTGCCGATAAGATCGCCGGGACCGATCCTTCAGCCCCTCCAGCCCGCAGTGCTTGTATCGGGTGAAGATCTTGTAGCCGGTCTTGCGGGAGATATCGAACTCGCGGCACAGCACCGCCATCTTCTCCCCCTCGAGCAGCCGGGCCACAAACCGTAGTCGTTCGTCCACTTTGTGACACTCCGGCCACGGCATTTGCGTGCCCCCCGCAAATGCCGGAAAGTGTCACCTATGCGCTCGGAATGACCTGTCACCTATGTGCCCGAAAGGGCACCAGGGATCGTATTGGCCGTTCTGACGCATCGCGGCACAATGCCCGCTATCGGGCCGCTCTTGCGAAGTTCACAATGGTCTCTGATCGGCCAGGACCCGTCATTTGGGTCACGGCTCTTGAGAGGCTCCTTTACGGGAAAACGGCCGCTCGGGAGGTGGACGCGTTTGCAATCATGCGCGAGCATGAAGCCAAAGACCGTGCGCGAAGTCCGCATCTGATCCCGAAGGCGCGATGCGATAACGTGCAGATCGCCCGCATTCGTTTGACAGCGCTTGAGAGCACATGACTGGGGAATACATCTTCGTGAGTTACAGCCACAAGGACGAAGAGTGGCTTGAACGGCTGCGCATTTTCCTCAAGCCATTCCCTTGGGGTCAGTCCGCGACCTCCGTGGGAAGGTCCGACTGCGCCGACCCGGCCCCCCGGGAAGCACAGCCATGCCGCCATCCAGAGCAACATTGCCCGGCGCCCGGCCAGCCGGCCGCGGGCCTGCGGGCGGCAACCGCAAGTCCAGCGGGTTGGATTCCGGCGCCAAAGGTGCGCAACCCCAGGTGAGCTCATCAAGGGCCTCCTTCCAAAGCTTGGATTCCCGGTTAGCCTACCGCAATCGCGACGCGGCTCGCACATGCGGGTATCCTCCCGTGCGGTCGCACCGCGACCCGCTGTCGCCTTCAGCCATGAACTGCTCGAAATGCTGGCCGACCCCGACATCAACCTCACGGTCTTCGTCCAGGCGGACAGCGGTTCGGGGGCTGTACGCGTACGAGGTGTGCGACGCCTGCGAAGCGGACAACGTCCGCTATTCGATCGACGGCACGCTGGTGTCCGATTTCGTCTTTTCCGCCTAGTTCGAATCCTCGCGCCAGGTGAACAGCACCCAGTTCGACTTCGGCAACAAGATCACGGCGCCGCTGCAGCTGCTCCCCGGCAGCTGCAGCGGCGTGTTCGACGTCACCTCCGGCCAGGGCTGGACCCAGCTGACGGCGGAGGGCGCGGCGCGCTCCTATTCGATGCGCGCCCCCGTTGGAAGCCGGCGCGAGCGGCGCAGGACGTTCCGCAGCCAATGGATGCGCAGCCAGCCGGTCCGGCGTAAATGAGATAAGACCCTGTCACACAAGGGCGGAGGCATCCGGCTGCCCGTCTGACTCAGGCGACTGATCATGGACAAACCGCCCCGCAATACCGCGCACCGCGCCGATCTGGCTCCGGTTGCCTTGCTCGCGCCCGGGGCGCCCGCGCAGGCGGACCCGGCAGCGCTCGAGCGCTTGGTTGCCGGCGCATCGGCGCGGGCTACCGAAGCGGTGAGCTGGTACCTGTCGGCAAAGCGCGGCAAGGCGCGCTGGGCCCGCCTGCTGCGAGTGGCCGCCATCTTTGGCGTAGCCGCCGCCGGGGTCATTCCGGTTGTCGTGACCCTGATTCATCGGGAGGACGGCTCGCAGCTCTTCAACGCGGCGTGGGCCTCGATCGCCATCGCCGGTTCCGCGTTCTGCGTCGCTCTGGACCGCTTCTTCGGATTCTCCACCGCATGGATCCGCTACATGACCACGGAACTCGAAATCCAGCGACAGCTGCACGCCTTCCAGTACGACGGGCAGTTTGACCGGGTCGGCTGGGCAGACGGGCGCCCCACCGCAGAGCAGTTCGCGCAGACGCTCGGCCGCTGCAAAGGCTTCGTGCAGGAGATCGACAAGCTGATCCAGCAGGAGACGAACCTCTGGGTGGTGGAGTTCCAGGATGCGCTCAAGCAGGTGGACGAGGCCTCGCGGGCCAAACCCGCTGCTGCCGCGCAGGCCGCGATCAATATTTCCGTGAGTGGAATCGACGCGGCGGAAAGCGGTTGGCTGCTCGCGATCGACGACGGCACGCCGGCTGTACGCTTCGGCAAGACTGCGGCGGTCCCGGTCCTGCCGGGGATGCACGTGGTCAGCGTCTCCGCGCAGGTGGGCGAGCGGCGCCGCACCGCCGAAAAGGCGGTGTCCGTCACCGCCGGTTCTGCCGCGGAGGTTGCGATCGCGCTGTGATTCCGGCGTAACATTTGCCCGACGGAGCGAGGGTTGCGCCCATGGCTGAGCCTCCATATGGCGTGATCTGGAGCCGGATGAAAGCTGGCAAGGTGATCCCGTTCCTGGGCGCCGGCGCCTCGCTCGTCGGCCGGCCGGCAGACGCGGTGTGGGATGCGGAGCACTCGAAATTTCTGCCCACCGGGCGCGAGCTGTCGCACTTCCTGGCCGACGCGACCTCGTTTCCGTCTGCCGATCCGCGCGACCGTGACGACCTCGCCAAGGTGTCGTCCTATTACGCCGAAACCAACGGGCGACCGTTGCTGCGCGAGCAGTTGCGCGAGAGGCTCAATCGGCAGTTTCCCGTCGGCGATCTGCACCGGCTGCTAGCCCAGGTTCAGGCGCCGCAGCTGATCGTGGTCACCAACTACGACACCCTGCTCGAGCGGGCCTTCGACGAGAGCGGCAAGGCGTACGACCTGGTGATCCACCCCGAAGACAAGACCGAGTTCGCCAATGCGGTGCTGTGGTGCAAGCATAGGGCCGCGCAGGCAAGCGTGGTCCAGCCCGGCGAATTGGCACGCTACGTCGATCTGGCCACGACCACCGTCATCTACAAGATCCACGGCACGCTCGACGCGACCGACGGCGAGCGCGACAGTTTCATCATCACGGAAGAGGACTACATCGAATTCCTGTCGCGCATGACCACCCACACGGCTGTGCCGCCAATCTTCACGGCGCATTTTCGCGAGCGCAACTTTCTGTTCCTCGGCTACAGCCTGAACGACTGGAACTTGCGCGTCGTCCTGCGAGACCTGTTGAAACTGCGGCGGGATGCGCTGCCGGCGTGGGCGATACAGCGACGACCGTCGGAGCTCGAGTGCAAGCTCTGGGACTGGCGCAAGGTGGGTATTTTCGACCAGACGCTGGACGAATTCGTGGAAAAAATGAAGAAGGTGCAGGCGACCTGATGGAGGAGCCTGGCGAACTGTTCTGCCCTTACGTAGGGCTTCGCCCCTTCGAGGCGGAGCATCGCGACTACTTCTTCGGCCGTGAAGCCGATATCCGGGTCATATCGTCGACTGCTCTGGCCGTGCCCATCTCCGTGCTGTACGGCGCCAGTGCCGTTGGCAAGAGCTCGGTACTGCTGGCCGGGGTGATCCCGGAGCTGTCTGCGCGGCCCCGGATGGCGGTCCTCGCGTTCCGCGAATGGCAGCGGCCGGACGCGCTCGGCCAGATCAAGTCGCGCTGCCTCGACGCGGCGAGCAAACTGCACGGGGCACGCCTTGAACTGGACTCCACGCTGCGGCTGGACGAGCTGCTGGCGCGTGCCGGCCGGCAGTGCGGAGCGACCTTCGTCGTTCTGCTGGACCAGTTCGAGGAATACTTCCTCTACCACCCCGAATCGCCGGCAAATTCATTCGACAGCGAGTTCGCGCGCTCGGTCAATCGCGAAGACGTGGACGCCGGCTTCGTCCTGTCGATGCGCGAGGACGGACTGTCCGCGCTCGACCGCTTCAGGGCCCGGATCCCGAACCTGCTGGGCAACGCGATCCGACTTTCGCACTTGGACCGGCAGTCCGCGATCGATGCCATCCGGAAACCGCTGGAGCGATTCAACGAACGCCACAGGCCACAACCGCCGTACGACATCGAGCCCGATCTGGTGACCATGATCCTGCAGCAGCTGCAGGCGGACTCGGGCGCAACCGGCGAGCCCGCGAATGCGCCGTTGCCGCGTATCGAAACGCCGCTCCTGCAACTGGTCATGACCCGGCTATGGGGCGACAAGCAGGTCCAGGACACGCACGTCATGCGCCTGGATGCTTTCCGGGAACGCCTGCAGGGAGTGCGGTCCCTGGTGCAAACGCACCTGAACCAGGTAATGGATGCGATCGGGGAGTCGGATCGGGCGCTGTGCGCCCGTTTCTTCGATCGCCTAGTCACGCCTTCCGGCTCGAAATTCGCATGCCGCCTGGACGACCTGGCCAACTGGGCCGGGGCGGAACCGTCGACCGTGCGCATCGTCGCCGAAAAGCTCGATCGCGCGCGCATCCTGCGCGGGATCGATCCGCCGCCTGGCCACAGCGAGCGCAGCTACGAGATCTTCCACGACATACTGGCGCCCGCGGTTCTGACTTGGCGCCAGCAGTACGTTTCCGAGCAGCATGAGCGCGAGCAGCGCGAACGCGCCGTCGCCGAAGCAGAGCAGCGCGAACGCGAGGCCGTGCGCCAGGCGGAGATGCGCAGCGCGCGCCAGCTCGCGGCCGAACAGGAGCTGCGCGTCGAAGCCGGGCGCCAGCGCGCCGCAGTCGCAATCGCCGGGGCGCTTATCGCGCTGGTCTTGGGCATCGTGGCCACGGTGTTCTGGTTGCAGGCTCGCCAAGCGGCCAGGACGGCGCAGGCCGGCGAACTGGCCACCACGGCGGAGAGCCTGAGCAAGGAATCCCCTGACAAGAGCCTCTTGCTGGCGCGGGAGGCGCGCCGAATGGCTCCGGTGCCGAAGGCGAACGCGCTGATTCGAGCAGCGAACTCTGCGTATCCCTACCGCGTTACATTGCGCGGGCATGAGGACTCGGTCAACAGCGCGCAGTTTTCCGCCGACGGCAAGACGGTGCTGACCGCGAGCTCGGACCACACCGCGCGGCTGTGGGATGTGGCCAGCGGCAAGGAGCTGCGCGTCCTGCGCGGGCATGAGGACTCGGTCAACAGCGCGCAGTTTTCCGCCGACGGCAAGACGGTGCTGACCGCGAGCGCGG
>Ga0187846_10002132_pt1 | contig 10986 bp, 16 predicted proteins | sample TC_taG_FD_161473 | JGI IMG/M metagenome (GOLD analysis project Ga0187846, IMG submission 161473) | Biofilm microbial communities from the roof of an iron ore cave, State of Minas Gerais, Brazil - TC_06 Biofilm (v2) | ecosystem: Environmental > Terrestrial > Deep subsurface > Cave > Wall biofilm... | reverse complement strand
GGCAAGCGGCGACGGCGGCGCGAACGGGCACGCGTACGCCGCCTGGCTGGCTCAGGCGCTGCGCTCATCAAGGGCTATGCCCTTGCCAGTTGACCCACTAGCTCTTGGACACATTGATATGAGAGGTGAATGCAAAAATCACGCTTGAACCCTGGGCTACGGAGTTCAAAATGACGCTCTGTTTTACACTTCGCCACCAATATCAAAAGTGGGACAGATCCATTAATTTTCCGCATCTCGACACTAACTTTTCGCTGCACGTCATTGTTTCAGATGTAAAACGGGCACGCTCCGACGCATAACTTTTCTCTGCACTTTTCCCATCTTTTGCGAGCAATTGCAAATAGAAGTTGAGTATGGCATTTTCGGAAGGAAGTGTGGCAATTGGTAGCAATGTCAGACTTTCTTCCGAAAGACGCTCTCGTGCTCTTCCCATAGAGTATCAGGCGGAAAACTGCATGGAACTACCCAACCTGCGAGACCTATGGAAAACCATGAGAGCGCGAAACTTGACATGTGAATGAGATCAAGGTGAAGCGAATGACTGTAAATTGGATCACTCTGCGGGCTCATGGAGACTCCAAACAGTGGAATAAAAGTCCAGATTTTCAAAAAACTTTCACAGTTTGGTTGCTGGTTTCCCAAGCAACGCCAGCATCATCCTGTTCACTATCTGGTCCCGTTCCACTACCCCTTTCGGGCGACGATCTTTATCAATGACAACCAATATGTCTATATTCAGCTCCGTCATCTGGCGCAACGCCTCAACGTTGGTGCTTTGCTCATTCAACGCTTCTTTCACAAACATTGGAGATTCGAGAAGTGCGTTGGGGTGGTCGCCATTAATAGCATCTATGAGTTCCTGGCCCTCTTTTTCGTGGATCAGGAGTTGCCTGAGAGCCCAACATGGCATGCACGCTATAAAGTGGTTGAATTTATCCAAGAAGACAACTAACTTGAAGCTACGATGTAAAGAGAGATGTTCAATGAAACCTATGAGCTTTTCTCGATCATAATCATCGGTTCCCAATTTGAGAAACAAAACAATGGGCTTGGTTTCGCTTAGCTCATAGTCGCGCACCATTTCTTCTAAGGCTGCACCACCCTCTTGTCCAACTTTATCGAAGTCCTGAGCATTTGGCTTCATCTCGCCAAGCTTAGGTAAAGAAATCTCCTCATTTGCGGCACGAGCGAATTTGGCACTCATTCCGCCGAACCCAAATTCCGCAATGGCCCCTCCAAGAAACAGAAAGCCGAGCAAGGGAAGTAAAACGATGATTATTGCTGTGGTTTCCATGCTCACCATCATCTTCATCGCCAACACCATGACGACGCCTAATACAAGCAACACGAGTAGGATCAAGAGGGTTTTCACGTTCTCCTTATTTATACCCCATTCTTCTAGGGTACGTTTTCTCGGAAGCTGACTCATAATGCTGCTGTCCTTTCCAAAAGCCATTAGGATATCTAATTATTGCACAGGCTGTTGAAAAAGTCGAAATCGTAGATACAAAGAGGATGAGATGACTTCAGCCGTTCCTAAAGTTTGGCGGTTCGTAACGCTTTCGGTACCGATTTTGTGACGTGCAGGTGGTAAACTAGAGAGACGCACGTTTCCGTTTTCCTTTGTCGAGGAAAGAAACTCCTTGCGGCGATATTCTGCTGCGAATCCACAGAAGTAGGAGAGCCAATCTCCTGGGGAGGTCTGATGAGCAAGACGCTGAAAGGACTGGTTCTGTTTTCTGCCTGCAATCTGGTCAGTGCGAGCATCGGGGCGATCCTTTCCATGGCTCTGCACCTTCCCGCCCGGTTCGGAGGTCTGTTGAGCGGGGATAATGTGGTGCAAGACTTCCTGTTAATGAATGGCACCGCCCTTTCTCCGGATCTGTGGCTGCTGGTCGGTCAGTTTGTCCTCATTGGCTGCGCGCTCAGGCGTGGACGGGTGGGCATGGTGGGGGTAATCGGGCTGACCCTGCTGGGCGCCGTCACCACCCTTGGCCAATTGGGAGAACCCATTACTGTTCGGGCCTTCAGCCTGGCCACCTTTGAAGGCGCGCAGGCCAGCCTGGTGGCGGTCAATATCGGAAGCTCGCTGCTGATGGTCGTTTTCGGCATCCTGGAGTGGAGAAGCCGCAGACAGGCTAACTGGTCTACGGGTGCCCAACCGGAGATGCAGACAAGCAATGCCCGACGAGTGAGCCCATGAGCAGGAGGACAGGCATGAGCGCACCAATGGCCTCAAACGGTGCCATAACCCCATCAACCCGCGTTGAATCCGACATGCGACTGCATGGGCGCTGGCTGCTCCTGATGCCATCCCGAATAGTGTGTAAAGATGCGCAGGAAACAGGCAGATACGAGAGCAAGCTGTGCATCTTGTGATTTGAATCGATGTATGGCAATTGGAGCCAGGACATCATGCATAAGGCAGTTGGGCTGTACAAGCGTAGCAGCGAGGGATCAGCCCCAGTACCCTCGTGACACATGCTCCGAGTCAACCTCAGCAGGAGAAGCGTCCTTCGGGCGTGCCGCTGTACGCGCATAGGAGCGTGAGAAGAGAGCCCATTGGATCACTAGCAGGGCGATGAGCAGGCCGATGAACTGCAAGAGCCAGGAATGAAAGGGAAGCGTCAGCAGGCCCAGGATCTGAGGGAAGACCGATGGGAGGAAAAACAGGACTGTTCCTGCCCACACCAACATGCCAGCGATCATCAAGAGCATTCCTACTACGATTAGCAAGCTGGGAAGCGTGGTGAAGTGCAGCCATCGGTCCGAGAGCTTCGCCTGTCGAATGGCGCGCACGATCGCGATGGTACAGACGAGGGGAATACCGTAGAACAGGAGCGCGAGAATGATGGTCCCCGTATTTCCACTGAACCATGGGCCCATGATTAGGGAGGTGAGTAGTTGTGGCAACAGAAAGGCCAACGGTATTGTCAAGATGAAGAGTGAGAGAAGCAGGGAGCGTGCGCGCTTGCGCCAGGTAGGACGCCAGAGTGCCGCCAGGAGCAGCAATTCAGCCAGGAAGAACAGCAGCACATTCATCACCCCCAACGGAGGGATGAGTGCGAACAGCCCCAGGAAGATCAGAAGAGGGATGCTCAAGAGGAGGCGCGACTGCGGTGTCGAGCGCCAGGCGGAGATCACCAGCGGCAGCCCACCAAGCAGGATGGCTCCCGATCCGAGCAATGCGCCAATGAGCATGATGGTGTCTGCCAAGTCGATATGTGGCCCGATGAAACGAAAGGCGCCAAAGTTGGACATGAGGAAGAAAGAGAGGGCCAACGAGAGCGCGCCCATGAAGGCGGCGAAAATGGTCGTGACACGCGTGACAGTGGGCTGGAGGAAACGGCGTACACGCGCGTGGCGCGCACCCAGGTTGAGATGGATATACACGTGAAGGTGCAGGTGAATATGCCTGCCCTGCTCCTCACGCTCACGGTGTTGTTGTGCCTGTGGCTCAAAACGTTGGCCAAACGGCTCGTAACGTAGGGCATGCAGCATTACCGTTCTCCTTTCACGGCTCGTGTCCAGACCATTTTCCAGCCACTGTACCACAGAGCAAGGCCAGTGACAAGAGGGATTGAACCGTGCTGTTCGTGTTCCTGGTATTGCACAAGGCGGCTGAGAAAAACCATCTGCACCTTTCCCCACCCTCTCTGGGTGGTTGTTGGCTCGACTGCTCGCTCTCAGCCTCCGAGCCGCATCACAGCAAGATTTTATGCAAACGAAGGTCCTGGATCGTGGCCCAGACTATCGTCAGGCAACTGGTCTAGGTCGTGAAGACGTCGATCTGATCGGTGCGCTGACGCACATTGCTGAAGAGACTCTCAATGGCATTGGTGGTCTGAATGTGTCGGTGCATCGTGGCAGGAAAATCATAAAACGTCAAGGTTTTCTCTTCCTCCTCTTGCTGGCCGAAACCGTCTCCACCTTATTAGCTCTCATCATCCCCATCTCGCGGTAGGTTTGGCGATCCTACGCTACCGGCTCTGGGAGATTGACACGATCATCAACAAGGCGCTGGTCTACGGCACACTGACCGTGATGCTGGCAGTGATCTATGCGGGACTCGTTATCGGCCTCCAGACGCTTCTGCACTTGTTCCTAGGGCAGGTGTCGCAGTCTCCAGTCGTTATTGTCGGCTCGACATTAGCGATTGCTGGCTTGTTCCAACCCTTGCGTTTCTCTCTTCAGAAACTCATCGATCGTCGCTTCTACCGACGCAAGTACGATGCAGCAAAAACGCTCGGAACGTTCAGTGCAACGCTCCGCAACGAAATGCACCTGGAGATCTTGTGAGAGCATCTCACCGCCGTCGTGCAGGAGACGATGCAGCCAACCTATGTTTCCTTGTGGTTGCGCAAGAGCCCTCAGGGGAGGAAATACACTCCCACCATGTAGTCAAGCAGACGAAGATATCCTTTGCCTGCTGCTGTGGGCCATTGGAAAGGGAATACCACATGATGGGCACAAAAGAGCGTTGCTTTGCCCCTTGGTCAAGGTGTCCCTAGAAGAGTTAGTGCCGCACGATCACTTCTACCGCCATCTGGAGCGAACCCTTGACCTCTCGTTTGTGCGCGAATATGTTCAAGGGGCCTATGCAGGCGGCGGGTGTCCCTCCATTGATCCGGTGGTCTTCTTCAATGCGAACTCGGTCAGCAGAACGAAGCACGCCAGGACTGGATTGAGCAGTTAGGAGCGCAAAATCGGCGGGTGAACTCGCGTGGCTATCAGTGCATGGCCGATTATCTGGTCAGTACGACAGATCCAGACGCCACGCTCATGGAGACCACAAAAGGCGCGGATATGGGCTACCGCACGCCCTATGTGGTCGATGGCGGCAAAGCGAGGATCATTCTTGGGGTCTTGGTGACCCCGTCAGAAGTGATGGACAACCAACCGATGCGCGACCTCGTCTTTGAGAATTCCATTGTATCTCCCAAATGAAACAAGCACGCAGTCACCAAAAAGCCCCTTCGGAAACTCCGAAATATTGTACGCTAACTCCGAAAAAAGTAAGTGATTCCGCAGTAACTCCGCAAAAAGTAGATGCTCGTTTCATGCATCAGTACAGCTATTTCATAGCTCACTTTTTGATGGCATGGTGACGAAAGCAAGTAAAGAACGGTTTACATGAGAAAGGATGACCGAAGTAGCCAGCACAGGTCTTTCCTTCTCCTCGTCTTTCGACTCTATGTATATCGACTCTCCCAGGCCTTAGGGAAGATCCGAGACGATGACTGCGAGGAGAAGCTTCTTTCCCTCACCCACCTGAGCGGAATCCGACGAAGATGTGTGCCATGTGCTTGGTGCCTAACAGCCAATCGCTGATCCGAATATGCTCGTTGGGTGCATGCGCAAGGGAGCCAGGATAGCCGACTCCTACGGGGATAATCGGGGTGTGCAGGTGCTCCAGGAAGATTGCGTATGGACCACTGCCGCCATCGAGGGGATCGACCACTGGTTCTTCGCCATAGACGGCACGCGCGGTCTCTATAGCAAGCTGCACCACCGGTTCATCGGGATCGACGACCCCCGCTCGCTCGCCCGGCTGAGCCAGCAGTTCGATATCCTGGAAGCCCTGTTCATCCAGGTGAGCACGCAACTGGCGCACCACCTGCTCAGGATCCTGCCCAGGTGCCAGGCGAAAATCGAGCTTGCACCCGGCTTCGGCTGGCACAATCGCCTTCGATCCTTCACCCTGGTAGCCACTCCACAGGCCATTGATGGTGCATGTAGGTTGGAAGACCGCTTCTTTCAGAGCTTGTCCACTCAGGTTGCCCGCAAAACGCGTGACCTGGTGATGGGCTTTCACTTCCTCTTCCTCAGAAGGCATAGCTGCCAGCAGTTCGCGCTGGCGCGGTGTCGGTGGTACTACCGTGTCGTAGAAACCGGGGATCAGAATACGTTCCTGCTGATCTTTGAGAGTTCCCAGCGCCCACACCAGCCTCCAGGCCGCACTAGGCAGGTAACTGTACATGCCGGAATGGACATCCTCCTTCATGGTCCGTAGGCGCAGTTCAACGTCCACGCAGCCACGCAGGCCTAGATAGAGATGGGGGCGTCCCTCGTAGTTCACCTCCCCGGCTTCCCAGACACAGGCGTCTGCTGCCAGCAGTTCACGGTGATCCCGTAGAAATCCATTGAGAGACGGGCTGCCGATCTCCTCTTCTCCTTCAATGAGAAACTTGACGTGGTAGGGCAGCTCTCCATACACCGCGCGCACCGCATCGAAGGCAGCCAGCCGCGAGATGAGCTCTCCCTTGTCGTCAAGAGCGCCGCGGGCGAAGAATTTGCCATCCCGCTGCCTCCCCTCAAAAGGAGGCGATTCCCAGAGCTCCAAAGGCTCTGGTGGCTGGACATCGTAGTGGTTATAGAGCAAGAGGGTTTGGTCTCCTGTCCCATACTCCCCAAATACCACAGGATTGCCTTCTGTCTCCATTACCTGAACAGCAACATCGCGCGAACGAAGCAGGTCGGCAACCAGGCTGGCACACTCACGCATCCCTCGCCCCTGCGCCGAGACGCTCGGCTGATTGCAGATCTGTGTCAACTCCTGCATGCTCTCTTGCACATGCTGCTCTACATGCTGATCGAGAGCGGAAATACTGGCCGTCATCGCGATCCCTCCTCGTATATGTGTCTAAATCTCTGCCTACTCTCGCACCTTCAAGACGATCTTGCCTTGCCCGTGACCGGTCTCCAGGCGTTGATGAGCCTGTGCGGCTTCCGCGAGCGGTAGCACCTGGTCAATGATCGGACGAAGTGCTCCGCTTGACACCAGCGCGTTGAAGGTTTCCAGACGCTTTTGATCGGGATGGACAAGGATGCCATGAAGGGTAAGGTTCAAGTCCAGCAACAGGTCCAGATCCCCTTGTAACCCAACGATAGAGGCAACTCGCCCATAGGGCCGCATGGAACCTAGACTCCGCGCAAGTGTTTTACCTCCCACAAAGTCAGCAACAGCATCCAGTTTGCGGCCTGCTATCGTCTCCGCCTCCACCAACACATCCTGCGTCGTGTAGTCCAGGCAGGCCATCGCTCCTAACTCCTGGAGCAGGCTGTGGTGATGGGCACGGGCGACAGCAATCACCTGTGCCCCTTGCGCGACGGCAAACTGTACCGCGAAGGTTCCTACTCCTCCCGCTGCTCCATACATCAGCACCCATTCGCCTTGCGTGAGGGTGAGGCGATGGACAATCGTTTCATAGGCTGTGCCTGCTGCTAAGGGGATGGCTGCCGCATCCACATGCGAGAGTGCGCGAGGTTTGCGTGCAATGATGGCTGCATCGGCTACGTGATATTGCGCGTATGTCCCCCGCTGGTTGTTCAGAACATCGACCATGTAATAGACTTCATCGCCTGGGGCAAACTGCCTGACGCCTGGACCGACGGCATCGATGACGCCGGAAGCATCGCAACCAGGGATCGCAGGCGCGCGCACGCCAGACCAGGTACTCCCCCGCCGGCTGCCTGTATCGACAGGATTGGTTCCCGCGGCATAGACAGCGACGCGCACTTGTCCGGGGCCAGGATCTGGGAGGGCAACCTCACGGATTTGGAGAACGTCAGGTTCGCCGTATGTCTCGAAAACAATGGCTTGCATCACTGAAACGCCTCCTCGTCGGCAAAATCCCAGGCCCATAGCTTCCCCGGCTCAAGACGCACATGCACTAAGTTGACCCCTACCAGTTCCTGCAAAAAGAGGGCGCTGCGTTCTAGTCCTAAATAACGCAACGTCATCCGCCGGTTGACTTCGTCCACGTCGTCGCGGGTCGTGCGTGCAGTGCCCCGTACTTCTATACCACGGTTGAGACCTCCCTGTTCCGCAACAACGGAACTGGCTCGTGGGTCACGTCGCAAATTGCGATCCTTAATATCATCAGCTACGATGACCATACTAAAGCCTCCATCCCTCCATTCATACCAGACCGGAGTGACCAGTACGTCGCCAGATGGGAGATATGTGGCGAGAACAGCGTTCAGAGGTTGTTCGAGGAGATCTGCCAGATCAACAATGTGTAGCTTCTTGCGCATAGTGTCTCCTCTCTTCTTCGGTTTAGAAACGAGCAGGTTAGGAACGACCGGCATTCCCTGCTCCTTCCGCTCGCTTTCTTCTTCCTAAGTATGTATAATGAGACGTGATTTAACAAGTACGCACAATAATGTGCTGTAGTATCATTTTTGATACTTATGAAGGCGGGAGGAGAAACCATGCGGGAGCCGGTTTACGCAAGCCAATATGGCTGCGCAGTGGAAGCAACCGCCGACATAATCGGCGGGAAATGGAAAGCCGTCATCTTGTACTACCTGTTCAAAGGACCTAAGCGCTTCAATGCACTGAGACGGCTCTTGCCTGAGGTGACCCAGCGGATGCTCACCCGACAATTGCGGGAGCTCGAGCAGGATGGCATTGTCCACCGGGAAATCTACAAAGAAGTTCCTCCCAGGGTCGAATACTCGCTGACGGAATTCGGAACCAGCCTGGGACCAATTATCGTGCACATGCTCGATTGGGGGGAACAGTACATGGAGCAAATTCAAGTGCGTAAACAGCAAAAGATGGCCCATTTGTTGATGGGCCATTAGAAAGTCCGATGGAGGCGGATTAGAATTGTCGCGAGCGGACAATGAGATTGGATCGCATCTTTGATCAGAAAGGAAACGCTGAGAGGCCAAAACTCCGGTCAATTATCTGCACCCTGGTGGATACATCCGGTGGCTGAGTGGAAAGCAATGCGAAGTACTAAAATGATTGACCGCTAACACCCATTCTCCTAACAAGGCTGCAACGAGATGATAGGAAGGAGCTAAAGAGAGGAGCAGGCTGCTTCTCAGACTATTTCTTGTAATTTTATCGGCGTTACAATGGCATCTCGTTTCATTTCTGAGTTACAGTAGAATTCTTAGTCTTCCGCTTGCTTTCGCTGGAAACTACGGCCCCGGCACGTGACCGGAGATACGATGTATGGCACCACTGACAACATCGTGGCGCTGGAACGGGAGAACATTCGGGCCTATGTTCTCATCGCTGATCTGACGCAGCACACCCCCTTTCTTTCGTCAACAGGATTTCCAGGTTGCGCTTCGCCGACCTGGGTGTTCACCGGCTTATCTTGATCCCCCACGCAACATGGATGCGCCAGCCTTGGAGCAGTGGGTAAAGATGATAGGCGAGACGCTGGTGGGCCAGGGATGAAGGCTGTTGGGAGCATGCAGCTATTTCTCCAAAAGCGCAGAAGCCTGTCACCCATCAATACAAGATTGACAGAGAACTTGTGCGCGTCCGAGAAGCCTCCAGAGGCCGATTGACGTGGAGGAGTTGTTTCGGCCTGACACGGCTTTTCAAACAGAAACTGAACATTCTGAGCATCGATTTTCATAAGATATGGGATGCCATGCTGCGAGTACCCAACACAGCCGTAATCTTTCTGTTTCGCGGTCATGACGGGGTAATGCACGGTGAAGCTGAGATTGCCAGTCGTCAGTCTATCGTAGGTATCCTGCCAGGTGCTATACCCACCATCGGCGTAAAGAACAATGCCCTGAAAGTTATATGTATCTGTGTGCCCCCTGATGATGTGTACCGCGAAGTCAAAGTCGGGGCGGTCTTTGAGGCTTCTTGTGGGCCGGAACGCTCCGGGCTCGCTCCAGGCGCGTTTGTGGATCAAGCAGGCGAGAAGCACTATGTGGCTCGTCACAGCAAAGTCGAGGACGAGGGCCTGCTGCTCTATGCCCTGGCCGTCAGATATGGGCTGCACCGAGCGCACCAGCTCGTGGTCTTGGGGGATGGGGCTGTCTGGATCTGGCGACTGGTCGCCGAACACTTTCCCAGCGCCGTGCAGATCGTCGACATGTGGCATGCCCGCGAACATGTCTGGAAGGTGGCCCGCGCGGTCTTTGGACCAAACACGCCGGAGGCCAGTTCCTGGGCTGGCCAGGCGTGCAGTTTGCTGGTGGAGGGCAAGATCGAGGACCTCGTCACGGAGATCGTCGTCTTAACATTTATCTGATGGTGAGATCCCTTTACAACAGAAGAGCTACACGTACGGCCACAGAAGGGCGATAGACGACGGTTGCGGCGAGTTGTTCGAGATCAGCTCCAGATGCCATCAATTGCTCAACACCTGCCTGTGCAATCAGAACAGCAAGCGTTTCGCCTGGACAGGCGTGAGGACCTGCACCGAAGGTAAACATCTGTCGGTCCTTCCTATGTATGTCGAATTGCTCAGGGTTCGGATTGAGCGCTGGATCACGATTGGCGGCTGCCAGAACGACAAGAATACCATCACCCTCTTGCATGGCTTGACCAGCAACACGTCCATTTTGAGCAAGGTAACGGCGCGTGTTCTGTGCTGGTGAATCATAGCGAAGAACCTCTTCAATGACCAGGCGAAGAAGACGGGGATCGGCTGCCACCTGTTCACGCACGTTGCGATGGGAAGCGAGCGCGACGACGGTATTGCCAATCAACCCAGCCGTCGCCTCATAGGCTTGAGTTAAGAAGCCGATGCCATTGGCGACAATGGTCTCCGTCTCTTCACATCCAGCTCGCTTTGCCTCCCATGCGAGACCAGCAAGGAGGCTATTGTCCAGTCCCGCTTGATGCCTGTTCAAGAGAACGCGGAAGAGATCGAGCAAGTGGCGGCTCGCACTCTTTCCTTGTTCGAGCTGGGAAGGAGTACTCGCTGGTGCGAGACAGCGCACATACTCGCTCACCCACACCGCTGTGTGATGCAGCTCCTCTTGAGGAACGCCGAGCAGGCTTGCGATCACATATACCGGCAGGCGAAAGGCAAAGTCCTGGAGACGAGAAGCAGTCTGCGGCTGGCTCTCGCCCAGGAGAAAGCGTGCCCACTTGCGGCTTAGCTCGGCGGTGGAGTGCTCTTCGATGGACTGTATGGAGGCTTGCACGGCATGCTTGCAAGGGCCATGCTGGTCGCTATCGTTCCAGCGAACGAGATGCCCAAAGAGAGAGGCCGC
>Ga0187846_10002131_pt1 | contig 10986 bp, 7 predicted proteins | sample TC_taG_FD_161473 | JGI IMG/M metagenome (GOLD analysis project Ga0187846, IMG submission 161473) | Biofilm microbial communities from the roof of an iron ore cave, State of Minas Gerais, Brazil - TC_06 Biofilm (v2) | ecosystem: Environmental > Terrestrial > Deep subsurface > Cave > Wall biofilm ... | reverse complement strand
TTGTAGCAGCCCCGCCATTTGCAGCAACCTGTGCCATGTCACGCTGAGATCCCTTACTGAACTTGTCTGCAGCGGTCAGTAATTTATCCCGCTTGCGAAAATGTGAGAGCAGACTGGATGAAACAAAAAAATAAACCAGCGAAAGCCCCCACGGCCAGCCTCCCATCCCTAAAATCGTTGTGCCACTGGCGATAGCTCCCACCGCGCCGCTCTTGTTGAGAGAACGACTGCGATATGCCAGCAGGGCAATACCACTACTGAAAAGCAGACCGGCCAGGAAGCGGTGACTCTTCCCTGTGGTCCTTCCTGGCATGTGTGTGTGTGCAGTACGAGGTGATGGCGTGCGTGTTATCCCCAACATCTACAGGTACCTCTAAGAAAAATGGTGTAATTTGTTACAGAGTGCTCTGATTACCAGTTCTATTGTAATAAAAGCTGCTCAGGGAGGCAAGCAGAGAACCAGGTGTATGTGAACAAGATATCCTCCAGTAATGCGGATCTCTCTTGGTCAAAACAGCGCTAAGCCCGGTTGAGGGATTGAAACTAGTACTTTTAGGAAGCCATGTCATGCGTGTGTTGTAATATACCAATATGTCTCAAGATGCCTTGTAGTTGTTGTCAAGTAACAAAAAGAGTGCTACACTGCGTTCATCGTGATGAAGGGCCAGGCATGTCGCGCTGGCGAAAGTGAGGAGCAAAAGTGATCACATGTAATAGCTGTGGGGAACTGGTTCAGGCTGGCCTGGCGAATTGCCAGCACTGTGGCATGCCCGTGTCCAGCGCTGATCAAGCAGGGAGAGACTCAGAAAAGAGTACATACGAATACTCAGATTTGCCTGCATGGCTCGAGTCCCTGCGTGTGAATGAGCAGCTAAGCTCGCCTGCCAATGAGCAACCGTTTTTCTCTTCAGCCGACCTTGTTGATGAGGGGGGAGTGCCGAGTTGGATGCGTCCTGATAATGCCGAGCTGATGGGAAAGGGCGATTCGGGCAAGTACGCTGCATGGCGTCCAGCCTGGACGCCTGCACCCAACACTGGCGATGAAATTGTACCCCCAAAGAGATTTCACGCCAGTTCACTGATTGATGAACAATCTCTGCCGACCTGGATCCAGGGTAATCAGCAACACTCGCAGGCACCTGGATTCAGTGCTCCCGATACCCAGAGGAACTTTTCCGCCGCAAGTTTGATCCAGCCCGATGCCTTGCCGGATTGGATGAACTCGTTGTCACCGTCATCACAACCCGCAGCGCCTTACAACAGTGTATGGGGAGACGAACAACCTCTAGATAATAACCAGGTGCGTATCAACTCTTTCGCACCAGATTCATCTGGTATTGACTCAAATTCTCCTCCACAAGGATTTTCAGCACATGACCTGATAGACCCGCAGGCCATCCCTCAGTGGATGGCTGGCCAATATGGGCAACAAGCTGGATCTCCTCCTGATTCTCCTTCCCACGGCGCACAGGAGGGTTTGCCGGCCTCCTCATTGCTTGATGTGAATTCATTACCAGTCTGGCTCCATGAAAATGAGCATGCGCAGAGCTCGCAGATCTACTCAGACCTGGTGAAAGCGAATCCTCCCGGACAGCCTGGATTAACGCCCGGTGTGCCTGGCGGCCTCACAGCTGCATCTTTAATAGATGTGACCAGTCTACCTGCTTGGTTGAGCTCCCCTGAAGTCCAGGAGCAAACAGGGATGCCTGCTATGGGAGATGCCCATCCTGTTCGGAATGGCATGAGTCCTCGTTTTGACAATTTGCGTGTTCCGAGTCGCCCTCGTGGTGAGATGATTGCTCACGAGCAGAGTGAAGTAGCTGCAAACGTCTTTTCATCGATGCTAGGTGTAGCCTCATCGGCTCCCTATTTCCCCTCTGCAGGCATGCAATCGAATGCGCCCTCACAGCCATCAGGATTTGCCGGCGCACCACCGGCACAAGCATATAATCCTGCCGGGTATCAGGGAGCACAACAGGGAGCTTATCATGCTGGAGCATATGCGGGTCCTGGTGGTTTTCCGCAGGGCGGTCAACCGGCAATGGCACGGCCCCCCCAGGCTTATGGGCCGGGCATGCCACCAGAGCCTTCTACGGCTGGCCAGAGATTGAAGACCAACGCACCTGGTTCAAAACCTGCTAAACGCGGAATTATTGAAACCATCCGCAGCTGGTTCTCTTGATTTGAGAAGTTCTCTGGATTTCTAACCTATAGATCTTTTATGCCAGTGGCAGAGTGAGATAAAGGATGGAGGAGATGTATACAGAAACCAACGTGGGGGAAGGACAAAGTCCAGCAAGCAGTCAATCCCCTACTTCAGCCAGTTCAATATTGGTTGCTGATTGCGGCACCGTTTTCACGAAGGTTTCGCTGTTAGGTCTTGTAGAGGGTCAATATCGTCTCATGGCACGGGGTGAAGCGCCCACAACAGTTGCCCCCCCGTACCAGGATATCACTAAAGGCGTTATCCAGGCAATTAATAAGATCGAGTTTATAACGGGTCGCCATTTCGTTTCCCAGGGACGCATTATCTCACCAGAACAACCAACAGGTAATGGAGTTGACCTGTTTGTCGCCGCTATCAGCTCCGGGGGACCAATCCGTTTCATTGTACTTGGCGCCGTAAATTCAAAGCTCGAAGAGCTTACAGCTCAGGCAGTTTCTGGTTTGTATGCAGAAACCTTTGCTTTACCTGCCACTTCTTACCTGGCAACTACTACTTCACCCCCCCTGTCGGTAGGCGCAGGTGCTATGGCTACTCCATCTGTGAGTAGCCAGGGAAGATGGACCCAGGAGCATATTGATTTAGAATGGGAGCGCCAGGTTGAACGTATTCGAGAACTGCAGCCTCATGCTGCATTGATTGTCGGCATGGCGGACGGTGCTGCAGGTTCCAAGCCGTTACAAGAAGCATGCCAGCTAGTTATAGACGCTGTACAGGAACCTGATAACGCTCAGCATAATGCCGGTATGCGTCAACTCCCTGTCGTGTATGCCGGCGCGCCCCAGTTTGTTGAGGCCGTGCGGCGGTTACTAAATGGCTATGCTGAAGTTACTCGAGTTGAACCTTTTACACAGGAACAGCTTGGCCCAACCAGTATGGCCGCCACAGCCCTTTATGAGCGTGAAATCATTCAGCGCATCCCTGGCTACGAGCACATGCGGGCCTGGTCAAATTCCATGCCTGTTGCCAGTGCCAGTTCGTTGAGCAGCCTGGTACGTTTTCTCGCCCAGCATTATGCCATGAATGTAACCGCAGTAGATGTTGGGGGAACCACTACTACTATCATGATGGCGGGCGAACGAGGTGAGTTTATACCGCTTGTAAACACTGGCATAGGGATCGGTCCCGGCCTCGGGGCTGTCCTTGAAAAAGCTGGACCCCGTCGCGTCACTCGCTGGCTACCTTTTAGCATCACAGAAGAAGAATTGCGGCAGTATGTCCTCAACCGTATGCTGCAGCCACACCTTCTACCAACCAGTTTGCGCGACCTCCAGATAGGACAGGCATTTGCGCGAGAAGCCATTATTCTTACCTTCGAAGCAACCAGGTATCATCACTTCGACCAGTTTGATGCTGATTTGATCCTGGCTACAGGCGGCGTCCTGGCTCATGCACCCAAATTTGGACAGGTGGCGCTCATGTTGCTTGATGCGCTTCAACCTCGCGGCGTTACCTCTATTGTATTAGATCGCACAATGCTTATCTCACAACTCGGCGCAGTTGCCACCGTCGCTCCCATCGCTGCTGTACAGGTCAACGAGAATGACGCGGTTATGCATCGTCTCGGTACCTGTGTCATACCTTACGGCGATTTACCCGAAGGCCAGGTAGCCATACGCGTTGGCATCGAGTACAGTAACGGGAGACAGGTGACCGCGGAGGTTATGACTGGATCTATCGAAACCATCCCGCTGCGCATCAATGAGCAAGCCTTGCTTACACTCTATCCAGCACCTACTGTTGATGTCGGCCTTGGCCCTGGTGAGCGCGCACGTGCTGCTGAGGAAATTGATGGCGGATTTGTTGGCCTTATCATCGACGCGCGTGGCAGACCTCTGGTTTTCCCCGCTAATGAAAACGAGCGTTACGCCCGTCTATTACAGTGGATGCAGCAGCTAAATGGAGCCTGATAATGGAGATGAACAAATTAACCAGGCAATCCGTAGGGGCCCGATTTATCGCGCCCACAGCCGATTCATCGGCCATTCGGTGGATATTATGATGTCCGCATGAAAAAGTTAATCTCTATTATCGGGGCAATGCTTGTGATCAACTTGCCTGTCTCGAAAAGCTGCTCTTGCTCGTAATATGGCGAGGCGACTCTCGCGGTCGCTCTGCCTTTTGCGCTCCTTATCCACACACAAGGAAAGTTATCCACATACTGTAGGGATATATGTGGATAACTTCACCCTTTTTAGCTGTCCAGAATCAATGTTCGTCCTGACATGTCCTTCGGTTGCGCAATATGCAACACATCCAGGATTGTAGGCGCCACATCAGCTAAAATGCCATCGCTACGCAATCGTACATGGGCCAGTTGTGGTACAACCAGGTATAGTGGCACAGGATACGTCGTATGCGCTGTAAACGGTTTCCCTGTCTCATAATCTATCATCTGCTCTGCGTTCCCGTGATCTGCAGTTATCAGCAAACCTCCGCCCAATGCAAGCGTAGCCTCCACTACACGTCCCACACCTGTATCGACCGTCTCCACAGCTTTAATCGCAGCCTCCAATACCCCTGTATGCCCAACCATGTCCGCATTTGCATAATTCATGATCACAACGTCATATTCTCCACTGCGGATGCGTTCTATCGCTGTATCCGTCACTCCTGGTGCGCTCATCTCAGGTTGCAGATCGTACGTCGGCACCTTCGGCGAAGGCACCAGTAGCCGATCCTCCCCCGGAAAAGGCGGTTCGCGCCGGCCATTAATAAAATATGTCACATGCGCGTACTTCTCGGTCTCTGCTGTATGGAATTGCCGCAAACCCAGCTCAGAGATCACCCGAGCTAGCGGCATATCCACCTCGTCGGCACGAAACGCAATGGCTGCTTCCAGGCCCACCTCATATTCCGTCATCATCACATATTGCAGATTCTCCAGTCGTGGTCCTCTGTCAAATTTTCCCTGCGCCTGCGGAGGAAGCTCTTTCAGCACGAAAGCCTTTGTCAGTTGGCGGGCGCGGTCGGGACGGAAATTGTAGTGAATGAGTGCATCGCCTGCCTTCACCACTGCGACTGGACGTTGATCCTCCATCACCACGGTTGGCACAATGAATTCATCCGTGATGCCCTGTTCGTAAGACTGCTCAATTGCACCCGCTGCCGAAGCTGCGCGCTCGCCTTCGGCACGCGTCATCGCGAAATATGTCATCGCTGTGCGATTCCAGCGGTTATCCCGATCCATAGCATAATACCGGCCGCTAACCGTCGCCACCTTTGCCGCGTGTTCTCCACCAATTTCAAGTGCGCGGGCCTGGAGCCGGCGCATAAACTCAATGCCGCCCGTAGGCGAAGAATCGCGCCCATCAGTGAAGCTGTGTATGTAAACGCGCTCAATATCATGCATGCGCGCCAACTGCATGAGCGCATCCAGGTGTGTCTCATGCGCGTGTACTCCTCCATCGCCTAGCAGTCCACACATATGCAGGTGTGACCCGTTCTTCTTAACGTGTTCAATCGCCTTCAGTAGCGCCGGGTTTTGAAAAAAAGAGCCATCTTTAATGGATTCATTTACGCGCGTGTAATCTTGCAGAACTCGCTTGCCCGCCCCGATGTTCTGGTGTCCCACCTCAGAGTTACCCATCTGTCCCTCCGGCAGGCCTACCGCCTCTCCCGAGGATCTTATCGCGGTATGGGGCCATTCTCGCGCCAGCTTATCAATGTTGGGCGTGTGTGCCAGGGCAATGGCGTTACCCTCCTTACGTGGATTAATGCCCCATCCGTCCATGATAATCAGCACAAACGGGCGTGGTCGCGTGGGGGGTGTTGTACTCATGTGGCCTACATTTCGGATGGTGGCATCTGAATACGGCGACCACCCCTCCGGCGAGCGAGTTCAGCTATGCGCAGACGTGCTACGGCACGTTGAAGATCGCCCTCCAGGTCAGCGCGTTCGATATCCGATCGTGCCTGCGCCAGGCGCTCCTGGGCGCGGCGACGAGCGGCTTCAGCGCGTGCCTGGTCTATCTCCTCCGCGCGTTCTGCTGTTTCCGCCAGCACTGTCACCGTGTTATTAGATACCTCGAGGAAGCCGCCGGAGACGAAGAAAGGCTCCTCGGCTCCGCCCAGTCTGATCAGCATCTCTCCAACTTTGAGCGTCGTTAAGAGCGCAGCGTGCCTGGGTAGGATACCGAGTTCTCCCTCTGTTCCGGGCGCAATCACTATATCGGCCTCGCCGTTGTAGAGTTCGCGCTCGGCGGTTACTACCTCGACATGCATCGTTGTGTGTGCTGCCATCTTCTACACCTTCTGTATCTCTTGCTCGTAGCTCTCGACAACCTCGTTAATCGACCCTTTCATGTAGAAAAAGTCCTCACGTATGTGATCATACTTGCCCTCGAGAATCTCACTGAAGCCGCGCACAGTCTCTTTTAGGGGCACATACTTGCCCTCGAGGCCAGTGAAGACCGTTGCTACTGTGAATGGCTGCGAGAAGAAGCGCTGCAACTTACGCGCTCGCGCTACAGTCAGCTTGTCTTCGTCCGACAGTTCATCGATTCCCAGAATCGCGATAATATCCTGCAAATCTTTGTAGCGCTGAAGCACCTTCTGCGCGCCGCGAGCCACATCATAGTGTTCCTGGCCTACAATGTTTGGGTCAAGAATGCGGCTCGTAGACGCAAGTGGGTCAATCGCCGGATAAATGCCTTGCTCAAAGATCGCACGCTCCAGCACGATCGTCGAGTCCAGGTGCGCAAAGGTTGTCGCTGGTGCCGGGTCCGTGTAGTCGTCAGCAGGTACATACACCGCCTGCATCGATGTAATCGAGCCTTTCTTCGTGGAGGTGATGCGCTCTTGCAGTTCGCCCATCTCCTCCGCCAGGTTCGGCTGATATCCCACCGCAGAGGGCATGCGGCCCAACAGTGCCGATACTTCAGACCCTGCCTGCGTGAAGCGGAAGATATTATCGATGAAGAGCAACACGTCTTTGCCCTCTTCATCGCGGAAATACTCCGCAATCGCCAGGCCACTTAGCCCCACGCGCAGGCGCGAACCGGGCGGTTCGTTCATCTGCCCAAACACCATCGCCAGGCGGTCGATCACCTTCGCTTCCTGCATTTCATGATACAGGTCATTCCCCTCGCGGGTGCGCTCGCCCACACCTGCAAATACGCTATACCCACCATGACCCTTGGCGATATTGTTGATCAGTTCCTGGATGATAACCGTTTTGCCTACACCAGCCCCACCGAACGCACCAACTTTTCCGCCTCGCATGAAAGGACAGATCAGGTCAATGACTTTAATGCCTGTCTCAAAGACTTCAATCGTTGCTGCCTGGTCTTCCAGGTCCGGCGCTGCCCTGTGGATTGGCAGGCGTGGAGCATCCGTCACCTCTGGTTTGTTATCAACAGCCTCTCCCAGTACATTAAAAATGCGTCCCAGCGTCTTTGGTCCTACCGGTACTGTAATTGGCCCACCCGAATCAAACACGTCAAGACCGCGCTGCAGACCATCGGTCGGACCCATAGCCACGCAGCGCACCCAGTTATTCCCCAGGTGCTGTTCGACCTCCAGTGCAAGATCCTTCTCAGACCCTACCGCGCGGGTGCGCAACTCATTGTAGATTGGTGGTAGCAGGTCTGATGGAAACTCAACGTCCACCACGGCCCCTAGCACCTGCACAATTTTTCCCTTTATGCCTGTTTGTGTCATTGCCATTTCTCTCCTGCTCGCCTATAAAGCCTCAGAGCCAGACACAACTTCTAGTATCTCGGTTGTGATACTTGCCTGGCGAGCTTTATTATAGGTAAGGGTCAAATCCTGAATTAATTCGTTCGCATTATCCGTTGCATTTTTCATTGCCACCATCTTCGCAGACAGCTCGCTTGCTACTGCTTCGAGCATCGCCTGGTAAACCTGCACATCCACGTAGCGCGGCAGCAAAGCCTCGTAGATGCTCGCTGCATCTGGCTCATAGATATACTCTACGGGGCTAATCTCCTCGCCTTGTTCTGTGGGTGGTTGAACTGGAAGCAATTGTATAGCAATCGGTTGCTGGGTCACGGTATTGATGAATTTGGCGTATACCAGGTAGACTACATCCACCTCACCTTTCAGAAAATCATCCATAGCCACCTGTGCAATAGCTGTCGCGTCCAGGAGGGACGGCTTGTCACCGTAATTCGTAAACTCAGCAATCAGGTGCAACTGGTTGCGTACTATGAAATCGCGCCCCTTGCGACCCACTGCCACATAGTCCACCGCGGGCCGTTCTCCTTGCTCTGCGAAACGATTCTGCTCCTCCAGGGCAGTCACCGCAGCCTTGCGATTGATGTTGCTCGGCAGCGCCCCGCACAGACCGCGATCTGGCGTAATAACGACGAATCCGATTCTGCGCACCGGGCGCTGCTTAAGTAGCGCAATCTCTTGCCCTACATCTTCCTCGCCTGTCACCCTGGCAAGACGAGAGACCAGTCCTCGCAATTGCTCGGCGTAAGGGCGTGACTGCTGCACGCGTTCCTGGGCCCTGCGCATCTTGCTACTTGCTACCATCTGCATTGTCCTGGTGACCTGGGCAATATTTCTCACCGACCTGATGCGTCGCCTGATTTCCCTGGTTGATGCCATACATCAAGCTCCTATCGCGGTGCCGCCGTCATCTTGAACTCTTCAATAGCAGCATTCAAGCGTTTCAACAGGTCCTCTGACATCGTATTTCGCGCTTTGACCGATTTCTCCACAATCTCCTCACCGATCTCCGGGTGGCTTGTGTCCATAAAGCGGTAGAAGGAAGGCTCCCATATAGAGACCAGGTCTACAGGAACATCATCCAGGTAGCCATGGGTCGCTGCATAGATGATCATCACCTGATTCTCCACGGGAACTGGCTGGTACTGCGGCTGCTTGAGTATTTCGGTCACGCGGCGGCCACGGTCAATACGGCTCTGCGTCGCCTTATCCAGGTCTGATGAGAATTGCGCGAACGCCGCGAGCTCGCGGAACTGCGCCAGATCGAGTCGTAGCGATCCGGCTACCTGGCGCATAGCACGAGACTGAGCGCTACTGCCCACGCGCGAGACAGAAATGCCGACGTTCATGGCTGGCCGCTGGCCTGCGTTAAACAGGTCGGTTTCAAGAAAGATCTGTCCATCAGTGATGGAGATAACGTTGGTTGGAATGTATGCCGAAATGTCATTCGCCTTCGTTTCGATGATCGGCAGCGCCGTCAATGAACCACCACCATACTCCTCACTCATACGTGCGGCGCGTTCAAGCAGGCGCGAATGCAGGTAGAAGACATCGCCAGGATATGCTTCGCGTCCGGGTGGCCGGCGAATAATCAACGAGATGTTGCGGTAGGCTTCGGCATGTTTGGTCAGGTCATCGTAGATAATCAGCGCATCTCGTCCCGACTCCATAAATTCCTCACCCATTGTGCAGCCTGCATAGGGCGCAAGATACTTCAAAGGCGCAGGCTCAGCGGCTCCCGCCACCACCATAATGGTATGCTCCATCGCCCCATGCTGCTCCAGGACAGCCAGCGTACGCGCGACCGAAGAGTTTTTCTGGCCGATTGCCACGTAGATACACAGGAGATTCTTGCCCTTCTGGTTGATGATGGTATCGATAGCAATCGCTGTTTTGCCTGTCTGACGGTCACCAATAATCAGCTCGCGTTGGCCGCGTCCGATAGGGATCATGCTGTCAATTGCCTTTATACCGGTCTGTACAGGCGTATTCACAGACTGGCGTGTAATCACACCTGGAGCCACGCGCTCCACCGGGCGATACTTTTCGGTAATAATTGGTCCTTTATCATCGAGCGGCTCTCCCAGTGGGTTCACCACGCGACCAATCAGCGCGTCACCAACAGGCACCGAGATAACCCTTCCTGTAGTGCGCACCTCGTCATCTTCACGGATAAGCGTATAGTCGCCCAGGATTGTGCAACTGACCGTCTCTTCTTCGAGATTAAAGGCCATGGCCATAATCCCGGTACGTGGAAATTCGACCAACTCTAGATACTTGACATCTTGCAGGCCATAGACGCGGACGATACCGTCCTGCACTGCAATCACAGTGCCAACGCTTGCTATTGCGGTTTCAGTCTCCCCGAACCCTGCGATGTTCTTTTCTATGATGGCACTGATTTCGTCAGCCCATGATGCCATCGTCGTTCCTCCTGTTTGTATCTATCCTTACCCTGGGGCAGGATGTGCCTGGTTAATTTGTGGTGCATTGGCTCAATCCTGGGAGCCCGTAGGGGCCGATTTATCGCGCCCACCGCCGATTTATCGGCCCTGGTCCTCATTCACGCATTTCCCGCATGCACCAATTAGTCATTTAGTGTCCACAAAGGTACCGACTTCTACTGCCGGCTTTCATCTAATGCCTTCGGCTGGTAAGCAGGTTGAGAGCCATCGCCTGAAAGCAATGCTTCTTCACCTGCTTCTTCAGCGAAAAAATCAATACTAGCGGTGGCAACACCTGTGAGTAGCTGCTGTTGCAGCGACTTCAGGCGGCGTTGTACACTGCCATCGATCACTTTATCCCCTACACGGGCTACGACTCCACCCAGGATGCCCGGTTGAATCCTGGTCTCTAGCAAAATAGTTTTGCCAGTCATTCGTTCTAACGCTCGCTTGACAAGACTGCGCTGCGTTTCATCCATCTGCATTGCCGTGGTGACCTCTGCCATTGCCTCCTTCTTATAGTCCAGCACGAGCTGGTGAAGTTCACGAGCAATGTTCGGCATGAGATCGACCAGCCCGCGCTGGACGACCAGCAGTGCAAGATTGAGCGATGTCGGCAGT
>Ga0187846_10002130_pt1 | contig 10990 bp, 13 predicted proteins | sample TC_taG_FD_161473 | JGI IMG/M metagenome (GOLD analysis project Ga0187846, IMG submission 161473) | Biofilm microbial communities from the roof of an iron ore cave, State of Minas Gerais, Brazil - TC_06 Biofilm (v2) | ecosystem: Environmental > Terrestrial > Deep subsurface > Cave > Wall biofilm... | reverse complement strand
GAGAACCCGCTGTCGGGCCAGGCGTTCGAGTCGGACGCCTACAGGTACAGGGTCCGCAGGCGGTACAGGCACATCGTCATAGAGCCCCGCTTCATCTTCCAGGGGAGCAACGCGAACTCGTAACCCCTGGGGACGGTCGGGCGTAGGAATCCGAAGGGGATGGGGATTCGTCCCCGTCCCCTTCAACACTGAGGGGGGTTTTCGGTGGACGAGAGGACGCAGGCGGTCAGGCCGTTCGCTGAAGTCGTGAGGTCCGGCGTCGTGATGCCGGCGGGGGCCGACTACGCCGACGAGATGGACGTGCGCGGCGCCCTGGTGCAGGGGCCGGACGACGTCTCCGCGGCCGTGGGCGAGGCGGTATACGAGGAGAACAGGGGGTTCCCGTGGGCCAGGAGGGCTCCGGCGCTGGCCGGGACGCCAGGCGAGCCCGTGACGTTCGGGAGGCACTTCCCGAGGTCCAGGACGCTCGTGGACGTGTGGCCCGACAGGGCCAACTGCACGCCCGAGAGGCGGGCCGACCTCCAGGAGGAGTCCGAGTTCAAGTTCAACCTGGCGGCGAGGAACGGCTACGCGTACTTTTCCATCCACAACGGCGACCCGCTGGACGCGCGCGAGGTGGCGGCGGCCAGGGCGAGGGCGGAGCAGCTGGCGAAGTGGTGGGCGGAGCAGGGGCAGGAGGTAGAGGCCGAGCCCGACAGGTCCGCCGAGGTCGTCCAGACGCTGGACGAAGTGAGCGAGGCGGTCGGATCTGCGGCGTACGTGGCGAACTACCACCCGGAGTGGGCGGTCTCCGGGCCGGCCGGCAGGATGGAGGACCACCCGGAATGGGCGGCGGTCCCGAACCAGGAGAGGTACACGTTCTCCAGGTGGTACTGGCAGGCCGGGACGCTGGCGGACATGCTACCGCACCCCTCGAAGCTCGGGCCGGTCGCCCGCGAGAGGCAGTACACGCTCATCGGCGTGAAGAAGGCGCTCGCCGAGGCGAACGGAGTGAACTACAGGGTGTTCTGGCGGAACCCCGACCCGGCGGTAAACGCCGCGGAGGCAGGGGTTCCTAGCGACGGGGTACTGGTGGTGTAGCCGTGGCGACGAACGCTACGACGCAGAAGTCCATATCTAAGCGGCCGGTCGGGGAGGCCTGGGAATACCTGGGGCCTGGTAGCAAGTTCGTCGCCACCACGTTCCTTGTTACGGGCACGGCGGCCGACCTTGACAATAGTAACGACGCCGGCGGGAACGCGCACGCGCCGCTCCAGGGCAGGCGCAAGGCCATCCTACAGGTGGTAACCGCCGGAGACATAGTGGCGATAGGGTTCGACAATACCGTAGGTGCGGCTGTCGGGGCCGCGACCGTCGGTTGGAAGTTGTTCGGCCCGTCTTCGGCGGTCACGAACGTGCCGGGCGGGCTGTGCACGCCGTTCGTCGTCATGGCGAACGAGGCCGTCCACATCTGGGCCGCGGCGACGGTTGGTATGTCCGTCGAGTTGGTCATGTGGGAAGAGGCCAACTAGGGGGTATAAGGCCGTGCCCCAGCAGCCGGTCCTGAACATAACGAACATGGTCGACGCCATAGCGGCGGCCAACATCCTCCTGGATAACGACTTCAGGCCGTTCCAGGCGGCGAACGGGCCGTACGAGATGCTGTCGTCGCAGATAAAGCCGGGCGTCGTGCTGTTCCAGACCGGGTGGTTCCCGATAGACGTCGAGAACATCACGGCCGTGGTGGACGACGCGCCCACGAACTCCGTAACGGTCGTCGACGCCGACCACGGGCTTGTAAGCGTCACGCCGATGCCGACGAGGTCCCTGTCGGTCGCGTACAGGTATAAGAGGCTCACCACGGTGGAGATAGAGCAGTGCGCCGTGAACGCCCTGTCCGACCTGGAGCTTTACGCGGACCCCGGGCAGCTCCCGCAGGGGCTGTACGCCGCGTTCTTCCACTACCTGAAGGCCGAGGGCTACTCCATCATAGCCGCGAAGTACGCGGAGCAGATAAACGTGTCCCTGAGGGGCAGGTCCGAACAGCGGGCGCAGATGAGCAAGGCGTTCAAGGACATGTCGGACCAGCAGTACAAGCTCGGCGACAACGCTAGGCAGATGTTCTACAAGAGGGCGGGGGCCCGGGAGGCCCCGAGCGTCGGCCGCGCCGTCATCAGCCTCACGCCGTGGGCGCCGTACAGGTAGCATGGTCAGGGTTACGGACTGGCCGCCGAGCCCGTCGATGCGGGACCTCCAGGAGACGAGGCTCGTCACCGTAAGGAGGAGGCAGAGGGTCTCGGTGAACACGCTCGGCGAGAAGACCTGGGCGTGGTTCGCGGTCGCGACGATAGACGCCGCGATATACCCTGCAAGCGGCCAGCTGAAGATGTGGCCGGCGGGGCTCGCGCAGGTGGTGAGCCACGAGCTTTTCACGGACTATAGGGTGTCGCCGGAGGACGGCGGGTACATAGTCAGGCAGAAGGACGTCGTGTCCGACGAGGCGGGCAGGGCGTTCCTCGTGGAGTTCGTGGCGGACGAGGGGGACAAGCACGTCTACCTCGCCGCCGCGCTGAGGCAGGGAGTCGTGAACGACCTCCAGTCGCTCGCGGAGCAGGGGTAATGGCGGACAGCATGTCCATCACGGTGGACGCGAGGTCGGCGATAGCCGGCCTGGACAGGTACCTGGAGTACATGACCGGCGAGGTACGCAGGCTCGTGGAGCGCGGCACCGAGATGCTGTACACCGAGGCCAAGGAGCTTGCCAGCCTGGCCGACCACAGCCTGGAGGACCTGCGGGCGCTCGGCAACCCGTACGCCATGCGGTGGGGGCCCAACATGCTCCACCCGGACTACCTGATTCACATACAGAGCGGGACTCTCCTGGCCAACCTGCGCCGGGAGGTGAAGGACGAGGGGGAAAATATAAGCGGGTACGTCCATTCGGAGGCCTGGTACAGCGCCTTCCTGGAGTTCGGGACGGTGAAGATGCGGCCGAGGTTTTGGATGCACCAGGTCCTTGAGAACCTCAGGGGCCAGCTGCTCTCGGCCGCGCAGCACGTCGGGGCCGGGTCGGGCACCGAGGGCGCCGTGGGCGTGACCATTGGCGTGGAGGCCGGGAAGGAGCCGGTCTCGGAGACGTAGGGTGCAGATACTCTTCGAGGCCCTCCGGGCCGTGCTGATAGACAGGCTGTCCTACCTGCCGGCGGGGATCGCGCTGTCGGCCGAGGACATAAGGATAGCGCACATAAGCGACCAGTTCCTGGCGGCGGCGGAGCCGGGGCGCGGCCAGGCCGAGAACGTGAGGTTCCCGGTGGTCACGCTTATGCAGCAGGGCGGCGGGTCCATCCTGCCCGTGTCCGGGTGGGAGGACGTGGTGGCCGTCGTGCAGACTTGGTCGAGGAAGGGCGTCTACGAGGCCAGCGGCCTGTACGACTGGGTCTCGCAGAGCCTGAACATGAGGCGCGAGGAGATAACGGCGAAGATGCTGTCCCTCGCGCAGGGCGGGCAGGGCGTCCTGCTGGACAGGCCGCGCGGCGGGATATGCTACACGTTCTACAGGCAGTGGAAGTCCTGGCCGCTGTACGACGACGTAGCCAGGGTCTGGTACGTGACGGCGAGGTACTACGGCAGGGCCGTGGACTTCGCCGACCTGCAGTCGGCCTTCGCCGGGTAGCGGGGCCGCAGGGGAGGAAGAGAGATGTCCATCAGGTACACGGACCCGCAGATACAGCGGGTGAGCCTCGGGAACGGGCGGTTCCTGCTCGGGTCGCCCCTGTCGGACTTCGGCCCGATAAAGGGCAACGCCATGATAGACATCACCCGCAAGGTGCTGATGTTCAAGGCGGGCATCCCGCAGCTGGACTACAAGCACATCGTGACCGACGAGGACGTGTTCTTCAAGGCGACGATGGCGTCGCTGGACCTTTTCATGGTCCAGTCTGTGCTCGGGATCGGCAACTTCACCAAGGTTACGGCCGGGGTGATACCGGTCTCCAACCAGATGATACAGTTCGACGACTTCGACCTGTACGGCGGGCCCGTCAACGAGACCAGGGGCGTGCTGCTCGGGAACGACAACGTCCTGTCCTCGCCCGCGCCGGTCGTCCAGAACCAGTCAGGGTCGGTAACGTACGTCCTTGGGACGGACTACACGTTCGACTTCGCCAACGGCATGGTCACCAGGATCTTCTCCGGGGCCATCGGGCCGACGGACATCGTAAGGGTGTCGTACTCGTACACGGCCCTGGCGAACGCCGAGCTGTACACGTTCGGCGGGCTCAACGGGGTGGACTTCCAGCCCGCGCGGTTCATCCACACGAGGCCGGACAACAAGCGGATCGTCGCGGACATCTACCGGGCGAGCACGAACGGCAAGCTGGACCTCGAGTTCAGGGAGACGGAGTGGAACCTGTTCGACTTCCAGTTCCACTGCCTGGCGGACCTGACCAGGACGGACGGGAACCTGTACTTCCAGCTGAGGCGCGAGAAGTCGGCGAACGAGACCGACGTATAGCGTAACACAGTGAGGTGGTGGCCGTGAGGAGGACGCTCTGCACGGCCCTAGCCCTGGTAGCCCTGGCGGTGGCGTCGCCGCGTACGGCGGCCGCTCCCCAGGGCGCAGCCGCGATAGCCCCCGGCAAGTCCATAGCCGGATTGTACGTGGGCGAGGAGCGTTCGGCCTTCCTCGCCAGGATGGGCGCCCCCGCGTTCTACAAGGAGAGCCCGGGCGACGGGCTCGCCGTGTACGAGTGGGGGCTCCGCGACGGCCTGGCGCCGTTCCCGTCCGCGAGGCTGTGGATCCTGGTGGACACGTCCACCGGCGGCAAGGCTTTCAGGGTCGGGACCGAGGATCCAAGGTACAGGACGAGGGAAGGGCTCGGCGTAGGGACCCCGATAGAGGACTTCTTCAGGGAGTACGGCCCCGCGAGGCACCCCGCGCCAGGAATCTACGTGTTCCGCAACGGCCTCGGGGTGCGGGTGGACTGGCGGAACGCGGCCGAGAGCGTATGGGTGGAGAGGCCGTGACCGTCTCCAGGACGGCCTACGGGAGCGCGGGAACGCCCTCCGGGGGGCGGTAGGGACGTGGCAGACCCCAAGAGCAAGGCGGCGTTCGCGGAGAGCCAGTCGAGGCCCGACGGGTGGGACCCCAGGCAGAGGCCGGTGAGGCATTGCCCGATACACAAGCGGCCCGTGCTGGTTGAGGAGGCCTGCCCGACGTGGTGCGGCAGGCAGTACGTCGAGGAGTGCAAGTTCGCCGACCGGGAGCCGAGGCCGGACGAGATGAAGGTGGCGCAGATAGTCGTCGCCGGGCCGACTGACATCGCTACGGTGACGAGGAGCAGGAAAAACAGGTAGGGGAGGTCTTCATGGGGAGCAGGGCGGCGGAGTGGAGGAGGGTGCTCAGGAAGGATGTCCGGCTGAGGTCCGGCGTGGTAGTGACCGTGAAGAAGGCCAGCCTGGGAGACTTCATCCTGGCCGGCAGGATACCGCAGCCGGTCATAGACTACGTGGACGCGCTGGGGACCGGCAAGGACAAGGACCTGAACGTCGGGGAGCGCGACCTGATGAGGGTCATTGACGGGCTCGTCAGCGAGCTGGCCCTGGATCCCAAGGTCGTCCCGCTCGGCGACGACGGCGGCATGCCCGCGCTCGGGGAGAACGAGATAGGGGTGTGGGAGATACCCGACACGGACAAGGTCGAGCTGTTCGTGAAGGCCCTGTCGGAGGTGGGCGCGGCGGACGCGCCGCCGTTTCCTCTCGTTCCTGAGGGACAGGGGGCAGGTGGCGATGCTGGACATGGTGTCGCACCGGTACGGGAAGAGGCCGTCGGAGATGATGTCCCTGGCGAGGGAGTGGCCGCCGGGGCTTAGGTGGCAGTTCGACGCTGCCGTCGCGCTGGTGGGGGCGGAGGAGTCCGCCCGGATGGACAGGGAGGCGGCCGCCAAGGGCAAGTTCGCCACCCTGCCCGAGGACAGGCCGAGGATGCTCAACCTCGGCGGCAAGGAGGGTGGGCTCCCGCTGGGCCCCGACGACTACGTTTCGAGGACCGAGGGCGAGATAGACGCGAGCGTGGACGCGTTCATGGCCACGCCGATGGGGAGGCTAGGCTAGGATGGCCGTAGGGTCCGTCACCATAGCGTTCAAGGGCGTCCTCACGGAGCTTCGCGCCGCCGTGGCCGAGGCCAAGGCCGAGATAGCGGCGTTCTCGTCGCAGGCCGCCGCCCAGGTGTCCGCCCTCCGGGCGGAGATGGCGTCCCTCGGTAAGCAGACGGCTATGATGGGCCAGTCGTGGACCGGCCTGAACGCCAGGTTTCTTACGACACTGGGCCTCTTCGGGCTGGTGACTGGGTTCATCACGCAGGGCGTCGTGTCCGTCTCGAAGTACGACGAGGCCCTGAGGCACCTGTCCACCACGCTAGAGGCGCAGGGGCAGAGCTGGGCCGACAACAAGGCGCAGGTCGAGAAGTTCATAGACTCCGTGTCCGAGGCGTCCAGCTTCACGAGGACCGAGGTCGCCGAGTCCATGGCGTTCTTCGCCAGCAAGGGGAACGATGTCGCGATGTCCGAGCGGCTCGTGTCCGACGCGATAAAGATAAATGTTGCGACCGGGATCGAGCTGACACGAGTAATGTTCGGGCTTAACCTCGCGGCGAAGGACCACGGCCAGTACCTCGGCAGGATACTCGGGCTCCAGAGCGCCGTCACCGACAAGTGGCTGAACGGCGAGCAGGCCCTGAGGGAGGTGGAGCGGAGGTACGACTCGCTCACGCCCAAGACCCAGGACCTCGCGACCGAGACGAAGAAGCTGAAGAAGGACGAGGCCGACCTGGCCGACACGATAGGCAAGGCGCTCGTCCCTGTGCTCCAGTCGGCCGTCCATTGGATGGACCAGTTCCTAAGCCATACGCTCCCCGAAGGGGCTGCGAAGGCGATGGACACGGCGCATATGGCCGAGATTGAGGCGGCCATTCAGCAGCGCCAGAAGCTCATCCAGGCGTTCGAGCACCCGAGGGACTTGGACGACTGGATCGTCAAGTGGCGTACGAGCGCGGAGGAGATAGCGAGGACCAAGCTGGAACTACGCGGGCTGCTGCTGGAGCGGGAGGAGTTCGCGCGCGCAGCGAAGGACGAAAGGGATACCGCCAAGGAGAAGGACCCTTCCAGGCCGCAGGAGCAGGTGAGGGGCTATACGGAACTCCAGGAGGTCCTGAAGACCGTGAACCTGGAGTACCGCGCCGGGCTCGCGACGTACGACAAGGTCGTGGTAGCCTACAAGAACCTGATTGCGGCTTCGGCCAAGTCCGCGGACAGTGCGGCCCACCTACAGGCGATCATCGGGCTGTCGTCGTTCGAGGCGAAGCATTTCGAGGAGAGGCTGAAGGACATAGAGCAGGCGTATAAGTCCGGCCTAGTGTCGGAGCAGGAGTACCGCACCGAGCTTACAGACCTCATAAAGGAGTTCCCGGAGCTTGCCGGCCCGGAGAGGGTCAAGGCCCTCGACGACATAGCGAGGGCCATGGACAACCTCAAGGCCAAGACCGAGGAGTTTTCCAAGGCCATGAGCAAGGGGCTGTCCGAGGTCATAGAGGGGACGAAGTCGGTCGCGAGGGCGTTCGGGGATATGCTGAAGGACATCCTCGGGCACCTGGCGTCCAACGTCGCGAAGAAGATAGCGGACGGCCTGACGCAGATGCTGTCGCCGCAGGCGGGTCTCACGCCGAAGACGGCCGGGGCAGGGCTCGGGCCGGGCGTCGCCGGGCCTGGCGTCCTCGGGGACGTGGGGTCGTGGCTGTCGAACCTGTTCAGCGGGCAGGTACCCGGATTCCAGGGCGGCGGCGTGTTTCGCGCCGCGGGCGGAGGGGCCGGGCTCGCCGTGCTGCACGACAGGGAGCGCGTCGTGCCGGCCGGCGGCGGTGGCGGGGACATGCATGTGCACAACGCGCCGTCCGTCTCTCTGGTCGTCAACGCCGTGGATTCAAAGTCCTTCGAGGACCGGCTGATGGCCCATTCCGGCGCGATAACGAACGCCGTATATGCGGCCATGAGCCGAAACAATCACGAGCTTCGCAGGATGATGGCGGGGTAGCCCGATGAGCCACAGGGTCCTCGGGAACGGGGTGGCGAGCGGCGGCGCCTCCGTCGCAGTTACGTCCCCGGATTTCGGGCAGACGTGGGCCATCGCGACGGTAGGTAACACCCCGTTCGAGTTCGTCCCGTACTTCGTGGGGTTCGGGTACTCGTGGCAGCTGTTCAAGGTCGCGGGCAACTCCAACTATGACGTGTCGCAGGCCCAGGTCCAGAAGGTCGTGGACCCGTCCACAAACAGCTGGGTGAACGTCGGGAACCAGACACCCAACGTTGCGCCGCACAACTTCGGGGCCCCGGGGTACACGGAGCCGTACGACTCGTTCGTGGTCATGGGGGACGCCTCGGTGTTCCTGATAACCACGAGCTACGGGTTCGAGGGGGTCTCCAGCACGGGGCCGCAGATACTGAGGAGCGCGGACGGGGGCAGCACGTGGTCTCTCGTGGCGGTCGATACCGTGGAGGTCGGCCAGGACTCGCAGGCCGCGCACTTCTTCCTGGCGCCGTCGAACCCGAACAGGGTATACATGGTCGCTAACGTTTCGTACACGAACGGGCTGGGCCACTCCGTGGCCGGGTTCTATATATGGCGCTCTGACGACCTCGGCGCGACGTGGGCGAGGATAGGCAACGGGGCGGTTGACACGTTCGTGGGCAACGCGGACCCCGACGCGTTCTTTATTCCGACGGGCGCAGAGAATACTACCGGGACGCCTTTTTACGCTTTGAGGGACTCCGACGAGGCCGGAGGGGCTGTAAGGGGGCTGTACAATGGCTCGGTGGTCTCCGGGACGTCGGAGCCGGTGGTGTTCGACCCGACGCCCGCCTCCGCGCCGATCCCGTTTTCGTACCTTCCGAACGGGCACATCCTCGCGGCGTTTCAGGACGGGTCGCTCAGGAAGTCGACGGACGACGGGGCCACGTGGTCCACGGTGAACCCGTCCCTGACCGGAGGGACCCCGACCGGGTACTTCACGTTCCTGCTCGGCCTCGGGGACGGCGCCTTCATCGGGTCGCACGGTGACTCCTCGAACCCTATCGGGAGCAGCGTATACCGCTCGATGGACGAGGGCGCGACGTGGACGAAGGTGTACGACGGCCTGATATTTACCGGGACGGCCGGGCTCTTTGTGGACCCGGTTGCCCTGTCGGCGAGCAGCGCGGCTATGGCGACGCTGACGCCGCACCACAGCACGACGCACCTGAAGACGCTCACGGCGACCCCGTCCGCCAGCTCGGCGCATGTCATCAAGCGCGTCTTCAAGTACCTCAACACGTTTTCTGTGGCGTTCCCGTCGCTGATGGTCGGGGCGTGCTACCTGAACGCGAGGACTCCGAGGCCGGCGGGCTCGCTACAGGTCCGGGCACCGTTCGTGGCGGCGCAGTCGAACAACATACAGCTGGACTACCCGCCGGGGGCCGTCCAGACAGACAGCGCGCTTCCGCTCCTGGACTACAACGAGTTCCCGACGCTCCTCCAGACCGGGGTGGTGCACGTCATACCGCGCAAGGAGCAGGCGTCTGCCATGGCAGCGGGCGGTACGATGTACAAGACCCGCCTGTGGTTCTTCACGCAGCACCTGGTCACCGTGGACTACGAGGTGGTGGACCAGCAGTACCTGGACATGCTGAGGTCGTTCTACGACGAGAGGCAGGGCGACCTTAACCCGTTCCTTTTCCAGGATTGGACGGATCCGAACCCGAGGGGCGAGTACATCGGAACCGGGGACGGGGTAAGCACGTTGTTCAAGATCCGCGGCGACTCGTTCGGGCAGATACGCGACATCTGGCGGGTAACGAGGACGCCGTCGCAGGTGAAGGGCGCGAGGGACACGTACTCCCGGACGCCGGTGATGCTGACGGAGTACGACTGGGACGTGACGACGGGGTTCCTGACGTTCCACTCGGCCCCGCCGGCGGGCCAGGACCTGTTCGCTGACGTCTGCAACGAGAAGTACCTCGTGTTCTTCCAGGGGTTCACGACGAAGCACGTCCACTCCGGCGGGTGGCTCCCGTTCTCCGTCACCTACAAGGGAGGCGTGGCGTACTCCGCGCAGATGTCTATGATACAGCAGAAGACGGTCGTGTAGCGTGCCGCGCACCGTCCCGGCCGGGCTGGCAGCGTCCGAGCAGGGCCCCTCGCGTAACTTCCTCCGCCTCTTCCTGGTCACGCTGGCGGACGTCAGCGGGGCCGTCATGCGGTTCGTGGAGGGCGACAAGTCGTTCAGCGTGGACGTCGGCGACGGGAACGGGGTGCAGCGGTGGGACGCCGCGCGCGGGATAGGCAGGGGAACCGCGGAGCAGCAGGCCGAGCTGAAGGTGGACGCCCTGTCCGTGACCATCCCGAACCAGCCGTTCGCCATACCGACGCTCGGCACGAACGACCTGGTGAGGTGGGCGACGCTCGGGGTGTTCGAGAACGCCACCGTGCAGTTCTGGGTGTACGACCTGGCGAGCGGGACGGCCGCCCTGTGGAGCGTATGGGTTATTCAGGGGCTCCCGAGGTGGACATACTCAGAGGTCACGTTCCAGCTGGAGAGCCAGTGGGGGACGGCGGACAGGCACGTGCCTCGTACCATCATAGGGGACTCGTGCAACAATAAGCTCGGGGACGCCTTTTGCACTGTGAACCTCGCGCTGTTCACTAGCCTGGGGCTCGTCGCCCCGTCGCCCGCGCCAACCAGGACGCAGTTCTCGTTCACGGTCAACCAGTTCGGGCAGAATGTCCCGATGCCAATACCGGACCACAGGCTGGAGCTTGGGACGGTGGCGTTCCTGACAGGGGCTGTATCGCCGCTGAGGAGGATGGTGTTCAGGCAGGTGGGGAACGCAATACAGCTGGCGACCGCCCTCCCGTTCGCCCCGGCGCCCGGGGACCAGATAAGCCTGGTGTACGGGTGCGACAAGACCGGGGCCACGTGCCAGT
>Ga0187846_10002129_pt1 | contig 10992 bp, 11 predicted proteins | sample TC_taG_FD_161473 | JGI IMG/M metagenome (GOLD analysis project Ga0187846, IMG submission 161473) | Biofilm microbial communities from the roof of an iron ore cave, State of Minas Gerais, Brazil - TC_06 Biofilm (v2) | ecosystem: Environmental > Terrestrial > Deep subsurface > Cave > Wall biofilm... | reverse complement strand
ACTGACCGTGCATTGGAGCCGAATTACAGTGCACTGCGAACCCCGCGTCAATATACTGCGCCAGTGTCGTGCAGTCAAATTCCAGACACTGTAAATTCACTGGCGCCGATTTTTCCAACACGCTGGCGCTATTGGTGCAATGAATTGTCCGCACTGCGCCAGTGGAATTTCACACTGGGGACAGTGCGAGTTGTGTAACCCAGTGCATTGGAAATTCCGCGCCAGTGGAATTAAGCCAGTGCCGAGACACTTCGATTTCTATTGAATCGTTTCACTGGATTGCAAGCCGAAATCGGGCGCAGCAATTCCGGCCAGCCTGCGTCATTCTGTCGCGCGCCCGGCGCGCGGCCCGGAGGGTGTTCTGATCTTCCGATGGGGGTCCCCCCGCCGGCCGGCGAACGGGTTCCCGCAACAAGGCGACCCTCGCCGCCGCGGCGCTGCTTGCGGGCGAGGCCGAAGCATTGACGCGCAAGGCCGTCGAGATGGCGCTCGACGGCGACCCAATCGCGATGCGGCTCTGCATGGAGCGGGTGTTGCCGCCGTGCCGCGAGCGCGCCGTCGAATTCAGCCTGCCGGCGATCGCGGGTATCGCAAGCGGGGAGGCAAGCGGGCCGTCAGCCGGCGACATCGCCCTGGCGATGGATGCGGTCACCTCGGCGCTCGCCCAGGGCGAGATAACGCTGGGTGAGGCGGAGAAGATCGCCGGGGTGGTCGACACCTTCGTTCGGGCGATCGAAACAACCAAGAATGGCTCTCGTCTCAATATCCTCGAGATTTTAACGTCGGGTAGCGATGATGAAGATAGCTGCGACGAAGACGATTACGAAGAAGCGACCGACGACGAAGAAGGCAATGATTACGATGCATAGTAAGATTTACCTGAAATGCATGACCTAATCTCAAAAGGCCAGGCGTCATTCCCGCGAAAGCGGGAATCTAGAGCTGTAAGACTCGCGTGGTTCCTCTTCACCCCCGTCTTCGCGGTGGTGACGGGCAACCTGAGCCGGGGCGCCGGGTCAGTCGGTAATGTTTCAACCAGTCGGGAGGTTTTGCTGCAGATTTGCTGCAAATGCAGCAAGCGGCAACAATCCGCTCAATTCATGATTGTAGCTTCCGAAAATCGGCGACGTGCCGCCTCGGCTGATGTGGTCGGGCTTGACAGCTTGAGGGTCGAAGCATAGCGTTCTATTAAAACCAAACGAGCGTTTGGTTTCCGGGTTCGCCGTTCACCCGAAAGGAGCTGGTTATGGGTCGCGCTTATAACGTCATCGATGCCGACGGGCACATCCTCGAGCCGTTGGATCTGTGGGACAAATACATCGACCCGAAATTCCGCGACCGGGCGCCGCGCATCGTCAAGGGCGAGAACGGCAAGGAGCGGCTCGTCATCGAGGAACACCAGGTCGGCGACGGCCGGCTCGGCATTGGCCGGATCGGCGCGGTCGGCGCGCGGCAGGGTGTCGTCGAGGCCGATACGATGGCCTACAAGGACGGCAAACCCGGCGGGTTCGACCCGCACAAGCGCATCCCCGACATGGATGCCGATGGCATCGACGCGGCTTTCCTCTATCCGAGCCTCGGCCTATTCTCCGGCGCGATCCAGGACCCGCCGCTCGCTGCTGCGGTTTGCCGCGCCTACAACCGCTGGCTCGCCGATTACTGCAAGCCCTATCCTGACCGGCTGTTTGGCGTCGCGATGCTGCCGCTGCAGTCGGTCGATTTGGCGATCGCCGAGATGCGGTTTGCCAAGAAGGAATTGGGTTTTCGCGGCGGCTTTCTGCGGCCCAACCCATACAACAACAAGATGATCCATCACCCGGATTACGAGCCGTTCTGGGCGGCGGCCGAGGATCTCGACTTCTCGATCGGGTTCCACGAAGGCGCTTCGAGCGGCATGCCGACGGTCGGCGTCGACCGCTTTGAGGGCCGCGGCGCCCGCCACATCATCTCCCATACGATGGAGATGATGCTCGCCTGCATGAGCGTGATCTGGGGCGGGGTCTGCGAGCGTCATCCGAAGATCCGCATCGCGTTTCTCGAATCGGGTGGCGGTTGGATCGCGCCTTGGCTCGACCGCATGGACCGCCATTTCGACGACCAGGGCTTCAACGATTCCGGTCTGACGACGCGGCCGAGCGAACTCTTTCAGCGCAATTGCTGGATCTCGTTCGAGCCGGTCGAAGGCAGCATCAAGGCGCTGGCCGACTATATCGGGCCGCACAAGATCCTATGGGCGACCGACTACCCGCATCCGGACGGGTTCTTCCCAGGCGCCCCGAAAATGATTATGGATCGCATGGAAGGGCTGTCGGCGGAGACCAAGCATCAGGTCATGGCCGGCGGTGCGATGGGGCTCTACGGGCTGAACTAAGACCAATAACAGCCTTTGTCCTCGCGGGGTCCCGGTAGGGGCCCCTGCGGTGCTAGACCGAACGCTTCGAGGAGGGAGGATTATGAATACCGTGGTTCACGACGACATGTTCACCCCGGACGTCATCGCCGACCCGTACGGCTATTACGGCCGGCTGCGCGACGAGGACCCGGTCCACTGGAACGACAATTATGCGCTGTGGGTCATCACCCGGCATGACGACGTAACCTGGCTCACCCGGCATCACGAGCTGTTCTCTTCGGCCGTCTTTAAGAACGATCCCAAGCCGGCCTATCCGGATATCGACGAGTCGGACCTGGGTCTCTACGAATATGTAAGGCACTACCAGGGCGATCAGTTTATCCAGCACGATCGGCCCGTGCATCTGGACATGCGGCGGATCGTGCACGGCTACTTCACGCCCAAAGCGATGGAATCCTGGCGCCCGTTTGTCGTCAATGCCGTCAAGGAACTGCTCGATGCAGCCGAGGAGAAGGGGTCGATGGACGTCATGCGGGATCTGGCGACCCCGCTGCCGGTGCTGGTGATCGCCCAGATGATGGGTGTGCCTGCCGAGGATCGCCCCTATGTCCGGGAGCTCGCCGAGAAGCTGCTGTACATCGGCCGCGGCGAATACGACCGCATGCCGATCCTGACCGACGGCATGAAGGGAATGCTCGAATACGTCTCGCCGCTGGTCGACGAGCGCATCGTGAAACCGGGCGACGATTTTATCTCGGTATTGGCGAGCGGCGAGAAGAAGGGTGTCTTTACCCGGCATCAAGTGCTGGTCAACACCTCACTTTTGTTGCTGGCCGGCCACGAGACGACGATCAACCTGTTGTGCAACGGCACCTTGGCGTTCATGCAGCATCCCGACCAATGGGCGTTGTTCAAAGAGGACCCGGCTGGCCGCGCCAAGTGGGCGACCGAGGAGTGCCTGCGCTATGACGCGCCGGTCAAGTCGATCCAGCGGCTCGCCTCCCAGGATCTCGACATGCGGGACAAGGTGATGCGCAAGGACGATCGCATCCGGTGGTTCATCTCGTCGGCCAATCGGGATCCCAACGTATTCGCCGACCCCGATAAGTTCGACATCACGCGCCAGCCGAACCCGCATGTGGCCTTCGGCAATGGGGTTCACCACTGCCTGGGCGCGACCCTGGCGCGGGTCGAGGGCCAGGAGGTGTTCAAGGCTTTGGCCGAGCGGTTCCCCGGCTTGCAGGTCGAGAGGGAAGAGCTCGAATATCAGCCGAGCATCACCTTCCGCTCGCTAAAATCCTTGCCGGTCACTTGGCAATAGGGGGTGGCCGTGGCTCGCAAGCTGCGCGTCCGGGTAGATCACGCCACCTGCGTCGGCAATGCGATGTGCGAGGCGATCGCTCCCAAGGTATTTCGGCTCAACGAGAACCGGCAGTCGGAAGCGGTCGACCCCGAAGGCGACACGGTCGAGAAGATCCTGGAAGCGGCCGAGAGTTGCCCGGTCAGCGCGATCTTTGTTGAGGATGCGGAAACCGGCGAACAATTGTTTCCGTAGTAGCTCTCAATCCGGCCCCGAACACCCCTCGCTTGTGGGGGGTGTTGCTGAGGGTGCGGTGGATAATCCTCTCCTTGGACGTGGAGACCTCCTCATACGTGGATCCGACAGCCTTGGCGCCGGCAGCGCGAGGGTGGGCACGTTTGCGGATGCCCGTGTGAGCAGCGTTTAAGGCTTCTGCTCGATTCCGAGCGCGGGATGGCGGACGCGATCACCTGCCGCCGGCAACTCGACGGATTCGGATCCCGTCATGCAACTCCCGTCGCGTCCCCGCTGCTCGACATAGGAAGACGAATTCCTTGCGAGGCTCGGAAAATGGTGCATGGCTGGAAATGCCCCGCAGCCGCCGTTCCTCGGATGGCCGGCTAGGTTTCCGTGTTTCCGTCAGCAGGTCGGACGGAGTTAGCGTCCGCGGTGGGGGGTCTGACTTATCCGATAGACACGACGAGAGCTACCTGGACGCCATCATGACTGGTGCCCGAACCGCATACCCGTCATCACTAATCTCCATTCGAGCCTCCTCGTCTCCAATGCTCTCGCAGTTTTTCGCTGACGAATTCGGGGTATTCTTCCGGAAACCAGACTTTGGCACCGGGAAGTTCGATGACCTCTCGCGCACCGGGGATCGCCGCTTTGAGCCAATAAGCCCATTTGACCGGAAAAATGGTGTCGCCCGTTCCCCACATGATCAGCGTCGGAACGCACAGTTCTTTCAACAGGGCCTCAATCTCGACGGTGTGACGAGCCTCGATGGAGATGATGAACCGCTCGAGGTTTTGACCGCTCACCTCCGAAGCAACGAACGGCTCGTAATACGTTCGCAGGGTCTCATCGGTCAGGCGTTCCGGGTGCTCGAAGACGTGACCCAGATTGGCGCGAAATTGCTCCAGGTCGCCGAGCAGCCGTTTCAGTCTGATCTTGTATGTGCCTCCCCGCGCGGCATCCACTAGCCAGACGAGCGCAGGGGGTGGCCATTGGTCGTGAACGATCGAGTTGGTCAAGGTGAGCGAGCGAAGACGACGGGCATTGCGTGCGGCAAAAATCTGGCTCACCGCGCTGCCGCTATCGTTTCCGACCAGATCAACCTGTTCGATATTTAGCGCGTCGAGAAACGCGGCGATCATGCGCGCCTGCGCCGGGTAGGAAACGTCCTGATCGAGCGCCGTTTTGGTGTAGCCTGCGCCCATCAGGTCGACCGCGATACAGCGGCGTACGTGGGAGAGTCGCTCGATAATGTCGCGCCATTGGTATCCGTTTAGCGGATAACCATGCACGAATAGTGCGACCGGCCCGCTGCCGCGTTCCACGTAGGCAATTTCCCCGAAGGGCGTATTCGCGAACCGACGCCTCTCGTGATACTCGGTCGCATCCATCCAATGAGGTTTCCTGGGCTGCGTCCTCGTCTATCACACGCGCGACGGCGCTAGACTAAGAACTTTACAACTTGGGGATCAAATCACTCGAGATCGGCACATCACTGCCAAACCGTTCGACAAAGGCGAGGCCTTTCTCGGGATATAAGCAAATTTCATGAGCAAGGCGATCGCCGAATGCGGCAATGACGAGGTCGCTTTGCCCGGTGTTTTCGAAACTGTGTGCCGTACCATCCGTCGGCAGGTAGAGGACGCAATCCATCGCCCGCACGGCAAAGCGACGGTCTCCATGAAGCAACGTTCCTTCGCCCGAAAGAACAAGGATGATCTCCTCTTGGAATAAGTGGCGGTGCTTCAGGGAAGAGCGTTTGCCCGGCGGGACGCGCTGAATCCGGAGCCCGATCGCGGCGCTTCCGAGGGAACGGCCTATATCACGCTGATGAGAAAGGGTGATACCGTCAAGCTCTACGGTGACCTCGGCAACATCCGAGGCGCTTACCAACCGGGGCTCGTCAGGAGCGAACGTCTTTACAGTGATTGGATGTGGCGGTCCCGGCATCGCCAGCTATCCCGGATGGCAGAGCGCTCGGGGGCACGCTTCTTGGTACGGTCCTCGCGCGCGGGCTGTAATGGGTACAAGTGACATCGCCCATCACCCCTGTTGGCCGACAGCCCAGTGGTGTATGGCATCCATGTGGATTGTCGCACAATCGAGCACCGGAAATCCGGAGTTCTGGCCCTCGAAGGCGAGGAACAGGTCGGTTCCGCCGAGAAGGATCGCCTCGGCGCCCAGCTCCAGATGCATCCATTCCCCCGCCGCGAAAAACGTTTGTCGCTGGTCCTCGGTGACCCGACCGGCCTGGGCCATTTCGATGTAGCTCCGATGTACACGTTCGAGTGCGTCACTTTTGGGGGCGACGATCGTCGCCGCGGAGATCCCACCGTACAAGCCGGTTTCCATCACGAGCTTGGTGCCGAGGATGCCAATCCGCCTGAGCCCCCGCTCCCGAATCGCTGCCTCGACGTGAGGAACGGCGTTGAGCTGCGGCAGCGGTGATAAAGGCGCAAGCTCGCCGATGCAAAAATGGCCGCCCATCGAAGTCACGGCGGCGAATTGTGCGCCGGCGCCGGCCAGACGTCGGACCAAACCCGCAAATACCTCCGCCTGCCTCTGTCGTGCCTGTGCTGTCACGTTTCGTGCGAGCTCCCGCACATCGGCGTGCACGATGGTCAACTCCAGCGGGACGCCGGAGCGGCCATGTCGCTCGATAAGGCCCCGGTAGTAGTGTTCGGTGGCGGCAGGCCCAATACCACCGACGAGACCGATATGCATCGAAGCACCTCCCAAAGGCATGAGCCCGCTGCTCTTGGCTCAGAGCATTTTCATCAGGAAAAAACGCTGCTCCGATCTACGGGCTTGGAGACGCTGTTGCCGGGTGGCGTGCGCCGGGCCTGCATCAACTCGGTAAGCGAGGTTCGTGCCTTTCGGTCCGGATCGAAATTGTCGTCGTGCAGCCAGCGCTCGATGTTGGTCCGGACTTCGGGCCATTCGTAATCCAGGATCGAATACCAAGCCGTGTCGCGGTTCCGGCCCTTTGAGATTTGGTGATTGTAGAAGATGCCCTCAAATCGAAACCCAAGCCGGCGCGCCGCATTGCGAGACTTCAAATTCAGCGAATTGCATCGCCATTGCAGCCGCCGATACCGAAGTTCGCCCATAGCGTAAGAGAGCAAGAGGAACAAAGCCTCGGTCGCGGCGCGGGTGCGTTGCAGCTTCGGACTAAACCAGATGCCGCCAATCTCGATCACGCCGTCGTTCGGGTGTATGTCCATATAGCTCGCCATGCCGGAGGCGACACCGGTTGCCGCAGGCCGGATGACAAATCGGATTTGGTCGAGATCGGCAGCTTGATTGCGCAGATGGGCCGTGAAGGAACCCTCGTCCGACCATGGGCCATGCGGAAGGTAATCCCAAATCTGCAAGGCTTCGGCAGACTCATGCCCGGCCCGGTAAAGCTCCTGCGCATGGACGCTCGGATCGAGCGGCTCCAGTCGAACAAGGCTCCCGTTCAGAAGGCTCCGCGAGGGCACGAGGCCGCTCGGAACAGTAACCACCGGGTTACCGGAAACAGGTCGCGGAAACGACTGTTCGAGATCGTGCTCTGCTTCTGACATGACCGCCCCCATGGGCCTTTCAGGCTCCGGCTATGCGGTGGATGCGCCCGCGAAGCGAGCACCCGCCAATATGACGACGGCTGCGCCGAGCTCCAGAGCGATGCATACGAGCAGCACCGCCAAATAGCCGCCTGTCAGATCTCGAACTATTCCGAGAAACGCCGGCGCCAGTGCGAAGCTGAATTGTCCCACGGCGGTATTCAATCCAATCACCGCACCGAAGAGGCGAGCCGGATACTCCCGCTGCACGATCAATGCTGGAAAGGTAATCACATTGCCGACGGACAGGCCGAAGACGATACAGCCGGCGTAGAGCGCGGCAGCCTGATCGGGAAACAGAAGCATCAGAAATACCGCACCGGCCTGGGTCGTAAAACTTAGCGCCGAGGCGAGCCGCTGCGGCAATCGATCGATGACGGTGGCGAGTGCGAGCCTGCCACCGATCGCCGCGATCGAGGTTACCGCTAAACCGATCGCTGCACCGTCCGCTCCAATATGCGGCAGCAAAAGCGAGACGAGGTGGACCAGAAGTCCGACCTGCGCGCTGAGCCCGAGGGCGAACGGCAGTGCGAGCGACCAAAAGCGCCAAGTCCCTAAAATACGCCAGTCCGTAAAGAGAGTGTTGTCCGACCCGCATGGCAGAAATGCCGGCTGAGGCGGCTCTCGCAATCCCAACCGGATCACGGGTAGGACGACAGTTAACAGGGCTAATGCGGTCAGCGGGACGGCGTTTCCCACACCGATGCTCTGGCTCAGCACCACCAGAACAGGTCCTACCATAAAGCCCGCAGCGCTCGCTCCGTTGAGCGCCAAGCTAATGGCAAGCCCACGCTGGCGCTCGAAATACATCGCCAGTGCGGTCGGGATCGCCGTCGTGGTACATCCCGCCCATCCCAGTGCCATCGCGACCGCGGCTCCAAACAATTGCCACGCGTGCTCGCTTCGGCTGAACAATGTGGCGCCCAAGCCGAGCAGGACCGTGCCGGCTGCAAGCAGCCGCCCGGGTCCGAGCCACCGCCCGGGTCCGAGCCACCGCAAAGCCGAATTAATCAGCACCATGCAGACCGCGCCGGCCAGATAATAGGTGGTGATCGCCGCTCCGATCAGCCCGCGGGACCAGCCGTGGAGCCGTTGCAATTCCGCCAGATACACCGACGTGCCGCTGAATCCGAAACCCCACCCAAAGATCGCCGTAACAAAACACGCCAGGACGGCCGGCCAATAGCGCCCCAACTCGCCGGCGCGATCCGCCCTGGCATCCACCGCAACGCTCATGTCGGGCGCGTCTTCATCAGAACGAACCGGAATGTCTGAGAGCCGACCGCGTAGGCGTCCTCCCCGGTCACGGATCATTCCATGGCCTGTTCGAGATCCCGCAGGAGATCTTCTAAACTTTCCAACCCCACCGAGACCCGAAACAGCCCTTCGCCCGCCCAGGATCGGTAGGCACTAGCCCCCCGTGCATCCAGCTGGAATGACGTTCGCAGAATGTCATCGGTCGGGATGTAGAATAGGAGGCTCTTCGTCTTCCCGAAGGAGACTGCATAAGCGAAGACACGCAATCGTTCGGCGAGCTGCCGCGCCAGGGCTGCTCCATCTTCCTTCGCCGTGAAGGCCAAGAGCCCCGAGAAATTGCGCATCTGCCGCTGCGCCAGTGCGGCCTGCGGATGGCTCTCCAACCCCGGCCAACACACGGCGGCCACCTTCGGATGGGACCGCAGGAAATCGGCCACCCCACGGGCATTCGCCTCATGGACGCGCATGCGCGCCGGCAATGTTTCCAGCCCACGCGCGATCAGCCAGGCCGCGAAGGGATTTAGGGCCGCCCCGAGGTGCACCAGAGCGCCCTGGCGGAGCTCCGCAAGGCGCTCTCGGTTGCGCACAACGATGACGCCACCCAACGCGTCGCCGTGTCCACAGATGTACTTGGTCAATGAGTGGACGACGTAGTCGGCTCCGAGCGTCATCGGCTGAGTGGACACCGGTGTGGCGATGGTGGAGTCCACCGAAAGGTCCGCACCAGCCTGATGCGCGATGTCGGCGAGCGCCTCGATGTCGCCGAGCTTCAACGTGGGGTTGGCGGGCGTCTCAAGGTGGACAAGGCGTGTCATACCGGCGCGGACGGCTCGGGAGACGCCGTGTGGATCGGCGGTGTCGACGGGCGTAACGGCGATTCCAAAGCGACGCAGAGCGTCGCGCGCCAACTCCGCGACGCCCGCATAGCAGACGTCGGACAGGATAAGATGATCACCTTGCCCTAGGCGCGAAAGGAATAGCGCCACCACCGCCGCCATGCCACTGGCAAAACAGACCGCGCCCGCGCCGCCCTCCAGCGCCGCAAGCCGCATCTCGAGAAGAGCCACCGTAGGGTTGCTCCAGCGGGTATAAGAGTACGGAATCGTGTCGGCCATGTCGGCGGACGAAAATCCCACCGTGCCTGGGGCCGTGTGGAAGCTCGTTGCGGCGATCAGTGGTGCCGAAACCGGCTCGCCGACAGCGGGCGCTGGTGCCCCGAAATGCAGAGCCAATGTCTCGGGATGAGTGCTTGCGTCAGACATCGGTTGCTTCCGCCTTGAATTTGCAGACGCACGCTCAGATTTGCAATATCATTGTCCATAACCAGTACATTTTGCAAACCAAGCGCGTATAAATGCTCCTTTGTGGAGAATTGTGCAGGCAATGGAGATGTGGCTGGACGGGATGCAAAGGTTTTGCATGAAGGAACTTAGTCTCGACGACCTCGATCGCCGCTTGCTGGCTGAACTTGCTCAGAACGGCAGGTTGAGCAATACCGAGCTAGCAGCGCGTTTACCGCTGTCTCACTCCGCGATTTCGCGCCGCATCGCGCGGCTCGAGCGCGAAGGCGCCATTCGCGGCTATGGCGCGCACATTGACCCGGCTGCGCTGGGCCTCAGCATCCGCGCATTCGTAGGCGTGCGCCGCGATCCAGCCGCACCAGTTGAAGAGCTGAGCCAAGGGTTGCGAGCCGTCCCAGAGGTCGCGGCTTGCTGGATCGTCACGGGAGAGCACGACTTCTTGCTCGATGTGCGCGCTCGCGACATGGCGTCGTTTTCGGACACTCTGCTTAACCGGGGTCAGAAAGTGCCTGGCGTGATCGCGACCGTAAGCACCTTTGTGCTCGCAGATGTAGAACGTCACGCCCAAGAGCGTTAATTGGCCGCGCGATGAACCTCGCACCTTCTTGACCCTGCAGGCTAACCTGGCCGTCTCGGAGACGGTCCCCCGGCGGCGCACGAGCGCGAACTCTGCCCATGACATTCGCGGTTTCCGCCATCGGATCACTCCCGACGCTGCACTGGCCCGGGTGCACGGCTCCGCTTTCACCCTGGCACGAGCCGATGGCGTTTGATCTGGAGGACAAACGGCCGGTTCGGATCGAAATCAACGGTAGATCGCGGTAGGGGAAAGTCTGCTCTCGTTAAGGGTTTTCGGATGCCTGCCAGTCACTAGCGTGAGGGGCTGCACGGAGGCAGGCGTCCGAAAAGCCTCGAAGGAGGAAAGCGCGGGGTCTTTTG
>Ga0187846_10002128_pt1 | contig 10995 bp, 7 predicted proteins | sample TC_taG_FD_161473 | JGI IMG/M metagenome (GOLD analysis project Ga0187846, IMG submission 161473) | Biofilm microbial communities from the roof of an iron ore cave, State of Minas Gerais, Brazil - TC_06 Biofilm (v2) | ecosystem: Environmental > Terrestrial > Deep subsurface > Cave > Wall biofilm ... | reverse complement strand
TCAGCGTCGAAGGAGATGTCAGGAGCGCCGCGCCGCGAACCGACTTTGGTGACGAGCGAGTCTTGATAGTGAGGGCGTGCTTCGTAGGCACTCGGTCCGCCGCCGCTGCCGCTCCAGGCAGTCTCCCCCGTAAAGGTCCCCGAGGCGGTGCGGTGGATCGTTGTGCCGCCAGCGGCCACGACCTGCGGTGAGACGGCCGGGTACTGTCGCTGGCCACCCACGTCGCCGCTCGAAGCCACGTAAACGATACCCCGCCGCTCGAAGGTGCTGTCAAAGTTCACTTCGTTCGGGAACTCTTGCATACCCCAGCTCATGCTGACCTCGCCAAAGCCGGTGCCTGACGGGCTGACGATAGAACTGGCCACACTAACCGCCTGCATCAGATCGGTCGAGCTGTTCGAGGCTGCCTCAACCAGCACGATCTTGGCGTTCGGCGCCATGCCGTGAGCCCACTCGATATCGAGGGAGGTCTCTTGCGCCCAGCCGCAGTTCACCGCGGGGGCTTTTCCCCTAGCGTAGACTTTGCGGAAGCAGCCATTGGCAGCGGCGCAAGCCGGCAGGCCGAACATGTGCGAGAAGACCGCGAGGTCCTGTTCGGCGTGGGGGTCGTCGTAGGCGTCAACGATCGCGATGACCCCCGCACCGCCTGTCGAAGGCAGGTCATAGACGGCGCGAATCGACGCGGGGTTTTCGCCCCACGGCAGCGAGGAGCCGGCCGCCGACGGAAGACTACCCACGGCGTCGGGCGCAAGAATCGAGTGATTGGTGTGGGCACGTCGGCCATAGTCTGCCGCCCGCCGCTGGCTGGACTCAGGGATCAACACGTCGCCTTTCCGCAACATCCGGATACCGGCTTGCTCCAGATTCAATTGAGGTTCTTCTGCGCCGACGCCGCAGACGACGGACAGCAACAAGCAGAGACTAGAAAATCGAATCATCCTGTTCATACCAGCCTACCTTTCATCGGGGACGGGTACCTTGGTACCAGGCAACCTTTTGGGTGCCGGTCTCCCCAAAACCAAATTTCGACAGGTCGCGGGAATCCAAGGAGGGTAGAGCGGACTTTGCGACTAGTACGAACGTACTAGAAACGAGAGATGTTCGCCACAGCTTGGGCGTCGAGCAGGTTTAGAGCTTTCACCAGCAAGTCCACGGCGCGGTCCAGATCGCCACGGTCGATCTCACTGTTGTGCGCATGCAAGTACCGCGTGGCGACGGCGAAATTGATAGCTGGTCTGCCGGCACCGAATTGCTGCAATGCAGCCGAATCCTCTGCGCCGCCTGTCGTAACCTCGGTTTGCACGGCAATGCTGTTCTGCGCCGCGACGCGTTCCAAAAAGTCGCGTAGCTTGAGGTTTACCAGCATGGCGGCGTCGGCAAGATACAGCACGGGGCCAGCACCGAGTCTTTCCTGCGCCAAGTCGGGCCGCCCGCCCGGGTGATCTGCGGCGATCCCTGCCTCGAGGGAGATTCCGAGATCAGGCTTCACCACCTCCACAGCCGTATGCGCCCCGCGCAGCCCCACTTCCTCTTGGACGGTACCGACAAAGTAGATGGTATTCGGAGTTTTGGCTCCTTGGGCCTTCAGCCGGCGCAGCGTTTCAAGCAACATGACGCACCCCACGCGGTCGTCTAGTGCCTTGCCCACATACCGCCCATGAGCGAATTCCGTGAAAGTGCTTGAAGCAACTATGGCGTCGCCAGGGCGTATGCCCATCGCTTCGGCTTCTTCTTTTGTTCTTGCGCCCACATCGAGAAACACCTCATCGCGCGGGGTCACGCGCCCGCGCTCTTCGGATGGCGTCACGTGCACGCTCCGCAGCCCACTTAGGGCCGGCACGGGACCTCGATTCGTCATGATGATCCACCGCTGGTCCGCCAGGGCTTGGTCCAGCCAGCCGCCCAAGAGCTGGAACTTGACCATACCTTCGGGCATAACGTACCGCACGATTGCCCCAACCTCATCCATGTGAGCTGCAAGCATGATGCGCGGCCTCTCCGATGAGCCCGCCAGAACACCGATGACGGAACCAAGGCCGTCGGTTGAGGTTTCAATCCCGAGACCATGCAGCGCGCGCACCATAATGTCGCGCACGGGTCCTTCAAACCCAGACGGTCCAGGAGCGTTTGAGAGCTCTTCCAGCAGGCGAGCGACGCCGTCGCCTTGCGGGGTTTGCCCCAGGAGAGCAGGTTCCACCAGGAGGGTCAGGCAGAAGATCGTGAGCAGAATCTTCAGCGTCCACCTCTCGCGAAGCGCATTGTCAAACACTAGCACTGGGCTGAAGAGCGGGGAGCCGAGCTCTTCGATCAGTGCGGCGCAACACGGACGGCTTATCTTCGCCGACACCTGAAACCAGGTCAAGGCTGTTCGTCGTAGAGCGTCCCAGTCAGATGACCCGCACCGCCGGAGCGGTTTGACTCCAGGCTCGAAACCATGCGGTAGGGCGGCGTTCCGGGTGGTCAAGCTACGGGGAAGAGGTGCAGAATCCCAGGGTAGAATGATATCCTCGCGAGGAGTATGAAGGTGAAATCGCATTTCTCCGCAACACTGCCTGGATTCCTCATATCTTGCCTTCTTTTCTCCCGTGTCCTGGCTCAGTCTCCGCCGCCTGCATCGAGGCAAGCGGTGGTGGTGCGTGCCGCGCGGCTGCTGGAGGTCGAGAGTGGGAAGATCGTCAAGCCGGGAGAAGTGCTGGTCGAAGGGGGACGAATCGCTGAAGTGGGCTCGTCGGTCAAGCGCCCGGCGGGAGTCGAGGTCATCGATTTAGGTGATCGTACCCTATTGCCGGGCTTGATTGATGTTCACGTGCATTTGTTTTTGCATCCTGGTGCCGAGAATTTGCAGACGTTCGCAGAGTCAGTGCCGCAGCGCACGATTTCGGCGGTTCTCGCGGCACGGGACGACCTGATGGCGGGCTTTACGGCAGAGCGGGACATGGGGACCGAAGGGGCAGGTTCCGCGGACACGGCGGTGCGCAATGCGATTAACCAGGGATCGATTCCCGGACCACGCTTGCGCATCAGCGGCAATGCGGTGGACATTCTCGGCGGCCACGAAGATGCCATTGGCTACAACCCCGAACAGCGCTTGTTCTCGAACGCCACCTACGCGAATAATGCGTCCGAACTGGTGATGGTGATCCGCGAGCAACTCAAGGAGGGAGCCGATTTCATTAAGATCTACGAGACCGGCCGCGACTCGCTTCGGGAGGGTCACTTTTCGACCCCCTACCAGTACACGGAGGCCGAACTGAGCGCCGCGGTGGGGGAAGCTGCGCGCACCGGAAAGCACGTCGCGGTTCATGCGACGGGCGAGCCGGGCACATTGTATGCGGCACAGGCGGGCGTTGTGTCGATCGACCACGCCTTCCAGTTGAGCGACGAAACCATGCGATTGATGCGGGCGAAGCGGATTTTCGCCGTGCCGACGTTTACGATCGTGGAGTACTTCGCGAATCATGCCGCGTCGCCAGCACCTGCGGAGTGGGAGCAACAGATGCTCAGTTTTCATGTGGAGGAGTTTCACAAACAGCTTGCGGCCGGTGTGCCGATGGCGGTGGGATCGGATGTGGGTCCTTTTCCCCACGGCACGCAGGCAAAGGAGTTCGTGTTGATGGTGAAATATGGCATGTCACCGCTGGCCGCGCTGCAAGCCGGGCTGCTCAACGGCGCGAAGTTACTTGGCTGGCAGGACGAGATTGGTGCGCTGGAACCGGGCTATTGGGCCGACGTCATTGCTGTTCCGGGTGACCCGCTCAACGACATCAGCGTGCTAGAGCGGGTCAGCTTTGTCATGAAGGGTGGCGTGGTCTACCGGAAGTGAGAGCGATTCAGCATGCTCTGTGGGTGATGAGGCAAGCGTCAAAAGGAAAGTGGCGAGAGAGGGTCGTCCTGAAGTTTGGATATTGCTCTTCTATTCTCTACGTCTACGTCGGCCGGTTGACACCGCTGGGTCTTTCCGTTAGGCTAATGACTTCAATGGTGAAACCTCGACGGAGTGTGACGCTTATGAGGAAATCTGCCGGGCTGTCAGTTGTAATGCGCCTCGCGATGGGAGTGCTTGTACTTGCGCTAGGGTCCGCATTCGGGCAGGAGAAGCCAGCTCCAGCTGCCCAGGGTTCCAAAGGGCAACCGGGCCAGGCTCCTGCAGGCCCGCAAGTGACCCCGCAACAAGTGAAGGACGCACAGGCCATTCAGAGCGAGCTGGATCCGGACAAGCAGTTGCAGATGGTGAACGATTTCGTCGGCAAGTACCCGGAGAGCCCCTATCTGAGCGACATCTTTTTCTTCGGAGCTTACGCGGCGCAGCAGAAGGGCGACGTGAAGAAGGTCGTCGATTTCGGTGAGAAGAGCCTGAAAGCCAAGAACGATAATATGCGGACCTTAATTTTGATGGCCTCCATCCTGCCCACGCCACAAGTTGCCCAGGGTGCCGATGCGGAGAAGAGGTTGGCCGAGGCGGAAGGCGACGCAAATAAAGTGTTGGAGATGTTGCCGCAGTTGCCAAAGCAGGCGAATCAGACCGACGAACAATTTCAGCAGGCCAAGTCTGCGGTCACCGCAGAAGCTCATGCCTCGCTGGGCATGGTTCACCTGCAGCGTGCGTCGCAGGGGCTGACCGGACCAGACGCCGAGGAGTTGTCCAAGGCGGAGAAGGAGTATCAAGCGGCGGTCTCGGCTCCCAACCCTAACCCCGAAGACTACTTTCGCCTGGGCGAAGCGTACGCGATGGATAACAAAACGGACCAAGCCATTGAGGCGTTTACCAAAGCTTCCCAGCTCAGCCAGGGTACCCCGTTGCAGACTTATGCCGACCAGAAAGTGAAGGACATGAAAGCGAAGAAGGCCCAGGCTGCAGCGCCTCCCAAGCAGTAGGGCGCTCAAGGATGACTGCTGAATAGTGAATGATAAACTTAGTCTTTCAGTCCCTCAGTCTTTCAGTCCCTCAGCACAAGGACGATGAAGGATGGGCGATGAATGGTGAATGATGAATTCCGGTCTTTCAGTCGTCAGTTTCTCACTCTCTCGGTCTTTCAGTCAATCGGTCGCTTCGGCTCGACTGAGGGACTGAGAGACTGAGGGACTCACTGAACAATTCATCATTCATCTCCCATCATTTGCCATTCGATGGTGAAACCCTCCCTCGACACCTTGCAGGATTTGGTCGGCTACCGGTTTCATAATCCGAACCTTCTTCTCGAAGCGCTCACCCACTCTTCCTATGCCCAGGAGTCCTCCCGCCGCGGTCGTGATAATGAGCAGTTGGAGTTCTTGGGGGATGCCGTCTTGAACTTCGTGGTCAGCGTTCGGCTGGCGGATACGTTTCCCGAGTATCAGGAAGGGAAATTGTCGCGCGCGCGCGCGCGCCTGGTGGCGGCAGAGCATCTGAGCCAAGTGGCATCAAAGCTCGAACTGGGGACTTACCTGCGCTTGGGACGTGGAGAAGAGAAGACCGGAGGCAGAGATAAGTACCGCCTTCTGGTAGATGCGGTAGAAGCGGTGTTGGCTGCCATCTACCGAGACGGCGGTTTGCGGGCCGCCCAACGGTTCGTGAAGCATTTCATTTTGCCGGAGGACTTGGCGGCGGCGGCCGACGAGCTTTTCCTCATTGATTACAAGTCAGCCCTGCAAGAGAATTTACAGGGAGACCGCAGGGGTCCGGCCCTCTATCGCGTGGTGGGGGAGGCAGGACCCGAACACCGTAAGACCTTCACGGTGGAAGTGGACGCCGGCCTGGGCTTGGCCGCCCGAGGGGTTGGAAACAGCAAGAAGGCGGCTGAACAAGAGGCGGCTAAAGTTCTTCTGGAAAGGTTGAAGCGGAGCTGCGAATGATGCCGGAAGCACCAAGGAAGACTTCCTGGCGCGATACTTTTGAGTCACTGGTGGTGACCGTCATTCTGGCCATCTTCGGGACTACCTTCGTCGTCCAGGCGTTTAAGATTCCAACCGGGTCGATGGAAAACACGCTGCTCATTGGTGATCATCTGCTGGTCAACAAGTTCTGCTTTGCCTATCAGCCAGGAGCGCTTCGGCATCTGCTCCCTTACCGTAATATTCGGCGTGAGGACGTGCTAGTTTTCAAGTTTCCGGGGACGGAGGAGTCTCAGGAGCCGGGTGAACACTTTGTGAAGCGAGTGATCGGACTCCCCGGCGATCGCATTCGCATCGTTCACCGACGCGTTTACGTCAACGGGCAGGAGCTGAATGAGGCTTATGTCCGCCACTCTTATGTGGATCAACTGCGGCCTGGCGACGACTTCCCAGGCGATAACAATGGCGGCGCGCCCCCAGGGTCGACGATGCGATGGAGCGAGGATTTCGAGAGATACATCCGTGACGGCGAGTTGGTGGTGCCGCCGGAGTGCTACTTTGTAATGGGCGACAACCGGGAGCAGAGCTGGGACAGCCGTTTCTGGGGCTTTGTTCCCCGCGAGATTGCTTCCGGCAGGCCGTTGCTAATCTACTGGTCGTTTGAGACGCCGCGCGACGAGTACGCTCGCACGTCGCTCAGTGACCGGGTTCAGCAACTCGCGGATCTGGTCATCCATTTCGTTACCAAGACGCGCTGGCGCCGGACCTTTCAGCTCGTGCATTGAATGAGAATCCCACTTCGCCGTCATGCTCGCGTGGTCGTACCGGTGTTAATGGCGCTAACCCTGGCGGCGTGGCTTATTCCCTCGTTTCTCAGCGCCGAACGCTATCGCCGGCGACTCGAGGCGGCCTTGCAGAGCAAGTTGATGCGTCCGGTGACCTTCAGTGCTTTGTCCTATCGAGTGCTTCCTCGCCCGGGATTCTCTATCTACAACGTCGTGGTGGAAGACGATCCACATTTCGGAGCCGAGCCCTTCGCCCGCGCGGAGCGCATCGATTGCGATCTGCGTTGGCGCAGCCTTTGGCGATCAAGGCTCGACTTCGCGGCACTTCATCTGGTGGGCCCTACTTTCAATGTCGTTCGCAGCGCCGGGGGCGAATGGAATGTGGAGAACTTGCTGCGCCAGACCGGCGTCGCTTTGCCGAGCGAGTTGAGCCCTGCAGATGACTCCGAGCGCGGTGACCTCGACCTCGAGGCCACTGGTGCGCGCCTGAACTTCAAGCTGGGGACTGACAAGAAGCCGTTCGCCGTCACCGATGTGGAGGCGAAGCTGCGCATCGAACGAGGCCCCGGTTTGGTTCGCTTTGGGCTGGCAGGGAATCCCATCCGCACCGATGTCGCCCTCGCGACCCCCGGCAAACTGGAGCTATCGGGAGAATGGACACCGGGACAGGACCTTGGTGGTCCTCTCGATGCTACGCTGCGAACCCGCGGGTCGCTGCTTTACAACTGGGTGCCACTCCTCGGCGGGCGCAATCCGGGGATTTACGGCGTCTTGGATTTTGATGCCCGGGTCACCGGTTCGCTCCGCTCACTGCAGATTGAAGGCCGAGGCAGATTGAACCAGTTGCACCGCTGGGAGTCCCTGCCTCCCTCGGGTTCCATGACCCTATCCTTTTCAGTGCGGGGGGGATTCGATCGCACCCGGGGGAAGGCAGAGTGCGAGGGTCTGGACGTGATGTTTGCCGACTCCCGCTTGCACTTGACCGGGTCAGTCGAGAAGATCCCAACCGCGCCGGAGGTGGACCTGGTCATTGCCTTGGAGCGTTCCCGGCTGGAGGATCTGTTGGCTTTGGGACGTCGTGTTTCCGGCCTGTCAGGTAGTCTGGGCGCATCGGGCCGGGTTGATGGCCTGCTGACGATTCAGGGGCGCTGGAACGCGCGGCACTACGGGGGTTTCGCCTTGGCGCGCGATGTGCTGCTTCACGCTTCTTCAGGAACCTTTAGAGTTTCCGACCTCAACGTTAAAATCGATGATCAGGAAGCCAGGCTGGCGCCGGCTAGAATCACTCTAACCCCACGTTTGGAGTTAAGTGTCGAAGGTGTGCTGGGCGCCTCAGGACCGGCCGCCAAACCACTAAGATCTTCCGTGTACGACTTGCTCATCTCAGCGAAAGCGGCGCCGCTGCATGATCTTGTCGGGTTCGCGCGAGGTGTGGACGTGCGCGCCGTTCAGGAACTCGAAGCCGAGGGAGACGTGACCCTGCGACTGCACCTCGCCGGGGCGGCTTGGCCGCCTGCGGCGCCGACTCTGGCAGGCAGTGCCGAGCTTCGTGACGTGCGCCTGATGGTTCCGGGCGTGACTGAGCCCATCGGCCTGAGTGAGGGGCGCGTCCAGGTGAACGGGGATCGCATCGTTGCTGACCCATTGGTGGGCGTAATCGGCGCTTCCACCTTTGTCGGGCGGCTGGAACACCAAGGTGACCACAGCCGTCCCTGGATTTTCAACCTGCGTGCTAGCAAGTTGAGTTTGGAAGACGGATCGCTGTGGTTTGATGTGTTGGGTCATCGCACCCCGCTTCCATTGGTGGAGTGGATCCCGGGGCTGAGATCCCTGGCGGCACGGCGGACTGCAGGTGCATCTCTGTTTAGCGCTCTAAATGCCCAGGGTAGTTTTGCTACGCCCGCCGTCACCTACCGCTCGCTGATGCTTACCGGCTTTCAGACCTTGGTGGAGGTCTCCGGGCGGAAGATCCGGTTGAGCAAGGCGAGTTTTCGAGCCGCGGGAGGGCATGGCCATGGGAACTTAGAATTGGATTTGAGTGAGTCACCGGCGTCGGTCACGGCCGACACGACGTTGGAAGGTGTCAAAGTACAGGCCTTGGCAGCCGGCTTTCCTGCAGCGCTGCGAAATGCGCGTGGACTGCTCTCAGGCAACGGGCACTTCCAAACGCATGGATTGGCCCGTCAGGAGTTCGCCGCCAACCTTCGAGGGCAGGCGACAGTGCGACTGGGGAATCTCTCGTTGGGAGGTTTTGATCCTCTGTCGGCAGTGGCCCGTGCGATATCTTGGGGCGAACTGGATCCAGGCCGCGGCGACGTTGTGCTCCGCTCCACCACGGCCTTTTTACAGATACGGGATGGTTACATCACACTGAGCCACTCCCCAGTGGAGATCAGCGGCGCCCGATTGAGAATAAGTGGAGGCTACGCATTCGGAGGGGACCTCGATCTGGACGTCCATGCCGATTTTCGTCGTGTCACGCGCCGGTGGATTGATGCCGATGAGGATACGACGCCCGGCGAGAGGGTGGCCAATTTCCACCTCCTTGGTGCCCTCGATCGTCTTGCCGTCGTTCCGGGGGTCCAGGTTTCTCGGGCTCATGAGCCTCAACCAGCGACAAGTGACAAGTGACGAAACAATTCCTCAGCAGATCGGTGACGAAGCGTAGAGTCTTACAATGCGATGCTCGTTACGCGCTGCTTGTGACGGCGCTGTGGATGGGCGCGACTTTCGCGCTAGGGATCCGGGGTTTTCCGGGCGTACTCGGCGATGGGCACACGGGAAAGGCCTCCGCGCTAGGCACCGGAATCTCCCCAGAGGCAGCCCGGTCTCTGCAGGCCAAGATGCGTTTGCTTTCCGCTCCTCCGCCCGGGAAGCCGGCTTCGTTTCAACCCATCGTGGTTACTGAGGTAGAAACCAACTCCTACCTGAAGTATGAGGGTGGGGAGTTCTTGCCTCCGGGCGTCAACGATCCCGAGATCCACATCACTCCGGAACGCATCTATGGGACCGCGGAGGTCGATTTCGACCAACTGAACCAGGCTTCGAAGACGAACGATTGGGGAGCGAAGACGCTCGCGATGGCCTTCCCTGGAAAACAGCGGGTTTCCGCAACCGGCAGGCTGGATACGAACGGCAGGCAAGGTAAGGTGACCATCCAAGACGTTCGTGTGGGAAGTTTCGCCGTGCCGGATGCGCTCGTAGGCTTCCTGCTCGAGAGCTACGTTCAGAAACGTTACAAGATCGACCTTAGTAAGCCCTTGCCTCTACCCGATTACGTGACCCGCATCGAGCTCGGTGCAGGCAATGCCACTTTTTACCGTAGCCCGGCAAAGGCTCATTAGCCCAGGTTCGTCTATAGGCGCTAAGCTAAGATGGGCTTCGATGTGGCCCCGGGGGGGCCGACCCGTGAGTAGCCGTAGGTGCAACCTACGGATGAGATCCACACCCAATTTTGTCCCAACCCCGCTAGGCGTTGACAGTACGCATTGTCCGGCCCCGCTAGGGCCGCCGACCATGTTGGCGCGTTTCACTCCTGGAGTTTGGACATTTGCGGGCGGAGCCCGCCCTGGAGAGCGGCGGCTTGACGCCGCCTTTCTCGCTGAACATGCTTGACCTACAGATGCCGCATCGTTGGCAAAGGCGGTAGCTGCGCTACCGCACTCCAAGGCGCGGACCTTCGGTCCGCACTGGAGTTTGGACATTTGCGGGCGGAGCCCGCCTTGATGGAGTGCGGCGGCTTGACGCCGCCTTTTTCGCTGAACATGCTTGGCCTACAGATGCCGCATCATGGGCAAAGGCGGTAGCTGCGCTACCGCACTCCAAGGCGCGGACCTTCGGTCCGCGCAATCCGTAGGTTTCGCCTACGGCTACCCACGGAGTTGCCCTTCGGGCAATCCCGGATTTGGGGGGGCAACGAGAAATCGGCCCCTTTAATCTTAGCCCTTAGGGGTCCGTAATCTGCTTTCGTTTCCTTACCTCCCTTCCCGTCCTTCCCTCCCTTCCCGGGCTTTCTGGCCTTCCCAGGCCCTTCGATCGATTCTTGTGTTGACTCAGCGAGACTGACCTGGTAGAGTCTGAGCCACGTTTCTCGCGACAAGGAGGCTTTATGGCTAGCTTGGCGGAACGCACGATTTCCGGCACGCGGTTGCGGGCGATAGGAGGCGCGCTGGCGCTAGCGAGCCTGCTCGTGCCAGCCGTCGTGGCGACGCGGCCGGGGCAGGCGCCCCCCGAAATACCAACTTCCAGAGTACCGGCTTACAGCGTACTCTACGCGTTTAAAGGCGGGGCAGACGGCGCGTCCCCCGCCGCAGGTGTCATCCGGGACGCGGCGGGTAACCTCTACGGCACCACTTCTTCTGGTGGTGGGTCGGGAAATGTGTTCAAGCTGGATACGACT
>Ga0187846_10002127_pt1 | contig 10997 bp, 13 predicted proteins | sample TC_taG_FD_161473 | JGI IMG/M metagenome (GOLD analysis project Ga0187846, IMG submission 161473) | Biofilm microbial communities from the roof of an iron ore cave, State of Minas Gerais, Brazil - TC_06 Biofilm (v2) | ecosystem: Environmental > Terrestrial > Deep subsurface > Cave > Wall biofilm... | reverse complement strand
GGCCCGCAGGGCCATGGCGATACTCCCTAACGGATCGAGAGAGTACCCCGGTTCTGTGCGATCGCGTCCTGCCCAGCACAGAACCCGCGCGTCGGCAAGTGATCACGTCTCTCGTTGCGGCCCGGATGGGCCATATGCCAACTCCCTTACTTTACGGTCGCGGCTCCGAATCGGCTCCCGCGTTTTCGGCGGGGTTACAGAGCCGCGACTGTCAGCGAGCGGTCCTGCTGGCGAAATTCGGCTAGATCTGGCTCCCCTTCACTGACGCTGTGGATTTTTTTGCGGGACCCGGGCTCGGAGAATGCCTCACTATAGGATTGAGGACGCAGATGAGCACACGCGAGGTCATCGCCCGGGAACTGGAAGGCCTTCCTGAACAAGATCTGGACAAGCTGCTGGTATTCCTGCGTTCGCTCAAACACTCCGAAACTGCTGTGCCGACGCTTGCCGCGGAGTCGGCGCTTGCGAAGGACTGGCTCACGCCCGAGGAGGACGCGGCCTGGGCCGATTTGTAAGAGGCGATGTCGTAGTCCTCAACTTCCCGTTCTCCTACCTCAGCCAAACGAAACGGCGGCCAGCCCTGGTACTGGCCGCTCTCCAAGGTAACGACGTGATCCTCTGCCAGATCACGAGCCAAGCGCGATCCGATGCTTATTCCGTGATGCTCGACAGCCCCGATTTCACGCAGGGTGGGCTCAGCCAGAGCAGTCGAATTCGTCCGAACCGGCTCTTTACTGCGGAGGAAGGCAATCATCCTGTACCGTGCCGGACTCGTCTCGGTCACGAAGCTGACCGAGGTTGTGAACCGCCTCATCGGCATTTTGGATCGACCCTGAGGGCCGCAGCGGGGCCGCCCAGTTTCCGCACTGTAGCCGCTGCGGGAGCGGGAGGATCATCAAGCCAAAGGAGTGTGGGCCTCCGGTTTCAAATCTCACCGTAACAAGCCCCAATTCCCACCCTATTCGAACCGGATGCCGGCGTCCTTGCTGATGACCGAGTGTTTTTCAAACTCAGACCGTTTCACGGGAAAATCGGTGCGGAAGTGGGCGCCGCGGCTTTCCTGGCGGGCCAGAGCGCAGCGGGCAATCAGGAGCGCGACCTGGCCGATATTGCGGGCTTCGGCTTGCTCCGGGCTCCACTCCGCCGCTTGGCCCTGTTCCGCTTGAAGCTCCAGGATGGCTTGCCGCAACCCGTCGCCATAGCGCACGATGCCACACTGTTCCCAGGCCAGGCGCCGGATCTCGCCGATAGGGCGCGCGGGGGCTCCGAAAGGTTGCGTCCCTCCCTCGCGGGGCAAGGCCCCGGAAATCGCTTCCCGCATGGCGCGTCCCGCGCGTGCGCCGAAGACTACGCCCTCGAGTAGGGAGTTGCTGGCCAAGCGGTTGGCGCCATGGACACCCGTGCAGGCCACCTCGCCCGCGGCGAATAGCCCCGGCAGGCTGCTCCGGCCGTCCAGGTCCGTTCGTACACCCCCCATTGCATAATGTGCGGCCGGCCGTACCGGCACGGGCTCGCTGGCCAGATCCACGCCATACCGGAGGCAGGTTTCGAAGATTCGCGGGAACCTTGCACACAGAAAACCGCGGTCCAGGTGCGTCAGATCCAACCAAACGTGGGGCGCGCCGCTGCAGTTCATTTCGGTAACGATGGCCCGCGCCACCACATCGCGGGGTGCCATCTCGCGAAGCGGGTGGTACCGTTCCATAAAGCGCTCGCCGGCGGTATTGCGGAGCACGCCTCCTTCGCCGCGCAAAGCTTCAGAGAGAAGGAAGCGGGGCGCTCCTTCGACGTACAGAGCCGTCGGGTGAAACTGCACAAATTCGATATCGCTGATCTCGGCTCCGGCGCGATAGGCCATGGCAACTCCATCGCCGGTCGCCACATCGGGATTCGTAGTATGGAGGAACACGCGTCCCAAACCACCGGTCGCGAGCAGCACGGCGCGCGCGAAAATCGAATCGGTGCGTCCGCTGGCCGCATCGTAGAGGGCGGCCCCGGAAACTCGTTCTCGAACGAGCAACAGGTCCGTAGTCGCGGCGTAGCTTCGAAAGCGAATATTGGGAAGAGCGGCGGCGGTGCGATAGAGCGTGCGTGCGATCTCGCGTCCGGTCGAGTCTCCATGGGCGTGCAGAATCCGGCGGCGGCTGTGGGCGGCTTCCCGGGTAAACGAGAGCCCTCCGTCGTGGCGATCAAACTCGGCCCCCCATTCGATCAACTGCTGGATGGCGGCCGGCCCTTCCTCGACCAACACCCGCACCGCCGCGCGATCGCAAAGGCCATCACCCGCATAGAGCGTATCCTGCTCGTGCAACTCCACCTCATCGTCATCGCTCAATGCAACCGCGATGCCGCCCTGCGCATATTCAGAGGAGGATTCCCGGAGGCTCTCCTTAGCCACCAACAGTACGCTGCCGGCCTCTGCCAGTTCGATGGCGGCGCGCAGGCCGGCCACACCGGCTCCAATCACGAGGAAGTCGGGATTCATTCCGCTACCAGCGATCATAGCAGGGGCCATAAGGATAACCCGCTATACTGTCAGCCATGATCCTGGTGGTGGACGACGAAGCGGGCATACGCCAATTCGTGCGCGTGGCGCTGGAGCAAGCGGGCTATGAAGTGGCCGAGGCGGCCAATGCCGAAGAGGCCTGGCAGATCGTCGAGCAAAGCCAGCCGGAACTGCTGCTCACTGATATCGTGATGCCCGGGGCGGATGGCTTGCATCTGGCCGCCCGAGCACATAAGTTGCGGCCGCAGCTCCGCGCTATCTTCCTCACGGGTTATGCCGAGCAGTATTCGGACGAACTCGGCGGCTCGGTTTGCCTTTCCAAACCGTTTACCGTCTCGGCGCTGCTCTCGGCCGTGGAAAGCGCCATCGGTCACCCGCATCCTAAGACGCCGATGGAGCCGCGATCGTAGAGAGTTCGCCATGGTACAAAAAAACGTATGCCGTCCTACCGCGTGAATACGCCGCAGCGCGCTTATTCCGCGATCGTCGAGCGCGGTATTGTCTCGCGTACTGCGGAGTACGTCCCCGCTCGAGCGGGCAAAGTATTCGTAATCAGCACCGCCGATGTTTGGCAGCATCAGGGCGATGCGCTCCAGCGAGGGCTGGTCCCGGTTCCTCATCAAGTTCTGCATTTACCCGAGGGTGAGGAGTCCAAACGGCTCGCGCCTCTGGAGGGATTGGCGGAAGAAATGGTCGAGCGCGGTGGCGACCGCTCCAGCCTGGTGATCGCTTTCGGCGGCGGCGTCGTGAATGATATGGCCGGGTTTCTGGCCGCCATCTTCATGCGCGGAATTCCGGTGATCCAGATCCCGACGACGCTGCTGGCACAAGTGGATGCCGCAGTGGGCGGCAAGACCGGCGTCAATCTGGTGAGCGGGAAGAATCTGCTTGGCAGCTTTCACCAACCGCTGGCGGTGCTGATCGATCCGGCATTACTCGCGACACTGCCGGAACGCGAGTACCGCGCTGGGTTATACGAGGTGTTGAAATATGGCATTATCCGCGATGCCAGCCTGTTTGGCTATTTGGGCAAACATAATGCGGATGTGCTAGGGCGCCAGCCGGAGGCAGTAGACCGCGTGATTGCCGATTCGGTGGCTATCAAGGCGGCCGTGGTCTCCGCCGATGAGCGCGAAAGCGGTCTCCGCCGCATCCTCAATTTCGGGCATACGTTTGGCCATGCGCTGGAAGCCGAGACCGCCTACACCCGCTTTTTGCACGGCGAAGCCGTGGCATTCGGCATGCGCGCTGCGATCCACCTGGGGCAAAGCACCGGTTATGTCTCGGCGGAGGACGCAGTGGAGATGCTGGAAACGATTGATCTGTACGGGCCGATTCCCACGCTCGGGGGCATCTCCGCCGAGAATCTCCTGGCGCGCCTGCTGCACGACAAAAAAACCATGCAGGGCCAGGTACATTTCGTGCTGCCGGTGCGGATCGGCGAGGTTACGGTGATGACGGGAATGGCGGAGGGAGCCGTGCGGGACGCCATCCGATCGGCTCTCACATGAGGGGCACAACTCCGGCGGGCGCGCGCAGCGAGCAGGAAGCCGCTCGCTGGGTTCGCAGCATGTTCGCCCGCGTAGCGCACCGGTACGATCTGGCGAACCACCTGCTTTCCTTCAATATCGATCGGCACTGGCGTGCGCAAACCGTTCGGCGCGTGCGGCACATTTTGCGGAGCCCGACGGCACGCGTGCTGGACCTGTGCTGTGGAACAGGCGACCTGTCGCTGGCGCTGGAACGGGCCCGGGGTGCCCCCGTACTCGGCTGCGATTTCTGCCATCCCATGCTCCTGGCGGCTCGGGATAAATTCGCCAGGCGCGGCAACCGCTCGCTTCTCTTGGAGGCGGACGCGCTCGAGTTGCCGTTAGCCGATGCCAGCCTGGATCTGCTCACCATCGCTTTTGGGTTCCGCAATCTGGCGAATTACGTAGCTGGATTACAGGAGATTCGGCGCGTGCTGCGGCCGGGGGGCGCGGCGGCCATCCTGGAGTTCTCTCAACCGGCCAATCCGGTATTCGCGGCTCTATATGATTTCTACTCGCGGAAGATTCTGCCGGTCATTGGTGGGGCGCTCTCGGGGGATCGCGGCGCCTACGCGTACCTGCCGGAATCGGTGCGCCGGTTTCCGGGCGCGGCAACATTGGCGGACGAGATGCGCGCGGCGGGTTTCGCGGAAGTCAGTTATGAATACATGACCGGTGGAATTGTGGCGTTACATATCGGAGTGACCGGTCCGTGACCGAGCGCTCCGCCGGATTTCAGCTTGTTGTATTAGTTCCGGTTCAACGGCACCCGACGCCTTAATTCGTCGAAGAAGTTGAGCAGGAAGTAAGGCTGGTTGCAGGTTTCTGCTCCGCCGCTCCGTCAGGGTATAAAACCACGGCTACGTGCTTCCCGTCAGGAGCGACGTCATAGGAGTAAAGTTCGCCCAAATCCACCACGGGCTTTTCGGACCAGACAGCCGGCTCGCCAGGGACAAAAGAATCACCGATCACCTTATAACTCACGACCATGAGCCTTTTTGAATAGCGATCCAAATAAGACAACTCGCGGCCGTTCCGGGCAAAAACAGGATGTGTTCCGCCGGTTGTAGAAATTCGCCATTTCCCTCCCGGTCCTGGAAACGGACGACCGTAAATCTCAATCTGGCCGGATTCAAGAGATGCAGACGCCAGCCATTTCCCATCCGGCGAGAACGCCGCTGCAGTGCGGGCAGTGACAGGTGGATCCAAAATTGCCTTCGAAAACAACTCAGCCTTTCCGAGCCGAAGACCATCGCGTCCGCTTTCGACCGGGGCCGTCCATATGGCGCCTCCGGCGATGAAGTCCCAAATGGCCAACTGCCCACGATTCCTCCTTGCTGAACCGTCTTCCGCTGGCCGGTTTTGAGCGGGAAGACGTCGATATTTCCGCTCTCATAGTCCCCGCGCGACGCGGTAAACAGGACGGCCTGATTGCCCGGCAGAACTTGAGGCCAGCGGTAAACTTCGGCGTGTTCTGGCTTCAACTTCAGCAAGGCTGGAGGGCCGCCGGCAGCCGGAACGCGTGAGAGTCCAACGGCTACGTTGAGGGCCGCGATAATATAGCCATCATCTCCCCAGCTTCCTGCCGGGTAAAACATAGACGAACGCCCGGCAGCATGCGTATCTGCATCGCACAAGGTCTCGGCGCCGGTTATTGGCAGGCATTAAGCCGGGGGTTGAGGAGTTGGGTGCGATCGAGGCAAGCGCGGGTCAACTCTACCGGTGAAATCTTCTTGGTCCGGATTTGCTGTGCGGCCTGCTGCAGTGTCGATTCCATGGGGGAAGCGGCCAGACTGCCGGCGGGCGCTGCTGCGAGCAACGCCGCCAGTGCTTCCCTGCGCGTAGGCGAGGGAGATGATATGGCGTCATTCTCTCACTCGGCAAACCTATCGGCCGGTGTGCGATAGCCAATGTACGTACGCCATCCAGGCTGATCTACTTGGAAACGATTTTCGATTCGACCTGGAACTTGCGGTATTGCGTCCACGTGATCTCCTGATCCTCCGCCAGCCTTTTCAATAGACCGATGCGCCCGCTGCCGCTCAGCAATTCGCGTTTGGGGAGCCAGACTTCATCATTGATGCGGGTCTGCTCGAAGAGCAGTTTCGCGCCGGGGTTCAAGCGCGCGAGGAACCAGCCAAAGGAGATCGTGGCCGTAGTCTCGGCTTCCAGGCGCACCCACTGATACCCGGCCTTCTCAATCCAGATCTTGCCGCGGATCTTGAGCAAAGCAGCGCCCTCCCGGCTTCTGGGATGATATCCGGGCCTGGGTGTTCCTGAGATAATCCAGGAGTCCTGGCCGTCCATTTTCTCCTCGCCTTCCAGACGGAAGTCGTAGGCATCCGGTATTTCGAGCAGGAACTTGCGCTCGCGGCGGCGCGCCGCTTCGCTCCTGGTTTCGCGGAGCTGCTTCTCCTCGGAAGTTTCGTTTTGCAAACGGGCAGCCGCCCGGTCCAGTCTTTCCTGCTCTTTGCTCTGCTCGGCCGGCGATAACGGGCGGTGATCGCGCTCCAGCATTCGCCGATACGGCTGGCCGCCCAGAACGATCGTTTCCCATGCTTCCTGATGCTCGGATGTGACCTGATTCCGGGAATCGAAACGGCGTTCCCGGGACTCGGTAACCCAGGTGTAATCCGCTCTGCGAAGCCAGTTGGCTTGATCCAAGGCGACGGATTTGCGCACGATTTCCCGCGCGTCCTGGCACCAGCCGGCGAGCGAACAACAGGCTCCTAGCATCAAGACCAGCCGCATATTACAAGGAACGGGGCGGAGAGCCGATGCGTTGCAACGGAAATGGCCGCACGTCGTTCAAGGAGCGGCATCTCCGTGCGGGCAGACCCTTGCCTTTTCCCCTTTTATTCGCCCACAATAGCAAGAGGAGCTTGTATGCCTCTGACCAAGCGTCAAAAGCAGGTGCTGGATTTCGTGGCTCGATTTCAGGAAGAAAGCGGGTATTGCCCCAGCTACGAGGAGATCGCGCACGGGCTCGATCTCGCCTCGCTGGCGACGGTTCATAAACACATCTCAGCGCTGGAAGCCAAGGGCTATCTCAAGCGTGGCTTCAATCAGAGCCGTTCGCTGGAACTGGCCCCGAAGTATCTTCAAGAGCAACGGCGCTCCCGGCCGGCAACAGAAATTCCGTTGCTGGGACGGATTGCCGCCGGGTCGCCAGTGGAAGCGGTGGAACAGCGCGAAACCTTAAATTTCGCCGATTTCACCGCCAATGGGAACACCTATGCCCTGGAAGTCCGCGGCGACTCCATGATCGAGGATCACATCTGCGATGGCGATCTGATTCTTCTCGAGAAAATAAGCCAAGCCCGCGAGGGCGACATTGTGGTTGCCCTAGTCGCCGGACAGGAGACCACGCTAAAGCGGTTTTACCGCGAGCCCGGAGAGCAAGTGCGGCTGCAGCCTGCTAACTCGGCGCTGAAACCCATTATCGTTTCCGCTCGCGACGTTCAGATTCAGGGACGGCTGTTGGCCGTCTTGCGCAAGTACAAGTGAGCCGCTAACCGCGGGCAGTACCCGCGCTTCAGCAGTATTGCTCAGCGGGCTTAGTTGACAGGACCCGGAGGGTACCCGAAGGTAGTAGTTTACTGGAAACTTAGACGGGGACCGCCATTGCCTGCTTGCGAAGTTCCTGCTCGGCGCGGAGCCAGTCTTGTTCCGGCGAGCCGCCCTGGCATCCACGCGCCTCCCAATACAGAAAGGCCAGCCGGGAAATTTCCTCACGCGAAGGTTCGTATCCGGCCGCGGGAGTCTCAGGTGGCGTTTCGTGTTCCGGCTCGCGAGCAGGCGATGCCGGGATATCAGCCGTAGTCGGGGAGTGCCTGGGCCGGGCGGCGGCGGTCTTGCGGCCAACCGGCGCTGCGGCCGATCCGGAGGATACTACCAAGTCATTCTCGGGATTACGCTTTCTAGCCATAGTAGTGGTGAAGTTCCCTTGGGTACGTTACTCACCGTTCATTTTAACGAATTCAGCGCCGATTCCACATCAAAAGTTTCTATCTTTCGTATTGGCAGTGTATGTTTTCAGACCGGGATGTCTGAGTAGTGTAAGATAGGAATAGCTTGTTGCGTATTGCCATCCTCGCGGTGCTGTCCACCCTGTTCGCGTGGACCGCAGTGGCTGCGCGACCGCCGGCAGTCACTGCCACCTCTAAGGTGATAGCCGTCGACGTGGACGGCATGATCCATCCAGTCACCAAGGAAATCGTGGACGATGCATTGCGTCAGGCTCGACAGGAAAGCGCCACGCTGGTCATTATCCGGCTCAACACTCCCGGAGGCCTGATGGACGCGATGCGGGAAACTATCGAAAAAATCATTGCCTCTCCGGTCCCCGTAGTCACGTACGTGACACCCAGTGGTGGGCGGTCCGCTTCAGCGGGCTTTTTCATATTGGAAGCGGGCGACATAGCAGCCATGGCGCCCGGCACCAATACCGGGGCGGCGCATCCTGTCGCGCTCGGCGGTGAGATGGACGCGGTGGAAAAACAGAAGGTTGAAAACGATGCTGCCGCCTACATGCGCAGTATCGGTTCCAAGCGCGGCCGAAACAGCACAGTCGCCGAAACCGCCGTACGCGAAAGCAAATCCTTCACCGAAAAGGAAGCGCTCGATCAGCATCTGATTGACTTGATCGCTCCCAACGAGCAGGAGTTGCTGACGGCTCTCGACGGGCGCGAGATCACGCGCTTCAATGGCGCCCGGCAGACGCTGCACACCACCGGAGCGAGCATCGAGATTTATCAAAGAACGCTGCGCCAGCGATTGATTTCCGCGATCGCCGACCCTAACATCGCGCTCATTCTGCTGGTTCTGGGGGCACTCGGGATTTACGCCGAGTTCACTTCGCCGGGCCTCATCGCTCCGGGTATTTTGGGGGCGATTTTCCTGCTATTAGGCCTCTCGGCGCTGTCCGTGCTGCCGATCAACTGGCTGGGCGCTGCATTGCTGGTGTTGGCGGTCACCCTGTTTATTTTGGAAGCGAAATTCACTTCTCATGGGATCCTGGCAGTGGGCGGGGCGGTGGCCATGGTGCTGGGCGCGGTGATGCTGGTGAACGGCCCCATCCCGGAGATGCGAATCCACTGGAGCACGGCCATCGCTCTGGCGCTGCCCTTTTCCTTGATCACTGTCTTGTTGCTGACCCTGGCGTTACGCGCGCGGCACAACAAAGTGGCGACCGGTTCCGAGGGAATGATCGGAACGACGGGCTCGGCCGTCACGGAGCTCTCCCCCGACGGAAAAGTGCTCGTGCACGGCGAATATTGGGATGCGGTAGCGTTGCGGCCTGTGCCGAAAGGCTCGCCGGTGCAGGTCACTGCTATTCATAACCTGAGACTCACGGTCGAGCCCGTTACCGCGCCAAAGGGAGGCTAGCTATGGATATCGGCCCCGGTGTAGTCGTGATTGTGATCTTAGTGATCTACCTGCTGAGCTCCATCAAAATCCTGCGGGAATACGAGCGCGGCGTAATTTTCCGGCTCGGCCGGCTGCTGCCGCGAGCCAAAGGCCCCGGCGTAATCCTGGTATTCGCCCCAGTGGACCGGATGGTGCGTGTTTCGCTGCGCGTCGATACACTGGAGGTTCCGGGGCAGGACGTCATCACGCGCGACAACGTCAGCGTGAAGGTGAGCGCGGTAATCTATTTCCGGGTGATCGAGCCGCGCCTAGCCGTGGTCGAAGTTTCCAATTTCCTTTATGCCACTTCGCAGCTCGCACAGACCACGCTTCGCAGCGTGCTGGGAGAGGTGGAACTGGATGAATTGCTGAGCCAGCGCGAGAAGCTAAACCTGCGGCTGCAATCGATCCTGGATCAGCAGACGTCGGGCTGGGGCGTGAAGGTAACGATGGTCGAAGTCAAGCAGGTAGATCTGGCCGAGCAGATGATTCGTGCGATCGCGCGGCAAGCGGAGGCAGAACGCGAGCGCCGGGCTAAAATCATCCATGCCGAGGGTGAATACTCGGCGGCCGAGAAACTCAGCATGGCGGCGGCCGTGATCCAGCAGCAGCCCGTCGCTATCCAGTTGCGGTATCTGCAGACGCTGGTCGAAATTGGCACCGAGAAGAATACCACCATCGTGTTTCCGCTGCCGCTCGATATAATTGCATCATTGGAGAGCGCGTTGAATCGCGTGGGCAAGGGTGGCGAACCTGGCGCCGCCGTTCAGAAATCATGAATAAAGAAGCCGGCGAATTTGAAATCGTATTAGGCAACCGCCAACTCTTGAGCGGTTTCTTCATTGTGGCTCTATTGTTTGGGGTGGCGTTCGCGATGGGATACATTGTGGGGCGGAACTCGATGCCTTCACAAAAATTGCAGGCCGAGACGGCTGCGAGCGCGGCGATTGCGGCGCAGCCAGCCCGTCCCGAGCCCGCTACTCCAGCGCCGCCATCAGCCGCCGAACAGCCGCCCGAGCCCTCTGCGGAGCAGCCCGCGAGCGAGGCCCCAGCCCAGCCCACCACGCAGCCTGCCAAGGAAGGGCCCGCCGCCGCAGTTTCCGAGCCGCCGGCGGACTCGGACTCCGGAACGTACTGGCAGGTCAGCGCAGTTAGCGAAAGCAATGCCGAGATCTTCGCCAAGGCTCTTCAGGACAAAGGTTTCCCCGTCAGCTTGAGCCCCGGACCCACGAATCTGGTTCGGGTGCTGGTGGGCCCCTATCCCGATACTCAATCTCTGGGCCGTGCCAAATCGGACCTGGAGCATGCCGGCTTTCATCCCATCCTCCTGAAGAAGTAGAGTGAGCGATTCACTGGTGCAAATTGGCGTCCCGCGGCCGCGGTTACCGCAATGGGCGCGCAAGCCACACACGCATTTCGAATCCCTACATCAGTTAAAGAGCAGTTTGCGCCGCCTCGATCTGCACACGGTTTGTGAATCGGCACGCTGCCCCAATATTCACGAGTGTTTCCATAGAGGCGCTGCCACATTCATGGTTCTGGGCGATCGCTGC
>Ga0187846_10002126_pt1 | contig 10998 bp, 12 predicted proteins | sample TC_taG_FD_161473 | JGI IMG/M metagenome (GOLD analysis project Ga0187846, IMG submission 161473) | Biofilm microbial communities from the roof of an iron ore cave, State of Minas Gerais, Brazil - TC_06 Biofilm (v2) | ecosystem: Environmental > Terrestrial > Deep subsurface > Cave > Wall biofilm... | reverse complement strand
CGCGCATGGGCCCCAACAAGAAGTAGGGTGCAGAGGAGCACAGCCAGCGCGATTTTGCGCGAAAGACAGTTTGTCATGCGGTTTGCCTACAGGGAGGATGAGCGATGAGAGCTGCATTAGCCGTATTCGTTGCCGGTCTTGGGTTGCTCGCCGCAGCAGGGCCAGTGCGCGCGCATCACGCGTTCGCGGCGGAATACGACGCCAAGAAGCAGATCACGCTGACGGGCACAGTCACAAAACTCGAGTGGGCGAATCCGCACACCTGGTTTTATATTGACGTCAAAGACGAGAGCGGTAAGGTGACGAATTGGGGCTTTGAAATGGGCAGCCCGAACATCCTCCTGCGGCAGGGCTGGACGCGGCATTCGATGAAGCCGGGCGACGTCGTCACCGTCGAAGCGAGCCGCGCCAAGGACGGAAGCTCCAACGGAAACGCCAAAGCGGTCACGCTAGCCAGCACCGGCCAGCGGTTGTTTTCGGCCACCAGCCAACCCCAGCAATAAGGCCTGCGGTCCGTGAAAACTCGGCTTGACTGGATTCTGGGTCCTGCGGAAATAATCTTGGATGAGAATTGTTGAGTAGCGCCGGCGTCCCGCCGGCTTGGTAGTGTTGTGTGGTGGAGGGAGAATCGCCAGCGAGACGCTGGCGCTACAAAGAGGCTGCGTCCGGCTCGTGGAGTGTGAGTCCTAGACCTTGGCGGGGGCGCTCAGGGCGCGATAGGCGAGCGTCAGGCGCGACTTGTAGCGGTTGCCGGTGTTTTCGTGCAGCACACCTTTGCTGATGGCGCGGTCAATGGCCGAAAGGGTGGGGGGGAGCAGCATCCCCGCGGAGTTCGCGTCTTTGGCCGCCAGCGCCGAGCGCATGCGTTTCATGAATGTCCGGACGCGCGTCCGGTTGGCTCGATTGATCTCTGCGCGCACGCCCGATTGCCGGGCCCGCTTCAAGACCGACTTCTTGCGCTTCTTGACCTTTGTGGGTGTCCCTTGCGCCATTCCGTTCTCCTTCGAGTATTAAAATCCAATCAGCAACACTAGCGGACGCGATTATCTTTGTCAACGAAGCTTGATCCCCGCTTCTGATTTATTTTGGGTTTAGGACACCGTCCCTAGGGGCCATGTTCACGGGCTATCGGGAACCGGCCCTGCCGGACCGATGAATCGCGCTCCTGCGGAGCTTGAAAGGCGCGAAGACGTGGCGTAGTGTGTGGGCCTGTCTAGGAGGGAGGCAAATGATGAAATCGTTTCGAACACTAATGGGCTTGCTGGTCGTGATGGGAGCTTGCGCGGCGGTGGGGTACGGGTTGAGCGCGGCAGCGCGGCAGGGTGGCTCGAACGGCGGGGCATCTGGGGCCTCGGCTGCGGCGTTTCCGAAGGATGTGCATGCGGAGACCGGCAACCGCCTGCCGCTGATTAAGCGGGAGGGATTGAACGAGGATGGGATGAAGCTCTACGACGCCGGAGCGGCGGGAGGGGGTTTTGGGCCGGGAAGAATTCGCCTCTATAGCACGCCGGTGGCTGTGTATATGAGCGGAGTGAACGATTTCCTGCGGCACAAATCCGGCCTGGATCCGCGCCTGGTGGAGTTGACGATTCTGGTCACCGCGCGCGAGAACGATTCCGAATATGTGTGGACCGCGCACGAGCCTCCCGCGTTGAAGGCAGGAGTGCAGCCGGAGGTTGTTGACGTCATCAAGAATCGTAAACCGGTAAAGGGGCTGGATGAAAAAGACTCGACGATCATCGAGCTAGGCCGCCAGGTGATGGAGAAACATAAAGTGAGCTCGGCGACCGCCGCCCAGGCATTGAAACTGTTTGGGAATCAAGGGCTCGTCAACATCGTTGCTTTGATGGGAGATTATTCTGCGACGACGATGTTGTTGAATGCGTTTGACCAGCACGTGCGGCCGGCGGATAAGCCGCTGTTGCCGATTCCGTGAGTGATTTCAGCACTGGCCATGCCTAGCTGAAAAGCAGATCCCTCACCGCCGTCCCCAAACTGCGGGGCCGGGTTCGGGATGACAGCGCCTGTAGCATGTCACTGAAATTATGCAAGCTTCAGTAAGTGCGGCGCTGGAAGGAATTCATGCGCCGCTGCTATTGCTAGCCTCCGTGGATGGACATGGCGCCCTTGGGGATGGCGGGGACTTCGCCGTGCGGCTCGATGCTCCAACTCTTGGCCATGCGATTGCCCCCGGCGGTGAGGCAGAAGAACGCTGCTAATTCGATTATCTCAGCGTACGTGTAGTATTTCCTGAGTTCGGCGTAAACCTCTTGGTCCCGGCCGTCGTCGAGCGTGAGCGTGCGCGCGTAGTGCAGTGCGGCGCGGGTCTTGGGGTCGGGGTGCACCCAGTTGGGCAGCGCGCAACTCACTTTTTCTTCTTCCGTGAGGGAGGCGGCGAGCGGAGAGGTCTGCCGCGCGCAGAATTCGCAGCCGATCATCTGAGCGATTTGAATCCGCGCGAGCTCTTTGATCTCATGCGGAACCGACCCACCGCGGTGGAGCATCTCCCAATAGCCTGCGAAGGCTGTGGCGACTTCGGGGTCGTGACCCATGGTGCGGTACCACGCCTGGGGCGGGCTCTTGGTTACCGCGGCGCGCTCGATGACCTGGCGCAATCCTGGGTCAGTTACCTCACTCGCTGAGATCTGCGGAACGTTCGGCACATGCGGCAACGCGCTCATGGGACACCTCGTGCAGGCGGAAACGCGCCTCGCGTCACACTAGCTGCTGCAGAAAATCTCGTCAAGCGAATGCTCGAATCGAGATTATAGTGTCTGGACGGAGGACGACGGCATGCAGCCTCAAACTGATTTCCCACTGCCCCCAGACCTGCCGCGACCGCTCGATGACGGCGCCGCAAACCATCTGGTGGGCATGACGATGCCCAGCATCAGCCTGCCTTCGACGAGCGGGGCGATGGTCGCGCTCGCAGAGCTGAGCGCCCCCAGGACGGTGATTTACTGCTACCCAAGAACGGGAGTGCCTGGGCAGCCATTGATTCCGGGATGGGATCAGATACCGGGGGCGCGCGGCTGCACTCCGCAATCGTGCGGTTTCCGCGACCATTTTCAGGAACTCGGGAAACTCCAGGCTGCGGTGTTCGGCTTGAGCACGCAGACCACTGAATATCAGCGCGAGATGGCCGGGCGGCTGCACCTGCCGTTCGAGATTTTAAGCGATGCGGAATTCATATTGTGCGATGCGCTGCGGTTGCCGACGTTTGAGGTCGAGGGAATTCGGCTGGTGAAGCGGCTGACGCTGATCGTTCGGAAGGGGCGAATCGAGCATGTGTTCTACCCGGTGTTTCCGCCGAATGAAAGCGCAGCGGAAGTGATTCGCTGGCTCCGCGAACATCCCGTGTAGCCACAGGGTTCAGAGCCTGTGTGACAACCTGGCTTTCAAGAAGCCAGCGGCTAAAGCCGCATTGAATTTGCAGGCGTTATGTCACGGCTGAAGCCGTGACCCACAAACATTCTCGTGTTGTCACACAGGCTCTTCAGCCTGTGGTGCCGGCCAATAGGCCGGCGGTCTTCTCGCTTAGTGCGGCAACCGCGCAACCAACACCACGCGGCCCTGCCTACCGGCCGGGCCGCTCCACAGGCTAAAGCCTGTGGCTACTAAAACCTGCGTGGTATAGTACGGGCGGGCTGCGCGGCCCGGAAATTTCTGGATGAAGGAGCCTCAGATGATGCGTAAGAAAATGGGCCTGTTTCACCTCTATATTTTGGCTGCTCTGGCGGCCATTAGTTTTGCGGCGCCGGAGAGTCGCGCCCAAGGAAAATGGATCAAGCTGGCGCCGTTCCCCCAGCCGGCTGAGGAGATTCTAGGCGCGGCAGCCGGAGGCAAGATGTATGTGTTTGCGGGCCTTTTGCCGGGATGGAAACCCATCGGCATGGTGTACGAATACGACCCGGCGAGCAACCAGTGGGCCAAGAAGCAGCCGATGGCCCTGGCTTCGCACCACGTAGCGTTTACGGAATATCACGGGAAGATTTATGGGTTTGGCGGATTTACTTTGCCGAGCACAGGCCCAGCGGCGTGGACTCCGATCAACAACGCGTGGGAATACGACCCGGCGACGGACACTTGGAAAGCGCTCGCTCCGATGCCGAGCAAGCGAGGCTCGCCGGTGGCCGCGGCTGTAGGAGATAAGATTTATGTGATCGGCGGGGCCACGACGATTCCGGGATCGAACGTAACGGCAATCATGCCGACCACGCCGCAAATGTCCGTCGGGACCGTCGAGGAATACGACCCCGCTTCCAATTCCTGGCGTGAACGAAATCCCATGCCGACCCCGCGGAATCATGCTGCGGCCGGGGTGGTGAATGGCAAAATTTATGTAATCGGCGGCAGGGTGGGAGCGGCGTTCATTGGCTTGGCCTCGGATACCTCTGTCGTCGAGGAATACGACCCGGGCGAGGACCGCTGGTCGGCGCCGCGCTCGCGGATGCCGACGGCGCGGAGCGCCATGGGAGTGGGCGTTTACCGCGGGAAAATTTATGTGGCGGGCGGGGAATTCCAGGACACGCACATGATGGCGACATTCCGGTCCGTCGAAGCTTTTGACCCGGCCACCAACACATGGAGCATTCTGCCATCGCTCCCGGTTTCACGGCACGGGCTGGCAGCAGGTGTTATCGCTAATCGCTTCTATGTGGTCGGCGGCGATGTGCAATCGGCAGGCACAGGGGTGGAGGTTTCGACCGAGGAGCACGACGCCTTCGAGTTCGCTACGGGCAGCTACTAATTGGCAGGGCCGAAAGCAGGTAAGACCGCTCGGCTTCGTCATCCGAATTGAAGCATGCGCGGCCTGACTCCCGTGGGCATTCGCTCCGGTCAGGCATGTGCTGCACGCGCCGCGTGGTCCCTCACGAGAGCTGTGACCTCTCCCGTTTAGAGATTCATTGCGTAGCACTCATTCTTGGTTTGCGTGGATAGCTCCTTCAGCGTGTTCCGGGCATCCCGGACTGTGGGCGCCGAAGCTCGCCAGAGTGTAGAACCATCGGAGAACCTTTCGAAGATTTCGTATGGGCGGATCATGTTTATCGCCTTGGCCGGCCGCGCAATGAATCCCATTTCCCTTGCTTAGCCCTCTTCGCCGGCTGAAATTTGAGGCTCCTGAAAGCTCCTGGCTTGTGGATGGGAGCAACGCTCAATCCGCAGCACTCAGCACCAAGCTGCGGATGCGGGCAGCCCGGTGCTACCCTTGAGGCAACACGCCTCAAAGAGCAGACTGGATCACCGGCTTGATTCTGGTTACGCGGACTGTGTTGGTTTCCCTGTCATAAGTTCCCGTGACAATCACTTTCTGTCCGGCATAAGGTTCCGGCTTTTCTTGGTCGTCCAACTTATACATTCGCTTAATTTCGGCGGAATAGAGCACGAATCGTGCGCCGCCCAACTTGACGCACGCCAGAGTACAGTCCATTTTGGAGGTGTTTCTGTTGCTCTTGATCACACCGGTGTGGTATCCGTCTTCAGCGCAGAAGCTATCCATGATCTCGCCGCTGAATTTGGTGGTGAGAACATCGCCATTCCGGACTGAAAAACTGGCGGCTTTCTGAGCAAAGAATCCTCCGGTCACCATTAGCAGGCCAACCGCCGCGATCGGTGCTGACTTCATAGCAACCTCCTCATGAGTTCGAACTGCTGGCCAGCCTCACACTGTTTCCCTGCCCGGAACTCCTTTCGCTACCGCCGAGCCTTCGCGAGACCGGCAAATTACGCGACATGACGTGACTGCTCATTCTAGGGCCTCGATTACGAAGCCTTGCAGGCGACGGAAAATCTCAATTCCGACGAGCGGGGCTCGATTTGCGTCAAGCAGTCTTGTCCACAGCCCTCGCGCATCGGCCACCGCGAGCATTCTGCAACCCGCAGGCAAGGCTGATCCAAAATCGTCTGCATGGCCACTGACCGGGCAGCCACCCGAACCATGGCAGGCTTGTGGATCTCCGGGCAAGTCACCAGCCTAGTTCCGCGGAACCTGTAGTAAACGCGAATCCCGCGGAGCAACCGATATCCCAGATACCCAGCCGCCAGGGCGAGAGAGGCGACCGCGAACGTTCCCGCAGATACGAACATCGCACCAAGAACTTCCATATGTGCCTCCTCGAAATCCCGCGAGGCATCGAGGCAGGAGCAGCGGTCAGCGCCAAGCGGGCCGCCAAAGGTAGTGAGTGCGTCAAGATATGGACATCTCCTTTGCCGGCTTTGCTTTTCTGACCGCTGCCCTCGAAAACGGACGTTCGCGTGCAGATGCATCGAGGATTGGCATCCTTCGGGACCGCCTCAACTGCCTCGGTCCCCCGTCTGCGGAGTTCATCCGTCTTACAAAGTAAATCTAAGATGGTTCTCAGACAGAAGCCGTGAGTAGAGTCACGCATCGTTGTGACCTGCATCACAACTATGCAGCGGACCGGGCATTTGACGGACCAAACCGTGGATGGGCGGCACGCAGGGCCTGCTCAATTGGGTCTAGGGAATCAAGACACGGTCCGAGGAGGATCGGCGCCTGCCGGCACTCCGCCTGCACGATTCGCGCCCGATTCAGGCCGGGATTCTTGGAATGAGGGGTAGTTGAGACATTGGGTGTAGGGACATGCGGTTGCCCCTCGCGGAACTGCTGCGGCAGCCGGAGTACAGCCGCTTGGCGGGTTGCGATGACGAGAACGACGGCCACTTCGAATCCACCTGCTACCACGCGCTGTTGTTGTTCAACCGGGAGGGAGATTGTCTGGCGGCGAAGTTGCTGCCGGGCTACGTCCCCAGTGCGGAAGAGTGCCGGAGACATCGGTCAAACGAGGGGCGATTCCGAGCCGTGGGAGCCTCCGGGGCGCCAAAACTGGCCACCTGTGCGGTCAGTGGAGAAATGGAGCGAAGCTAACCCGACTTCCATCTATGGACGTTACATTTTCGCGCCAGCGCGACATTCTGTTGGCGCAAGAGCATTTAACTCAGTCTAGACTCAAACCGCCCACCCGTTTGTCACTAGAAAAGTTGAGGAAGGATCATGACTTCACGACAAAAATTCGCGTTAAAAGTTTCCAGCGCAATCATTGCCGCCGTTTTGTCAACGACCTATCTTCACACATCGGCTCCGCCGGCAAGCGCGCCAATAGATCTTGGAGTACGAGGTGGCCCGGCGGGCGCAGGCGACGGACTGCCCGGCCTGACGGCGGACGAAACCGCTTTCTTTCTAGATGGGGGGACCAGGTTCGCTGATGTCGAGGTTGTGACGGGAGGCGCCAACAACGGGCTTGGCCCGCGCTTCAACTCAGACCAATGCTTGTCCTGCCATTCTCAGCCGGCGGCCGGCGGAACAAGCCCTGCTCGCAATCCCTCCATCGCAGTCGCGACTCGCAATGGGGCCAAAAACGTGGTGCCCTGGTTCATCGTCGCGAATGGCCCCGTTCGTGAGGCGCGTTTCAAACGAAATCCCAACGGAACCAACGATGGCGGCGTGCACGACCTCTTCGTCATCACGGGCCGCAGTGACGCCAAGGGCTGCAACATCGCTCAACCTACGTTCACGCCTGCAGGAAATCCACTGACCGGCCAGGGCGGCAATCCGAACGTCATTTTCCGCATCCCGACGCCCCTTTTTGGCGCGGGACTCATCGAAGCCATCCCCGACTCAGAAATACTGGGGAACATGAAGGCGAACGCGTCTGTGAAGTCTGGGTTGGGCATTTACGGGCATCCGAACGCGCACCTGAGCGGCAACGCCAACCTCAGCGCCAACGATGGGACAATTACCCGCTTCGGATGGAAGGCGCAAAATAAGTCCCTGCTCATGTTCGCGGCCGAGGCCTATAACGTCGAGATGGGCGTCACGAATCAACTCTTCCCTCAAGAGCGCGACGAGACCCCCGGCTGCCTGTTCAACGCCACGCCAGAGGATACGGTTAACTTCACGCCGACCACCACGCCCGGTTCTAACCCGAACACAGCCGTCCTCTCCGATATCGAAGGGTTTGCCGACTTCATGCGCATGCTGGCGCCACCCACGCCTGCGCCCGCTACGCCTTCGACCACAAACGGACGGGCACTTTTCACAAGGGTAGGTTGCGTCCACTGTCACACGCCTTCGTTTACCACCGGCAGAATGATTGCCAGCGGCTCGTCAACCAGCCCAAGCGCCGCGCTTTCCAACCAGACTGCAAATCTCTTCTCCGACCTTCTGGTCCACCACATGGGCAAGGGCCTTGCGGACGGCGTCACGCAGGGCGCCGCAGGCCCCGATGAGTTCCGCACCGCTCCGCTGTGGGGCGTCGGCCAACGCGTCTTCTTCCTCCACGACGGACGGACCACCAATCTGGTGGAGGCTATCGAAGATCACAGGAGCCAAGGAAGCGAAGCCAACAAAGTCATTGAAGAGTTTAGAAGGCTGAAGGCCAAGGAACAGCAGGACATCCTCAACTTCCTGCGGTCCCTCTAACCATCGGGCGGCCGGTGCAAGCCAAGCAGGTTCGGGATCAAGAATCCGGCCGCGACTAAATACCGCTCTTCCAGCTCAAAGTTCTGGATTCACTGCTCCATTCAATGCACTGAGCGATTCGGATCTTCGCTTCTATCATCCGACCTTTTCAGTTTTGCTTTGGGGTTGGAATCGGATCCGGGCGCCGAATCAGGGCCATCCGAATCTACTGGTTATTTTTCGCTCGCTGGCGCGCCGACTAGTTTGTTGTATTCCTCAAACTCCCTTGGAGACCAGATCATCTCCCGGACGTCATAACTAGGCGGCTCGAGATCAAAAACCAGCTTGTCGAGGGCGACCCAAGGCTTGGTGTACATCACAGGATCGTCAATCGTCACGCTCAATTCCAAGTGATCCCGATCCGGGCGGTGGAAGCGCTCCTCGATGCGCAGTTCCTCGCTGTGCGGACGGCCCGATCGGTCCAGCCAGGTTCTTTCGTCCGTCCCTGTCGTCTCGACTACAAACGTGTAATCATCCACCCATTTGCCGACCGAATAGCCGAACCATCTCGGCTCGGGATCTTTGGGGACTTCCCGGCCGTCGGTCCAAACCACTCGCCAGACCCTGCCGAACTCGCAGAGCAGGACCACGTTCTCGGGGCGCTGAAGGATTTGCGTGGTTCCTAGAATGAAGAGGTCTTCGCGAGGCATTCCCTGGGGATCGCCGGACACGATGGGATCATTTGTTTCCGCCGGGAGCGCGCTTCTGACTCCATTGCTGGGCTTGGTGGTCTTCAACTTTTCGACGCCCGCAGGAGTGTAGGGTAGCCGGTGTTCCGGCTTGCCGTCTTCCGGCATGGCCGCCGCGCCGAGCACCTGGTTTCCGCGCGTTCCCGGATCCCAAATTCCGGAAATATCGCGCCGGGGAGCAGGGGCTGCCGGACGATCTTTCGCCGGTGGGGCGACGATTCGTCCCCAGCCATCGAGAGGCGGGTCCGTAGAAGGCGGCGACACCGCCCGCCCGGTCTGAGAGCGCACGACCGGCGACAATGTCAAGGCCGCAAGCACAACTCCGAGCGTAATGAAGCGCTTCCGCATCGTGAGAATCCTTTCCAGGCTCCGAGAGCGGCAGATGGCGATAGTTGAAAGTTGATAGTCCAAAGTTGAACGATCAAGTTAGGAGGGGACGCTTTCGACCCTTACCTTTCAACGATCAACTCTTGAGCCTCGCCCGCCACTCGCCTGCCTGCCGCCTGCCTCACGGTTTGGCGTTCTCGTCCACTTTGACTTGGGCGTCTGTGTTTACTCGGCCCGCCAGGCGTTGGCCATTCGAGAGCAAGATCTCAATGATGCGCCCGACCGGCCTGCCATTTTTGACCGGGACCGCACTGAGAGTGATCTGCTCCCCGACCTTGATGGACTCCCGACTCCAGCCGTTGCGGGCCATCGCGCCCGGATTTTCAGTTTCGGCGACCCAATGCGCGACTTGGCCGCTCTCATCCGTCACATCGAGCTGAAGGATGCAGTGGGGATTGGACCAGCGCCAGTCGGTCACCGTTCCCTTGACCGTGACCTTTTTGTCCGTGTCGTAGGCCGCGTAGCCGTGGTGCGCGGCGAGTGGGACGGAAAAGATCGAAATCGCAAGACCGAGGGCCAAGACCATCAGGATTTTGTCTTTCAAGAGTCGCCTCCTTTTCTCAGGCATTTCATTGAACTCACGTATACACCCTTTTGAAGGCAGTGACTAGTCACTCGCCACGGAATCTAGTGGCGGTCTTTTTCGCCAGCGGGGTTGCCGATCATTTTGTTGTATCGCTCATACTCCGATGGCGACCAAATCATTTCCCGGACATCGAAGCCGGGCGTCTGCCGCTCGAACACCAGCTTGTTGAGAGCGACCCAAGGCTTGGTGTACATCTTCGGATCGTCAATCGTGACGCTCAGCTCGAGGTGATCTCGATCCGGGCGGTGGAAGCGCTCCTCGACGCGAAGATCCTCGCTGTGCGGGCGGCCCGCGCGGTCGATCCACGTTCGGTCATCCGTCCCTGTCGTCTCGACGACAAGCGTATAGTCATCCACCCACTTGCCAACCGAATATCCGTACCATCTTGGTTCGGGATCTTTGGGCAGTTCGCGGCCGTCGGTCCAGATGACGCGCCACACCTTGTTGAATTGGTACAGGACAGCCAAGTTCTGCGGCGACTGATAAATCTGAATCGTTCTGAGTTCGTAGAGGTCCTCACGGGGGATACCCTGAGGATCGCCGTAGGTGAAGACGGGATCGTTTATGTCTCCGGGAAGAGCGCTTCTCATGCCGCTGCCCGGCTTTGTGCGCTTCAACGCCTCCAGGCCCGCAGGAGTGTAGGGCAGCTGATGTTCCGGCTTGCCGTCATCCGGCATCGCAATCGCCCCGTCTATCCCGATTCCGCTCATATGTGGTGGGTCCCAGACTCCGGAAAGGTCACGCCGGGGGGCCGGGGCCGGCTTCTGATCTTTTGGAAGTGCGGTGAATGGGCGTCCCCAGCCGTCGAGTTCCTGGTCATCCGGTGGCGCCACTTGATCTTTTGCCGTGCCCGA
>Ga0187846_10002125_pt1 | contig 11001 bp, 9 predicted proteins | sample TC_taG_FD_161473 | JGI IMG/M metagenome (GOLD analysis project Ga0187846, IMG submission 161473) | Biofilm microbial communities from the roof of an iron ore cave, State of Minas Gerais, Brazil - TC_06 Biofilm (v2) | ecosystem: Environmental > Terrestrial > Deep subsurface > Cave > Wall biofilm ... | reverse complement strand
GTTGAATTTCCGCCCGGAGGCGATTTTTCAAGCCGCTTTCGCCGGCGACACGATCGTCTACAGCGCCGCTGTCTCGGATAACACCCCCCAGGTCTTCGCCGTGCGCTCCGACTATCCCGAGCCCCAGCCCATCGGCCCGCGCGGCATGACCCTGCTCGCCGTCTCCTCCAGGGGCGAACTCGCCGTGCTGTTGCATGCGCATTACCTGTGGTATCGCCTGTTCACCGGCACCCTGGCCCGCATGACCCTGGGCGGCGGCGCGCCCCGCGAAATCGCTGAGGGCGTGCGGCAGGCCGACTGGTCGCCCGACGGATCGCAACTCGCCATCATCCGCGAGGTCGAAGGCAAGGATCGCCTCGAATATCCCATCGGTCATGTGCTGCGCGAGGTCAGCGGTGCGCTGAGCGACGTGCGCTTCTCTCCCAGGGGCGATCGCATCGCTTTCTTCGAGCACCCCCGCAAGTTGGACGATCGCGGCTCGGTGAACATCGTCGATCTCTCGGGCCACAACACCGTGCTTTCCGCCGGTTACTGGAGCTTGCGTGGGCTTGCCTGGGCGCCGGACGGCGAGACGATTGTTTTTTCCGCGAGCCAGAGCGGCGGCAGCTACGCCGTTTATGAAGTGACCATGGCTGGCAAGAGCCGCATCGCTTACCAGCCGCCCGGAGGATTCATCATCCAGGATGTAGCTCGCGACGGCCGCTGGCTGGCTACGCGCTTGGATTTCCGTTACGCGGCCATGGTCCACACCGAAGGCGCCGCTGCAGATCGCGACCTTCCTGGCTCAATACCTCCCACGCGCGAGCGCTTTCTCAGGACGGCGGGACGCTTCTGTTCTCCGAGACCGCGCTGGGAACCAACTACGCCGTCTGTTTGCGCAAGACTGACGGATCGCCGGTGCTTCGCCTCGGGGAAGGCTGGCCCGCGGATCTCTCGGCCGATGGCAAGTGGGTGCTGGCCGTGGTCCAATCGATCCCGCCTCGACTCCTGATCTATCCAACCGGCGCCGGTGAAACCCGCCAGCTCGAACGAGGCGCATTGGAACACTATTCCACGGCTCAGTGGTTTCGCGACGGCAAAAGCATCCTGATCTCCGGCAACGAGCCCGGCAAAGGCACCCGCTTCTACGCGCAGGAACTCGGCGGCGCGCCCCGGGCGGTGACCCCGGAAGGCACCCGCGACGGCTTGCTCTCCGCCGATGGGCAGCTCGTTTTAGCGCGAGGTCCGGACGAGAAATACTTCCTCTACCCGATTGCAGGAGGCGAGCCGCGGCCTGTTCCCGGGCTCACGCCGGCTGACTTCCTTGTCCTGTGGGGTGGGGATGGAAAATCGGCGTTGGTCTATCGCCGCGCCGAAATTCCCTACCGGCTCGAGCGCGTCGATCTCGCCACCGGGCGCCGCACGCTCTTCAAAGAACTCGCTCCTGCCGACCGCACAGGCCTTCTCTCCCTGCGGGAAATCTTCGTCACCGACGACCTGCGGTCGTACGCATACACCGCCTACTATCAGGTGTCGAGCCTGTTCGTCTCCGAGAGCGGGGAGTGAGAAGGAAGATGAAGGTTGATACCGACGGCTGACGGCTGAACCCTGGCCCCTGATCTACTTCAACGCGCCGACCCGCGCGCTCAGCCGCGATTTGTACCGCGACACCGTGTTCTCGTGCAGGATGCCCTTCTGGATGGACTTGTCGAGGACGGATACCGTCTGGCGATACACCTGTTCCGCCGCCTGCTTGTCGCCCTTGGCGATGGCCTCGCGCAGTTCCCGCAGCTGCGTGCGCAGGCGCGAGGTGTTGGCCCGGTTGCGGGCGGTCCGTTTGCTGGTTTGCCGGGCGCGCTTCAGCGCCGAAAAGTGATTCGCCATGTCTGCTTTCGTTACCTTCGTGTGTCTAGAGAGATATTCGGCTGGGTCCGAAACTTTTATTATAGGGGAGAGATTCCGGGCGGGTCAAACTTCGCACAGTCTGCATTTGACGCGGTTGTTTGCGACCTTTGCGGCGGTTGTTCCCGAGCTTCGCGGTGAGAAAACCCTGCGCAAGGACCGCAATCCCCTCGCGAAGGCCGCTGAGCAAATCCGGCCAACGACCTTGAGCGGCTGAGCAACAGACTTCGACGGCCAAGACTATGAGTGACGTCCTCGAGCGCCTGAAGATCCTCATCAACTCCTCCACCCCCATCGTCGTGTTCGAGACCGCGGAGGAGACCCGTGCCGTCAACATGGTGCGCGCGGCCTGTTCCGAGCTCAACATGGCGACGTTTGAGTGGACCATCGCCGACGGCCTGGTGCGCTCCGGCAGCAACGCGCCCGTGGAAGCTCAAAAAACCGACAAGCCGAAGGTGGCGGTGCAATCCCGCATCGACCAGACCACCACCTGGACCAGCGGCGGCCGCACTCAGACTCAGACTCGAACCATCCTCAGCCCCAGCGGCAAAGAAGGCGACCGCCTGACCACCGCTCTGCTCACCACTCTCGGAGTCGACAATTCCGCGGCCGCAACCACCGGCGCTCCCGGCTCCATTTACAACACGCGCGAACCGGTGCAGGCGCTGGCCAACATGGAGTCGATGACCGTGGAGGCGGTCTTCATCCTCAAAGACTTTCACCGCCATCTCGACGACCCGGTCGTGGTTCGTCGTTTGCGCGACGTGGGCCAGAAATTCTCCGCCAACCGTCGAACCGTGATCATTACCGCTCCGGAAATCGCCGTCCCGCCGGAACTGACCAAGCTGGTCGAGTACCTCGATCTGCCCTTTCCCGACCGTGACCGGCTGCGCGAAATCATTCACGAAACCTTCACCCGCCTTTCCCAGACCTACACGCTGAAGCTGCAGCTCGAGGCCGACGGCGTCGACGCCATGGCCGTCAACCTGCGCGGACTCTCCGAAGAAGAGGCCGAGCGCGCCATCTCGCAGGCGCTGGTGGCTCGCTACGCGCTTTGCCCCGATTCCATCACCGACGTGCTCGAGGCCAAGAAACAGCTTCTGCGCCACTCCGGCATGCTCGAGTTCATCGACGCTTCCGACAACATGGCCGGCATCGGCGGTCTCGAAAACCTGAAGCACTGGCTGGCCCTGCGCCGCGGAGCCTGGGAAGACTCCGCCCGCGCCTTCGGCCTGGAGCCGCCTCACGGCATGATCATCCTCGGCGTGCAGGGATGCGGCAAGTCGCTGTGCGCCCGCGCCGTCGCGGGAGAGTGGAAGCTCCCGCTGGTAAAGTTCGACACCTCCGCCGTCTACGACAAATACATCGGCGAGACCGAGAAGCGCATTCGCAAAGTCTTCCAGGTCGCCGAGGGCCTGGCGCCGTGCGTGCTTTGGATCGACGAACTGGAGAAAGTTTTCGCCGGCAGCGGTCCCGACTCCGCCTCCGCCGACGCCGGCGTTTCCTCGCGCCTGCTGGCTTCGTTTCTTTCCTGGATGCAGGACCGCAAAGCTCCCGTCTTCGTCGCCGCCACCTGCAACAACGTCACCGTGCTGCCGCCCGAATTGATCCGCAAGGGCCGCTTCGACGAGCTTTTCTTCGTCGATCTGCCCAACCAGGCCGAGCGCAAGCAGATCTTTTCGATCCAGCTGTCGAAGCGGAAGCGCAACCCGCTCGACTTTGATCTCGACAGCGCTGCCAGCGCGGCCAAAGGATATTCCGGCGCGGAAATCGACGCCGCCGTCCAGACCGCGCTTTACGCCGCTTACTCGGAGAAGAAGCCGGTGACCACGCAATCCTTGCTCGACGCGCTGGCCCAGACGGTCCCGCTTTCGACCACGCGCGCCGAAGAGATCGCCGAATTGCGCGAATGGGCCGGCACGCGGGCTGTGCCGGCGTCCTCACGCGGCGCCGAAAGTGCCAAGGCGTAGCCAGGTTGGGGCCCCCATTGACTCCCTCTTGCCTGCGGGTTAGGCTTAAACCAATGTTGGTGGTTCGCCCTCTGGGCACGAGCATTTCGATCCTTCCCGTCTCGAAGCATAATCCTGTTTTGTCTGTGAGGCAGAGCCTGACGTGTGCGAGCGCCACGTACTTGACCAGTCGAACTGAATGAAGAAGAGCATCGGGATCAGTCCCAACATCGAGACCCTGTTCGGCACGCGCGACGAAAACGTGCGCCTGCTGGAAGACGGCCTGAACATCACCATCAATCTGCGGTCCAACGGAATCGAACTGGAAGGCGCGGCCCGCGACGTGGCCCGCGCCGAGCAGGTTTTCGCCGACTACGAGAGCCTGCAGCGCTCCGGCTTCAGCTTCAACAACGGCGACCTCAACAGCATGCTGCGCGTGCTGACCGCCGATCCCAACGCCACCCTCCGCGGCTTGGCCGACGCCGGCCGCAAGCGTTCGTTCGGCCAGCGCACCGTGCAGCCCAAGAGCATCAACCAGCGCCGCTACCTCGAAGCCATCGAGCGCCACGACATGGTCTTCGGCATCGGTCCGGCGGGCACCGGCAAGACCTATCTCGCCGTGGCTATGGCCATCTCCGCCCTGCTGGCCAAGCGCGTCAACCGCATCATCCTCGCCCGGCCCGCGGTCGAAGCCGGCGAGCGCCTAGGCTTTCTGCCCGGCACCCTGCAGGACAAAATCGATCCCTACCTTCGCCCGCTCTACGACGCGCTCTACGACATGCTCGATCCCGAGAAGGTCGATCGCTACCTGGAGAAGAACGTCATCGAGATCGCGCCCATCGCCTTCATGCGCGGCCGCACCCTGAACGATTCCTTTGTAATTCTCGACGAAGCGCAGAACACCACGTCCGAGCAGATGAAGATGTTCGTCACCCGCCTCGGTTTCAACTCCAAGGCCGTGATCACCGGCGACATCACCCAGATCGACCTGCCCAACGCCCGCCGCAGCGGACTGCTGGAAGCCGCCGACATCCTGAAGAGCGTGGAAGGGCTGACGTTCGTCTACTTCGACGAGGGCGATGTGGTGCGGCACCATCTGGTGCAGCGCATCATTCGCGCCTATGACGAGCGCAAAGCTCGCGTGGCCGAAGATCAGATGTCGCTGTTGGCCGACAATGCCAGGTCTGCCGACAAAGGGGGCGACGCCGCCGGCGAAGCCAGAGAAACAGAAACCGCCGGCGGAGAAAAGAACGGCTCTTTGTCGAAGCCGCAGGAATAAGCAAACCAACCCCCAGGAGGGCTTCCTTCCGGCCCTCCTGTTTGTGTTTGAGGCCTGCATGCGGGCCGTTTCTTTGGGAGAAAAGCAGTTGGTGATTCTGCAAAAGCGCGTTGCCCGGCTCAGTGAGGCTGCACTGGAGCGATTTGTTCTGCGCGCCCGCCGCGCCGCGCGCCTGCGCGGCTCGGTCAACGTGCTGGTGACCGGCAGCTCCGCCCTGCGCGCGCTGAACGCCCGTTTTCGCGACACGCCCGCAGCCACTGATGTGCTCTCGTTTCCCGCGCCTGCCATCGTGTCCAACCGGAAGCCCTTCGCGGGCGATCTCGCCATCTCCGCCGACATCGCTCTCGCGAATTCCAAGCAGCTCGGCCACTCCCCCGCCGACGAGATCAAAATCCTCGCGCTGCACGGAATACTCCATTTGGCGGGCTACGATCACGAGCGCGATAATGGTGAAATGGCGCGGAAGGAACTTGCCCTCCGGCGAAGCCTGCGACTCCCGCTCGGTCTGATTGAGCGCTGTCAACCTCCCGCGGAAAGCCCCTCCCGCCCCCGCAAGTCCTTGCGCCTTCAGGGCCCCGGGAGGCGCCCATGACTCTCGGCATAGCCCTGGCCCTGCTCCTGCTTCTCGGATTACTGACGCTGGTTTCCTATGTCGATCGCGTCTATCAGGAAATCGGCAGGTTCCTCTCGCGCGAGTTCCAGGACAACATCGACATCTTCGAGCAGAAGTTCGAGCCCAGGCTGCGCGTCAGCCGTTCGCGGGCTTCGTTGTCCATGGCCGTACTTACACAGATGACCATGGCCGCCATCGCGCTCCTCGTCGGGTACGCCGTGTTCGGCGACCAGCAGTGGAGCATCTACGAAATCCTCCAGGCCACTCTCAGCCTGATTCTGATTGTCATCGTCTGCTATCGCTTCCTGCCTTTTGTCTTTTTCTCCCGCACCCGCGGCGTCTGGCTGGCGCGCTGGATTTGGCTGCTGAGGATCCTGATCTATATGGTGCTGCCGGTGACTGTCGTGATCGGCTTTTTGCAGTCCGTCGCCTCGTTGACCCGCCAGAACACGGCCGAGCAGCCGGAAAGCCCCACCGAAGCCGTGGACGCGCTCATCGAGGCCGGCCAGGAAGAAGGCATCATCCAGGAAGGTGACCGCGACCTGATTCAGTCCGTGGTCGAGTTCAGCGGCAAGACGGTGCGCGAGGCCATGAAGCCTCGTCCCGAAATCTTTGCCGCTCCTACCGGCACAACTGTGGAGCGCTTCATCGAACTTTTGCGCACCCAGCACTATTCGCGCGTGCCCGTTTACGAAGGCAACATTCACAACATCAAGGGAGTCGTCTACGCCCAGGACGTGCTGCAGGTTCCCGATAGCGAAGCCCCCACCCGCACGCTGGAAACCGTGATGCGCCGCGACGTGCACTTCGTTCCAGAAAGCAAGCTGGGCAGCGATCTCCTGCGCGAGATGCAGAAGGGCAACATCCGTATGGCGATCGTGGTTGACGAATATGGCGGCGTTGCCGGACTCGTCACGATCGAAGACCTGGTCGAAGAAATCGTGGGAGAGATTCGCGACGAGCACGAGAAAGCCGAGGTCGTCCGCGAGAGCGACCACTCCTACGTGGTGAAGGGCGGCGTAGACGTGGACCGGCTCGACGAGCTTTTCGGCCTCCGGCCCGAAGGCCGGGAATCGGCAACCATCGCGGGCCTGGTTAGCGAGCTGGCCGGGCACATCCCGCAGAAGGGCGAAGTCGTGGAAGAAAACGGACTGCGCTTCGAGGTCATCGAGTCCACCGCCCGCAAAGTCGAGCGCGTGAGAATCACCTCCGCCCAGCCGCAGCAGCTGAAGTTGATCTGATCCCTCACACCCAACGCCGAATCTAGTAAGCTCATAGCTCACAGCTCATAGCTCGCAGCTCCCATGTCCTTCCGCTCCGGTTTCGTCTGCATTCTCGGCCGTCCCAACGCCGGCAAGTCCACCCTGCTGAACGCGCTCGTGGGCGAGAAGCTGGCCATCATCTCGCCCAGGCCCCAGACCACGCGCAACCGGATTCTCGGCGTCGTCCACATCCCGAAAAACAAGGTCCGCGATGGCGCGCAGATCGTCCTGATCGATACGCCCGGCGTGCACCGGCCCGACAGCTCCCTCGGCCGCAAGATGATGGTGGAAGTCCGCGAGGCGCTGGAAGGCTGCGATCTCGTCCTCGTGCTCATGGACGTGACCCGCAAACTCGACCCGCGCGACCAGTTCGCCCTCGATCTGGTCAAACCGTCGCGCGCCAAGTCTTTTCTTCTGCTCAACAAGGTGGACCGCCTCGCCGACAAAACCAGGTTGCTGCCCGTGATCGAGGAATACCGCAAGCTGCACAACTTCGATCAGATCATCCCCATTTCGGCGCTCAAGCGCAGCGGCCTCGACGACCTGCTCAAGCACGTGGTCGCGGCCATGCCCGCCGGCCCGCCGCACTTTCCCGAAGATCAGATCACCGATCAGCCGGTTCGCTTCATGGCGGCCGAGGCCATTCGCGAGCAGGTGCTTCTGGCCACCGAAGAAGAGATTCCCTATGCCACCACAGTGATCGTTGACTCTTTCGAGGAGGGCAGGAAGCTGGCCCGGATCGCCGCCACCATCTTCTGCGAGCGCGACGGCCAGAAAGGGATCCTCATCGGAAAGCGCGGCCAGACGCTGAAGAAGATCGGCACCGCGGCCCGCGTGCAGATCGAGCGCATGCTTGGCTCGAAGGTCTTCCTCGAACTTTACGTGAAAGTCCAACCGGGCTGGCGCGACTCGCACCGCTTTGTCGACGAACTCGACTGGCGGCGCCAGCTTGAGCATCTCATCGCGCCCTCACTCCCCGCTTCGCGCCCAAAAACACAACATAACGACCGATAGCAGTTCAATTTCGATGTCATCCCGGGGCCAGGGATCTCGGTGGCAATGACTGGAGAGCCGGAGACCCTATGAAAGCCGTCTGAATCCAAACCAGGCCACCCCCGCAACGCCCCTGCTGTTGCCCGATCCGGCCCCGTACCGTAGAATTTAGTTGGCTGCTCTCGACTGTGGCGAGGGCCAGGAACCAACGACCCATGGCACCTGAAGTTCCTTCCGAAGGGCATTTCCCGGAGCACGATTTCGATCCCGGCAAGCTCAAGGTCCGCGTCCGCGTGACTCTGGCCGCCGACCGCCATGCCGTCGAGCCGGTCGTCACCCAGGTGATGGAAGCGGTGCGGGAAATGAGATGCGCCGACGGCAAGGAGGCAGACATCGAGCTCGCTCTCCAGGAAGCATTGGCCAACGCCGTCATTCACGGCGCAAAGGAAGACCCCAGCAAGACGGTCGAATGCCTCGTGGCTTGCGACGAAGAACGCGGCATGCTCATCGTCGTTCGCGATCCCGGCCAGGGTTTCGATCCGGACTCCATTCCCACCTGCACCGTCGGCGAAAATGTCTATTCCAACCACGGCCGCGGCATCTTCCTCATCAACCAGCTCATGGATGAGGTCACGTTCCGCAAGAACGGCGCCGAGATTCACATGGTCAAGCGCTAGTCTTTTTATTCTTTCGCCGCGATCCCCAGCGTCTTCATCTTGCGGTACAGGTGGCTGCGTTCCAGGCCCAGCGCTTCCGCGGTCCGGCTCACGTTGCCGTGATTCTCGTCCAGCTTCTTCAGGATGTAGTCGCGCTCGTAGGCGTCCCGCGCCTGGTGCAGCGTGGAAAACTCCGCCCGGGAGGCCCGCCGGCTGCCGTCCCGGTACACCAGCGGCGGCAGTTGCTTGCGGTCGAAGCGCGTGGTCGTCGGGTTCATGATCACAATGCGCTCGATCACATTCCGCAATTCCCGCACATTCCCCGGCCAGGAATAGTGCATCAGCGCCTCAATCGCATCGTCGGTGATCTCGCGCGGACGGCGGCCATACGTCGCCGCCAGTTCCTTCAGGAAATATCGCGCGAACAAAGGAATGTCCTCTTTGCGCTCGCGCAGCGGAGGCACCACGAACGGAATCACATTCAGCCGGTAGAACAGGTCCTCGCGAAAATTCCCGGTAAGAATCTCCTCTTCCAGATCCTTGTTGGTCGACGCAATGACGCGAACGTCCACCGTAATCGTTTCCTCGCTGCCCAGCGGCGTGAAGCTCTGCTCATCGAGCGTGCGCAGCACCTTCGACTGTGTCTTCAGGCTCATGTCGCCCACTTCATCGAGAAAGAGTGTCCCGCCGTTGGCCTTCTGGAACTTGCCTTCCTTGTCTGTGACCGCTCCCGGAAATGATCCCTTGCGATGGCCGAAGAGTTCGCTTTCGATCAAGTCTTCCGGAATGGCCGCGCAGTTCACCTCGACGAAGGTTTCATCTTTCCGCAGGCTCTGGCCGTGAATGGCGTGCGCCACCAGTTCTTTTCCCGTGCCCGACTCCCCGTAAATCAGCACGCGCCCGTTCGTCGGCGCCATCAGCGCGATCTGCTGGCGCAGCGCCTTCATCGGAATGCTGTCTCCGACGATCACGCTCTTCGACGAAAGCTGCTTCTTGAGATCGACATTCTCCCGCCGCAGCTTCTTCGACTCGATCGCGTTCTTCACCAGGATCAGCGTGCGATCGATGGAAAGCGGCTTCTCCAGAAAGTCATACGCGCCCAGTTTGGTCGCGCGCACGGCGGTTTCAATCGTTCCGTGCCCCGAGATCATGATCACTTCCGGAGGATTGTCCAATTCGCGAATCTTCTCCAGCGTCTCTAATCCGTCGATGCCCGGCAGCCAGATGTCGAGCAGAACCACATCGTAGGAATGCTGCCGCCGCAGCTGCCTCAGGCACTCCTCGCCGCTTTCCAGGGATGCCGTCGCGTAGCCCTCGTCGGCCAGCACGCCTTCCAGTGACTCGCGGATGCCGGCTTCGTCGTCAACGATGAGGATGTTAGGCATGCTGAACAGTGGGGGCGGCCACGGCAGGCTCGGCAACGACCGGCAGCTCCACCACGAATCTCGTACCCATGGGCTCGTTTTCTTCCACGCGAATCGAACCGTGATGCTCTTCGATCACGCGGCTCACAATGGCGAGCCCCAGCCCGGTCCCGCGCTTCTTGGTGGAAAAATAAGGCAGGAAAAGCTTTTCCTTCAATTCGCGCGTGACCCCGTGGCCGGTGTCGGCGACGGTAATCTCCACCGCATCGCGGCTGCCGACCAGCGCCGTTGCCACCTCGATCTCGCGCACCGGCGAATCCTCCAGCGCTTCGGCGGCGTTGTCGATCAGGTTCGCCACCGTGCGCTTGATCGCTTCCGCATCGGCCATCACCCGGGGCAGGTCTGCCGCCAGCGACCTCTGCAGCGTGATTCCTGTCAGCCTGCCTTGAAACATGGCCAGCGCGCTCTCCACGATCTCATTGAGATCGGCCGGCTGCGGGCTGGACGCGGGAAAGCGCGCCAGGGAAGAGAACTCATCCACCAGGCGGCGCACGGTTTCCACCGCGTCGGCAATCGTCTTGGCGCAGGAGCGCACGATGTCGAGCGACGGCCCGTCCGGCAAAGCCGACCGCTCCAGGTGACGCTGAATCCGCTCCGCCGACAGCGCGATCGGAGTCAGCGGATTCTTGATCTCGTGCGCCACCCGCCGCGCCACTTCCCGCCAAGCCGCCTGCTTCTGCGCCCGCAGCAGATCCGACAGGTCTTCGAAGATGATCACGTAGCCTGACGGCGCTCCCTGATGTTGCAACGTCGCCACCGTCGTCGCCACATTCAGCGAGCCGTGCTGCATCGGCAGCTCCATCTGGCTGGTCGTCATCCCCATGCGATCGGCGCGCCGCAGCAGCGGCTCCAGGTCCTGCAGCACCTCCGCCGGAAAGATTTCCGCCAGCCCCGCGCCCCGCAGGATTTCCCGTTCCGCCGCATGTCCCTCGGGGTGGAACATC